>Ga0207683_10001888_pt1 | contig 18546 bp, 17 predicted proteins | sample KBSM73metaG_FD_184333 | JGI IMG/M metagenome (GOLD analysis project Ga0207683, IMG submission 184333) | Miscanthus rhizosphere microbial communities from Kellogg Biological Station, Michigan, USA - KBS M7-3 metaG (SPAdes) (version 2) | ecosystem: Host-associated > Plants > Roots > Rhizosphere >... | reverse complement strand
GAAACCACGGGGCCGATGTTCTTCGGACACGTCGTGCATCACATGATGCTCGACCCGCGCGATGGGCGAACGACGCTCGTCGCTGCGCGCACCGGGCACCTCGGACCGACCGTGTTTCGCTCGACTGACTTCGGGGCGAATTGGAAAGAAGCGGCGCAGCCACCGGCATTTCCCAAGGTTCCCGAGGGGAAAAAGGGCCGCGTTGTGGATCACACGTTCTGGTTGACGCCGGGACATTCGAGCGAACCGAATGTCTGGTATGCAGGTACTTCGCCGCAAGGACTCTTTCGCACTGAAGATGGTGGAGATACGTGGGGGCCGGTCGCGGGTTTCAACGATCACCCGATGTATACGAAGTGGACCGGCGGCGAACAGGACGGCACGCCTGACGGCCCGAAGCTGCACTCGGTGATCGTCGATCCATCGGATGCAAATCATCTGTACATCGGGATGTCGAGCGGCGGTGTGTTTGAAAGCGTCGACAAAGGTGCCGACTGGAAGCCGCTCAACGCCGGCTGCCGCGCTGACTTTTTTCCGGATCCGCATCCTGAGTACGGCCATGATCCGCACTGCGTGAAGCTGCATCCGCTCGCACCGCACATTCTTTATCAGCAGAATCATTGCGGCATCTATCGTATGGACCGTTCGGCGGGAAGCTGGGAGCGCATTGGCACGAACATGCCGAAGGAAATCGGCGACATCGGGTTTCCGATCGTGCTTCATCCGCGCGATCCGGCCACTGTCTGGGTGTTTCCCATGGACGGCACATCGGTGTGGCCGCGTACGAGCCCGGGCGGCAAGCCGGCCTCTTATGTCACCCGCGATTCAGGCCAGACGTGGCAGCGTCAGGACCAGGGACTTCCTGCAAGCCAGGGCTGGTTCACGGTTAAACGTCAGGCGATGACAGGTGACGCGCACGATCCGGTCGGGCTTTACTTCGGTACCACCGGCGGCGACGTCTGGGCGAGTCGCAACGAAGGCGCGAAGTGGACATGCATCGCGCGCCATCTGCCCGAGATCTACGCAGTAGAGGCGGCCGGACTCGCGTAATGAAGGTGCTGATTCCGGATCCGCTGCGTTCGTATACCAGCGAGCGCCGCGAGGTGCAGGCCGACGGGGCGACGTTGAGTGAATTGCTCGCCGATCTCGACCGGCGTTATCCGGGTATCCGCTTTCGCATGATCGATGAGCAGGATGCAATCCGGCGTCATATTCGCATCTTCGTGAACGGCGAACAGGTCAGCGGTCTCCAAGTTCCGCTAACCAGCGCGGACGAAGTATTCATTGTGCAGGCGCTGAGTGGAGGATGAGCCGTTAGCGACGGATAAACCACAGGACCATCGACACGGCGACGGATACGATTATGCAAGTGGTAATCGGCAGAAAGAAGATTCCGTTTTCTGTTTCGATGCGAATGTCGCCGGGAAGACGGCCAAGGCCGAGCCTGGAAACCCATCGCCAAAGAAGACCAGCCGCCAGTATAAGCGCGCCAACGATGATGACGGTTCGTTGCATATCAGACTGATCCCTTATAGAAGCCCCTGTCGGCGTTGAGATCCTTGGCCACGATGGTCGCGACAGCGTCTTGATCTGCAAGCATGCGTGTTCTCGTTTCCCGCTGATGTGGAAATTGCGTTTACGCGTCTGCTGTGACACCCGCTTCATTCAAACATTCCCGGCTCGAGCGTTTGCAGACTTCGTGTTCGCGTGGACCCGTTAGATATCGATCCGGTCGGTGAGCCCTGGGCTGCTAAACACGGGAACGGGACCGTGTATTCCGCCATCTAATACGGATACAGCAGCAACACTGGAGCGTGCATGGATACCGCCAAGGCCGGACCGACCAATGATGCTTCACCCGACAGCGTGCTCGTCGAGCGCATCGCGGCCGGTGATCACTATTCGTTCGAAGTGCTGATGCGGCGATACAACCAGACGCTATACCGGACCGCACGCAGCATACTCAAGGACGACGCGGAAGCTGAAGACGCGGTGCAGGACGCATACCTGCTTGCCTATCGCAGCATCGCCTCGTTCCGTGGCGACGCAAAGCTCATCACATGGCTTGTCCGCATCGTGGTGAACGAAGCGATCGCACGGCTGCGCAAGCGCACTCGAAGCGCGGAGATCATCAGCCTGGATGGTGACATTGAAACGCATAACGAAACGCGTGAGGACAATATGAGCAGAGGCGATGTCGAATTGCCGGAGCAGGCCGCGCTGCGCGCGGAAACGAGGCGGCTGCTCGAAGCGAAAATCGACAAGCTGCCGGACTCGTTTCGGACGGTGTTCGTATTACGCGCGATGGAGGAGATGACGGTCGAAGAAACGGCCGCGAGTCTTGGCATTCCGGAGGCGACCGTGCGTACCCGTTACTTTCGTGCACGGGGTCTTCTGCGTGAATCGCTCATGCGCGAGATCGATTTCGTATTCGAAGACGCCTTTGCGTTTGCCGGAGATCGCTGCGACCGCATCGTCGCCGGTGTTCGCGCACGCCTGGTCGCAGCAACAACAGAGTGAGCACCCGGGCGGGCACGCGCTCGGTTGTAACGAACAGCGGGACTGTGCCCGAGCGTTAATCCTGCAGCGGAATGCGGGCGTCCTTCACCACCTGCCGATAACGCGCGATGTCAGCTTTGATTTTCTGCGCGAACGCGTCCGGCGTGCTTGCAATGATGATGTCCCCCTGCGAAGTTATTCGCTCACGAATGTCAGGGTTATGCAGTATGGCGACGATCTCTCGCGTCAGGCGCGCCGCGATCGGCGGCGGCGTTCCGGTCGGCGCAAAAAATCCAAACCAGAAGTCGGAGCTAAAACCCGGCAAGCCCGCTTCTGACATTGTTGGCACATCTGGCAGGATCGCCGCGCGCGCCTCGGTCGTAACGGCAAATGCCTTTACACGGCCGGCCTTGACCTGAGGCACCGCATTGCTCGTCGCTGCGAAGTAGAGCTGGATCTGTCCCGATATGAGATCTGTCATCGTGCCAGGCACCGTCTTGTATGGGACCTGCAGAATGTTGATGCCGGCCATTTGCAGAAACATATACCCGGCGAGCATGCCACCGCTGCCCGGATAGCCGATGGTCAGGCTGTCGGGCTTTGCCTTTGCGAGCGCTATCAATTCCTTCAGCGAATTCGCGGACACGTTTGGATTACCGATGAGGAACAGCGGCGAAGTGGTTGCCATCGTCAGCGGGATGAAATCGCGCTGCGGATCGTATGGCAGCCTTTTGTAGAGTGCCGCGTTGACTGCGATCGCACCAACGTTGGAGATGAACAGCGTGTAGCCATCCGCAGGCGCCTTCGAAGCGAGGTCGGTCGCCAGTATGCCGTTGGCGCCCGGCCGATAATCGAGCACCGCGTTCTGCCCGAGTGCTTGCCCGAGCCGGTCCAGAACGAGCCGCTGCATGGCATCGCCGGCACCGCCGGGTCCCGAAACAGAAATCGCGCGCAGAGGACGTACCGGATACGTCTGCGCATCGGCGCCGCAGTAAACCAGTGCCATGCACGTCCAAACGATGGCGCGCGCAAATTTCATATGCAGATAAGCCGGCACATGCGGGGCGCCGTATAGGTCACACGATCATTGCTGCACCAGATCGTTCACTGCCGGTGCCCCGTCCATGCACCATGCAGCAAACGACAGCGGTTCTTTTTTGAGCATGACACGATTGCCCTCCGCCTCGAGTGACACGTTGTTGCGACGATTGTCACCGCATTATCAGCCGAGGTGGACATGCTGTCACCCGCCATCGGGCACACGAAGCTGATATGTGGATTCAACGGCGCATGGCCGTTCATGTGCGGTAGCATTCGTCTTTGCTGATCGACATCAAGTTTTTCAGAAAGGCGCGGTGACGATGAAAGTATGCCCGGGCTTGCGTGTGTTGACTCATGGCAGCATGGCGGCATGCGGTGTTTTGCTGTTGCTTGCCTGCAGTACTACGGAGCAACCTTCGCTTAAGGAGATCGGCATGTACTCAGCCGGTCCCGGAAGCGCATTTCTGCCCTACGCGGAAGGCGTCGCCAAACACGTTAAGCCACTGGGCCTCAACGTGCGTCCGCTCGAAACGACAGGGTCTATCGAGAATCTGCGCAAAGTGAATGCAGAAACAAATCGCGCGGGTACCGTTTTCATGGGCTCCGCGTTTGAAGCGTATACCGGGTCAGGAGGATGGACGCAGGGAAAGAAGTTCGAAAATCTGCGCGCGCTCTTTCCCATGTACGAGACGTCGTTTCAGATGGCAGCGCTCAACACCAGCGGCATCAATTCTCTGCGCCAGGTCGAAGGAAGACGCGTTGGGGTCGGACCGGCCGCGGGTCCCGCTGAGGTCTTCTTCAAGGGCTTGGCCGAGGCGGTTGGCATCAAAGCGACGATTGTGAATGGCCAACCCGCCGCGATGGTCAAGGATCTGGTCGAAGGCCGGATCGACGTGCTGTGGCAGGGCGCGCCCCCGCCCATTCCATCGCTGAACGATGTGCAGAAAGTAGCAGCGGCTACGGTATTCGCGCTCACGCCGTCAGAGCAGGCTGCGATGCTGAAGAGGTTTCCGTTTCTTGCGGCGACGACGGTGCCACCGAACACCTACAAGGGACAACCATTGCCGCTCAGCAGCGTGGCGGCATGGAATTTCGTACTCGTACATAAAGATTTCCCACGTGCCGATGCGTACCTGCTGACGAAAGCAGTTCTTGGCGCTACCAGTCCTGGCGAACAGATTTATGCGCCAGCCGCCCGCACCCGGGCGGACAACGCGCGCAGCAATACATTCCTACCGTTTCATCCCGGCGCCTTGCAGTACTATAAGGAAGCAGGCATCGGCAGCTTGAAGTGAGTTGCGACGCATCGATGGACCCGTTGCGAATTGAACAGCAGCGCTTGGCGTGCGCTCGTTGCGACGATGACCCAAATGCAGCACAATCGATCGCATAAAAACGCCCGTCAAACGCGCCGGGTTACAGCATCGGTGTCGATGCAGCTGACGAGGAGAGCTTTATGATCACGGCGCTTCTGATCATCCACGGTCTGCTCGCCGTCGCCTTGCTGGGCGGAGTCACCCATCAAGCTGTCAGCGCGTGGTCACCCGCGCGCAAAGCAGCTGGCTCGTTCGTAAACCGCTTCAGGTCGGTAACCGCTGCGTCTTATACCAACGCCATCGTTGTGCTTTATATCGTCACCATGGTCGTTGGCGCTGTTATCTACCCAGAGTTTCGCATTTCAATCCGTGGCGTGCTGGAAGAACTCGACTCGCCGGCTGCAATGGGCGCTTTCGAGCTCAAGGAACATTTTGCCGTCGTCGGCCTCGCGCTGCTGCCGGCTTACTGGTATTTCTGGCGGCTGCCCCTGGCTGACGAGCACGCCCGCACGCGGAAGATTCTCACGGCGCTGCTTGCGTTCATTATCTGGTGGAATTTTCTCGTCGGCCATGTCGTGAACAATCTTAGAGGCTTCGGAGCATGACGGCGCGACGCTCGTTTTCATCTCTCGCGATCATCTTTGCAGTGGTCTACGCTGTCGCATATGCAGCAGCGATGTGGCAAAACTACGCGCTGTTTACTTATCATCCAGTACTCAACGAGATCGCCATGGGCGTCGAGAAACCCAAAGACGGCCCTGCGATGTACTGGTACGGCTGGATGGCGACAGCCGCAATCGCTGCGGCGTTGGCATGCCTGGTCGCGTCGCTGGTTCCTGATCGCATCACCAGACGCCTGTGGTCCGGATGGTCATGGGCCATTCCGCTCGCGGTGTTGTTTTTTCTGGCGTATCTTCTCAGAGGTTATTTTTTGCGCTAAACAATGCGTCGATGGTGGAGAATCTTATGGATGCAATCAAAGCGGTAATGACCGGTCTCGTCGCGATTAGCATATTCGCCATTCCAGCGGCGCGCGCGGCAGGCGAGATGGGAGAGGCTGGCGCTAAAGACGAGGGCGCGCACTTTTTCGGGTTCGTCAAAGATGCGAACGGCAAGCCTGTCGACCAGGCGAAGGTGACCGCTGAAATCAAGAACGGCATTAAATACGTGACGCACACGACGAAGAACGGCCTGTACAAGTTTGGCGGCTTCAACAAATCAGTGACGGCGGACGATGTCACCATTTCTTGCAGCAAGGACAAGTTCCGTCAGGCGCGCATCATCCGTAAGACACCGGCCAAGGCCAAAGCGGTGAAATCAGTCGAAACGGAATGCCGGCTGCAGCCCGAGTAGATGCGTGAGCCTGCGTACGCTGGCCTTGCCCCGCTACACGCTTGGCGTCTTTTCATCCTTCTGTATGCGGCATGCAACGTCGTCAGTGCTGAGAGCACTGCAGCCACGTTGACGGGACGGGTTTCGTCCGCCGCGGAAAGTTCGATGGAAGGCGTGCTCGTCAGCGCACGCAAGGACGGTTCGAACATTACTCACACGGTGGTCAGCGACGCGCGCGGGCGTTTCGATTTTGCGGCCGCTAAGCTTGATGCGGGACGCTATTCACTGCAGATTCGCGCCGTCGGCTATGACCTGGACGGTCCATCTGCAGTCGACATCCCGCCGCCAGCACCGATTCAACTGAAGTTACGGCAAACAAGTGACCTTGCGGCGCAGCTTACCAATGCCGAATGGTTCATGAGTATGCCGGGCTCGGCAGAACAGAAACGACCGCTGATCGAGTGTGTAAGCTGCCATACATTTGAGAAAATTGCGCGCACCAAGCACGACGCTGCCGCGATGTACGAAGTCTTGCAGCGCATGACGACGTATGCGATCAATACGAGTCTTGTGCGCGTTCAGAAGCGCGCGATCGCTCGCAAGTTCAACGAGCCCGCATTTCGTCAATTGGCGTCGTACCTGGCGACAGTCAACTTGAACAAAGGTGCGCGTTGGACGTACCAACTGAAGACATTGCCGCGGCCGCGCGGCAAGGCGACGCGTGTCCTAATTACCGAATATGACCTGCCGCGGAAAACGATCGCGCCGCACGATGTCCTGACCGATGCAAATGGCATCGTGTGGTACTCGAACTTTGTTGAGAACACGCTCGGCCGTCTCGATCCGCGCACCGGCGCACACACCGAATTCACTTACCCCACAATCAAAGCCGGCGCGCCAACCGGTTCGCTGGCAATGGACCCCGATCGCGACGGCAACTGGTGGCTGGCGGCCATGTTCCAGACCGGTTTGGTCAAGTTCGACATCAAGACCGAAAAGTTTCAGGTGTTTCACTTGCCTGCCGACCTGAACAACAGCGAAGCGCAGCAGTCGATGGTCATGCCCCGCCAGTCGCACGTCGACGGTAAAGTGTGGGCCACGGAGATCGGCAGGCAGGTGATCCTGCGGCTGGACATCGCGAGCGGCAAGTACGAGCTCATCGATCCATTCAAATACATGCCCGAAGGCTCGAACCATTCGCCGTACGGCCTGGTCGCGGACGACAGGAATAATCTCTTCCTGATGGACTTCGGCGACGAAGTGATCGGCACGATCGACGCGAAGACACTCAAGACAACCATTTACCCTACCCCTACGCCCCGCTCACGCCCGCGCCGGGCCATGATGGATCAAAAGCGCCGCGTGTGGTTCGCCGAGTACGCAGCGAACAAGGTGGCGATGTTCGACCCGGTGAAAGAGTCGTTCAGGGAATGGGCGGTTCAAACACCGTATAGCTATCCGTACGACGTCTTCCTCGATCGGAATAACGACCTCTGGGCCGGTTCGATGTCAACCGATCGCGTGTTGCGCCTTAATCCGGATACCGGGACATCCGTCGAGTACCTGTTACCGCGCCAGACTAACGTAAGGCGCGTGTTTGTCGATGACTCTGTGAAGCCCGTGAACTTTTGGATCGGCAGCAACCATGGCGCATCGATCATCAAAGTTACGCCACTTGATTGACGGTGTCGGCAAACCTCCTACTCGAACGCTTGCCGCGCAGGAGTGCCGGGCTTTCGATGTAATCGGACATGCAGTTGTAATTATCGGGTTTCGGTGGGATAGTGACTCAACGCCTGCTGAAATGCGGCAGTAGCCGATCACCAAAAATAAATATGCGAGGAGATGTAGATGAAAGCTAGCGCATCGTCGCTGCTGTTTCTGCTGTGCACGGGCACAACCAGTGTGTACGCCCAGGACGCCGGCGCCACTCTCAACGAAAAAGAACAGCTCGGCCGCCAGCTCATGGCGCAGTCATGCGGCATCTGTCATTTGTCGCCGTCCATGGGCGCAAAAACATACGGCCCGCCGTTGAATAAAGCGGCCGCCGCGGGCAATGATGAAGTCATGCGCGCATTCATACTCAATGGCTCCGATCGCATGCCGGCATTCAAGTATTACCTCAAGCCGCCCGAAATTGACGCCATCATCGCCTACGTGAGAACTGTCCCCGTCGCGCCGCCTGCACCCGCGCGTGCGACAAACAATCCGAATCCGCAAAAAGGAGACATGCTATGAACAACGCCCGGACAACCATTCTGGCAGGCGCAGCGAGCCTGTTCATGGCAACGACCGCGTGTGCGGCTGATCAAGTCTTGAGCGGAGCCATCAAGTCTCAATCGGGTCAGAGCCTCGAAGGGGTTACTGTATCGGCGAAGCTCGAAGGCTCGACCATCACGACCAGCGTTTATACAGACACCAGCGGAAATTATTACTTCCCTCAACTCCCCGCCGGTAAGTACCGGGTGTGGGCTCAGGCACTCGGCTTCGAGACTGCAATGGGCAGCGTCGTCGATCTTGCGGCAGCGTCGCACCAGAACTTTACGCTGCAGGAGATGACGGATGCCGAACGGCGCTTCCGGCAGTTACCGGGCGAGATGATGGTCGCCGCATTGCCGGAGGCAACACCGGACGACGCGCTCATGAAGAAAATCTTCATGAACAACTGCACTGCCTGCCACTCTTCGAGCTACGCACTGCAGTTCAGGTTTGATGAAGCCGGTTGGAGCAAGGTTATCGACCTGATGAAAGTGGTACCGAACAATGGCGTGTATCCCGGGCCGACCGCCAAACCGAATCAGATCATCGATCGCGACCAGAAGAAACTCGCCGCTTATCTGGCGCGTGCACGAGGGCCCGGCGAGTCATCGATGAAGGTGACTGCGCGTGCACGACCCACCGGCGAAGCTGCGCGTGTCGTATGGACACTCTACGACCTTCCGCTCAACCCGGGCGCCGGAATAGGCACCAAATACAACCCGAACGACGGTACCGACTGGTCGCTTGGCACGACGTCCAAGCTCGGCCAGATGCCGCATGACGGCGGCATTGGCCATGACGGCACGCTCTATTTCACCGTGAATAACCCGAACCGTCTGGCGACGATTGGCAAGGTCGACCGCAAGACTGGCGAAGTGAAGTATCTGAAGGCCGACGCTGCAAACGGCCAGGCGGCAACAGCGCATGGCCTGGTGCGCGACCCGGAAGGCAATTTCTGGTTCGACGTGAACCCGGGCAGGCGCGCGCTCGGCAAGCTCGACACGACCACTGAAAAAATTACGATCTATCAAACGCCGCAAGGGATGTCGCCGCTCGGCGGCGCAGTAACCATGGACGTCGATGGCAAGGGACAGATCTGGGCGTCCACGCCGAATGGCGCCGTGCGCTTTGACCCGGTCCCAGAGAAGTTCACGGAATTCAAGTCGGTGGCGGCTACCGCCAAGGGTTCGATTGCGACCTATGGCGCCGCCGGCGATCGTGATGGCAACGGCTGGTGGGCACAGATGGCGCTCGACACGATTGGCAAAGGCGATGTCGCGACGGGCAAAGCAATTGCGATCAAATTGCCTGCTGCCAAGATGGATCGCATGGGTGCTGAGGATCGCGCGTTCTACGAAACGGTTACCGACCTCAGCTTCAATACGCCGGTGCCGTGGGCCCAAGGCCCGCGCCGCATGGGCACTGACAAGAACGCCGACATCCTGTGGGTTGGAAATTCATGGGGCGCGACGTTCGCGAAGATCAACACCAAGACACTCGAAACGACGATCATTCCATTCCCGGACCCGACGATGCAGCCATATCACATTGCGGTCGACACAAAACACAACGTATGGGGAAATTTGTGGACGTCCGATCGCATCGTGCGGCTCGATCCGAGCAACAACAAGTGGACGTCGTTTGACCTGCCCGTGCGCGGGACGGAAATCCGTCATATCGCGCTGCTCGAGCGCGGCGACAACATACAAGTCGTGATGCCGGTCTACCGCTCGAGCCAGATGGGCGTCATGACGCTTCGCAGCGAAGCGGAAGTCGAGGCGCTGAAAGCTCAGGCGAAATAAGTTCCGCAAGCGCGTGCAGCGCGCTCTTCACAACGTCGTCCTGGAACGGGCCCCTGCCGGAACGACTAAGTGTGAATTTCGCGATGGCCCGTCAGACCGCCTAGGCCGGCGTCCGAAATGACGCCGCTAGGCGCTGCGTCAACCAGTTCCTGATGCGCTGCTTGCAGTAAGGTCAATCCGGTTTGGCGCCGGAATCTTTAACTGCCTTGCCCCACTTAACAATTTCCTGAGCGATGTATTGCGCGGTCTCCGCAGGCGTGTTGCCCACCGGATCCGCGCCGTCTTTCGCCAAGCGCTCGATGACGTCGGGCTGCTGGACTGCTTTCGCCGCTTCCGCATGCAGCTTTGCGATGACGTCTGCCGGCGTGCCTGCGGGCGCGAGCAGGTAATACGAATTGACGACTTCGTAGCCTTTCAGAGTTTCGCCTACCGTTGGAACGTCAGGCACCACCATCGATCGCTTAGCGCTCGTAACAGCGATGCCGCGCACTTTGCCGCTGCGTACATGAGGCAGCGATGAGATGAGGCTCGATATGTGCAGCTGCACGATGCCCGCAATGAGATCGATCATTGCAGGCGACGAGCCGCGGTACGGCACGTGCACCATGCTGACGCCCGCCATGTGATTGAAGATGACGTTCGCCAGATGCCCTCCACTGCCCGCGCCGGCAGTGGCAAAGTTAAGCTCGCCCGGACGCGCCTTCGCAAGTGTGATGAGATCCTTGACCGTGCGCGCCGGAAGCGCCGGGTGAATGTTGAGCATTAAGGGCTGCAACGCAATTTGTGAGATCGGCGCGAAATCGCGCAGCGTATCGTAAGGGAGCTTCGGATACAGCGACGGATTAATCACATGACTCCCGTACGCCATCAGCAGAACATAGCCGTCAGGTGCTGACTTCGCCACGACATCCGTTCCAACCACGCCACCCGAGCCTGCGCGATTTTCAACCACCACCTGCTGCCCGAGAGTCGCCGACATTTTCGCGGAGACCAGACGCGCCATGAAATCGACGCTGCCACCGGCCGCGCTGGGAACGATCATGCGAATAGTCTTTGCCGGATAATTTTGAGCATGCGGTGCAGTGACGATGCCGCCCAGTCCCGCTATCAAGAACGCATAATGAAGATGATGTCTCATCACACTCTCCTCACCGATGTGTGCACTCCACGCGCTATCGATCACTGCAATACGGCGCGTGGATACCAGCAATGACTAAATCCGTGCAAGCGCTGAAAAGGGGCCTCCATATAGCGAGTCCCGTACTATGCAGCGAGCCTGCTGCGGATAACGAACTGAAATGTTCCGCCGTGTCGATAGTAGTCGACCTCCTGAAGAGTATCGAGACGAGAGAGCAGCGTGATGCGCTGACTCGATCCATCCATTCGCGTGATAACACATCCGACATGCTGGCCTGGAGACAAGTGAGGCTCCAGGCTATCAATGTCGAAGGTTTCAGTCCCATCCAGCTTTAGCGTTTTGCGCGTCTGTCCATCCGTGAACTGAAGCGGTAACACGCCCATGCCGATAAGGTTGGAGCGGTGGATGCGCTCGAAATTTTCTGCGATCACCGTTCGAACGCCCAGCAGGCGCGTACCCTTGGCGGCCCAATCGCGCGATGAGCCGGCGCCGTATTCACTGCCGCCAATGATGACCAGCGGCACGTTCCCGCCGGCATAGCGTGCGGCCGCATCGAAGATCGAGAGTATGTCGCCCGATGGCATGTGCCTCGTCACGCTGCCTTCGCGACCCGGAACGAGCTCATTTTTGATCCGGATGTTGGCGAAGGTTCCGCGGATCATGACGTCATGATTCAAGCGGCGCGCGGCGTACGATACAAAGTCGCGCGAGTGTATGCCTAGGGATTGCAGATATTTCGCAGACGGCGTTCCATCAGAAATGACGCCGATCGGCGAGATATGATCTGTCGTCAGCATGTCGCCGTACATGGCGAGCACGCGCGCGCCGCGAATGTCCGCGATCGGCTGCGGCTCGCGCGACATGTCATCAAAGAACGGCGGCCGCCGTACGAAGGTGCTGGCGTCGTCCCACTCGAACATCACGCCGCCGGCCCGCGGTATGCGTTGCCATTCCGGCGGTCCATCGGACAAATGCTGATAGCGCCGATTGAACAGCGCCGGTGAAAGGGTGCTCTCTACGATGCGCCTGATGTCCGTTGAGTCAGGCCAGATGTCGTTCAGGTATACCGGTTTCTCATCATTGCCGGTGCCGAGCGGTTCTTTCGTGAGATCGATCGTGATGGAACCGGCCAGTGCGTACGCTACGACGAGCGGCGGAGACATCAGGAAATTCGCGGTAACGCTGGGGTGGATGCGGCCTTCGAAGTTGCGGTTGCCCGACAATACTGCAACCGCCGCAAGCTTGTTGGCTTTGATGGCGTCTGCAATCTCAACCGCCAGTGGCCCGGAGTTTCCCATGCAGGTCATGCAGCCGTAGCCGACGACGCTGAAACCAAGCTTATCCAATGGTTGCTGCAAACCGTTCTGCTCGAGGTAGTCGGAGACAACCAGCGAGCCCGGCGAGAACGAGGTCTTGATCCACGGCTTTACCTTCAGACCTGCAGCTAAAGCGTTTTTTGCGAGCAAGCCAGCGGCAACCATGGAAGACGGATTCGCTGTATTCGTGCAGCTCGTAATAGCAGCGAGCACGATGTCGCCGCTTTGCAGTCCGAAGTCGCTGCCGGAGACGGGCGCTTTTTTGCCACGGACGCCTGGATGCGCATCATCAAAAGCTGCCGGTAATCGCGCCAGGTCAACCCGTTGATTCGGACGCTTGGGGCCGGCTGCGCTCGGCATAATTTCGCCAAGGTCGATGTCGATGACCTCGCTATACTGCGGAATCGCGGTGTTCGCATCACGCCACACACCCTGGGTTTTGCAATACGTTTCCACCAGCGCGATCTGCTGCGGATCGCGGCCGGTGATCTCGAGAAAGCGCAGCGTCTCGGCGTCGACCGGGAAAAAACCCATGTTGGCGCCGTACTCCGGCGTCATGTTCGACACCGTCGCGCGATCAGGCAAACCCAACTCGTCGACGCCCGCGCCAAAAAACTCGACCGTCTTGCCGACAACCTTGTGACCGCGCATACGCTGCGTGATGGTGAGCACGAGATCAGTAGCGGTGACGCCGTTTTTCAGTCTACCCGAGAGCCGGCAGCCGACAACCTCGGGTATCTGAATGATCATCGGCTCACCGAGTGCGGCAGTGCCGCCTTCGAGGCCGCCCACGCCCCAACCAACAATGCCAAGGCAATTGATCATGGCGGTATGACTATCCATGCCGAGCAGCGATTCGGGATACGCAAACGTGATGTCGTCCCGATCTTCGGTCCAAACCACGCGTGCCAGATGTTCGATGCTGATCTGATGACAAATTCCGCTGCCCGGCGGGACAACGCGTACATTGGCGAAAGCCTGTTGCCCCCACCGTATGAACGCATAGCGCTCGCGATTGCGTTCGATCTCGAGCGCAAGATTGCGTTCTGCCGCGTCCGCCGTGCCTGAGTGCTCGACGGTTACTCCGTGATCGATGATGAAATCTATCGGCACCGACGGATTGATTCGACCGGGATCCGCGCCCAGGCGTTTCATTGCGTCGCGCATCGCGGCCATGTCGCCGAAAAGCGGAAAGCCCGATGAGTCTGGAATCATCATGCGCGCCGGCTTGAACTCTATCTCATGCCGGGTTTTACTGTGCAACAGCCAAGCGGCGATTCCCCATACTCGCGAAGAATCACCCGCGGCGGCACCATGCCGAATCTGATTCTCGAGCAGCACCTTCAACGAATACGGCAGCTTTGCAACTCCGGACAATCCCAGCTGATCGGCCGCTTCGAGACTGTAGTATTTATACGTACGGCCGCCGGCCTCGAATTGCCTGACCGTAGCCGCGCTGTCAAATGGAGGAAACATTAGAATGGTCCCTGCGAAACTTGCGACGAGCGGATCAACCCAAATGACGCCGGCGTTTATACAGCGTCCTTAAGATATTTTTTCTCGAGCGCCTGCCAGTGCTTGCTGGCTACCGCCTCTTCCCTGTCCATGAATGTTGCCAGGCGATGTTCCATCACTTCCGTGTCACCGTCGCGGCGCAGGACTTCCAATACTTCTTTAACTGCGAAAATCGCCGCGCGATGGGTCTGTGACGGGTAGATCCCGAGCTTGAAACCCATCGCTTCGAGTTTCGCGGCCGCAATTGCCGGCGTCTTACCGCCCTCAAATATATTCGCCATCGCCGGCTTTTTGAAGCTCCCGCCGACCTGTGCAAGCTCATCAGCTGACTGCGGCGCTTCAACGAACGCGATGTCCGCACCCGCTTCGAGATAGATATGCATGCGATCGATCGCTGCTTGCAGGCCTTCCATGGCACGCGCGTCGGTGCGCGCAATGATGCTGAGCGACTCGTCGCGGCGCGTGTCGACCGCGGCCTTGATCTTTCCTGCCATTTCGGCTGCCGTCACCAGCAGCTTTCCTTCGTAGTGGCCGCACTTCTTCGGCGATATCTGATCTTCGAGATGAAACGCAGCAACGCCGGTCTTCTCATACTCCCGCACGCTGCGCACGACATTCATCGCATTCCCGTAGCCCGCATCCATATCCGCAATAACAGGGATGTCCACGACGTCCACCGTACGCGAGATCCATTGCACCACTTCGGTCATGGTCAGCAAGCCGATGTCGGGATAGCCATTCGCGCGTGAGTAGCCACCACCTGTGAGATACACGGCCTGGAAACCTGCCAGTTGGACCATGCGCGCGGTCAACGTGTCATACGCGCCCGGCGCAACCACGTATCCAGGTGCACTCATCATTTGTCTGAACTTCGTGCGGGCGTTCATCGGTTGATTCCTTTCAGTTCTGGTGCGGCGGGCGCCGGTGCGCTCGAACTCTAGCACACTGGTTTGCTCGCTCGCCCTTCCCGCCATCATGACTGCGAGATGTGTGTGCGCTGTTACGGTAGACTCTGGTTTCTACCAATCAGGAGGATGACATGCTGCGTATCTATGGCGCCGCCAAGTCGCGTGCACTGCGCACACTGTGGATGGCGGGCGAGCTCGGACTTTCCTACGATCACAAGAATTATCTGCCGCGAGCGCCGGAGACGAAGACGCCCGAGTTTCTGGCCCTGAATCCAAATGCACGTGTGCCGACCATCGACGATGACGGCTTTGTGTTGTCCGAGTCGATGGCGATTAATTTTTATCTCGCGAAGAAACACAAGAGCGCGCTGTATCCGTCCGATCCGAAGTTTGAAGCGCTCGCGCTTCAATGGAGTCTTTGGGAGACCGACCGTCTTGATCGTCAGCTTGTGAATTACATCAGGCACTCGTCAGAGCTTCCTGAGGCGGAGCGCAAACCAGCGATGGCTGAAGCCGCATGGAAGGAAATCGTGCCGGCATTCGACGTGCTGGAAACTTCGCTTAAGAAATCGGAATGGCTCGCCGGCCCCGCTTTCTCAGTTGGCGATCTCAATGTCGCGAGCGCACTTTATCGCGCGCTTTCGATGAATCTTGGCAAGTGGCCACACGTCAAGGCATGGCTCAATCGGTGCTGGGATCGGCCGGCTGCCAAAAACGCACGGGCGATGCGTGAGCAGTAAGGTCATTGAAGAGTAGCAAATGCGATTAAAGGCCCCCGCCCCAGCGGGCGTGTTTTTGTCGCTTTGATCGACATTACGCTGCTCATCCGGGGCGCGCGAAGACTTAACCCGCCCTCTCAGGCGTCAACTAATATATAATCCGCCGCCTTTCAACATTGGGCGGGTGCGCGCACTTGTGCGTATCGCACTGTGCCATCACTTGGCCGGATCCATCTCTTGATTACAACATCCAATATCACTATGCAGTTCGGCGGCAAGCCGCTGTTCGAGAACGTGTCGGTCAAGTTCGGGCAGGGCAACCGCTATGGCCTGATCGGCGCCAACGGCTGCGGCAAGTCCACGTTCATGAAGATCCTGGGGGGCGATCTCCAGCCAACCTCCGGTCACGTCGCTGTCGACAAAGATGAGCGGCTCGGCAAACTTAATCAGGACCAGTTCGCCTACGAGGATACGCGCGTGCTGGACGTTGTATTGATGGGCCATAGCGAGATGTGGCGCGCGATGCGGGAGCGCGATGCGATTTATGCGAACCCGGACGCGACCGAGGACGATTACATGCGGGCCGCCGAACTCGAGCATGAGTACGGCGAGTACGACGGCTACACGGCCGAAGCACGGGCGGCCGAGCTGCTCATTGGTGTCGGCATACCGCTGGTCCAGCATGATGGCCCGATGAGCGCGATAGCACCGGGCTGGAAGCTGCGCGTGCTGCTTGCGCAAGCCCTGTTCGGCGATCCGGACATCCTGCTTCTGGACGAGCCGACGAACCATCTGGACATCAACTCGATCCGCTGGCTGGAAGACGTGCTCAACGCCCGCGCAAGTACCATGATCATCATTTCACATGACCGGCATTTTTTGTCGAGCGTGTGTACGCATATGGCCGATCTTGACTTTGGCGAGCTGCGTGTCTATCCGGGTAATTACGACGACTACATGCTCGCCTCAACGCAGGCGCGCGAAGGGCTGCTCGCGGCTAACGTAAAAGCGAAGGAACGCATCGCGGAGCTGCAGGAGTTCGTACGGCGCTTTTCCGCCAACGCCTCCAAAGCCCGCCAGGCGACTTCACGTGCGCGGTTGATCGAGAAGATCAAGATCGAAGACATCAAGCCCTCGAGCCGGCAGTATCCTTATCTGCAGTTTCTCTATGACGATCGCGACCGTTTGCACCGCTATGTACTCGACGTGCAGAAATTGGCGAAGAGCTATGATCGCCCGCTGTTCAGACACGTAAATCTGCGCGCGGAAGCCGGCGAAAAAATCGCGATCATCGGCCCCAATGGCATCGGGAAGACGACGCTGCTGCGCTGCCTCGCCGGAGATCTCGCGCCGGACGCCGGAACGGTAAGATGGACCGAGAAAGCGAAATTAGGCTACTGCGCACAGGATCACGCCGGAGAATTTGCTGCCGACGACACGCTCGTCGAGTGGATGACTCAATGGAGACGACCGGGGGACGACGACCAGATGGTGCGTGCGACGCTCGGGCGCCTGCTATTTTCGGGTGACGAAGTAAAAAAGTCGCTAAATGTCATCTCAGGCGGCGAACAGCAACGCATGATTTTCGGCAAGCTCTTACTGCAAAAACCGAATGTGCTGCTGCTCGACGAGCCGACCAACCACCTCGATATGGAATCGATCGAGTCGCTCAATGCCGCGCTCGCGAAATATAAAGGCACGCTGATATTCGTTTCGCACGACCGCGAATTTGTATCTTCGCTCGCGACGCGCATCATCGAGATGACCGCCGGCGGCGTTGAAATCTTTGCCGGCAACTACGAAGACTACCTTGCAGCGCAGAAAGCCGCGGCCTGATCGCCGTAGTAAGTAGTTCAGCTGCGTGCGCTTAGATGCCGCCTGCACCTATACGATCACGCGACGCCAGTACGATGACCCGCTTGTTCGCGCGCTGTTACTTCCGGTTCGCACGGCGCGCACCGGATACGATAAGTGAATAAAAAACGGACGCCGAAGCGTCCGTTTTAGTGCTGACCACCGGTCAAAACAAAACGGCAGTCGCTTACTTGCGTGCGGCCTGCGACACCTGCTGCACCAGGCGGTCGCCCTTGCTGCTGTGCACGGAGTGCCGCACAAGGATATCGACGGGCGATGCCGCCTGGCCAAAATATTTGTCATTCCATTCCTGGTTCACTTTGACCAGCGTGCCGTCGAGGTTTACGCCTCCATAAAGCCCTTTCGCGTGGCTGAACGATACGATGTCCGTGGTGAAGTCCTTTTCCGCACCCTTGCCGACGGGGCCAGCCGAGATGCTCGCATCGCCTCCCAGTTTCATTTGGGTGTTGAGCAGGTTCGTTAACCCTTTGTCGGTCATTACCAGCATCACCACTTCCGACTTATCCACGCCCGCCTGAAAGCCAACGCTTGCACTTGCGAGTGTGTAAAACGCCGGCCCGGACCACTTGCCCGAGGGGTCGCGCCCGATGAGGACTGCCCGGCCGCCGGAGCCGCCAAGAACAAATCCCGCTCTGCGCACTTCCGGCGCGATCATGACCGCCTTCGCGTCCTTGAGATGAGTGCGAATCCAGGTCATTTGCGGATCGTTCTGGAAATGTTTGAGCGTCGCCTCGGCCTTAGTGACGAGCTGCTCTTGATCGCTGGCGGCGGACGCCGGATGAACGATCGCAAGCATTGCCAGCGCTCCTGCGAACAATGAGATCGA
>Ga0207683_10001887_pt1 | contig 18547 bp, 18 predicted proteins | sample KBSM73metaG_FD_184333 | JGI IMG/M metagenome (GOLD analysis project Ga0207683, IMG submission 184333) | Miscanthus rhizosphere microbial communities from Kellogg Biological Station, Michigan, USA - KBS M7-3 metaG (SPAdes) (version 2) | ecosystem: Host-associated > Plants > Roots > Rhizosphere >... | reverse complement strand
GGCCTCGGCGCGGATGTCGTCATGGAGTGCACCGGCGTCCCGCAGCTGCTGCAGACCGCGGTCGACATGTGCCGAGTCGGCGGAGTCGTGGGTCTGGTCAGCTTCCTCGCCCAGCCTGCCACGATCAATGCCGCCCGCTGGCTGGCGAAGGAGATCACGCTGGTGGCATCCAACGCCTTCACCCACGATGACTTTCTCCGCAGCATGACTTTCCTCGCTGACGGTCGGGTCAAGACCAAGCCGCTGCATAGCCGGACCGTCGCGTTGCACAATCTGGACTTGACACTGCGCGATCTCGCCACTGCCACCACGGACGACATCAAGGTCCTGGTAAGTCCCGGCTCAGTGACCGCGAGCTAGCCGGCGTAAACGGCCAGTCCGGATATCGCTGACATACTGCGCACGTGGCAGCCGGCTGGGCGGTCAGCCGCCCATGTGCGGCCGGTGCGAGGCGCGCAGAGTAGCGTCATTTGCGCTGGGGTTGCCGTTTACTGGTGCGGACGTGGAGTGTGGGGGTCAGGCGTGGTTTTCTACACGGTCATCTTTAGCTGTATGGCTGTGCTGTTGGTTGTTGCCGGCCTGACGGTCATGTCGCGTAATCGCAAGCAACGCGCAGCGGAGATCCGGCACGAGGAGTCCGCTGCCCACGCGAATCGTCGGCAGCGCAACGCGAAGCGAGAGCAATCACGCAAGGCGAGGCGAAAGCGGGCCTGAGCCATCGGTTGTGCGTCAAGAGCTGTCCGAGCGCCGGATCCCGGCGAGGCGACGCCGGTTCGTCACGTAACCGGCGTCCACGAACCAGCGCACGGAGTCACGGAGTGCGGCGTGAGCCGGACGAGGCGCATAGCCCAGTTCCGCGCGAGCCCGCGAGTCGTCGAAAGCCATGAGCGTCGTAGACATGCGCGCAGCCTCGAGCGGGACGTGTGGTGGGCGCCGTAGAAGCCGTCCTTCGACGGTGTCCGAAATCGTCGCTACGGCCAGTGCAACGGCGTGCGGTACTCGAAACCGAGGCGTGGGCAACCCGGTAATCGACGCGAGTTCGGCCAGAATTTGCTGCAGAGACAGGTTCTCGCCGCCGAGGATGTAGCTTCGTCCAGCAGCGCCGCGATCGTGGGCGAGCAGGTGACCGCGCGCGACGTCGTCCACGTGCACCACGTTGAGCAGCGTGTCGACATAGCCAGGCATGCGTCCATTGAGGAAGTCGACGACGAGGCGGCCGCTCGGCGTCGGGGCGCGATCGCCGGGGCCGAAGGGCATCGTGGGCTGTACGAGCGACACGGGCAGTCCCTCGGCCGATGCCCGCAGCACTTCGTGTTCCGCGACATACTTGGATCGCTTGTATGAGCCGAACAGGTGACGCAAGTCCGGGTAGTCGGTCTCGGTGGCCGGCTGTCCGCCAGATACGGCAGCTAATCCGATCGTCCCCACGGTGCTCGTGTAGACGACCCGCCGGACGCCGGCCGCGCGGGCCGCGGTCAGCACCTCGCGGGTGCCATCGACGTTCACTTCGTAGAACAGCCGCGGATCACGGACCCAGAACCGATACAGCGCAGCAACATGGAATACCGATGTGCAGCCCGAGATTGCTCGACGCACATCGGCCGCGCTGCGGACGTCCCCCTCGACTCGCTCGACCTCGAACGTCTCGAGGCCAGCGGTGTCCGCGCCGGGTTCAACGAGCGCGGTGACCTGCCAACCGTCGCTGAGCAGCGCCCGTATGACGGCAGATCCGATGAATCCCGTCGATCCGGTAACCAACGCACGGCGCTCGGGCTGCATCACCACCGCATGCGCTAGCGCGAGGCCGTGGCCGGACGGACGCGACTCATCCGGCGTCGGACGAAGCGCCCTTGGAATCAGTCGACCGCGCTTCGGAGTTGCGCCGACGGCCGAACACGAAATAGGCAATTGGCGCCACCCCGAAGGAGTTCACGGCCACCACGCCGGCCGCCCATGCCCCCTTTGGACCGCGCACCTCGCTTGCGGGTCGTCGCCTCAAGTCGGCGAGTGCCGCTGCCTTCAAGGCACCCTCGACGGCCGCAGCAGCGATCAGCAGCCGGCGGTTCCGCTCGCTGAGGTCACTCCACCGCCGACTGACTTTGCCAGCCATCGCCCCTCCGGTCACTTCGGGCAGCTCTGCTGGGCTGCACCTGATGCGGACACTACCGCCGCGCGCCGCGGGAAGTAACGCGCGTGCTTTCTCACATAATCGCGATCGGGTTGACCGGAGACCCGGTCCCGCCGGATAGCTGCAAGGGCGCGATCACACAGAGAAAAGACCAACGGCCTGCTTGCTCGCATAACGACATGAGATCGTGAAATTGCAAGTAGTCGAGCAAATGCAGCCCGAGCGCGTTGATCGCGAGTACATGCACTGGGAAGTCGACACCGTCAACCAGGCTCGGCGCAGTGTCGTTGTTGCCGTCGCTGCCCAGCACTGCCACCCGTCGTTCGACCATGAACTCCAATGCAGTGGGGTGGAATCCGGCCCGGGCACTCGCTGCATCCCACGGGCCGAGTGCAGCCCGGCGATGGCGATGGCCGACGCGCACGAACAACAGGTCGCCCTCGCCGACGGCGACGTGCTGGGCCGCCTCGGCCGACCTGAGGTCGTCCGCGGACACGTGTTCGCCTGGTTCGAGCCAGGACCGGCCGGACAGCCGGGGAACATCGAGGAGTACGCCGCGGCCGACGATCCCGCTGCGGGCCACGGTGATTGACAGTTCGGACGCGCCTGATGCAGTGATGCTGTCCGCGGGCACATTGTTGTACAGCAACGCCCGATAAATAACGTGGCACAAGGCGTCGATGTGACTATCCGCGTTGCCGTGGACATTCATAGCCAGACGGTCCATGGCAAAGGACAGTCCAGCGCGATCGGCCTGGTCCCCGGCCGGGCTGGTCATCTGATGCACGCACGGGTCGGGGTTGTCGAGCGTCACCTCGGTCTCGATCGCAGCACCGAGAGGCACTGTGCGCCCGAGCCGAATCTCGCTCGACGCTGTCAAAATGTGAGCGGGCGTGATGTGGTTCAGTGCCCCGCGCCGGTCGGCCGGCCCCCACGCAACCGTGCGCTGCAAACGCTGATAGAAAGCGTCGAAATCCTCGGCGCTCATCACTGGTGGCATTACTCCGTCTCGTCTCGTCATATGGGGTGGATACCTCCCGTACCGTTGAGCCGCCGACCGGTGGCAGCCGTCGGTCGAATGCCTGCTGCGCTCGCGGCCAGTATTTCAGCGCAACAACCAAACCGGCCCGACATCTTGGCGGAGATCGGGGATTTCGCGAGGGATCGCTGTTCTCGGGCTTGGCTCACAATGACCTGGTGATTCATCTACGAGTGGTCAGCCCGGCCAACCTCACCCAGACGCTGGTGCCGGCATTGCAAGCCGAGCCAACAGTCATGAATCTGACAGTGCTCGCCGGAGCGGTGAGTAATCCAGATGGTGACGCCCTGTCTTTCGATGTGCCACAGGGCGCGGCTAATCAAGTGATCGGGCGCCTGCGCGATAGTGGGGTCGATCAGCAAGGGTCGATCATTCTGGAAAATGTCGACACGTCGATCTCCGCGCTCGCCGATCGCGTGTCTGCTCGCCGCGGCCGGTTCCAAGAGTTCACGCCGGTCTGGGCGGAGATTGAATCGAGGATAGGGCGGGAGGGAACGTTCCCGCCCAGTTGGTTTGCGCTGCTCGTGATTGCCGGGCTCATCGGAGCGGTCGGAATTCTCACCAACTCAGAGATTCTGATTGTCGGCGCGATGGTGGTTGGCCCGGAATATGGGGCCATCCTCAGCCTCGCGTTCGCGGTGACGCGTCGGGACTTCCCAGGCGCGGTGCGCAGCGCGAGAGCGCTGGGCACTGGGTTCGCGCTGGCTGTCGTCGGCGCCCTGCTGCTCGGACTTATCGTGCGGTGGACCGGTCTCGAGCCCGCGGCCTACTCAGCGGGCGTCCGGCCGGTTTCCAACCTGATCAATACGCCGAACTGGTTCTCGTTCATCGTCGCCGCACTCGCCGGCGTGGTCGGCATTGTTTCGCTTACTGAATCCCGGTCGAGCACGCTCATCGGGGTGTTCATTTCGGTCACCACGATCCCGGCCGCCTCGGACATCGGCGTGTCCGCGGCCTTCGGCAGTGGGAGGGAAGCCTGGGGGTCCGCCCTGCAGCTTCTCCTCAACGTCGTCGTTCTCACTGCCGTTGCGATTGTGGGTCTCCCGACTCAGCGCGCGATATGGCGGAGGTGGGAGCGGCGGACGACGGAGGCGCAGGCCGGGCGGGACCCGGCTCAGGGTTCTTCTTGATCTTCGCCGGTTTCCGCATCGTCGATGTCGAGCGCCGGTGGGACCTCCGGACCGGCTTCAGTCTCCTCCCTCGCCTCGGTGAGTCCTAGTAGTCCGGCGACCGGCGCAGCCGTGAGACCGTAGACGGTGACGGTGCCGACGATTACCAGGAACGTCGCCGGCAGCAGCTTGTCAGCACCGGATATCCCCGCGGTCGCCAAGGGAGGACCGAACGTGGCCGCGGTCGAGGCGGCGACGATGCCGCGAGGATCCATCCAGCCGATGAAGGCGCGCTCGCGTATCGATAATGCCGTGCGCACCGTTGCGGCGGCGGCCACCAGCGGACGGACCAGGAGAACCAGTCCGGCGATGAGCGCCAGCGTTGGTGCCAGAACGGTGCGGACCGAGGTCGTGGTGACGGTGGCAGAAATCGAGATGAACAGTAGTCCGATCACCATCTGGACGACCGTCTTGAAGAAGCGTCGATCCTCGGGTAGGTCGATACCAGGCAGGTTGGCCAGCGCGACCCCCATCACGATGGCAGCAATCAGTCCGGTGTCGTCGCGCCTGGCATCGCAGAGGGCGGCGGTACCGATGACCGTCGCCACGATGGCCTGGGTCGCCAGCACGCCGCTCAAATTGAGCTTGCTCAGGAGCAGCCACAACACCGCCGTTCCGATCACTCCACCGAGGAGGCCGATCCCGATACTGCGCAGAAACGAGAGCAGCTCCGCGCCATGACCCAGGTGCACGTGCTGCACGAGGCCTTGGAACAGCACGGCGCCGATGATGGCGCCGAACGGGTCGATCGTGACGCCCTCCCACCCGAGGATTCGGGAGACGCGCCGTCCCGCTCGAGCCGCCTCGAGTAACGGCGTTACCACGGTCGGGCCGGAGACGATGACAATGGCACCCAACATGATCGCGGCCGAGCGGGATATGCCCAGAAACAGCCAGGCCAGGAAGGCCGCCCCAGCGAACGTGATGGGAATGCCGAGAAGCAGGAGGCGACGCACCACCCGCTGGCTGTGACCCTCGAGCTCGCGAAAATCCAGGTCCAATCCGCCGTCGAACAAGATGATGGCTACGCCCAGCCCGACGAGCGGTGAAAAGGCCGGCCCCAGCGTCTTTTCGGGATTCACCTCGGTGATGTAATGGCCCGCGATGAACCCTGCGGGAAGCAGCAAGACGATGGCGGGTAGCCGAAACTTCGCGGCGATGATCTGACAGCCCACGGCGAGGATCACGGTGATCCCGAAGCCCAGGACGATGTCGCTCGCGCTCACGGGGCGAGGACATTCCTGCCGTCGTCACGACGACCAAACCCGCGCAGGTCGCTCCGGTCCGTTCTCGGCATGGCTCATGATCTCAGATGATGTTGACCGAGGGTCGCGCCGCGCTTTCCACCGATGCACACGCCTGCGGGACGATGTCGGCCTCGACGCGGCCGCATGGCGATCTGTTGCACCAGCGCAGCGATTAGCAATCAAATGACAGAGTGGCGGGCTTGCGAGCGGCCGCATAGAGGGCAACGATCACCCCTGAAGCTCCAACTGTCGAGGAGGATGCCCGTGAGCGTCTATCGCGTCACCGAACTTGTCGGCACGAGTACCCAATCCTGGGAGGACGCTGCCACCACTGCGGTCAAGACGGCGCAGCAGACGTTGCGTGACCTGAGGGTGGCCGAGGTCATCGAACAAGACCTCACCGTGGACGGAGACGGCGCTGTCACCTTCCGGACCAAGGTGCGCTTGTCGTTCAAGTACGAGGGCAATCAGTAGACACACTAGGGTTAGTGCTGGCCCGGCGGAGCAGCGTCGGGCCTCACTCCTCGAGCTGCGCCGCGAATCGGCCGGCCACGGACAGGTACTCCTCGATCATGTCGGCGACGACCTGCCGAGCTGGCCGCACCCGGTCGAGCAATCCGACGCCCTGCCCGACGAAGTAGGTCGCGAGCTGCTGCGCCCCGCTGCCCTCCCGGGACGCACCCCGGTTGATCCGTTGTTGTGCCGCAGCGACGAGGATGGTCTGCAGCGGCATCGGTAGTGGTTCGGGAGCCGTCGGTTCGTCCCACTCCTCGGTCCACGCGCTGCGCAACATCCGGGCCGGCTTGCCGGTAAGCGATCGCGAGCGCACCGTGTCGCTAGCGGACGCGGCGAGCATCTTCTTTTGCACGGCCGGATCGGTCTCTGCCTCGGGGGTGGTCAACCACACCGATCCGCACCAGACCCCGTCGGCTCCGAGTGCGATGGCCGCCGCCATTTGACGACCGGTCACAATTCCGCCCGCCGCGAGTACCGGCGTCGGCGCGACCTCGCGGACGACCTCGGGCACCAGAACCATGGTCGAGACCGTTCCGGTATGACCGCCGGCTTCCGTGCCCTGCGCAACGATCACGTCTACGCCAGCCGCCTTCTGGCGCCGGGCGTGCTCGGCGGTACCGACCAGCGCCGCGACGACGGCGTTGTGAGAGTGGGCCCGCTCGATCAATTCGGCCGTCGGCGGCCCCAGGGCGCTCGCCACGAGGCGGATCGGATGCGCGAATGCGACGTCGAGCAGACTGGCCGCGGACTCAGGGGACACTCTGATCGAGAAGCTCTCTGCGGGAATGTGCTCCGGCAGCTCGGGAACCTGGTAGCGCTGGAGAACCTGCGCGACGAAGGTCTGATGCTCGACCGGAAACGACCCAGCGGCCGTAGCCCCGCCATTATCGGAGAGCGGGCGGGCGAACGTCATGGGAAGGAGCAGGTCGACTCCGTATGGCTTGCCCTTTGTTTCGTTGTCGATCCAGGTGAGGTCAATCTCCAGCTCAGCCGGGCTAAGCGTCGTCATGCCTAGTACGCCGATGCCGCCAGCGTTGGTCACGGCGGCAACGACGTCACGGCAGTGGCTGAAGGCGAAGATGGGCACGTCCATGCCCAGGCGATCACAGATGTCGGTCAACATATCTCTCCTCAACTGAGGTCGAGGCTACTGCGTTCGGCGCGCCCGCCTGCCGCGGATCCGGACGCCTGACCCTCTACTCTGCGGAGTAGCGGCGGCCGGCGGCAGCGCGCGTGGGCCCGCCGGCGATCGAATCAGGACCAGGGCGCCATCGAACGTGTCCGTGACGGCGAAAGGATCACTTGTGAGCAAGGCGTTTGTGGAGCTAACCGGAGACATCGCAGAGGTGATCATCAGCGCGCCGCCACTCAACCTGTTCGATCTGGCAACCGTCGCCGATCTCGAGGTCGCGCTCGCGGAAACCGGCGCCCTGGTGCGCGACGGACGGGCGCGAGCGATGATCCTCAGGGCTGAGGGCGACGTCTTCTGCGCCGGCGTGGATGTCCATGAATTCCAGGGCCTGAGTTCGTCGGAGGGCGCCGCGTTCATGGCCCGGTTGCTCACCCTTACCCAGGGGATCGAGGCACTGCCCGTGCCGACGATGGCTGTGGTTCATGCGCTCAACCTCACCATCGGCTTCGAGCTCACCCTCGGCTGCGACCTGCTGTGGGCGGCTGAAGAAGCCTCCTTCGGCTTGGTCGAAGCTACCGTCGGACTGACGCCCGGTGCTGGCGGTACGCAGCGGCTCGCCGCTCGGGCGGGTGTCGCCCGAGCCGCCGAGTTCGTGATGACCGGCGATGTCTACCCGGCCCGAGAGCTACAGGAGTGGGGTGTGGTCAATCGCCTCCGACCGGCCGCGGATCTGCTGGCCGAGGCTCGGGCGTTCACCAGCCGGCTGGCGGCTGGGCCCACAGTCGCGTTTGCGGTAGCGAAGCGGCTCCTGCAGGCCACCCGGGATCACGGCGTAGCGGCGGCCGATGCGCTGACCCCGCGAGAGACCGGGCCCACCTTCGCCACCCGCGATGCCGCGGCCGGATTCGCCTCGCTGCTGGAGAAGGGACCCGGGCAGGCGATATTCGAAGGACGCTAGTTGTCCTATGCGGGAGGCTAGTCTCGATTGTCGATCGCCGAGGATGTCGCGGATCGTACGTCGGTAGCGATGCGCGCGGCGATCCCGGGATCGGACTCGTATGGCAGGTACAGCGTCATGCGCGTCATGACGTCGCCGAACCGACGCAACAACGTCCCGGCCACTCGATCCGGCTCGTCGACGACGGCAAATGCGTTGAGCACATCGTCGTCGATCAGGTCGCCCATCTCCTTCCACCGGCCTTGCACGGACAGCTGATGCAAGGCGTCGCTGAGCTCCCCCCAACCGTGCAGGTCGAGTACCGGCCGATACGCAGGAGTCGAACCGTAGAAGGCGATCTGCTCGCGCACGGCCCGGATCGCGTCGTCCATGGCTTCGGGGCTTGTTGCGGTAGCGACAAGCGGTTGGCCCGACACCTCATACCCGCCGAGGTCGGCTCCGGTCCGGGCGCGCCCTAACGCCAAAGCGGGCAGTGTCACCTCGCGCACGTACCGCTCGGTCGTGAACCCGTGGCAAACGAATCCGTCGGCCACCTCCCCGGCGACCGCGGTCATGACCTCACCGACCCCGGCCAGCAACACCGCTGGTGGTCCGTAGGGATTGGGACCGGGGTTGAAGAACGGGGTCATAAGCGTGTGCGTATAGAAGTCTCCGCGGAAATCGAGCTTGCTCCCGCTGTTCCAGCAATCCCAGATTGCCCGCATGGCCAGGATGAACTCGCGCATCCTGGGGGCTGGGTGCGACCAGGGCATGCTGAACCGCCGGGTGATGTGCGGCTTGATTTGTGAGCCCAGCCCGAGCAGGAGCCGTCCCTTCGACAGCAGCTGCACGTCGTTGGCTTGCACTGCGGTCGACATGGGGTTGCGGGCAAACGCGATGACGAGACTGGTGCCGAGTCCGATGCGATCGGTCTCGACCGCGGCCAGAGCGACCGCAAGGAATGGGTCGTGCTTGGTCTCGCTCGTCCAGATACCGCTGTAGCCCGCGGCCTCTGCATTGGCCGCGTCGGCTCGCGTATCGATCCCGGTCGCAGTGAACAACGCATCGATCTTCAACCTCGATCTCCTCTCAGTAGCTGGGCAAACTCGCCGCCGCCGTTCACCCCGATGCGTTGTCCGTTCACGTAGGACGCATCCGCGGACACCAAGAACGCCACGACACCGGCAACGTCCTCCGGACGGCATACTCGTCCGTAAGGGGAGCGCTCGTCGAGTTCCGTCGATCGGTTCAGCCCGGGCCGCACCGCCCGCACGATGCGGTCTCCCATCTCGGTAGCGACAAGACCGGGCGCGACGACATTGGTGTGGATTCCGTTCGGCATCTCTTCCACCGCCAAGGTTGCTGCCATCGCCTCGAGTGCCAGCTTGGCCATCATGTACGGTCCGGCACCGGGAAGGGCGCGCTCAGCCAGCACACTGGAGATCATCACGATGTCGCTGCGGGGTTGCGTGCGCAGCTGGGGTAGCAGTCGCCGAACCAGCTCGTGCGGACCTAGCACGTGGGTCCGCATGAGCCGTTCCAGTTCGGCCGGGTCAGTGTCCGCCAGCGAATGACCGCGACTGGCAATACCGGCATTGCTGACCACGATGTCGACGACCCCGAATTCAGCGAGAACGGAATCGACCAAGGTCTCGACCGCTACCGGATCATCAATCGACGCCTGGAATGCGGAGGCCCGGCCTCCGGTGGCGGTGATCTCCTCGACGGTCGTGATCGCGGCCGCGGCGTCACGCCGGTAGTTCACGGCTACCGCGGCACCGGCGGCAGCAAGGCGCATCGAGATCGCCTTGCCGATGCCGCGCCCGCCGCCGGTGACGAGCGCGGTGCGACCGGCCAACTCCGTCATCATGCATCTCCTCGGACACGCGATAGGTCGACGGCGGTGAACTAACGGCTAGCGGTACGTGATGAGTGCGCGATCGTGCTCGAGGTGGGCATGATCGTTGAACGTCAGCAGACGCGTTCCGGTGGGTCCGCTGATCACCCTCGTCAGGCTTGCGTTCACCATGACACGTGCTAACGCAGGCCATTTGTCGGCTCGGAGGCCGAGCAGATGTGCGCAGACTGCGGCGATGACTCCGCCCGATGTCACTGCCAACGTAGTACCTGATCTTGCGGTCAACTCGTCGACCGCGGCCAGGACGCGATCGATAAAGCCGTCGTGGCTCTCCGGGTATCCGCTGTCGGCGCCCATCCATCTCGCAATTGCCTCGTCGAGTGCCGACTGCATGGTGCGGGCCCGCTCCGGCGTCGTCGCTGTCGCGAAGCTGACATCGGCCGTATGTCCGGCCATAACACCGACGTGGTCGTATTCGTCGAGACGATCATCGATCTGCAGGTTGGATTCGCCGAGACCAATCTCCCGCATCACGATCACGGCGGTGTCTCGCTGGCGCATCATGGCGCCACTCACGGTGCGATCAATGATCAGATCAGCGGCGGCCAGCCGGCCGCCGGTCAGCTGCGCCTGCGTGTGCCCGATCCCCGAGAGCCGGTCATAGTTCGTGGTGCCGAGCGATGCCTGGCCGTGCCGCAACAGGAGAAGCACGCTCATATCGATGCAACGGTACGCGACCCGCGCCCAACGCCACCGACGAAATGCACACATGGCGCCGAGCAAGTCACCCAGACTAATACGTGTCCTAAGGTGGCTTGCTAGGCAAACTGAACACCGGAACCACGTGGAGAGCTGACGCGACGAGAAATGCGATGAAGGCAAGTTCCGACTCCGAGGCCGCCCGACCGGGACCATTGGCGGGCATTCGGGTCCTCGAGTTGGCCAGCATTGGCCCAGGCCCGTTCTGCGCGATGATGCTCGCGGATCTGGGGGCGGAAGTGTTGCGCATCGATCGACCCGATGCCTCGACGCCCAATCCCCGGCAAGCGTTGCTCAATCGGGGCCGGCGATCCGTGATGCTCGACCTCAAGCACGGTCTCGGGGTTGACACGGTGCTACGGCTGATCGACTCGGCCGATGTGCTTCTCGAAGGCATGCGACCAGGGGTCACGGAACGTCTCGGAATAGGTCCGGACGTTTGCCTCGGCCGGAACTCGCGCCTCATCTACGCGCGCATGACCGGATGGGGCCAATACGGTCCGTTAGCCCCTACCGCCGGTCATGACATTGGCTACATTGCCCGCACCGGAGCCTTGCATGCGCTTGGTCGAGCCGGCGGCCCGCCGCAGTTCCCGGCGAATTTGCTCGGCGATTTCGGCGGCGGCGGCATGCTCGTCGCCTTCGGCATCTGCGCGGCGCTCCTCGAACGGACTACGTCGGGTGCCGGTCAAGTGATTGATGCGGCGATTGTGGACGGGGTTGCGTCCTTGCTGACAATGCCCTGGATGATGACGGCCCAGGATCAGTGGCGAGACGAGCGTGGTGTGAACCTCCTGGACGGTGGGGCACCCTGGTACGACGTCTACGAGGCGGCGGACGGCGGGTGGTTGGCCGTGGGGGCTCTCGAAGCGCCGTTCTACGCCACCCTGCTGGCCGGTCTGGAGCTCGCCGACGTTCCGGATCGTGACGACCCGGCGAACTGGCCGAAACTGCGAACGATGTTCGCAGCGCGATTCAAGCAGCGCACGCGGGATCAGTGGGCAGTGGTGTTCGCGGGCAGCGACGCGTGTGTCGAGCCGGTGCTCTCACTACATGAGGCGACCCAGGATGAGCATCTCGCCGCGCGGCGAACCTATCTCGAGCAAGCGGGCTTGTGGCAACCTGCGCCAGCGCCGCGGTTTTCCCGAACGCCGGGTGGGTTGTCCGATCCGCCTCCAGCGCCGGGCCAGCACACCGTAGAAGCGCTCGCCGCCTGGGGAATCGACAACGTCCAGGATCTGATCGCCACGAAGGCTGCCATCCAAACGTGACAGGGGGCCAAATGCCGGCGGAAGGGGCATGCGCGGCCGTCCACGACCTGCGTCATCGGATCGTGACAAGCGTCACGTCATATCGGCGGAGATCTCGGGTCATCTTTGTTACGCTTGCAATTGCAAGCAGCCAGCAAACACATTAGGAGATCGCATATGTCCGCTCGTCAAGCGCTCGTCGAGGGCGCGAAGAAGGCCACGGACGCGTCGCGCGAGCAGGTCTACTGGTACGTCGGCGCCAACGACTACTGGTACGAGCAGCTGCGCCGTCAGCCTGCTGCCCTTCAGGAACTGTCCAGCAAGGTCGGCAAGCTGTCCGACGTGCGGTTGGACTCGCTGCGCACCACCGTGTCCGACACGTCGAAGAACGCGGTCAATGTCCTGCAGGAGCAGCTCAAAGTCGCCCGCGAGCGTCGCGGGGAACTCGCCGCACGGGGCGAGGCCATTGCGCACGACTGGAACAGCTCCGTCGCCGCGCAGGACGCCTCCGCTTTCGCGGCCGCCGTTCGTGAGTCCAAGAACCCGGTCGATCTAGCGAATGCGGTGCGTACCTGGTACTGGAACTTCGGCGCGGTTACGCCTGGGACGCCCCAGCCCGCTGCCGAGACGAAGTCGGACGCGCCGAAGGCTGACGAGCCAAAGGCCAGTCCTCGCAAGGCGGCTCCAGCGAAGTAGCTGCCTGTGTGACGAAGGCCTTCCGGCGAAAATCGCCGGAAGGCCTTCGTCTTTGTTGCCGTCCGCAGGCCTACCTGCTCAAAGCTCGATGCGCCCCTCACGCGTACGCAACATGGCCAGCAGGCTCTGGAGATCGCTCTGGGAAACCGAGCGTTGCCACTCGTGGATCAGGCCACGCATGATGATCTTGTCGGCGAACGTCTCGACCGAACTGAGCACAGCCTGCTCCGGCAACACCGGCACCGGCACGCTGTGGTCGGGCAAACGTATCGGTACACGGCGTGACCTGATCCGGAGTGCCATGCACTCAAGCCGAATTGACCGCCCCTCGGCGACCGGCCGTACTTCCAGGCGGAGCCAGCTCGGCGCCTTCGGCAGCCGGACCAGCGGAGTCCCTTCGACGAATTCAAGGCCGTGTGTCGGCGCGGCATCGGCCAACCAGCCCGACACGATGGACGGTGCTGCCCATAGTTCCCACGACACCGGCGCAGCAACCAGCGTCGGAGGCAGGCCTGGACGGACATGAACGTTCCGCGCGCGAAACTCCAGGCGATCGATGCGTGAGGAGTCCCAGTGGATATCACGGGCGACGAGGTGGATGGTGCCGAACTGTCCGAGAGAGCGCGCAAGATCGCTTCCGGTGATCGAAACGTCATCGAGCGTTAGGGTCACATCCCGACCCCATAGGCGAAACGTGCGACTACGTCCGACAACACGGTCACGGACTGTATTGAGGACTGCCGCCAGCGAATCGGTCGGGAGTATCCGGCCGGCTGGGGTTGCTATCGATGACGCTGCCGATGACGCCGTGGAGATCAGTCGCAGCCAGTTGCGCGTCCAGTCCTCCGGCGTCCCCGAACCCGGGAAAGACGGCGCCATGGGCCCATCCTCTCGGTCGGTCCCGTAACGCGCAACGCGCTGCTCCCTCCCAGCCGGTAAGGTCCCGCGCCGTGCAGCCCGATGACCCCGCTACGGCCGATCTAGTCAGCCTGCTCAGCCTCACCCGTGAGGACGCCGATCTGTTCCGCGGAATCTGCCACGCCGGTGCGCCACTGCGTGCGTTCGGCGGTCAGGTCGCCGCGCAGGCTCTCACGGCTGCTGGGCACACCCTTGACGCTGGGCGGTCACCGAATTCGCTGCACGGCTACTTCCTGCGTGCCGGTGATCCCCGGGATCCGATTGCCTATCGCGTGGAACGGCTACACGACGGTGGCACGTACGCCCACCGCCGCGTCACCGCGACCCAGCACGGCGAGGCCATCTTTACGATGTCCGCCTCGTTCAAGCGACCGGAGGAGGGATATGACCGGCACGTCCGGATGCCCTCCGCCCCACCGCCCGAGCGGCTGACCGACCCGCTCGACGATCCCGGGCCGCACCCGGACTATGCCGACTTCCCGGGGTGGGGGGTGATATCGATGCGATTCGCGCCCCCGGCCGAGGGTCCCAGCACGCGCGGCCAGACCGAGCAGTTGGTGTGGATCCGGGCCACCCAGCCTCTTCCGGACGAGCGGCTGCTTCACATCTGCGCACTGGCCTATGCCTCAGATCTCAGCTTGGCCTCGACCGCGGCGCTCGATCTGCAAGAGCCGCTGCCTATCCGCACCGCAACGCCGCGGGTGCGAATCGTGTCCCTCGACCACGCCATGTGGTTCCACCGTGCGTTCCGGGCCGACGACTGGCTGCTGTTTGCTACGCGCAGCCGCACGGCGGGCGACGGCCGTGGCCTCGCGACCGGTGAATTCTTCACACGAGACGGCCGGCTCGTCGCTTCCGTGACCCAGGAAGCCCTGCTACGCCCGATTGCCCCGCCGCGGAAACCCTGATCGCGGCTGCGACTTACTCCTTGCGTTTCGCGAGCTCGTCGGTGAGTTGCGGTGCGACCGTGAACAGATCGCCGACGACGCCGTAATCGGCGAGTTCGAAGATCGGGGCCTCGGGGTCCTTGTTGATGGCGATGATCGTCTTGGAGGTTTGCATGCCGGCCCGGTGCTGAATGGCACCAGAGATACCCACGGCGATATAGAGCTGCGGCGAGACGGTGACTCCGGTCTGGCCCACCTGCATCTGATGCGGGACCCAGCCGGCGTCGACGACGGCCCGTGAGGCGCCGACCGCGGCACCGAGCGTGTCCGCAAGCTGCTCGATGATCCGGAAGTTCTCTGCGGTACCGATACCCCGGCCACCCGAGACGACGATGGACGCGTCCGAGAGAGCCGGGCGAGCGCCTTTGTCCTCGCTGACGTGCTCAACCACGGTGGCTGCCTTGGCCGCGTCCGAGAGGGGGACGTCCACCTCCACCACCTCGGCGGTACCCGGAGTCGCGGCCGGTTCCGGCGTGATCGAGTTGGGTCGCACCGCGATCACCGGTACCCCAGTGCGAACCTTCGAGGTCACGGTGATCGAGCCACCGAAGATGCTTTGCTCGACGCTGCCGTCGGGGTTGACGGCGACCGCGTCGGTGAGCACGCCGCTGCCGAGTTTGATTGCCAACCGTGCGGCGATCTCCTTGTTCTCGGGGGTGGAGGACACCAGCACAGCGGCGGGCGTGGCCTGCGCGGCGACCGCGGCCAGTGCCTCGGCCTTCGGTGCGACCAGATACTGATCGAATTCCGCACCGGCAACCGCGTAGATGGTCGCGGCGCCGTACTCGGCGAGCACGGCAGACAGCGCCGCGGCCTGCCCGGGACCGAGTACTACGGCCGCTGGCTCGCCCAGTGACCGGGCGGCGGTCAGCAGTTCGAGGGTGGTCTTCTTGACCACGTCGCCGGCCGCGTCGACCAGCACCAATACCGTTGCCATGATCTAGCCTCCCTTCGAGCTCAGACGAGCTTCCGCGACGCGAGAAACTCCGCGATCTTGACCCCGCCGTCGCCTTCGTCGACGACGACTTGCCCGGCCTGGCGGGGTGGCGCGACCGCGAACTCCACCACCTCAGTGGAGGCGGCGGCCAAGCCGAACTCTTCGGCATCGAGGTCTAGATCAGCGACGGTCAATGTCTTAACCGGCTTTGACTTCGCGGCCATGATCCCCTTGAACGATGGATAGCGCGGCTCGTTGATCTTCTCCACGACGCTGATTACGGCCGGTAGACGGCCGCGGACGACGTCGTATCCGTCGCTGGACAGCCGCTCGATCGACACGCTGTCCCCGTCCACAGTCACCTTGCGGGCCTGGGAGAGCTGCGGCACCTCCAGCACCTCCGCCAACATGGCCGGCACGACTGACATCCGCGAATCCGTTGCCTCTGAGCCCGCCACGACGACGTCCCACTCGAGTGTGCCCAGCGCGGCCGCGAGCACTTTCGTCGTCTGAATCGCATCCGAACCATGCAAGACCGGATCTGACACATGCACCGCTTTGTCGACGCCCATGGACAACGCCTTACGAATCGACTCAGTCGCCCGCTCGGGCCCGACGGTCAGGAGGGTGACATCGCCGTCATGCGCCTCCCGAAGCAGCAGCCCTTCCTCTATGGCGAACTCATCGATGTAGTTGATCACCGGGTCGACCGCACCGCGATCGACGGTGTTGTCCGCGGGATCGAGGGTACGGGCGCCTTCCGTGTCCGGAACTTGCTTCATGAGCACCACGATGTTCATCAGAGCGCCGGCCCTTCCTACGAGCGACGGGAATCTGCCGGTGAAGGCAGCTAGCAACTTACCCTAGGGGGCATCAAGTTAGCGCCCCGCCATCGAACGCCTTATCCGACGCCGAGGCGTTGTCGAAGGGCATCGAGCTCGACGTGCAGCGATGTGGGCAATCGCGGGCCGATCGTATCGAGCCAGCCCTTGATGGCCGGGACCTCCATGAGCCATTCAATCGGGTCGACCGCGAGTGCGGCCGCGAGATCCGCGGTGGACAGGTCGAGTCCAGAGGTGTCGACGGCGTCCGGCGTCGGCGTATGGCCGACGGGTGTGTCGGTCGCCGTGGTTTGGTTCGACAGCCGTTGCAGCGCCCATTTGAGCACGCGGATGTTCTCTCCGAATCCGGGCCAGAGGAAGCGGCCGGCAGCGTCGCGGCGGAACCAATTGACGTAGAAGATCGCGGGTAGCTTGGTCGCGTCCTGGCTCTTGCCGACCTCGATCCAATGGGCGAAGTAATCACCGGCGTTGTAGCCGATGAACGGGAGCATGGCCATCGGATCGCGGCGCACCTGGCCCACGTGGCCGCTGGCGGCGGCGGTCGTCTCCGAGGACAGGGTGGCCGCGAGGAACACGCCGTGCTGCCAGTCTCGCGCCTGGACGACGAGTGGGACGGTGTCGCGTCGGCGGCCGCCGAAAAAGATCGCGTCAAGCGGCACGCCGGCGGGGTCGTCCCATTCGGTGGCCAGGATGGGGCACTGCTCGATCGGCGTGCAGAACCGCGCATTGGCGTGCGCCGCGCTGGTGCCCGACTCGGGGGTCCACGACTGGCCTCGCCAATCGGTCAGGTGCGCAGGCGGCTCCTCGGTCATGCCTTCCCACCACACGTCGCCCTCGTCGGTCAGCGCCACGTTGGTGAAGATCGAATGCCCGGCGGCGATCGTGCGCATCGCATTCGGGTTGGTACGCCAGCCGGTCCCGGGTGCGACGCCGAACAGGCCCTTCTCCGGATTGAGGGCATGCAGCCGGCCGTTCGGGCCGACGCGGATCCAGGCGATGTCGTCGCCCAGGGTCTCCACTCGCCAGCCCGGCAGGGTGGGCTCCAGCATGGCCAGGTTGGTCTTACCGCACGCTGACGGGAATGCGGCGGCGATGTAGTAGCTGCGCTCCTCGGGCGACGTGAGCTTGGCAATGAGCATGTGCTCGGCCATCCAGCCCTGATCGCGGGCGATAACCGAGGCGATTCGTAGCGCGTAGCACTTCTTGCCCAGCAACGCGTTGCCGCCGTACCCGGAACCGTAGGACCAGACCAGCCGCTCCTCCGGGAAGTGCGAGATGTATTTGATGGCGTTGCACGGCCACGGCCGGTCCGCCTCGCCGGGTGCGAGCGGCGCACCGACACTGTGCAGCCCGGGCACGAACTCGCCGTCATCTCCCAGTAGCGCCATTGCCGGCGAGCCACATCGGGTCATGATGTGCATCGATGCCACGACGTACGGCGAATCGGTCAGCTCAACGCCGAGCATCGGTTCCGATGCGGTCAACGGACCCATGCAGTACGGAATGACATACATCGTGCGGCCGCGCATGCAGTTGCGGAACAAGCCGGTGAGAACGCCTTTCATCTCGTCCGGATCTACCCAGTTGTTCGTCATCCCGGCGTCGCGCGGATCCCGGCTACAGATGAAGGTGCGGTCCTCAACCCGCGCGACATCCGACGGGTCCGAACGACACCAGAACGAATCCGGTTTCAATTCCGGGTTGAGTCGCACGAACGTCCCGGACTCGACCAGCTCGTCGGTGATTCGCCGCCACTCGGCGGCGGACCCGTCCACCCACACGACGCGCTCCGGCTGGGTCAATTCAGCGCAATCCCGGACCCAGGCCAACAGCCTGGCGTGCGTCGTCGGGGGTGCGTTCAACCCAGGAATCATTGCCATCACACCAGACTCTTCGCGCCCCAGTCGCTCTTTGACCGCGCCCGCGGCCGGACCAGGAAGAGGGAATCAGAGTCTGTATTTAATCAGTGAACGCCCGGATCCGATGCGGTGCGCGTCACACATTCTCCCTCCCGGGAAGCGTTTTCTGTGACAACGCCCAGCGCAGGAGCGGGGTCCCTGCGAAACGCGGAGCGTTTTCGTGGCGCGCACTTCACCGTGGCGCCATGCGGAGCGCGCCGTCCAGCCGGATCGTCTCCCCGTTGAGGTAGCCATTGCGCACGATCGTGGCGGC
>Ga0207683_10001884_pt1 | contig 18560 bp, 18 predicted proteins | sample KBSM73metaG_FD_184333 | JGI IMG/M metagenome (GOLD analysis project Ga0207683, IMG submission 184333) | Miscanthus rhizosphere microbial communities from Kellogg Biological Station, Michigan, USA - KBS M7-3 metaG (SPAdes) (version 2) | ecosystem: Host-associated > Plants > Roots > Rhizosphere >... | reverse complement strand
ACAGCACGACTCCAATGCTTCCCATCAGCACCCAAAGCAACTTGCTCACGTCGCCGATTACATCCTGGGTGAGCGGCCGAACCTTCGGCCCTATCCGCGCCTTTTGGAAGAGGTCGAGACTGAATCCCGGCGGAACGGGAAAACTGCTGAGGACGATGGGCCACATCCGCGCCACATCCGCGTTTGCCGCCTGCATTGTGATCCCAGTCCGCAACCGAGCAATGCCGTCATAGCTGAACTGGCCCAGCGTGGTTTTGTTTCGGTCGAGACGAATAGGCAGGAATAAGGAGGGCTGCTCCCAATCGAGAAAGCGGAATTCCTTTGGCATCACACCGATGACCTGGAGCGCTTTTCCGTCCACCCGAATCGTTCGGCCCACGATGGATCGATCCGAGCCGAGACGGCTCTGCCAATAGTCATAGCTGAGAATCACTGTGTCGGGCCCACCCGGACTGTCATCGACGCGATTGAACAAGCGACCAAGAAGGGGCGCGAGGCCGAGAATCGGAAGAACGCCATCGGTCACATCGAGTGCCTGCACCTGTTGAGGACTTCCCTGCCCCGTAACGCTGACCGAGTTTCCCTGGTAGATCCCAACGTCTTCGAATGTCCGGTTCTGCTCGCGATAAATAAAGTAGTTCGACGGCGCCATATTCACGTCATCGAGATTCAGTCCTGGGGCCGTATGCCAGACTCCCACCAGCGACTCAGGATGCGGGTAGGGCAAAGGCTTCAGCAGAACACCATCTACGACGCTGAATACAGCGATGTTGGCTCCTACGCCTGCAGCGAGCGTAATCAACGTGATCACAGTGAAGACGGGTGCGCGCCAAAGCCTGCGCACAATTTGCCTGAGTTGGCTAGAGAAGGAATTCACGGTCGATCCTCCTGGCGGTGGGGATAGGAGCAGGCGATGTACGCCTCTCACAAGCTACGCAGCCCCTTGCGAATACGTTCCTCTATGAAGTGTGGCTGTGCATGCATTTGTGACGAATGACGACAATTCTGCCGTCGAGTGGGCCTGGACCGATTTGCGGTATGATTCGTGCGCCCGGGAAGTCCCGGGGAAAATCCCCTCAAACGAAATTCAAAAATGGAGGACGACTGCGATGAAATTCATGACAACCTGGTCCTTTCCGACGGGAGTGCTCCCCGAAGCGGCGCAACGGTTTCTCGCCGGCGAGGCGGCGCCAGAGGAAGGCGTAAAGCTGCTGGGACGGTGGCACAACATCGATCTGAGCGGAGGCTTTCTGCTCTCCGAGTCAGACAATCCCATCGCTCTTTATAAGGGCGCCGCGAAGTGGGGCGATCTGCTGGAATTCAACACCGTGCCCGTGATTGAAGACGCCGACGCCGCGCCAGTGCTCGCCGCGCTCTTCAAGAAATGATCGAGTCGCGTGGAGAACATCCGGGATAAGGCATCGCAATTGCCACGAAGGTTTCGCGGTGCCCAGACCCACGTTCCATCCGAAGCTTTCAACGTGCCAATGTAATTCCCTGCCAGCCGGGCGCAGACACCCCAGCGGAGCCTTCGTGCATCCCAAATTGCCTGGAGGGAATGATGTCTACTTTCCACGATCCGCTTGCTCGCGATGTAGAAACTGATATCGACAGCCCCGAGATTCACCACATTCCGCTTAAAGATCTTGAAACGGGGGAGATAACGGACCCCGATGAAGAAGAGGAAGAAGAAGAAAAGTGGCGCGGGGAGATTTGAGACTGCCATCGATCCATCAAACCGAAGTGACTGCGACAGGAACGCGCTTCGTTCAGCATGACAAATAAAACAACTGGATAGCGTCAAAACAAGTCGCGGGTCATCCACCAGCAATTGCGCCAATGATGAGCAGCGGCTCTCTGCCTGTAGCAATCGCTTCGGGAAGCGGGGTTTCGGGGGACTGCAGCGAGAGGTCTTCTTCGCATGCGAAGAACCGGAGGAAGGGCCGGCGCTTGAGTGTGTCGTGGTCGCGGATGGTTCCGCAGAGCATGGGGTAGCGGGCTTCGAGCGCGTCGAGAACAGAGCGGATGGTGACGGGCGCTGGAACTTCAAGTGTGACGTCGCCGTCGATATGCGCAAGGTTGCGAAGGTGGTAAGGCAGAGCAACTCGAATTGAATGGGTCGTGGACATCTTCTCCCTCGAGGGAAGCCCTCTTTATCGGCGGCGGGGCGTCAACAATGCAAATGGAAAGCTATGGTTTCCCACCCATGAATCAAAAACGATTCATGGATGGGGTACCCTCAAGTCAGTAATGAATCAGGCATTTCTTCAGGCCAAAGTTTGGACCTCGACGCTGAGCACGGCGGGAAGATCATGGACGATCGGGGACCATGAGTCACCAGCGTCGGGCGAGACGTAGACCTGGCCGCCTGTTGTGCCGAAGTAGATGCCGCATTTGTCGAGTTGGTCGACAGCCATGGCGTCGCGCAGCACGTTGACGTAGCAGTCGCTCTGCGGCAGGCCCTTGGTGAGCGGCTCCCACTCGTTTCCGCCACTGCGACTGCGAAAGACCTGGAGTTTGCCGTCGAGCGGGAAATGCTCCGAGTCGCTCTTGATGGGGACTACATAGACGGTCTCGGGTTCATGAGCGTGAATGTCGATAACGAAGCCGAAATCGGTGGGTAAGTTGCCGCTGATCTTTGTCCAGTTGTCGCCCGCATCATCGGACCGCATCACGTCCCAGTGCTTCTGCATGAAGAGGACACCGGGGCGCTTGGGATTCATTGCGATGTGGTGCACGCAATGGCCCACTTCTGCCGTGGGGTCAGGAATGTATTTGGAGTAGAGACCCTTGTTGATGGGCTTCCAGCTGGCGCCGCCGTCGTCGGTGCGGAATGCTCCCGCGGCGGAGATGGCGATATAGATTCTCTTGGGATCGCTGGGATCGAGAATGATGGAGTGAAGACACATGCCGCCGGCTCCCGGCTGCCAGTTGGGACCGGTGCCGTGACCGCGCAGGCCGGAAAGCTCCTTCCAGTTTTCGCCACCATCGCTGGAATGGAAGATGCCTGCATCCTCGACACCGGCGTAGACGGAGTTGGGATCGGTGAGGGATGGCTCGATGTGCCAGACTCGCTTGAACTCCCATGGATGCTGGGTTCCGTCGTACCACATATGCGTGGTTAGGGGCTTGCCGGTTTCAGAGGAGTCGTCGTATTTGAATTTGTTTGGAGCTGCCTGCGGAGGACCGGGTGTCGGCGGTTGGCCGGCCGGAACTCCGGGCTGATGCCACGTCTTGCCGCCGTCATCGCTGCGCTGCAACACCTGGCCAAACCAGCCGCTGGTCTGCGAAGCGTATATGCGATTGGGATCCACGGGAGAGCCTTTGACGTGATACATCTCCCAGCCTGCAAAGTGAGGACCGCTCACGTCCCACTTTTTTCGTTTACCGTCTGAAGACAGAATGAACGCTCCCTTGCGCGTTCCAACCAGTACACGCACTTTGCTCATGACACTCCTTGTTGCCCGCTTTAGCCTGGGTGCCGGGGTGGCGGGCCGCTTGGAGATTCTTCCGCACTTCCCGCGCCCATGACAAGTGAAAAACCGGTTGAAAATGCTGTCTTGACCCCAGGTGTTCTGGACCGGTACATGAGGTAAATGAATCGCTTCGCACGAGTTGTGGTCCGGTTGTTTCCACGCTATGGGGAACGAAGCTCGATCTGTAACGCGAATGCTCTAGACTCAATATGGATATATACGAATGATCACACTTTTTACGGGATACGACGAAGAACCGAAGAAGCCGGAGGGCGAGAGCGACGAAGCCGAGGCCAAGTCAGGATTTTTCTCGCGAATGCGGCAGGCGGTAACGCGCACACGGGAGACGTTGTCTTCGCGGATCGAAGACATTGTCGCCTTGACGCGCGAAGTGGACGAGGCCGCGCTCGAAGATCTCGAGACGGCGCTGATCACGAGCGATATCGGCGTGCAGACGACGACGGAGATCCTGGATGCGCTGCGGGAACGGGCGAAGCGGCAGGCTATCGAGGGCGGAACGGAGCTGCGCGATCTGCTGAAAGCGCAGTTACGGGGAATCCTGGAGGCACCGCAGAAGCCTATGGTTGAGCCGGCGGCACCTCCAAAGGTGACGTTTCTGGTTGGCGTCAACGGGACGGGCAAGACAACCACGAGTGGCAAGCTCGCCGCGTGGTATCGCGCGCACCAGAAGACAGTTCTGCTGTGCGCAGCAGACACGTTTCGAGCAGCGGCAATTGAGCAGCTTGAGGTGTGGGCTTCGCGTTCCGGCGTGGAAATGATCAAGACGCGCCAGGGCGGCGATCCCGCTGCGGTGCTTTATGACGCCGTAAGCGCAGCCAAGGCGCGGAATATAGGCGAGCTGATTGTGGATACGGCGGGCCGTCTGCACACCAAGACCGGATTGATGGATGAGTTGGACAAGATGCGGCGGACGGCGGCAAAGCTCATCGACGGAGCTCCGCATGAAGTGCTGCTCGTGATGGACGCAACGACGGGGCAGAACGGGTTGCAGCAGGCGCGGCTCTTTACGCAGGCGGCAGGTGCCACAGGGATTGTCTTGACGAAGCTGGATGGCACAGCGAAGGGCGGCATCGCGGTAGCGATTGCGCGGGAGCTGAATTTGCCGGTGCGGTATGTGGGCGTAGGCGAGAAGATGGAAGACCTGCTGGAGTTTGACGCGGGAGCTTTCGTGGATGCGCTGCTGGGGTAGAGACCCGCGAATGTTAACGGAAGACCTCGCGGGCCGGAGACTGTGAGTCAAGTAGATCAAGATCGCTACTGGATGCAGCGGGCGCTGGAGCTCGCGCGGCGCGGAATCGGTGTCACTTCGCCGAACCCGGCGGTGGGCTGCGTAATTCTCGATCGCGCGGGCCAGGTCCTCGGCGAGGGATGGCACGAGTACGACCTGCTCGATCACGCAGAAGTGGTGGCACTGAACGAAGCGAAGCAGCATGCACTCACATTTAAGAAAGATGATCGCCTCAAGGGTGGGACGGCTTATGTGACCCTGGAGCCCTGCAATCACACCGGGCGAACCGGGCCTTGCAGCGAAGCACTCATCGCGGCGGGACTTGCGCGCGTGGTTGCAGCGACGATCGATCCCAATCCATCTGTGGCTGGTCATGGGTTGGATCGGTTGCGTGCGGCAGGAATTGAGGCGCTCGTTGGGATCTGCGAAAAAGAGGCGCGGCGCCTCAACGAAGGATTTGCGCGATGGAGCCAGCACAACCGTCCGCTGGTGCTGATGAAGGTGGCGATGACGCTCGATGGACGGATCGCGCCGCCAGCGGGAGTGCACTCGGCGCGCGAGCCTTATTGGATTACGAGCGAGGAGGCGCGGGCAGCCGTGCAGCCGTTGCGGTGGCAGGCTGACGCAGCGATGACTGGCGTGGACACGGTGCTCGCCGACGATCCGATGTTGACCGATCGCAGCGGCCTGAGGCGGAGGCGGCCCCTCCTGCGCCTGGTGCTGGATTCGGCGCTGCGCATGCCCCTCGATTCGAAAATCGTGCAGAGCGCACAGAACGATGTAGTGATCTTTACGGTTTCCAAGGATGAAGCCCGAATCGAAGAGTTGCGAAAGCGCGGCGTGCGCGTGGAGGTCATGGCACCAGATGCCGGACGTGTTCCGCTGAGCAAGGTGCTCGATATGTTAGGCGCCGAGGGCATTCTGACCGTGCTGACGGAGACGGGAACGCGGCTGAATACTGCGCTGCTGGCCGGAGGGTTCGTCGATCGCGTGCACCTGTTCGTGTCACCGCAGATCATGGGATCCGATGCGGTACCCGCGTTCAAGGGCATGGCGAACGCGATTCGAATGGCCGAGGTTGAAGTGGAACGCTACGGAAATGATCTGGGGTTGTGCTCGCTTTTGAGGGACCCGTGGCCGAAGAGCAGTGGGCCGAAAAACCGTGGGCAATGATGGGGTCCCAGGCCTTCACTTTGGTATCGACGCGGGAAAATTAGGCTGTTCGGGGATCGCCGCTCCGTCGGCGCGCGGATCGCTGGCGCCGAAATTCATGCCCGTGGTGCTGTTGTGCAGCACGGCCTGTCCGCGCCCCATCTGTGCAGTGTACGCCGCGTGAACATCTAGCACGTGACCCATTGTGGTGAGCGCGTCGACAGTGGCAGGCGTCACGCGGGACTCGATAACAATTCTGCAACCTAATTGTTGCCTGTCGGTAAAGCGTGGCTCCTCCATCGCCGCCTGGATGTTCATTCCGTAATCGACAACATTCGACACGAACTGAGCGTGCGCCAGCGGCTGGTTCAGACCGCCCATGATGCCGAAGCCGATGTGTTGATCGCCGTGCTGCATGAAGGCCGGAATAATGGTGTGGAAGGGTCGCTTGCGCCCTGCGAGTGCGTTCGGAGATTTTGGGTCGAGTGAGAACAGAGCGCCGCGATTCTGCAATGCGAAGCCCATTCCCTGCACCGTCACGTTCGATCCGAAGTTGTTGTAGTTGCTTTGAATGATGGAGAGGATATTTCCCTCGCGATCGACGACGCTGAAGTAAGTGGTATCGCTAGTGCCCAGCGCCCCGGGCGCGACCGTGCAGTTGGCGCGGGCGGGATCGATGAGCGCAGCGCGTTTGGCCGCGTATTCCTTGGAGAGAAGCTGCTCGACAGGAATCTTGCTGAAGCGCGGATCCCCGTCGTAAGCCTTGACGTCGGCATAGGCCAGCTTCATCGCCTCGATGCGGGTGTGTAGTTCTGCGGGACTGTGCGCGCCGGCAGGGTCGGGTTGGAACCGTTCCATGATATTGAGCATCTCGAGTGCGGCGATGCCGTCGCCGTTGGGCGGCAGCTCATAGACGGTCCAATCGCGGTAAGTGGTTGAGATGGGCTCCACCCATTCAGCGGAGTAGGAGGCGAGATCGTCGGCGGTCATGGTGCCGCCCAGATCGGATGATGTTTTCAGAATTGCCTTTGCAATTTCGCCTTTATAGAAGGCGCCCTCGCCCTGATCGGCAACGAGCCTGAATGCGTGTGCAACGTCGGGATTGCGGAAGACCTGACCCGTCTCGGGAGCCTTGCCACCGGGCAGGAAGACGCGGGTGCTTTCCGGGTTGGTTCTGAGGCCCTCGCGATCCCCTGCCCACCAGGCGTGAATGATTTCAGAGACGGGAAAGCCGTGTTCGGCGTAATAAATTGCGGGCTGAAACAGGTCACGCCAGGGCAACTGCCCGAAGCGCTTGTGCAGCTTGGCCCATCCGTCCACAACGCCCGGGACGGTTATGGAGTCGATGCCCTCCTCCGGCATCTCGGTGATGCCTTTCGATTTCAGATGCTCGATGGTAAGGGCTTTCGGCGCCCATCCGCTGGCGTTCAATCCGTAAAGCTTGCCGGTCTTTGCCTCCCAATAGATGGCGAAAAGGTCGCCTCCCATTCCGTTAGAAGTGGGCTCGGTGACGTTAAGAACAGCGTTGGCCGCAATGGCCGCGTCGATGGCAGAGCCACCCTGCTCGAGAACGTGCGCCCCGGCCTGCGAGGCCGAAACCTGGCTTGTGGCTACGATGCCGTATTGAGTGGCCACAACGGAGCGGCCGTAGGAGCGGTCCTGCGCGTCGGCCGCAGAGACCAGCAGCGCCAATGCCGTGAGCGTGACGACGGGGCGGGAATGCATCATGCGCAATTCTCTCCTACGGATTGAGGTGCTAAGGATGGGTGGTCAAGAATCCAAAACTAACAGAGACCGGGCTCTGCCTTAAACTGGAACCATGTTTACGGGAATTATCGAACAGACAGGAACGCTGGTAAGCCTCGTGGATCGCGGGGGCGTGCGGCGGATTACGGTGGAGGCGCCCGGAGTTGCGGCGCGACTGCGCGAAGGCGATTCACTGGGAGTGAGCGGCGTGTGCCTGACCGCGCTGGATGTGGATCCGAACCTGTTCCATGCGGATCTGGCACAGGAGACTTTGGATAAGACGTCGCTGGGATCGCTGGCTCCGGGGTCGAAGGTGAATCTGGAACTGCCGACGGCCGCGGGGAGTCCGCTGGGCGGCCACATCGTGCAGGGGCACGTCGACGGCTGCGGAGAGCTCCGCTCCCTTGAACCATTGGTCCCGTCTTCGAGGCCCGACTTCAACAAGGAGACTACCGACTGGACGCTGAAGGTGCGTGTGCCTGATGGCGTGCGGCATTGGATGGTTCCGAAGGGGTCGGTGGCGATTGAGGGCATCAGTCTGACGATCGCGGATATAGACGGCGATACGATTTCGATTGCTATTTTGCCGCTCACGTACTGGCGGACCAATCTGCATACGCTGAGTGTGGGCGCTCCGTTGAATGTAGAGGCGGATGTGCTCGTGAAGCTGGCTTACCAGGAGATGCAGGCAAAGAAAAAGCCGGAGATGGAATTGACCGAGAGTTGGCTGGTCGCCAACGGGTTTTAGGATTTCAGCACTGGCCTGTATGGTTCAGCTCGTCCCCTGGTGTCCCCTGGAATGACTGATGTTTAGTCTTGCCACCGCGCAAGTAACCTGTCATGATTTTTTCGCCAATCCCCTTTGGTTTCAGACAAACTCTTCTCGTAGGAGCACGAAATGCTTCTTACCGAACAGATCCCGAACATCTCGGCGAAAGTGAATCTGCTGGCGAAGGTCGTATGGCCCGCGCTGGCCACACTGGTTCCGGCGGCCATCGCTGGAGCGGTCAAGTGGGTACAGGACCACACATCGAAGCGCCGCAGCGCCGAGCTGACCGAACGCATCTCCACGCTTGCCAAGAGGATTTCCGAGCTTCCTGTTTTGTCATTGTCCAGCGCAACGCCCGCGGCGACGCCGCAGTCCGCGCTGACTGCAGAGTTGGAATCCGCACTGCGCGAACTAACGTCGCTACAAAAAACGAGGGCGATCCGCCGATTTACCGGGCTGACGACCACTACGGCCAAAGTTCGCGCGGCCTTGCTTCTGTACCGCCCGGTCGGCATGGCTGCCTGGACTTTGCACCTGGCTTTTTATGTGTATTCGTTCTGTTTGGTGTTTGCCTTGGTGGCAGTTTTTTCGGATCAATCAACGCCATTTATCAGCAGCGTTGCCGATCTGTTTGCTTTCATCTTCATCTTTGGTGCATTCGGAATTCCGCCACTGGTCATTCGCTATTTCGCGGCCAGGATTCACCGCGCGCAGTGTGCTCAAGCGCAGGCAACCGCCCCCTCCTCCCCGTTGGGTCATCCCGCGGAAACGCCTCTTCCGGCAGCTGGGCAAGGTATCTGAATTCCACTTGGCATGCGTAAAGTTCCAGACGCACGCAAGGCCGCGGCCTATGGCTTAGCGGGCAGTTTGGGCGGGTCGGTCAGGTAGTCGTCGCCGGTGCGCGCGAGCAGAAGACGACGGCGATCATCGAGAACCTTGAGTTCTTTGGTCAGGTCAACGAACTCCTGCTTCTGTTCGGCTGTGAGGGGCGTCGTGGACTGACTGAGTTTATTCAGCTCATCGAGCCGTCCCTGGAGGCGTGGCATCTGGCGATCGATGAGCACAGGGTGAATGTTGGGCACCTTGGCCTTGCCGCGAGACAGTTCGTTGCGATTGTTTTCGCCCCAAACAGGGAGAATGCCGACGTGTCCCAGTTCCACGCGGATGCCGGCAGGGCCGTAGTCGCGTCGGATGGCCGAAAAGAGGCCGATCATCGAGTCGCGAGGGTCGCCGTCCTTGTCGGGCATGAGGCCGTCGACGTAATTGCGAGACTGGTTCGACAGGAAATTCCCCAGAGAATAAAAGATGACCGTATCGCGGCCGTCGGAGGTGCGATAGGTTTCCACCTGCTGCAGCACATGCGGATGGTGTCCCACAATGACCGAGGCGCCTGCTTCGAGCATTTTGTGTGCTGTTTCAACGTCTTCAGGTCGGGGCGCGGGCGCGTATTCGGTTCCCCAGTGAATGGAGACCACAAGCATGTCGCACTGGGCGCGGGCCTGCTTGATCGCCGTGATAACCGCAGCTTCGTCAGCGCCCGGCGCACCACCCGATTCCCCCGGATAGGGGAAGAAGTTGACGTGGGGCTGGTCGTCTTTGTCAGGATTGCGGTTGCCGTTGAGCCAGCGTGTCATGCCCAGCCAGCCAACCTTGATCCCGTTGGTCTCAACGATGACGGGCTGAAAGGTCTGCCCGGCGGTATCGCCCGAGCCGGCAAAGAGAAGTCCGATTTCGCGGAGGTGCTCGCGGGTTTCGGCGAAGCCGGCCCAGCCCTGGTCCATAACATGATTGTTGGCAAACGAAACGATCTTGATGCCGTTGGCTTTGAGCGCTTCAGGCAGGGCGACAGGGGCGTCGAACATAAAAGGCTTCGATCCGTGCGAGTGGGCCGGGGCGACAGGCGTTTCGAGGTTGACGAAGCCGAAGTCAGCGCCGCGAAAGACGTCGCTTACCTCGCCCAGGAGGGCGCCCCAACCCTGGCTGCCTTCGCCGGCAGCCGCGGCGGCGGCGCGGACAGGCTCATGCGGAATGACGTCTCCAGCAACGGCAAAGCTGACCTGGGCCATGTCATGGGGCAGCGGGGCAACGGCCGCGGCTCGACCGGCGTGGGATGAGCCGGAAAGATAGGCAATGGCGATCGCCGCACCGGCAACCAGCAAGAGTGTGAGGGCGGCCAACTTCCCCGCTGTGGCCCGGAACGGTCCGAACTCGGCCAGCCACGCTGGACCGCCGTGTGGCTCGCCTCGCCGCCGGGACTTCGTCCAATCCATCGCGTGGTTCAATCGAGGCACGGCCTCCATAGGCAATCAGAATACATTGGGCATACCTCGGAAAGAAGGCGGTTTACGCTGAATTGGCACCTATCGTCACGTGGTAACAACCTCCAATAACCAGTGGCGAGCATCCTAATTACTGCCCGCGAACGCTTCGCGGTAAATGTGCGTCTATCCAAAGGGCGAAACTGTTAACCTTTAGCAGGACAACGATCCAAAGGAATGCCGGCCTCGCGGCAGGCGAACATCCGGCAACCGACCTATGGCAGAGTTCGTTATCAAGTTGGCCGATGAACGCGGCCGCGTGCAAGAGCAAGTGCAGACCGCTGCCACTGCGGACGAGTTGCGTGCCCGCTTCCTGCACGCTGGATATCACGTGTTTTCAGTGCGGGCGCGGACGGGCCTTGGCGGCATCTCGCGGCGCAAGGTAAAGCTGGAGCCGTTCCTCATCTTCAATCAGCAATTCCTTACCTTGATCCGGGCTGGCTTGCCGATCCTGGGCTCGTTGCAGATGCTGGCGAAGATTCAAAAGAGCGCGCACTTTCGCAGCCAGCTCGACGACGTTACCAATCGCGTGAAAACCGGAGAAGCCTTATCTTCTGCGTTCGAAGCGCAGTCCGGCGTTCCGGTGATGTATACAACGACTCTGCTGGCGGGCGAGCGCTCGGGCAACCTGCAGGAAGTGCTGGAGCGCTATGTTGGCTTCCAGAAGGTTTCGCTCACGTTCCGCAAAAAACTGATCGCGTCGCTTATCTATCCCGCGTTGCTGCTGACGATGGTGATAGGACTGCTAACCTTCATGTTCACCGTCGTGATTCCGCAGTTTGCTGAACTCTACGACCAGATGGGCTCGCAGTTGCCGAAGATGACGCTCGCGCTCCTCGCCTTCGGCAAGTGGACACAGCACTATTTCGTCTGGATCGCCGTGGGAATTCTTGTGATCCTAGTCGGCGGCTACCGATTCTCGATCACCGAAAAGGGCCGCGGCGTCGTGGATTCGATTCGCGTCGGTGCGCCAGTCTTTGGAAAGATCTGGCTCAAATACCAGGTGGCGTTGTTCTCGCGAACCCTTTCGACGCTGCTTACCGGCGGATTGCCGCTGGTGCCATCGCTTGAGACAGCGGCGCGGTCGATCTCTTCGCGGAAAGTCTCCAATGCCGTGTTCGAGGCCATTACGACCGTTCGCGAAGGAAAGAGCCTGGCCGATTCACTCACCCAGACAGGAGTCTTTCCCGATCTCTCCGCTGAAATGATCTCCGTGGGCGAGCAGACGGGCGCTTTGCCGCAAATGCTTAATTCCGTCGCCGAGTTTTTTGAAGAGGACGTGTCGACAGCGTTGACAGCCGCGCTGGCATTGATTGAGCCGGCCATCCTGATCGTCATGGGTGTGGTCGTGGTCTTTATCCTTATCTCGCTTTACCTGCCGATCTTCTCCCTGGGGTCGGCTGCAGGAGGACAGGGCTAAACCTTTATGGCAGACACTACACTTCCGGTACCTGCAGGCCCGGTGTTGAATGGGATGGACGAACGCGCCCAGGCGGAGGCACTCGCTGCCCGCTATCGCGCCGAGTTCGTTGACCTGAAGAATTTCAGGATTCAGCACGACCTGTTGCGTACGGTGCCGGTTGAACTGATGTTCCGGTACAACTTTGTGCCGATCGAGCAACAGCAGGACATGCTGGTGATAGCAGTCAGCGATCCGTCGCGCCTGATGGTGCTGGATGAAATTGCAGGACTGCTTGGCCACCGCATCATTGCGCGCGTTGCCACGTTGTCGCAGATCACCGACCTCCTGAAGAAGACCGAGCAGTCGCAGCGCGTATTGGATGAAGCCAGCGAAGGGTTGACCTTCGATGTGGTCACCGGCGAGGAGAACGCGGACGAGAATATCTCCATCGAAAAGCTGACCAGCGATGAAGACATCAGCCCCATTATTCGCCTTGTCGACACCACGATTTTTACCGCGCTCGAACGCCGCGCCTCCGATATTCACATTGAGACTTACGACGATTCCCTGCATGTGAAGTACCGCATCGACGGCGTGCTGCAGGAAGCGATGGCTCCCATCGCGCGCGAGCATCACACCACGATTCTGAGCCGCATCAAGATCATGAGCGAGCTCGACATCGCAGAACGCAGAGTCCCCCAGGACGGGCGGTTCCGGGTCCGATACAAGGGCAGGCTGATCGACTTCCGCGTTTCCATCATGCCGACGGTACATGGCGAGAATGCTGTGCTCCGCGTGCTCGACAAGGAGTCGATGAGCGAGAAGTTCCGCCATCTGACGCTGGATGTAGTCGGATTCGCGGAAGAGGATCTGCGCCGCTTCCGTCGCTACATTCGCGAGCCCTACGGCATGGTGCTGGTGACGGGGCCAACCGGATCAGGGAAAACCACGACGCTCTATGCCGCCCTGAACGAGATCAAGAGCGACGAAGACAAGATCATCACCATCGAAGACCCGGTGGAATACCAGATCCGCGGGATCACGCAGATTCCAGTGAACGAGAAGAAGGGGTTGACGTTTGCTCGCGGGCTGCGCTCGATTCTGCGCCACGATCCCGACAAGATCCTGGTCGGCGAAATCCGCGACCAGGAAACGGCGCAGATCGCCATCAATTCGGCACTCACCGGACACCTTGTCTTCACAACCGTCCACGCCAACAACGTGGTAGACGTGCTGGGGCGCTTTTTGAACATGGGCGTCGAGGCGTACAACTTCGTCTCGGCATTGAACTGCATCCTGGCGCAAAGACTGGTTCGCACCATTTGCGAGCATTGCGTACGGACAGTCAGCTACCCCGACGATCTGCTTGTGGCGAGCGGGATGGACCTGGTGGATTGGCGCGGTTTCCCGTTCAAAGAGGGTGTCGGTTGCATCGAGTGCGGCGGGACGGGGTATCGCGGACGTACCGCGATCCATGAGCTTTTGGACTTGACCGACTCGATCCGTGAGCTGATTCTTGAAAAGAAGCCTACCTCGGAAATTCGCAAGTTGGCGCAACGCGAAGGGATGAGCTTTCTGCGGGAATCGGCGCTGGAGCGCGTTCGCCGCGGATTGACCACTCTCAAGGAGATCAACAAAGTCACGTTTATCGAGGCCTCACGATAGTGCGATCGATCCTGAGCAAATCCAAATTGGGCTCGCAACACGGCGGGCGCCCACCGGCGGCAATCGAGATTACGCCCGAGGGCGTGCTGGCTGCCGCGTTGCCGGGTAAGGGGGATCCTGCAGCTTACGCCTTTCAAGCGTTGCGTCCGGGGGATCTGGTGCCGGGCATCGCTGAGCCCAACCTGCGCTCGCCCGAGACGGTCATCGCGGCAATTCGTTCCGCCCTCGGCAGCGTCGCCCCACGCACACGCGCTGTAACCCTGGTGGTGCCCGATACTGCAGTCCGCGTCTTTGTGCTCGACTTCGATTCCCTGCCCGCCCGCGCCAGCGAGGCCGTTCCGGTGCTCCGCTTCCGCATGCGCAAGATGGTGCCATTCGATGTGGAGCATGCCGGTCTGAGCTACCAGATCCTGACAGAGAGCAAGACGGAATCGCGGGTCTTGGCCGCGGTCCTTCCTAGCCCGATTCTCGAGGAATACGAGGGAGCGGTTCGTGCAGCGGGTTACGAACCCGGTTCGGTAATGCCCTCCGCATTGGCCGCGCTCGCCGCGCTTGATTCAGACGAACCGGTGTTGGCTGCCTGCCTGAGCCGCGTGGCGATTACGACCTCGATCACGCAGGGCAACGATCTGCTGCTCTATCGCACTCTCGACCTTCCCGACGATCCCGTGCAACGCCTGATCGAGGTGCAGCGCAGCGTGGCGGTCGCCGCGGCATACTATGAAGACAAGATTTCTGTACTTCCCAGGACTCTCTACTTTGCCGGCAACGGAGACGCCGCGGAATTTGAGCAGTGGTTTGGAACTTCAGAGCTGACGATTGTGAATCTTGTTGAGCGGCCGGAGACGGGTTCAACAACCGCAATGCGTCACATGAGTGTTGCCGGTCTTACCGGCGCACTATCGGGAGCAGCATAGCGTGCGCATTGCCATTAATCTCGCAAGCCGCCCATTTGCCGATGTTGCACCGGCACTGAAGAACTTGCGCGTCGCGATGGCTGCGCTAGCATTTGCGGCTGTCATCATGGGATTGGGACTGCGTGCTGTTCACCAGAAAGCCGAAGAAGCCCGCGCCCGCGATCACTCGCTCGATGGCAAGATAGCAAGCGTAAGACAAGAGCGGCAGGGGTACGAAAATCTCATGCACCAGCCTGACAATGCCCGCACCCTGGCGCAGGCGCAGAGCCTGAACCAGTTATTTGATGAGAAGGCATTCTCGTGGACGCTCGCGATGGAAGATCTTGAGACCGTGCTGCCCGCCGGTGTGCAGGTCACAACCATCGAGCCGGCGCGTGCAAAGGATGGCCACATCACGCTGCGACTGCGCGTCATCGGTCCGCGGGATCGCGCCGTTGAACTCGTCAAGAATCTGGAGCACTCGCGACGCTTCTTGCTGCCGCGCATCGTGGGCGAAAACTCCGAATCCGCAGGTGGTCCGGGTGAGCGCGCGGAACCGGTGAGCGCATCGAATCGCGTCGATTTTGACGTGCTGGCCGACTACAATCCGGCAACGCTCGCGGAACGCAAGCAGGCGCAAGCGAAAGCTGCAGGTGAGGCGGCCGCCAGGCAAGAGTCCCACGTGCCACCGTCGTCGATTCACACCACGCCGGCACGCAGACCGTACACAGGCATGCCGACGCCAACATCTCCTCTGCAACCCCGGAGAGGAGCGCCGCCACAATGAGCCCGCAATCCCGCTTTTCCGGAAACGAACAGTTGAAATCGCCTCTTACCTGGCACTATGTCGGCGTGGGCGTATTGATCGTGCTGGTCGCCGGGCTCGCGGCGCGGCTGGCGATGGACTGGTCTGCGACTAACAGCCGCTCAAGCGACGCATTGGCCAACAAGCAGATCGAACTGAAATCGCTCGACATGCAGACAACTCCGCTGCGTGGACTGGATAAGCGCGTCGCCGATTCGCGCCACCAGATGCAGGAGTTCTATGCGAAGCGCATTCCAGCAAACTACTCCTCGATTGCGAGCGAGCTCGGTGAGCTGCAGGTGAAGTCGGGCGTGCGGCTATCCCGCGTGCAATACACCCAGGGTGCCTCAAGCAACGAGTTGACCGAGATATCGATGGACTGCGGCATCAGCGGCGAGTATTCGCAGATCATGCACTTCATCAACGGACTGGAGCGCGATCAGAACTTTTTTGTGATTCGAAGCATGGCTCTGACCGGCCAGCAAGGTGGAATGGTGAACCTGCGGCTGAGAGTCTCAAGCTGGCTTCGGCCTTCAGATGTGCCGGCGGGGCTGCCACCAACACCTGCTGAGCCCGCAACGCCAGACGCGGGCGCCGTACCTTCGGAGGGAGAATAGCCATGGCAATCCCTCTTGGAATCGAAAACAAGCGCCAGGTCTACATCGTGATTGCTCTGGCGGCGTTTATCGTTTGCATTGGCGGTTGGGAGCTTTACAACTACTCCGCCACTCCTTCTGCGCCTGCGGTTCCGCGCCCGAATGTGTCGCGAGCGGGCGCAACTGGAGCTGGTCGTGCGCCGCAGGCCGCGAGTGCATCCCAGGTTGAAGGCCACGAAGCGCAACATCTCCCTGGAGGAAAGCTTGATCCGGCCCTGCATCTCGACAAGCTGGCTGAGAGCGAAGATGTCGTTTATTCCGGGAAGGGTCGAAACATCTTTTCGGCCGATTCAGTTCCTGTACATATTGAAGAGCCGGTCAAGACCGCGAGGGCCAGCGGACCGGCAGTCATCACTCCACCTGAGCCGCCGAGACCTCCTGCGATCGATCTGAAGTATTTTGGCTACTCCCAAAGCCAGGACAAGTCTCTGCAAGCGTTTCTCATGCATGGCGAGGACATTTTCATGGCGCGACCGGGCGATATCGTCGATCACCGCTACAAGGTGGTCTCCATCATGCCCGGCAGCGTGCAGATCACCGATATGGGATACAACAACACTCAGTCTGTCCCGCTCTCAGCCAATTAACCCATGATCAGACGCTCTCAAAAGCGGCGGCCGCCGCCTTCTGAAGAAGGCTACATGCTTGTCGCGATCATCTTCATGCTTGCAATTCTCATACTGTCGATGGCCGTGGCAATTCCTCGGGTGAGAGACAACATTCGCCGGGATCGTGAAGTCGAGACCATGCAGCGCGGCAAGCAATATATCCGCGCAGTTCAGCTTTATTACCGCAAGTTTGGCGCGTATCCGCCGAACATCGACGCGCTGGTCAAGACCAACAACATACGCTTCCTGCGCAAAAAGTACGTTGACCCGACGACGGGCAAGGACGAGTGGAAGCCTGTCCTGTTTGGCCAGAACAAGACTCCGCAAGCGATGGGATTCTTCGGCCAGCCGCTGGCAGCATCGTCGCTGGCGGGCACTGGGCCAGGCGGCGGCAACGCAATGCCCGGTGCGATTGGAGCAGGAGGCGCCGGGGTCGCTTCTCCGACGGGCGGAGGTCTTTTCAATTCAACTCCCACATCTGGAAGTTCAACCGATGCGGGGACAACCTCGACTCCGACGACGGGAACCCCGCCGGGAACCACCGGCGGCACGGACGCCAATGGAAACCCTGCAAGTGGCACAGGCACCTCGGGCACTCCCTCGGCTGGCGGTACCAGCGCCACTGGAGGCACCACGACCACGGGCACGACGGGAACCGCCACGACAGGAACCGGCACAACGGGAAGCGGCTCAGGCGGTCAGACCTTTGGCGGCGGAGGCATCATCGGCTTCACACCGCAGAGCCCAAGACAGTCCATCCTGGTTTACAAGAAGAAGAATCACTATAACGAGTGGGAGTTTCTCTACAGCCCGCTGATGGATCAGCAAACCATGAGCGGCGGAAACACCGGCACGGTAGGCCAGCCCGCCGGAAGCGCGACCACTCCGATTGGTGGGACAACACCGACAACTCCGACCCCGCCTGCTACGCCCGCCACTCCTGCGCCCCAGCAATAGGATACGCAGAATCCGCAAAGCCCACCTTGCGCAATCGAATGAATAACAGGCATCATGTTCAAACTGCCCGCACGAGGCTCGCAGGACATTCCGACGAGCAAACATCGTCACAATTCGTCGATAATAAACACGGCCAGCCCGTATCCTGAGCGGCAAAAATCTGCTCTAATAGGACCTCTGATACGAGTTCTCATTCTCGTTTGAGACCTTCCCACCAACGGGGCCCCACACCGAAAGTGGCGAGTGTATGCAAGAGACTATCTATCTGGACTCAATCAGCGTGTTGCTGGCTGGCACGGTCGGAACAATTGCTGTCATGGCAAGTTCCATTGCCGCGGTTACTGTGTCTCGCCATAGCAATGTTCGCCCCACCAAAGCAAGGAAAAGAGGGCATTCGTTTCTAAACGAGCGCGTTTCTATGACTGTCGATGCGCAGAACAAAATGAACGAGCAGTTGATCTTGCGTTTCAAGATCGCCGATCCCGATATCATCTTGTTTCGAATCGAATTGGCCACTCAATTGGACAAGGCCGCGGGAATTATCGATTGTGTGAACGTCGATCCCCAGGTATTTGTCGCAGCCGCGGAACCCAAAGTTGTTCAACGCTGGTATAACGCCAATCGATATTGGAATGGCGAGACGAAGCAGCTCCCAATTCGTGTGTTCCTCTGCGCTGGCGGTCAGGCAGTATGCCGGACCATCTGGGTCATGATGAGCCCTGGCTCGCCGCAAGGCTCAGGCCCCGCCGACGTCGATGACTTCACATGGGTCCTCGACGGCCCTTGTTAGAATGACCTTCCGTTACACCGACTGTTAACCAGGAGCAAGCGCTATGCCGAGCGTCAGGGAGCCTCGGTGTG
>Ga0207683_10001883_pt1 | contig 18564 bp, 18 predicted proteins | sample KBSM73metaG_FD_184333 | JGI IMG/M metagenome (GOLD analysis project Ga0207683, IMG submission 184333) | Miscanthus rhizosphere microbial communities from Kellogg Biological Station, Michigan, USA - KBS M7-3 metaG (SPAdes) (version 2) | ecosystem: Host-associated > Plants > Roots > Rhizosphere >... | reverse complement strand
ATCGCGGCTTCGAGTCGATCGGGGTCGAGGCAGTAGGTCTCCGGATCGATGTCGACGAACACGGGCTTCGCGCCGAGACGGGCGACCGCCGCCGCGGACGCGAAGAACGAGAACGGCGACGTGACGACCTCGTCTCCGGGCCCGATGCCCAGGGCCATCAGCGCGACGAGCAGCGCGTCGGTTCCGGATGAGACGCCGATCGCGTGCCGGACTCCGAGGCGCTGCGCGAGCGTTTGCTCGAACGCGTCGAGTGCCGGACCGAGGACGAAGTGGCCGGAGGCGAAGACGCCGGCGACCGCACGATCGATCTCGTCCTTCAACGCGCCGTCGTACCGCGTCAGGTCGAGGAGCGGGACGGCGGGCGGCGCGGTCACGGCGCGGATTGTACCGGCGGACGGGAAACGGCGGGACGGCAGGGCCTCCGCCGCGCCCTTCGAGTCGCCCATGGGCCCGGGCCCCGGCCGAGGAGAGATCGCCCCGCGTAATGCCGCCCGGCCCAGGGCCGTAATCCTCCACGGAGGTGAGAATTGAAAGCCGCCATTCAAATCCTGGTGCTCGGCGTTCGATTCGCGCTGACCCCCGCCGTCGCGGCCGCGCCTCTCCCCCTGCCGGACTACAGCGGCGTCTGGACCATCGACCGGGAGCTGAGCGATGACCCGTCCCAGGCGCTCAAGGAGTGGCGAGACTCGTCTTCGCCACCTTCATCGTCCGGAGGCTCGCACGGGCACGGGCGCGGCCACGGACACGGCGGCGGCGGAGGCGGCTCCGCGGGGGACGACGCGCAGGCGCAAAGCGCGGATCCGCGCGGGTTCGCGGCGCTCGACACCCTGACGATCCGCCACAGCGAGCCGGAGATCACGATCGTCGACGCGACCGGTCGCGAGCGCCGCCTGACGACGGATGGCAAGAAGATCGAGGAGGAGCACTCTCACGGCGGCACGACGAAGGTGAGCGCCGCGTGGACGGAGGAGGGACGGCTCCAGATCGTCTCGGTGCCGGAGCACGGCCCGAAGTGGACGGAGACGTTCGCGATCGCGGCGGACCGCTCGCAGCTGATCGTCACGACGAAGATCGAGCGCTCGCACGGCACGCCGCTGACGATCCGCCGCGTCTACGACTCGCCCACGTCCACCAGGCCCGCCGCGCCCCCGGATCCCGCGCCGCCCGCCAGCGAGCCCGACGACGATTCCGTGTCGGCGCGACGCTGAAGGATCCTCGACCCCGGTTTACGGCTGGACGGCGGACGGGCCTCTCACGCCTTGCGCCTCAACAAGTGCGCCGTGAATCCGTCCGACCGGTCGTCGGGCAGGATGCGGAAGCGGTCTCCCTCGATCCGGGCCGCGAGCGCGGCCGCAGGCGGCTCGATCGGCGCGCGCTCCAGTGACGCATCGCCGGCGAGGACCCGCGCGACGACCCGCTCGTTCTCCTCCTCCTCGAGGCTGCAGGTCGCGTAGAGCAGCAGGCCGCCCGGTGCGAGCAGCCGCGCCGCCGACGCGAGCCACTCCTCCTGCGACCGCGCGAGCCGCTCGATCGCCCCCGGCGTGACGCGGTAGCGGATCTCGGGGTTCTTGCGAAGGGTGCCCGTGCCGCTGCACGGCGCGTCGAGGAGGACGCGGTCGAAGCGGCGCTCCGGCAGCGGTGGGCGCGAGACGTCCGCGGCGACGGACGCGAGACCTCGCAGCTCGAGGCGGCGCGCGTTTTCGGAAACCCTCCCGAGCCGGGCGGGAGAGACGTCGAGCGCGATCGCGATCCGCGCGCGCCCGTGCGCGAGCGCCGACATCGACTTGCCGCCGGGGGCCGCCGCGAGGTCGACGAGGAGGTCGGCGGGCGGCAGCAGCAGCGGCAGCACCTGCGAGCCGACGTCCTGCACGGAATACGCGCCCGACGCCAGCAGCTCCGACCGGAGCGGATTGCCCGACAGCACCGTGAGGGCGCGGGGCGCCAGCGGAGACGGCTCGGTCTCGACGCCCTCGCGGGCGAGCGCCGCTCGGGCGTCCTCTCGCGTTCCGCCGCGCGGCCCCACGAGGAGGTCGAGGCGGGGCGCCTCGTTGTCCGCCTCGAGGAGGCGGCGCGTCTCGTGGGGACCGAACCGCGCGACCCACCGCTCGACGAGGAAAAGCGGGTGCGAGTAGAAGGCCGCGAGCCGGGAGGCCCGGCCGGCGCCGTCGGCCTCATCCGGAGCCGAAGGCGGCGGCAACAGAAGGATGCCCCGCAGGACCCCGTTGACGAGCCGCGCGGCTCCCTCGCCGCCGCTGTCGCGAGCGTGGTCGACCGCCTCGCTGACGGCGGCGTACGGCGGTACGCGGTCGAGGTGGCGGAGCTGGTACAGCGCGACCTCCAGGATCTCGCGCAGGTTTGGCGCGAGCTTCGGCAGCGGCACGCGGCTGACCGCGCCGATCTCCTCGTCGAGCGCGGACTTCCAGCGCAGCACGCCGAGGAGCAGCTCACGCAACAGGTCGGCGTCGCGAGGCTCGAGGCCGCGCCCGAGCTCGCCGGCCACGGGCGCCGCGAGACGCCCGCCCTCGAGGACGCGGCGGATTCCCTCGACCGCGCGGCGTCGCGCCGTCGGCGGCGCGCTGCCATGTCGCGCCGTCGGCGGCGCGCTGCCATGTCGCGCCGTTTGCGGCGCGCTGCCCTTTCGGGCCGTCGGCGGCGCGCTGTCACTTCGCGCCGGCGGGCGAGGGCCGCGTGGGCCCTTCCGCGTCATTCGTCCCCGAAGCGAGCCGGCAATCGCGCCCCCGCCGCGAACTGCATGCCGCTCACCGGTCCGCGGCCGGCTCGCTGCAGGCGGAGGATGCGGAGGACGGTTCCTCCTCCGACCGAGGCGAGGAGATCCGCTCCTTCGCGGTACACGGTTCCCGGCGGATGGCCGGCGTCGGCTCCCGCCTCCGCATCGCCCTCGTCTCGGACCCACGGCTCCGCCTCGAGGATCTTCACCCGCTCCGTCCCGAGCGTCGTGAAGAGCCCGGGCCACGGCGTGTAGGCGCGCAGCGTTCGATCGAGCGTGGAAGCGTCGAGGGCCCAGTCGGCCCGGCCGTCTTCCCGCCGGATGGTGCGGCAGTAGGTGGGCTCCCCCGTCTGCGGCCGCGCGTCGAGAGCACCCGCCGCGAGACGCCGAAGCGTCTCGACGAGGAGCTCGCCGCCGACCGGGGCGAGGCGCGCCGAGAGCTCGCCGGCCGTCTCGCGCGGCCCGATCGCGGTGCGCCGCTCGAGATACACCGGTCCGGCGTCGAGCTGCTCGACCATGCGCATCGTCGCGACCGCGGTCTCCGTGTCGCCCGCGAGGATCGCGGCCTGGATCGGCGACGCGCCCCGGTGCCGCGGAAGCCGCGACGCGTGGACGTTGACCGGAGCGAGGCGCGGCAGCGCGAGGATCTCCGCGGGAAGTATCCGGCCGTACGCGACCACCGCGAGCGCGTCCGGCCTCGCCGCTCGCAGCCGGTCGAGCAGCTCCGCGTCGCCGCGTATCTTCGCGGGCTTCACCGTCGGGATTCCGCGAGCTTCGGCGAGCTCGGCGACCGCCGACCGCCGGGCCTCCCCGTGGCGCCGGCCGACGGGACGGTCGGGCTGCGTGACGACGAGGGGAACCTCGAAACCGGCGTCGAGGAGAGCCGCGAGCGACGGCGCGGCGAACTCGGGCGTTCCGAAGAAGACGGCGCGAAGGGGTTCGCTCATGTCGTTCGTCTCGAGAAGGCGAAGGCGGCGGCGCGCTCGGGATCGCCCGGCGGCCTCAGACCAGCGGCTTCTCGGAGGCTTCCGTCGCCGATGCGACGGGGGCCTCCGCCGAAACCGCCGGGGCCGGCGCGGCGGCCGGGTGCCGCAGCTTCCAGAGCCGCCAGGCCGCGACGATACCCAGCGCGGCGAAGATGAGGAGAGCGAGACCGTTGATCAGGCCGAACACGGCCCAGACCCGCGGCCACTCGTTGGCATAGCCGAAGAGGAAGATCGGCAGGAACGTCAGGAAGGCGTACATCGCCACGACGATCGTGCGGCGGTACTCGTGCTCGCGGTTCCACGGAGGGTCGAGGAAGCCGAGCTCCTTCGCCAGGCGGTACACGGCGTACGTCAGCGCGGGAGCGGCGAGGACCGCCAGAACGAGCCACCGCATCGGGCGCGTCATCGCGGCTGCCGGTCCACTTCCTCGAAGTAGTCTTCCGCGACGAGCACCTCTCGCGGCTTCGATCCCCGCGGCGGTCCGAGCAATCCGTCGCGGGCCATCATGTCGATGAGCTTCCCGGCGCGCGAGAACCCGACGCCCATGCGCCGCTGCAGGAACGAGATCGACGCCATCTTCTCGCGGACGACCAGGCGCGCCGCCTCGTCGTAGAGCGGATCGGTGTCGTCGCCCGAGTCTTCGCCGCGCTGCGTGGCCTCGACGCGCTCCTTCGTGATCTCCTCGTCGAACTCGGGCTTCGCCTGCTTGCGCAGGAACTTCATGAGGGCCGCCGTCTCCTGCACGGAGACGAACGCGCCGTGAACGCGCTTCAAGCGGGACGTGCCCGGCGGCAGGAAGAGCATGTCCCCCCTGCCGAGCAGCCTCTCCGCGCCGTTGCCGTCGAGGATCACGCGCGAGTCGATCTTCGACGAGACCTTGAACGCGATCCGCGACGGCAGGTTGGCCTTGATGACCCCGGTCAGGACGTCGACGGACGGCCGCTGCGTGGCGACGACGAGATGGATGCCCACCGCGCGCGCCTTCTGCGCGATCCGGACGATCGCCTCCTCGACGTCCTTCGGCGCCGTCATCATGAGATCGGCGAGCTCGTCGATGACGATCACGATGAGCGGCATCGGCTCGAGCTTGAGGTCGGGGTCCTCGGGGTGCTGTGCCCGCACGCGCGCCACGGCCTCGGGGTCCTGGATCGCGGCGTTGTACTGCTCCGCGTTGCGAACCTGCCCGAAGTCCGAGAGCGTCTGGAACCGTTCCTCCATCGTCGCCACCGCCCACTTCAGCGCGTTCGAGGCCTTCTTCGGGTCGGTGATGATCGGCGTCGCCAGGTGCGGCAGGTTCTCGTACATCTCGAGCTCGACCATCTTGGGATCGATGAGGATGAGCTTCACCTCGTCCGGCCGCGACTTGTAGACGATCGACGTGATGAGCGCGTTGATGCCGACGCTCTTGCCGGATCCCGTCGTGCCGGCGATCAGCAGGTGCGGCATCGCGCGCAGGTCGTCGACGACGGGCTCGCCGTGGATGTCCTTGCCGAGCGCGAGCGTCAGCTTCGAGGGTGAGCTCTGGAAGCGCTCGGAGTCCACGACATCGCGTATGGAGATGATCTCTCCCCCGCCAGGATTCGGAACCTCGATGCCCACGGAGGCGCGGCCCGGGAGCCTCTCGACGCGGATCGACTCCGCGGAGAGCGCGAGCGCGAGGTCCTCGGAGAGTCCCATGACCTGGTTGACCTTGATTCCGGCGGCGGGGCGGAACTCGTACGTGGTCACCACCGGCCCCGGGTGGTACTCGGCGATGTCGCCCTCGACGCCGAACTCGGCGCACTTCGCCGCGATCGAGCGCCCGGTGTCGGCGAGCACCTTGCGGTCGAGCGCTCCGGCCTGCTCGCGCTTCTCGAGCAGCGAGACGGGAGGGTACGTGTAACCCGCGACGGTCAGCGGCAGCTTCTGCTGCGGGTCGGGCTTCTTTCGCGGAGAGGGCGGCGACTTCGGCTTCGCCGCCGGCACCGGGCCCGCGGGCGCCGAGACCGTCGTCTTCTTGATCGAGAACCTTCCGGGTCCGGGCACCTCCCGGACGATCGGGGGCGCGTCCTCGGACGCGAACGGGATGTCCTCGAGCGAGATCTCGGGCCGGGCCTTCTCGAGGTGCTTCGCGACGACGGTGCGGCGAAGGCGCTCCTTGGTCCGCCGGTCGCGGCGCCTCGCCCAGCCGACGGTCGCCCGCGAGAGGAGCCCCGCGAATCGCACGCGCAGCGCGAGGAACACGTCTCCGAGAGAGACCTGCGTCGCGAACGGAATCGCGAGCAGGATCAGGGTGATCGCGAGCAGGACGGCCCCCGTGGTGCCGATCCGGTTGCGGAACGCCTCCCCGAGAGCGCGGCCGATCAGGCCGCCGGTGTCCATCTCCTCGCCGTACAGGCGGCGTCGCCCCAGCGAGAGAGCGAAGAGCATCGGAACCGAGAGCAGGAGCAGGCCGATCCCCGCCGCCTTCGAGGCCGGGTTCGGGATCGCGCGCCCCCAGAAGCGCCTCCAGCCCAGGACGACCACGAGCAGGCTCACCCCCCAGGCCGGGAGGCCGAACAGGGCGTAGAGCGCCGCCGCGAGCGACGCTCCGAAGCCGCCGATCCAGTTGTTCGGGCTCGCGGCCTCCCCTCCGGCGGTCCACGAGAAGATGTTCGGGTCCCTCGGGTCGTAGGACACCAGCGCGAGCAGCGCGAGGATTCCGGCGAGGATCTGCAGGATGCCGATCGCCTCGCTCGCGAGCCGGCTGCGCCAGAATGGTCCGTTGCTCAAGCGTTTTCCATTATGGGGCGGAAATCGACAAACGGCTACGGGGAGGGCGTCCTCCGCGTCCTCTACGCGCTGGACGCGCTCCGCGCCGTCGCGCGGCCAACGGCGGTATAACGGGGAGGTGACGACCGAGCGCAAGAGGATCCTCTTTCTCTGCACCGGCAACGCGGCGCGGAGCCAGATGTCGGAGGCGCTCGCGCGCATCGACCACGGAGACTTCGTCGAGCCGTACTCGGCCGGCTCCCGTGCCGCCGGTTTCGTCCACCCCCTCGCCATCCGCGCGATCGAGGAGCTTGGGTTCGGCATCGGCGACGCGCGCTCCAAGCCCGCGTCGGAGCTCATCGAGGAGCGATTCGACCTCGTGGTCACGGTCTGCGACTCGGCCGCGGCGGACTGCCCGGTCTGGCCGGGCGCGAAGAACATCATGAACTGGTCGATCGAGGATCCGAGCTTCGTTCCCGGCAGCGACCACGTCCGGCTGGAGGCGTTCCGAACGACCCGCGACGACCTCCGCCGGCGCATCGACGCGCTCGTCGAGGCGTTTCCGCGGCGCTACCCTCGCCGCTCCGACGCGGAGCTGCTCGAGCTCGGCGCGACGGTCCTCGAGGACGTCATGCGGCTGCACGGCTTTCGCTGGGAGGGATCGCGGCGCGTGGAAGCCGGAGCGAGGTCCTCGCACTCGGGGCGCTACGCCCGGCGAGGGCGCGCGCTGGAGCTCCACGTGCGCGCCGGCACCTCCTTCGCGACCTGGGAGGCGGGCAAGCGGCAGATGCCGCATCCCGCGTACATGGAGAAGCTCGGGGCGTCCCAGGCCATGCGCTATCCCGGCATCTCCCGGGACCCGCTCGACTCGTTCCGCCGCCTGAGAAGCGACGTCGCCCGGTTCGGCGGGCCGTTTCTCTCCGGCGACGGGATCCGCCAGTTCCGCACCTGGGCGGACACCCCGGCGGCGGCCGTCGCCAAGGGACCCAGCCGGATCTAGCTTCTCTTCTCCGTCGGCGGCTGGACTTACGCCCTTTTTACGCTATAGTCCGTTCGGTGCCCCGACCCGTCTCCAACCCCCCGAATCCCTGGGAAACCATCCACGCCGAATGGCTCGGCGAGCCCCCGCCCGCGGAGCTGGAAGTCTTCGAGGAGGAGGCGAAGTCGATCATCACGGAGAACGACTCGCCCGACGTGGGGTTCCGATTCGGAGTCAATCCGTACCGGGGATGCTTTCATTCGTGCAGTTACTGCTACGCCCGCCCCACGCACCAGTACCTCGGCTGGGGAGCCGGCACCGACTTCGACCGGAAGATCGTGGCGAAGGTGAACGCGCCCGTTCTGCTGCGCGAGGAGATGTCGCGCAAGTCGTGGAAGGGCGACACGATCGTCTTCTCCGGGATCACCGACTGCTACCAGCCGATCGAGGCGACCTACGCGCTGACGCGACGCTGCCTCGAGATCTGCGCCGAGTTCCGCAATCCGGTCGGCATCGTCACGAAGGGCGCGCTCATCCGGCGCGACATGGACGTCCTCGCGCGCCTCGCCGAGGAGGCGGACGTCGGCGTCTGGATCTCGACGCCCTTCCTCGACGACGCGACCGGGCGCGCGATCGAGCCCGGCGCGAGCCCGCCGTCGCAGAGGTTCGAGACGATGCGCCTCCTCGCGCGCGCCGGGATCCGCGTGGGCGTCGCCGTCGCTCCCGTCATCCCGGGGCTGAACGACAGCCACATCGCCGGGATCCTCGAGCGCGCGCGGGACGCGGGGGCGCGCCACGCGTTCCTGCAGCCCGTGCGCCTGCCGGCGGAGGTCCTGCCCGTCTTCGAGGAGCGCCTCGCGCAGGCCTTCCCGCAGCGGGCGAAGAAAGTCTGGTCGGCGATCGAGCAGATCCGCGGCGGCAAGAGGAACGACAGCCGCTTCGGCATGCGGATGACCGGGCAGGGCCCGCGCTGGGCGGCCATCCGGACGCTCTTCGGCGTCGAGTGCCGGCGCCTGGGTCTCAACGCGGAAGACCCGGAGAGGCACCACCGGACCACGTTCCGGCGCCCGTCGGCGCAGGGAAATCTGTTCGGGGACTGAGCCTCCCTCCCGCTTCCACTTTTCATAACAAAGTACTTGACAGAGGCACGCGTGCGGGGCGTATATTTCCTCCATGCACGCCATCCGCGCGCACGCCGAGGAGCACATCCGGTACATCCGGGACACGATGGAGCGCGCCTCCTCGTTCACGGCCGTGCCCGGTCTCGGCGGAATCCTCATGGGCTCGACCGCGCTCGGGGCGGCGGCGATCGCGTCCCGGCAGCCGGACCCGTCACGGTGGCTCGCCGTCTGGCTCGCGGAGGCCGTGGTCGCCGTCGCGATCGGCGCCCTCGCCATGGCCCGCAAGGCGCGCCGTACCCGCTCGGACCTCTTCTCCGGTCCCGCACGGCGCTTCCTGCTGACGCTCACGGCGCCGCTCGGCGCGGGCGCCGTCCTGACGCTCGTACTCGCCCGCTCGGGCCAGACGGCCATCCTGCCGGGCCTCTGGCTGCTCCTCTACGGCACGGCCGTCGTCTCGGCGGGCGCGACCTCGGTGCGGCCGGTCCTCGCGATGGGCGCCTGCTTCATGCTCCTGGGCGCCGCCGCCTTCGCCTCGCCGTCGGCCTGGGGCGACGGCTATCTCGCGGCCGGTTTCGGCGGGATCCAGATCGCATTCGGGGCGGTCATCGCCCGGAGCCACGGAGGCTGACCCGATGAAGACCGGCACGAAGACCCGTCCGGCCGCGGGCCGCCCTTCGCCGGCGCGCGCGAACGAGCCGCTGCCCGCGCTCGACCGCGTCATCCACGAGCGCCTCCGCCTGGCGATCGTCAGCGCTCTCGCGGCGAGCCCTTCGCTGACGTTCAACGAGCTCAAGGATCTCCTCGGGACGAGCGACGGCAACCTCTCGGTGCACGCGCGCCGGCTGGAAGAGGCCGGCTACGTCTCCTGCGAGAAGGGATTCTCGGGACGCGTTCCGCGGACCGCTTACCGCCTGACCGCGGCGGGCCGGCGGGCGTTCGCGCGCTACGTGGACCACCTCGAGGCCCTGATCGCCCACGCGCGGCGCTGATTTTTTTTGGAGGTTCACTTTATGATGCAAAGCTCCATTCCGCGGCTGCAGGGTCTCGACGTCTCCATGCCGCCGCTGGCTCCCGTCGCGCTGCTCGCGTTCCTGGGCGCCGGCTTCCTCCTCGCGGTGTTCGGCGTCGGCGCCGCCGTCGCCTTCGCCGCTCGCCGCCATGGCCCGGCGCGGATCCTCTCCGGCGGCGCGCTCGCCGTCGCGTCCGTGTACTCGGTCGCGCTCGTCGCGGCGTCGCTTCTCTCGCGCGAGCGCACGCTCGCGGCGGGCGAGAAGAAGTACTTCTGCGAGATGGACTGCCACCTCGCCTACTCCGTCGTGCGGAGCTCGCGGGAGGGGGAAATGCGGGCCGTCACGGTGCGGACGTGGTTCGACCCGAACACGATCTCCCCGCGCCGCGGCGACGCCCCGCTGACGCCGAATCCGCGCGAGGTCTATCTCGAGGTCTCTCCCGGACGACGCGTCTTTCCCTCCGACGGCGCGACGGTCGCCTGGAGGAAGCGCCACGGGGAGACTGCCTCGCTCGACAGGTCGCTGCGGCCCGGCGAGTCCTACGAGACGACCTTCGTCTTCGAGGCGCCGGAACGGAGCGGCCCGCCCCGTCTCTTCCTCGGCGACGCGCCCGGCGTCGAGCGGCTGCTCATCGGCCACGAGAGCAGTCCGCTGCACCGGCAGACGTTCTTCGCCGTGCCCGATCCGGTGGTCGATTCGTCGGATGCCGCGGCAGGCGGGGAAAGCATCGCGGCGCGGATTGACGAAGGGGGCCGCTCATGATCCCATCGCGCGGACGGCGGGAGCCAGGAGGCGCCGCGATGGACTACGACTCTCCCCTGCGCCGCCACCTCCGCGAGGCGCTCGCGGCGGATCCCGCCGGTGCGTACCGGAACTGGTTCCGCGCGCAAGAGGAGCTGCGCGAGGCGGGAGAGGCCGAGGCGGCCCGCGCGCTCGCCGACGACCTCTGGGACCTGCTTCCGTCGCTGCCCTTCTTCGACGACACCGCTCGCGCGCGGTTCTTCCACAACGTCGGCGTCTTCTACGGAAGCCCGGGGCCGGCCGCGGATCTCGATCGGGCCCGGCGCTCCTTCGCGGAGGCCCTGGACCACTTCCGGGCCCACGACGAGGCGGGCTGGCGCGCGAGGGCCCTGCACAACCTCGCCACTGCCATCTCGAGCCTGGGCACGAGCGCCCAGGAGCTCGGCGAGGCGGTGAGACTCTTCGAGCAGGCCCTGGAGTGGAGGACGTCCGAGCGCGAGATCGCCCGGGGCGTCACGCTGCACAACCTGGGACTCGCCCTGATGCGGCGGGCGGATCTCGAGCCGGAACGCTTTCGCGCGCACATCGACGCGGCGGCCGCGGCGCTCGAGGAGGCCATCGAGATCCGGACCCGGAACGGCCTCGCCGAGGGATGCGCGGCGTCGCAGCGGCAGCTCGAGCTCGCGCGTCGAGCGCGGGGAGAGTAATCCGGCAGGTGCGCGGCGGTCGTCGGCGGCTCGATCCCGGGGCGGATTCGCTCGACAAAGCGAGATAGATTTCGACAGTGACGCCTCGGCGCTGGGTCGAGTACCTGATCTCCGTTCTCGTCGGAAACGCGATCTACTTCGCGGTCCTTCTCCCCGGCTTGCCGCGTTCGCTCCAGCACCAGCCATTCGCGGTCGACGCGGGCCTGCTGATCGCCTTCCTGTGCTGCGTCCTCGTCTACGCCGCGATCCGGCTCGGCAGCCGCCACGGGAAGCGGATGGCCGCCGAGGAGGAGAGTGACGACCTCGCGGCGCGGCCGGCCGGACCGCCGGGGCGCAAGGTTTCCGGTGACGGAGGCTCGCCGGGCAACGGCGACGGCCGTCGATATATTAGTAAACGCTAATACGTCGCCCGCTCGCCGCGGCCGCACGCCGCCATCGCCCCGGCTTCCGTGCTGGCGTCTTGCGGCTCACGTCTCGAGGCTCACGGAAACAGGAAGATCAGCACCAGCCCGAACACGAAGCAGTAGACCGCGAACCAGTGCACGCGGCGCGTGGCGACCAGCCGGATGAGAATTCCGATCGTCAGGTATCCGATCCCCGCCGCGACCGCCGCCCCGACGAGATATTTCGCGAAGTCGGGCGTCGCGAAGAATCCGGCGCCCTGGTGCCGCAGCGTCGAGATGATCTCGACGCCGGCGGCGCCCACGATCGCGGGAATCGCGAGCAGGAACGTGAAGTCCGCGGCCCAGCGCCCCGTCAGGCCGAGCAGGAGGCCGAAGGCGATCGTGGACGAGGAACGGGACAGGCCCGGAAGCACCGCGAAGCCCTGCACGGCGCCGATCACGAAGGCGTCCACGTAGCGCATCGTCTCCCGGTCCTTCTTGCCGGGCCGCGCCAGCGCGGACACGGCCAGGTAGAGGCCGGTCAGGATCTCCATCGCCCCCACGAACCGCGGATTGGTCTTCGTCGTCTCGACCAGGGGCTTCATCAGGAGTCCCACGATGCCCGTCGGGATCGTCGCCACGAGGAGGAGCATCGCGAGGCGCCAGGAGCGTTTTCGCTCCACCGGGTCGTGGGCGACCAGCCCCACGACCTCTTCGGTCAGGAGCCGCCGGTAGTAGATGAGGATCGCCAGCAGCGTGCCGACGTGGACCATGACGTCGAAGAGGAGCCCGACCTGGCCGAACCGCGGCATCAGCATCTCCGCGGCGGAGAGGTGGCCGTCGGAGGAGACCGGGATGAACTCGGTGAGCCCCTGGATGACGCCGAGGAGGATCGCGTCCAGCCAGCTCACGAGACGACGAAGTTACCACGCGCCGGGTCCGACGCGGCCGCGCGTCCTTTCAGACGACGACCGGCACGATCACCGGCCGCAGCCCGAGCTCGCGGCGGCAGGCGCGCTTGGCGGCGATCGCGATCTCCGCGCGGAGCCACTCGGTGTCGGCCCGCTCCTCGGCGGAGGCGCGGGCGAGGACGGCGCGCGCGGCCCGCGTGACCTCGCCGGCGAGGGACTCCGCGTCCGCGGCGACCCCGCGAGAGACCACGTCCACGTCTTCGCCCCGCACCAGAAGCACGACGAATCCCTCCTCCGCCAGGCGGCGCCTCTCCCGCACGACCTCGGGGTCCACGAGCTCGGGACGGTCGTCCAGGTAGATGGTGCCGCAGTGCACCGCGCCCGGCTCCACGCGCACCCCCCCTCCCGCCAGCACGATCCGGTCGCCGTTGTCGACGACGTGCACGCGGTCGGGTGGTATGCCCTCGGCGACCGCGACGTCGCCCGCCGCGGCGAGCATGCGGCGGTCGCCATGCACCGGGACGACGCCGCGCGGCCGCACGAGCCGGATCCACTCCGCGATCTCGTCGCGGTGCGCGTGGCCCGAGACGTGGATCGGCGGCGCGCTCTCGCGGACGACGCGGGCGCCGCGGCGCACGAGGTGGTCCACCATCCGATTCACGGACCGCTCGTGCCCGGGAATCGTGCGCGCGGAGAGGAGCACGAGGTCTCCGGCGGTGAGCGCGAGATCGGCGTGCTCGTCCAGGGCGAGCCGGTGGAGGGCGGAGAACGGCTCCCCCTGGCTGCCGGAGGTGAGGCACAGCAGCCGCTCGGGCGGAGTCTCCCTGAGCTCGGCCGCGGCAAATCGCGAGCCCACCGGGAGACGGAGGCGCCCGAAGCGCTCGGCGATCTCGGCGACCGTGCGCATGCTCCGCCCGAGGATCGCCACGCGCCGGCCGGTGGCGAGCCCGGCCTCCACGGCCTGCGATAGCCGCGCGACGTGGCTGGAGAACGTGGTGACGACGACCCGTCCCCGCGCGCCGCGGAACGCCGCGCGCAGTCCTTCTCCGGCCGTCCGCTCCGACTCGGAGCGGCCCGGGCGCTCCGCGTTCGTCGAGTCGACGAGCGCGAGGTCGACGCCGGCGCCCACCGCCGCGGCGAGCCCCTCCCGATCGGTGGTCTCGCCGTCCGGGGGATCGTCGTCGAGCTTGAAGTCGCCCGAGTGGACCAGCCGCGCTCCGTCCGCCTCGATGAGGAGCGCCGCGGAATCCGGAACCGAGTGCGAGACGCGGAAGAACGTGACCGTGAATGCGCCGGCGCGGATCGGAACGCGCCCGCGCGCCTCCTGCATCGGAGCGGCCGAGACCTGCGCCTCCTCGAGCCGGCGGCGAGCGAGCGCCAGGGTGAACGGCAGCCCGTAGACGGGCGCGGAGCACCACTCGCGAAGGAACGGAAGAGCGCCGACGTGATCCTCGTGCCCGTGCGTCAGGAAGACGCCGTCGATCGTCTCGCCGCGCACCGCGCCGAGATCCGGCGCGATGCGATCGACTCCGGGAAAGGTCTCGTCCGGAAACGAGACGCCGACGTCGACGAGGATCGACGAGCCGCCGCAGCGCAGCCACAGCACGTTGCGGCCGAACTCGCCGACGCCGCCGAGCGGGACGATCTCGAGATCGCTCATCGGCCCGCCGTGGCGCGGGCGAGGGCGAGGAAGTCCTCGAGCGAGAGCCTCTCCGCGCGAACGCGCGCGTCGAAGCCGAGTGCGGCGAGCGCCTCCTCCCACCGCGCTCGGGGTGCAATCCGGGTCAGGGCGTTGGCGAGCGTCTTGCGCCGGACGCCGAATCCCAGGCTGGCGAGCCGGAGCGCCGCGTCGCGCTCGTCCGGATCGAGCGGATCGGGCCGCGGCTCGAGCGCGACGACGGAGGACGTCACCTTCGGCGGCGGGCGAAACGCGCCCGGCGGCAGGTCGAAGAGGATGCGTCCGACCGCTCGCGCGGCGGTGCGCACCGACAGGTATCCGTACGCGTCGTCGCCGGGCCGCGCCACGAGGCGGCGCGCGACCTCCTTCTGGACGGTCACCACGCAGCGCCGGATCGCCGGCTCCTCGATCGCCGCCTGGACGATCGGCGTCGCGGCGTTGTACGGCAGGTTGGCGACGAGCACGGCGTCCCCCGCGACGCCTCCCTCCGCGAGCCACTCGCGGAGCGGGCGGGAGAGCGCGTCGCCCTGGAGCACCGCGACGCGGCCGCCGTCGAGCTCGCGGGCGAGCGAGCGTGCGCGAAGCGGGTCGATCTCGACCGCGACGACCCGCGCCGCGCGTTGCGCGAGCGGGCGGGTCAGCGCGCCGTCGCCGGGACCGATCTCGAGGACGGAGTCGCCCGGCTCGAGGCGCGCCGCGTCGGCGATGCGCTCCGCGGTTTCGGGCCGGGCGAGGAAATGCTGGCCCCACTTGCGACGAGCCGGAGGGCCGGCGGACGCGCGCCGGGCGCGTCCTTCATGCTGTGACGGCATGGAGCCGGGCGGCCGCGAACACGTCGGCGAGGCTATCAGATGGTAGACTTTTGACACCGGGACGGTCGCGTTGCAGGTCTACACTCTCGAAAACCGCCGCCTCGAAAACTTCCTCGAAAGGCACAAGGCGTACTACGCCTACACGGGGGAGATCGAGGTCGATCGATTCCTTCGCGAGATCCTCCAGAAGGCGAACGAATTCGTTCCCTCGGAGGCCGGGTCGATCCTGCTCGACGACCCGATGACGAAGAACTCCGACGACCGCCTCGAGAACGAGCTCGTCTTCATCGCGACCTCCGGTCCCCATGGCGAAGCGCGCCTCGCCAAGCGGATGAACGCCCGCGTCGGCATCGTCGGACACGTCTATGCGACCGGCGTCGCGTACATGACGGACGACGTCGTCGACGATCCCTTCTTCTACCCGACGCTCGATCTGGCCGACGGCTTCCAGACGAAATCGGTGCTTTGCGTTCCGATCCGCATCGAGGCCTCGGTCTGCGGCGTGCTCGAGCTCGTGAACCGCGCCGGGCCCGGCGGGTTCCGCGAGAAGGACCGGCGGCTCCTCGAGATCTTCGCGGACTACGCCTCGATCTCCATCCAGAATCTCCTCGACGCGCGCCGCGCCTACGAGGTCGCCAAGCGCGACGGCCTCACCGGCCTCTACAACGAGCGCTACCTGCACCTGCGGCTGACGCAGGAGCTCTCCCGGATCTCGCGCGACGGCGGCGACTGCTGCGTCATCTTCCTCGACCTCGACAACCTCAAGCACGTGAACGACCGGCACGGGCACCTCGCGGGCAGCCAGGTCCTTCGCGAGGTCGGGTACCTGCTGCGCCGGACGGTCACGGACGAGCGCGCGACGCTCACCCGCTACGGCGGCGACGAGTTCGTGTTGATCCTTCCCGGCCACAGCCTGAAGGACGGGATGGAGGTCGCCGAGGCGATCCGGTCGTCCATCCGCACGGCGACGTTCCTGTTCCGCCCCTACGGCTTCAACGAGCCGGCGCTGAACCTGCAGAGCGTGATCACCGCGTCGCTCGGCCTGTCGTCGATCCGGTCGCACGCGACCCCGGGAGCCTCCGTCGAGCAGCAGAAGAACGAGCTTCTGCGCGCCGCCGACACGGCGCTGTATCGCGCCAAGGAGCACGGCAAGGATCGCTGCACGGCCGCGAGTCTCGAGGACGCGCGGATCCCGGCGCTCTCGAACTGACCCCGTCCCACCCGAACGGCCGCTCGTCCCGCCCGGGGTGGCGTCTTTTTCGCGGAAATGCTAGCGTTCCCTCTCCGCGGCTCGATTTCCGCCTTTTTTTCGCCTGAGGGGGCCATCATGTCGACCGTCGCTCGCGAGCAGCTCTCCCCGAAAAACGTCCTCGACGTCCTCTCGCGTCACATTCTCGTGGACGGTTACCACGTCGTCATGGACATGAAGCGGAGCAAGGGCTCGTATCTCTACGACGCCCGCAGCGACCGGCCCATCCTCGACTTCTTCTCCTGCTTCGCGACCATCCCCATCGGCTACAACCACCCGAAGATGGCGGACCCGGAGTTCCGCGAGGCGCTCATGGAGGCCGCGCTCACGAAGCCGTCCACGAGCGACATCTACACGGAGCACTTCGCGAAATTCGTCGAGACGTTCTCCGACCTGGCGGTTCCGAAGTCTCACCAGGACCACATGTTCTTCGTGGAGGGCGGCACCCTCGCGATCGAGAACACGCTCAAGACGGCGTTCGACTGGAAGATCCGCAAGAACATCGCGAAGGGCAAGGGCGAGAAGGGGACGAAGGTCCTCCACTTCAAGAACTCGTTCCACGGCCGATCGGGCTACTCGCTCTCGATGACCAACACCGCGGACCCGCGCAAGACGCAGTACTTCCCGAAGTTCGACTGGCCGCGGCTGACGTGCCCCAAGCTGTCCTTTCCGATCACGGAGCAGGTGACCCGCGAGGTCGCCGCGCTCGAGGACACCGTCGAGAAGGAGATCCGCGCGGCGTGCGCGGCGAACCCGGACGACATCGCGGCGTTGATCCTCGAACCGATCCAGGGCGAGGGCGGCGACAACCACTTCCGCCCGGAGCTGTTCCGCCGCCTGCGGTCGCTCGCCGACGAGCTCGACTTCCTGCTCATCTTCGACGAGGTCCAGACCGGCGTCGGCCTGACCGGCTCGATGTGGTGCTGGCAGCAGATGGGCGTCGAGCCGGACATGTTCGCGTTCGGCAAGAAGACCCAGGTGTGCGGCTTCGCGGCGAACCACCGGGTCGACGAGATCCCGGACAACGTCTTCAAGGTCTCCTCCCGCATCAACTCGACGTGGGGCGGCAACCTCGTGGACATGATCCGCTGCGCGAAGTACCTGGAGATCATCGAGGAGGACAACCTCATCGAGAACGCCCGCGTGGTCGGCGAGCACCTCCAGGGCCGGCTGCGCGAGCTCGCCACGGAGTTCCCCGGCGTGATGACGAACGTCCGCGGCCGCGGCCTGTTCATCGCGTTCGACCTGCCCGACAAGGCGATGCGCGACAAGACGCTCGCGGCGTGCCTCGAGAACGGGATGATGGGCCTCGCCTCCGGCGCCTCGGCGATCCGCTTCCGGCCGCACCTGGTCCTCTCGAAGGAGGAAGCGGAGGAAGGTGTTCGCAAGCTCCGTCGCGCGATTTCGGCGGCGAGGGGCTGAGATCTCCCGTCTCTTGCGACCTGTAACTCGCAGCTAGCCGTTCGTGCGCCGGGCTCTAGCCCTCGCGGGCCTGGCAGTGCTGGCTGCGATATTTCTCTTCTGGGTCACCCTTCCCGACGTCTCCCCGCTCGCGACCTCCTGGCCGAGGACGACCGCGTTCATGGAGCGGCGGAAGGCGACGCTCGCAGCCAACGGCAAGCCGGTCCGGCTGGAGTGGACGCCCGTCCCGCTGTCGCGCATCTCGCCCGAGATGCAGCGGGCCGCGGTCGTCGCGGAAGACGCGCGATTCTGGCAGCACGACGGCATCGACTGGGAGGCGGTCCGCGGCGCGGTCGAGCGCAACCTCGAGAAGGGGGGCGTGAAGGTCGGCGGCTCGACGATCACTCAGCAGCTCGCGAAGAACCTGTACCTCTCCCCCGCGCGGACGCCCTGGCGCAAGCTCCGCGAGCTCCTGATCGCGCGGCGGCTCGAGCGCGGCCTCTCGAAGAAGCGCATCCTGGAGCTGTACCTGAACGTCATCGAGTTCGGGCCGAAGACGTTCGGCGTGGAGGCGGCTTCCCGGCGCTACTTCGGAAAACCGGCGAAGGACCTCTCCCGCGAGGAGGCGGCGACGCTCGCCGCGGTCATTCCGTCGCCGCGGATCTTCGACCCGAAGAAGTACCCGGACCGCGTGGCGAAGAGGGCGAAGCGGATACTGAGGTGGATGTGACCGTCGAAGCGAAGCCTTCGACGGTCATCCTGAGGAGCGAAGCGACGAAGGATCCCGTGAACTCCAGGGCGTTTTCGCCGTCATCCTGAGGAGCCGGCGACGAAGGATCCCGTGAGTTACAGAGCGGCTGGTCGATTCGGGGATCCTTCGCGCCTTCGGCGCTCAGGATGACGCGCGACGGCACCCGGCTGGTCGAGTTCGGGATCCTTCGCGCCTTCGGCGCTCAGGATGACGCGCGACGGCGACGGACGTGTCCGTCGCTTCGCGCGTCAATTCACGAGCAGCGTCGCCTCCGCCTTCACGCCCGCGAGCTCCGCGTGGATCGTCGTGGCGCCCGCCTGTCGTCCCGTGGCGACGCCCCCGGAGTTCACCGTCGCGACCGCGGCGTTGGAGCTCTG
>Ga0207683_10001881_pt1 | contig 18567 bp, 17 predicted proteins | sample KBSM73metaG_FD_184333 | JGI IMG/M metagenome (GOLD analysis project Ga0207683, IMG submission 184333) | Miscanthus rhizosphere microbial communities from Kellogg Biological Station, Michigan, USA - KBS M7-3 metaG (SPAdes) (version 2) | ecosystem: Host-associated > Plants > Roots > Rhizosphere >... | reverse complement strand
CGGCTGGACCGAGGACGAAATCAAATCGCTGCATGTCAACGAACTGCGCCATCCCGACGATACTGCGGCCGCCATTGCCGCGCGTGCAGATCTCGCGCGAGGTGCGCAAAACGTGCGCATCGAAAACCGTTTCCGCCATCGCGACGGAACGTGGCGATGGATTGCCTGGACCATGACCACAGATGACGCGCTCATCTACGTGTCGGGTCGGCATACTACGGCCGAGAAAAAGGCGGCCGAGGACCTGCGGCAAAGCGACCAGCAGTTCCGTGCACTGGTGGCCGGCGTCACCGACTATGCCTTGTACATGCTCAATCCGACGGGCGTCATCTCGAGCTGGAATGCCGGCGCCGAACGGATCAAGGGCTACACGGAAGACGAAGTCATCGGCCGGAATTTTTCGCAGTTCTATACACCGGACGATCGCAAGGCCGGACTGCCGAACCGCTCGCTGGCGATCGCCGCCGCAACGGGTCGATTCGAGGCCGAAGCGTGGCGCATGCGCAAGGACGGATCCTTGTTCTGGGCCAACGTCGTCATCGACGCCATCCGCGATGAGTCAGGCAAACTTGTCGGCTTTGCCAAGATCACACGAGACATCACGGAGAAGCGCAATGCGCAGGACGCACTCGAGCGGGCGCACGAACAGCTTGCGCAAGCGCAGAAAATGGAGGCGCTCGGTCAGCTGACCGGCGGCGTCGCGCACGACTTCAACAACCTGCTGATGGTCGTGAGCGGCCAGGCGCAATCACTCCTGCGCGGGACGACTGACCAGAAGAATATCCGTTCGCTCGAAGCCATTCTCACCGCCGCCTCGCGCGGCGAAGCGCTCACGCGGCAATTGCTGACATTTTCGCGCCGGCAAACACAAAATCCACGAACCGTGCATCTCAGCCAGACCGTCGCGGCATTCCACGATGTGCTGGCGAGTTCCGCGCGCGGCAAGATCGATCTGCACATAGATATCCCGCAGGATGTGTGGCCTGTCTCGATCGACATTCCTGAGTTCGAACTGGCGCTGGTCAACCTCGTGGTGAACGCGCGCGATGCCATGCCCGAAGGCGGATCAATTACAGTATCGGCGGAGAACGTGACGCTGCGCGGCACCGAAACCGTCGATTCTCTCGAGGGGGAATTCGCGGCCCTGACGGTGAGCGATACAGGTTCAGGCATTCCGCCCGAAGTATTGCCGAAGATTTTCGAACCGTTTTTTACGACGAAGACTCCCGACAAGGGCACTGGGCTCGGGCTTTCGCAGGCTTACGGATTCATGCAGCAGTCGGGCGGAGGAATTGTTGTCCGCAGCCAGGGCGGCCAGGGAACGCAGGTTACGCTTTATTTGCCGCGCAGCCGCGCTCCCGTCACGACCGTCGTCGCCGAAACAACCAGTCAGTCGTACGGTCAAGGTGAGATCATCCTCGTTGTCGAGGACAACCCGGATGTGAAAACAGTGGCCACCACACTTCTCGAGCAACTCAATTACCGGACGGTAGCCGTCGATGACGCAAAGTCCGCGCTCGATTTTCTGGCCGCGGGCAAATCCGTGGATTTGGTGTTTTCCGACGTGATGCTGCCCGGCGATCTCGACGGCCTCGGACTGGCCAAGACGATCGGCAATCGCTACCCAAAAATTCCGGTCCTGCTGACGAGCGGCTATGCGAAAGCGCTCAGCGGCCAGCACGGCTTGCCGATCCTGCGCAAACCCTATCAGATTTCCGCGCTCGCCGAAGCGGTGCGCACCAGGCTCGGGAAGAACCACAACCAGTCGTCGTAAGCGCGCGACAAATCGTGGCTTCCGCCCAAGGCGCGGGGGGTGATAGCGTTGGGCAGTCCGGGGTACGTGCTGTAACCGCGATCCGCTCGTCTGCACCAAGAATGGACGGCAGATCCGCTGACGGGAGGTCAGACATGAGCCTATCGCGACTGATCAAGCCATTATTGTTGAGCGGCGCGCTTTTGTTCGGCGCGTTTGCGTCGCGCGCGCAGGCAGAAGATCTGCGTATCGGATTTATCGCGCCGATGACCGGCCTCTTTGCGCAGGTCGGAAAGGACATGGTCGACGGATTCCAGATGTATCTGGACGAGCACGGCAACAAGCTGGGCGGCATGGACGTCAAATTCATTCTCGAGGACGACCAGGCCAAGCCCGACCTTGGCGTCACGAAGGCCAAGAAGCTCGTGTTGAACGACCAGGTTCAGATGTTCGTTGGCGGCGTGCTCGCCTCTACGGGCTATGCGCTCGCACCTGTGAGCACCGAGATGAAGACCGTCTACATCGCGTCGATTCCGGCGGCCGATGATTTAACTCAACGCCAGGCCGACAAATTTCCCTATCTGATCCGCACCGGCTGGTCCTCCTCGCAGCCGGCGCAGCCGATGGGCCAATGGGCCTGCGATCAGGGCTACAAGAAAATCGTCGCGGTCGGCGCCGACTATGCCTTCGGCTATGAGCAGGTCGGCGGTTTCCAGAAGACGTTCGAGGATTGCGGCGGCAAAATCGTGCAGAAGATCTGGCCACCGCTCGGCACCAAGGATTTCGGGCCCTTCATTCCAACCATCAAGGCCGATGCCGATGCTGTGTTCGCCCTGATGGTCGGACCGATGGCATTGCAATTCCCCAAGCAATTGCGCGCGGCCGGATACAAGAAGCCGATCATCGGCGGCGGCACGAGCTATGACGAATTCGCCCTGCCCTTCATGGGCGACGAAGTCGTCGGCGACGTCTCCTCGCTGCAGTACAGCGCCGCGTTGACGACGCCGAAGAACGAAGCGTTCGTCAAAGCCTATCGCGCCAAATACGGCAAGGTGCCGTCGTATTTCTCGGAGAGCAATTACACGACCGCGCAACTGATCGACGAAACCATCAAGAAGAGCGGCGGCAAGTGGCCGGGCGCCGATCAATTCATCAAAACGATGGCGGGACTGAAGATCGACGCGGTGCGCGGACCGGTGTCATTCGACGACATGCGCAATCCGATCCAGGACATCTACATCAAGAAGGTCGAGAAGAAGCAGATGTTCGGCTACGACAAGCCCGAATTGTGGAACACTGTGATCAAGACCTACCCGGCCGTCAGCCAGTTCTGGACGTACGGAAAGGACAAATTCCTCGCGCAGCCGGTCTACAGTCGTGACTTCCCGCCCTGCAAATTCTGCGAGTGAGTGTTACGCACAAAAAACCCCGGCCTTGTGCCGGGGTTTTCTTTTTCGTTGCGATCGCAGGTCACATCACGGGCACGGATGACGTTGCCCGTCGTAGCCCACGTAGGTGCCGCTGCGCGGATCATATGACCTGAAACGGCGCATGCAGTACTCGACGCCGCCACCACCACCGCCACCCTCTTCGTAATAGCCGGGCTCGACCTGATAGGCCGGGGGGGCTGCGTAGTACGGACCGCCGCCATAGTAGTACGGACCACCGTAATAGCCGCCGCCGTAATAGTAAGGCGCTGCAAGCGCACCGCCGATGATGGCGCCGGCGGCGAGACCGCCACCGAAGCCCCAACCCCATCCGCGGCCGCCCCAACCCCAACCTCTGCCGCGCCATTGCACGGTCTCGATGTTGCTCGTGGCAGCGTTCTTGATCGCCAGCGCGCCGCCGGCCGGCGCCGCCGCGGCGGCACTCGCAAATGACGGCACGACAACCGCGACTAACGCCGCGGCCATCAGTTTCGTGATCGTGTTCGACATTGTCACACCTCTGAATGAATTCTGCAGCGCATTGTGTCCGGCCCTTGTGGCCACTTCTTGTCCGCTTGCTGGGCCGCAATCCAATGGTTAACGCTGACAGGCACGGGAGAGTTCACGCGATTCCGCGGCGAAATTCAGTCGGTGTGCGGCCGGTCATCTTGCGGAATGCGGCTGAAAACGAGCTGGTCTCGGCAAAGCCGACCGCCAGGGCCACCTCGGTCACCGAACGGCTGGACAGTATCTCCTTGGCACGCTCGATGCGCCGGCCGACATGGTAGCGGTGCGGGGGTACGCCGAAGGATTGCTTGAAGGCGCGGGCAAAGTGATAGGAGCTCAATTCGGCGACCGCGGCGAGCTCCGACAATTTCACGTCGCGCGCCAGGTTCTCCTCGATGAAATCCGCCACCTTCTTCTGCTGCAGGCCGGTCAGTCCGCCGCGCGCAATCACGGACGCGGCGCTGCCGTTCAACCGCACCAGTTCGTGGGCCAACAGGACACTCAGCGCTTCGGCGTAATGCGGCGACGGGCCATCGGCGTTCAGCGTCTGCTGCTTCAGTTTGGACGTGAGCTGCCAGATCTCCGGATCGAAAAAGAACAGGCGCGGGCGAAAGTCGGTTTCGGCAAACCGCAACGTATTGTCGAGCAGCGGTCCGTGCGGATCGATATAGAAATAGTTCACGCGCGTGAGCACGCGCGGATTCTGCCAACCGTAGAACTTGTGTCCGGCCGGCACGAAGGTCAGCCGGCCGCTGAGACTGCGCAACGTCGAGCGCGGCAGCCCTTCAACCAAAGTTTCGCCGTCGTCGCGCTCGGATTGTTCCGCCGCGATCAACAGATGCTGCGGCGAAGTGAACGTGTATTCGAACGGATTCTGCCGGACCGCCGTGACGACTTCGGCGCGCAGACCTTGCCATTCGGAGAATTGTCGATTGATCAGTTCAGGCGGAGCAAAGTGAACCCATTGCGACTGTTCGTCGGTGAGGATATTCGGCATGCGATCTCCATTCAGGATCGCCGCCCCTAGGAGTTTCCACCGGCTTTGTGGTTTCGTTGATGCTGATATCGGTGCGCATTGTTCGCGCGCAAGTCACGGCTACGTGAGTTTATGCCGCGGTTATGGCATTCGATTTGCGCATGCAAGCCTTGCACTGCGCGCAGCAAAGCGGAAACAACGCCAGCAATCCCGAACAAGCGATTCAATTCATCCCTTCCCATGTTGCGGACAGCGAGCGGCACTGTTCCGCCGCCGCAAATGAAGATGGAGATGAAACCGATGAAAAAACTAATCCTAAGCGCGGCCCTGATTACCGTTCTCGCATCACCCGCCTTTGCTCAGTCGTACAATGCGGGTTATGGCAGCGGCAACGTCATCGACCAGCCTGCCCTCGAGCATGGTGGTTCAACTGCGTCCGGCAGCGAAGCGTTCGCGGCTGCGCCACCGCGCGTCAATGCCCGTCACGCGCGCAACACGCGCCACGAGCAGTCCGTATCGCCGAACGATCCCTACACCGTCTACGACGAGTCCGGCGACTATGCCGGCCGCGACCCGGATCCGAACATTCGGTTCGAACTGCATCGCGACAACGCACGCGACGAATAATCGCAAGGTGTGACGACCACAAACAAACCCCGGCCCAAGGCCGGGGTTTTCTCTTGAGCGTCGCGCGCTCGATTGCCAGTCTGTCGTGATGAGCGACCTCGCCGACAAGATCATCGGACACTACGAGCGCCACGCAACCGCCTGGGACGAGGAGCGCGCTCGCGGCACCTGGAACGACAAGCCGTGGCATGACCGTTTCATCGCCATGCTTCCGCAGGGTGCGAGCGTGCTCGATCTCGGCTGTGGCTCGGGCAACCCGGTCGCGCGTCACATGGCGGCGAATGGATTGAAAGTCACCGGCGTCGATTCCTCCCCGACGTTCATCGCGCTGTGTCGCAGCCGCCTGCCCGTGCATACGTGGATTGTCGGCGATATGCGCACGTTATCGCTGAAACAGTCGTTTCAGGGAATCCTGGCGTGGGACAGCTTTTTCCATCTCACCCCCGCCGACCAGCGCGGCATGTTCACGGTGTTTCGCGAACATGCGGCCCCGTCAGCCGTGCTGATGTTCAACGCGGGTCCGAACCACGGCGAAGCAATCGGTACCTATCGCGGCGATCCGCTCTACCACGCAAGTCTCGCCCCTGCTGAATATGCGACGTTGCTCGAGGAAATCGGATTCAAGATCGTCGCGCACGTCGTCGAAGACCCGCAAGCCGGCGGCCGCACGGTCTGGCTCGCGCAGTCGAACGGGTAGCCGTCTATTCGGCGGGGATTGGCGTTGCCGGCGCGGTTGGCGCGGTCGCGGCCTGCGACGGCGCGGATGGCCCCCTGAGCGGCCGCTCTTCCATCGCAATCAGGAACGCCATGCCGAAGGACAGAACCAGGGCGCAGGCCAGAAACACGAAACGGAATGCGTAGGCGAGTTCAGGGGCCGAAGCCGTGCGCGCCAACATTTCAACCGACATCCCGGTGACCCCGCCTAATCCGCCGAGAACAATGGCCCCGAGCACCGCGACGACGAGCGCGGAGAACAGCGCGCGAAAGAAATTGGCGGCACCGGTGGCTATGCCCATCTGCGCACGCGACACAGCGTTCTGCATGCAGACGGTGGAGATGGGAAACACCGTTCCAAGCCCGGCGCCGATCACCAGCAGCAGGAGAAGCACAATTATGGTCGGCATCGAGTCCGGCCAGATCGCGAGCGGCGCAAGCGAGAGAATGGAGATCATGAGCCCGATCAGCGACACCCGCTTGTAGTGCACCACATGGGTCATCATCCGGCCGGTGATGGTCGAGAACGTCACGGTCGCGGCCATCAGCGGAATCAACGCAAGCCCCGATTGGCTCGCCGACAGGTGCAGGACGGTTTCAAAATAAAGCGGCACGAAGATCGTCATGCCGACCAGCGTGCCCATGTTGCACGCGCCGGCGAGCGTCGCGCACCGAACGACCGGATTGGCCAGCACGGCGAGCGGCAGGAACGGCTCGCGCGTGCTCACCAATCGCCACGCAAACAATCCCCACAAAATTGCCGAGATGAGCAGCAGCGCGCCGGTCTGCGGCGAGATCCACTCAAAGCGCCGCCCGCCCCAGGACAGCGCGAGCAGGAGCGCGATTGCGGCGGACATCATCAGCACCGCGCCGATGATATCGAGCCTGTGCTTGCGCGGACGAAACGGCACGCGCCGGAGCACGCTGGAGGTCATGCCGAGCGCAACCAGTCCCAATGGCAGGTTGATCCAGAAAATAAGCGACCAGTCGACGTGCTCGGTCAGGAAGCCGCCAAGCACCGGACCTCCGATCGACGAGGCCGCGAACACCGCGCCGATGTACCCTTGGTATCGGCCGCGTTCGAGCGGCGAAACGATATCGGCGATGATGGTCTGCGCCAGCGCCATCAGGCCGCCGCCGCCGAGACCCTGAACGGCGCGCGCCAGCACCAGCGCCGTCATGGTCGGCGCCAGGGCACAGGCGACCGAACCGACGACGAAAATGCCGATCGCGGTGAGCATCATCACCCGCCGCCCATGGATATCGGCGAGTTTGCCGTAGAGGGGCGTCACGGCGGTGCCAGTGAGGAGATAGGCCGTGACCACCCAGGACAAGTCGTTGAGGTTGCCGAAATGCCGCCCGATCGTTGGCAGGGCGGTGGCAACGATCGTCTGGTCGAGCGCGCCCAGGAACATCGCCAGCATGATGCCGAGGACGATGGTCCGTATTTCCGGGTGCGTGAGCGCCCTCGGCTCGGGTGGCGGCTCGGCCTTCGCCGGTCGCGCCTTGGACTTCGATTTCGGGGCGGTCATCACGCAGTGTATATAAGCAGAGTCATGAGCAGATAGCCCGCTCATGCCTTGCTGATCCCCGTAAAGCAAGACGTGTCGGCGCGGGGGTGGTATGTGCAGCGCGCCCAAATACTTGCAAGTATCAGCAAGCACTTGCCACGAAGGATTCACGAAGACCATGAGGCTTCAATTGCGCATTCGACCCCTTCTCTTTGCCGCACTCATTCTCGGAATCACGTCCGCGCATGCGCGCGACAGACTGCCACCGGGCTTTGTCTACCTGCATGACGTCGATCCAAGCATTTTGCAGGACATGCGCTACGCGACCGATGACAATTTCACTGGCCGTCCCCTGCCCGGTTACGGCGCCGGCGAATGCATCTTGCGCCGTGAGGCCGCCGAAGCGCTCAAGGCCGTACAGGCCGAGCTCGCACGCGATAAACTTGGATTGAAAGTCTATGATTGCTATCGCCCGACGCGCGCCGTGCGCGCAATGGAAGCCTGGGCGCATGACGGCAGCGACAGCGAAGCTACCCGGCGTTTCTATCCGACCCTGCACAAGCGCAATCTGTTCGCGCTCGGCTACATCGCCTCGCAATCACGGCACTCGACCGGAACAACGGTTGATCTGACGATCGTCAAATTGCCACCCGCGCCCGTCCCCCGCTTTGATCCTGCCGCTCGCTATGGAGCCTGCACCGGCCCGGCCGCGCGGCGCGCGCCGGACAACAGCATCGACATGGGCACCGGTTACGACTGTTTCGACGTCAAGAGCTATGGCCAGAGCAGTGCGATTGCCCCCGAGCAGCGTCAGTGGCGCAACCTGTTGAGTTCGGTGATGCGCCGACACGGCTTTGCCGGTTACTTTCGCGAGTGGTGGCACTTTTCCTACAACGACTCTTCCGAGCCGCGCGCTTATGATTTTGCGATCGCGCCGCGAGGACGTTGAGCTGACTTTCTGCGCGCACCCTTTGGCCATTTCCCCGGCCAGCTGACGATATATTCCTCGAGCTTTTCATCGGGCACGTCGGCTTCGCTCGCCGCGACGCGTCCTTGCACCGAGACGCCGGCGGTGTGGACGGTCTGGGGGTCGCCGGAAACGAGCGGATGCCACCAGGCGAGGTCTTTCCCTTCGGCCACGAGCCGATAGGCGCAGGTCGGCGGCAGCCATTTCAGCCGCCGCACATTGCGCGGTGTCAGCCGTACGCAATCCTTCACCTTGGCCTGACGATGGGCGTAGTCGCTGCAGCGGCAGCTCTGGCAATCGAGCAGCTTGCAGCTGACATCCGTGAACACGGTTGCATTCGTGTCCTCATCGATCAGCTTGTTGAGGCAGCATCGGCCGCAGCCATCGCAGAGGCTTTCCCATTCGGCCCGCGTCATCTCCGACATCGCCTTGCGACGCCAGAAAGGGATTTGGGGGTCGGCCTTCTCGGAACTCATGGCCGCCTTGTAGCGCCTTATGGCGGTTCCGTCATGGCCACCTTGCCTGCAGCGACGGTGATCAGGACGTTCGGCGCCTGTCACATCCATCACACCGGGTCCGGTGAGGCTGCGCTAGCAACGGCGGGAGGCCTGCAGTTCGGCCGCAGGTGCGCATCGCAAATACGAACAATATTGGAGTCTTCGATGACCAGCCCAGTTGGATCCCGCCCTGTTCACCCAGCCGCGGCGGATCGCGCGCACGTGGCCAAACCGGCCGGTATCAGCCCAGGCCATAGCCAGGAAATCACGAACGGCCATTTGAAGCGGGAAGGCGCAGTTGATGGCGCAATCCAGCCGAGGATCGACGCGCTGCGAGTGAAATTGCACTTAGCTTCTGATGCTGCGGTCGCCAAGTTAGGCGAAAAGCTGCTGGGCAATACCAAAACGATCGATGCTCGAATCGCACAGCTTGAGGCCCAACACGCAGATCACAACGGCTTCGAGGGTCGGAAAATCAGACACGACATTCAGCGACTGAAAGATCTGAAAGAGCTGCAGAGGCTGACAGAGACAAGAAACGGTCTGTGCGAAAAAAGCCAAAACCTTTCCAAGGAAATGGGCGAGCTAAAACGCAAGCTCGGCGATCCGAACCTGCCGCAACCCCAGTTCCTGAAAATGGCAGAGGAATATCGCTCGAAAGCGCAAGAGGTCGATCGCTGCAGTATGCAATTAAAGGGGGCTCCGGAAGGGATGTCGGCCGCAGTCAGCGTCGACACCATGGACTCCATATTGGGTAGATTTTCTAATCCGCCTAAGCCCGTGACTGCCAAGTTCCTGCGCGAGCAGTTGAGCGCAATGGAGAAGGCATTTGCGACATACGCGCAGTCATCCGGCGGCGCGAAAAACGCGGAGCCATATTTTCAGTCGATGCGCCGCAACCTGCACGACGCGCTTTCCAAGATTTGTGGAAACGGGCTGATGAATAACAACCTCGGCGTGATCCCTGAAATTTTCAGGACAATCGACGGGTTGGGCAAAGCCAAGGCCTAGGGGCGCTAGCCCCGCGGATCAAACAACATCTGTCGGGCGGCCCGCCTGCCCGACAACGCTGCTCGCGCAGCACGGAACTGCAACGCGATTCGCGCTGTATTGGCGGTTTCTCAACTGTCCTCTTAGAGCGCGGGCACGGGCCGCAGCTCAGATTGCACGGCTTTCTTCAAGTTTTGCCGCAGCACGAGGTCCTTGAACCTCTGGTTTAAGATGAGCTGGATGCCTATTTTGAAGGGCTAAAGCCTCTTTACCATCAGCGATCTGATTCTGGGGAAGAAACAAAAGCGGGCCATTTTTCACCGCAATTTGCGTGTTCACCTTGTTCCAGCCGACGGAATCGCGGCATGGCCCTGCGTCGGCCGATCGGCTAAAATTCCCCTCGCCGGCAAACCGCCGGCGTTAAATTTAAGAGCGGCACAGCTTTGCGCGATCTGTTTCCAGAGGACTGGAAGCCCAACATCAAGCGGTTCCTGCTCGGGCTGGACGCTTGGGTCGATTTCAGCGTCTTCCGCAGCGCCTCCGGCCTGCGCGAGACCTATGAGCGTTTCTCGACCTTCATGGATCGCTTCCACGTCTCCGGCTGGCGGCGCGGCCTCAATGAAATCGTGTCGGAAGGGGCGACCCTCGGCACGGTCGGCCTGATCGTGATGCTGGCGCTGGCGATCCCGGCGTTCCGCGAAACGTCGGACGATGACTGGCTGAAAAAATCCGAACTGGCCGTGACCTTCCTCGATCGCTACGGCAACGAGGTCGGCTCGCGCGGCATCAAGCACAACGACGCCATCCCGCTCGATCAGTTTCCCGATCATCTGATCAAGGCCGTGCTCTCGACCGAAGACCGGCGTTTCTACGAGCACTTCGGCATCGACCTGGCCGGTACGGCGCGCGCGCTGGTAGCGAACACCCGCGCCGGCGGCGTCGTGCAGGGCGGATCCTCGATTACCCAGCAGCTCGCAAAAAACCTGTTCCTCAGCAACGAGCGCACCCTCGAGCGCAAGGTCAAGGAAGCGTTCCTCGCGATGTGGCTCGAATCGCGCCTGACCAAGAACGAAATCCTCAAGCTCTATCTCGACCGCGCCTACATGGGCGGCGGTGCTTTCGGCGTCGATGCCGCCGCGCAGTACTATTTCAACAAGTCCGCACGCGACGTGAACCTCGCGGAAGCGGCCATGCTGGCCGGCCTGTTCAAGGCACCGACCAAGTTCGCACCGCACGTCAACCTGCCGGCCGCGCGCGCCCGCGCTAACGTCGTGCTCGACAACCTCGTCGAAGCCAACATGATGACCGAAGGCCAGGTGTTCGGTGCCCGCCGGCATCCGGCGACGCCGGTCGATCGCCGCGATGATCGCGCGCCGAATTACTATCTCGACTGGGCGTTCGACGAGATGCGGAAGCTTGTCGATACCTTCCCGAAATCGATGACCGAGCGCGTCTTCGTGGTCCGTACCGCGCTCGACACCAATCTGCAGATCAACGCCGATGCTGCGGTTGAAAGTTCTCTGCGCCAATACGGCCAGGAATATCACGCCAAGCAGGCTGCCGCCGTGCTGATGGATGTCGATGGCGCCGTACGGGCGATGGTCGGCGGCCGCGACTACGGTGCGAGCCAGTTCAACCGCGCAACTGACGCGATGCGCCAGCCCGGTTCTTCATTCAAACCATACGTCTACGCCGCGGCGCTCATAAACGGCATGAAGCCGACCTCGATCGTGGTCGACGGGCCGGTCTGTATCGGCAACTGGTGCCCGCACAACTATGGCAATGGTTACAGCGGGTCGATGACGCTGCTCAATGCGCTCACGCATTCCATCAATACGATCGCGGTGAAACTCTCGATTTCGATCGGCAACGGAAATGCGAAAGTCGGACGCGCGAAGATCGTCAAGCTTGCGCACGATATGGGCATCCGCACCCCGCTGCCCGATACGCCTTCGCTGCCGATCGGGGCGGACGAAGTCACCGTGCTCGACCATACCGGCGCATACGCCACCTTCCCGAACCTGGGCAAGGCCCAGACGGCGCACGCACTGCTCGAAGTGCGTACGGGTGCAGGCGATCTGGTCTGGCGTTTCGATCGCGACGGACCGAAACCGCGGCAGGTGATGTCGGCCGGCGTTGCCGGCGACATGATCAAGATGATGAACAACGTGGTCGAAAACGGCACCGGCCGTCGCGCGCGCCTCGACGGCGTCGCCGCCGCCGGCAAGACCGGCACGACCAACGCTTACCGTGACGCCTGGTTCATGGGCTACACGGGCAATTTCGTGTGCGGCGTGTGGTTCGGCAATGACGATTATCAGGTGACCAACCGCATGACCGGCGGCTCGCTGCCGGCGATGACCTGGAACAAGATCATGGTCTATGCGCACCAGGGCATCGAGATCAAACAGCTGCCGGGCGTCCCGGTGCCGCAGGTGCGGCAGCAGCCGGCCGTCGCCGAAGTGAAAACGAAGTCGAACGAGCCGGTGCCTCCGCCGCGACCTGCCCTGCTGACCAAACGCGGAGCCGATATCCTGGTCCGCGTCGAGCGCCTGATGGATGATGCCAACCGCGCGCTGGGACCGGTGCGCCCGACCGTTTCAAGCGGCAAGGACCGGCAGGCCACCGCGCCCGAGACCGGCGACGCCACGTTCGCCTCTTCGCTGGAAGGACGTGCCTCCGGCAACCACAACTGATTGGCGCGCGGCTTCGAGCGGCGTAGTCTTTCAAATCAACCTCGCGGATTGTTCGTGCGACTGCTTTTCGGAACGCTATTCGGACTTGCCATAGCCGCGGCGGTGGGGCTCGGCCTCACCTATTACGCGCTCGCCCATGGCACATCCTTTGGCGGCCTGGCGATTGAAAGCTGGACTGCCTGGCCAAAGACCGGAACGGTCGACGCCGACCCCTACGCCCGCGCGTCTATCTCGCGCACCGGCCGCTTGCCGACGGCCATGGGCGATGGTGTGTCGTTCAGCCTGAAGTCCGATGACGATGGCAAGGCTCTCGACGGACGCTGCGAGGTCGTCGTCGCCGGAATTACGCCCGTGGCTCGGTTCTGGACCCTGACGCTCTACAACGCGGATGGCGGGCTCGTCGCCAATTCGACCAACCGTTACGGCTTCACCAGCCAGGAAATCGTCCGCCGCAGCGACGGAAGCTTCGAGATCGTCGTCGCCCCGCGCGCCAATGCCGGCAACTGGCTGCCGACCGGCGGCGTCGACCGCTACGAGCTGGTGCTGCGGCTTTACGACACCGCGGTCGGCGTTTCGACCAAGGCTGGCCGCGAAGTCCCGATGCCCGACGTCACCACCCGGGGCTGTCCATGATCCGGTGGCTCCTGTTGATCCTTGGCGGCGCGCTCCTCGGCGGCATCGTGCACCTGGGGTCGGTCATCATCCTGCCGCGCACCGCGACGCAGGATGCCTATGCGCGGCTGGCGCCGATCGCCCCGGTGAATTCGGTGGTCGCCCTCCCCGCGCCCACGCCGGAGAAAGCGGTCATGCCGTTCATGGATCCCGCCTTCGCCAGCGCCATATGCCTCTACGATCTGTCTCAGGGACCGCTGAAGCTGACAGTGCCGGTCAGCCCGGCCTATACGTCGGTGTCCTTCTACACGCGCAACAACGTCGCCTATTACGCGATCAATGACCGCGCGGCCGGCCGGCGCGTCATCGAGCTCGACCTGATGACGACGGCCCAGCACGACCAGGTGCCGGAAGACGAGGAAATCACCGCGGCCGACCGATTGATCGTTGAATCACCGACGCCGACCGGAATTATCGCCATCAGGGCGATGGCGCCCGAGCCGGGCTTGATGCGCGTGGCGCAGGGCGCGGTTGCGGCCTCAAAATGCACAACGCAGCCGGAGCCGGCGCGGCCGCAACGCAAGTAAAAACTCAGTGGTTCGCAGCGAGGCTTGGCTCACGCACCCAGGTCGGCGGCAGCGTGCGATAGCGATCGATCTGGCCCTGCAGTTGATTGAGCACGCGCTCCACTTCGGCAGCCTGCGTCTCCGGCGTCCCGATTACCAAGCGTTCGAGCGCGAAGCGATACGCAGCGACCCGATCGGTGAGGCTCAGGTAGACGATTTCGACCACGTGCGCGTTTTCGCGAATGCGCCGCTTCGCGTTGATCCACTCGTTCTTGTTGAGATCGGATATATAATTCAGGCTCTTTTGCCGCTTCTGGTCGATATCCATCACGCGACCGGCCGTTTCGAAAAATTGGGACAGACGGGTCGTGTCGTTGCGAATGTCTTCGATCAACTGCGCGTAGCGCGAAGACGGCGAACGGTGCCAATCCGACATCAGCCGATCATAATATTTGCGGTAGTCCGCAATATTGAAACGGATGAGCCCGTACTCGCCGGCGACCGAATACCATTGCTGGCGATCGAAGGGCGGCTCGATGAGCGGATAAGCGTTATCCCGCAGTGCGCGCTCGTCATCGGTGAATTCGAATTTCGACTGAAGAGCTGGTTTCGCCGGCCGGCCGACCCAGTCGTGGATGCCGTCCGTCACTAGCACCGGATTGACTTCGCCGAAGTCGCTGTTGGCGCACGCCGATAGAAGCCCGAGCGAAGCGAACACGAGCACATGTCGCCGCCAAGCGACCATCAGCTTTGGCGGCTGCGACAGAATTTTCATCGGTATTATTTGGCTGGTGTTCCGCTCAACGTGCGGCCCTGCGACGACGGCGGCGGCCGGCATTGTTGCCCGTATCGGGCTCAAGCCCGTTCGAGCCATCAGGTCCGCGATCGATGCGGATCACCGGAAGAATGATGACGGTCGCGGGCTCGGTGTTCGCGTCGACATATCTGCCGCCGCGCGGACCCAACTCGTCGGGAAAGCGAATGACCTCGCCCATTGCAAGTTCCCCCTTACCGTCCGGGGGCCTCCTCGAGGCTGCCGGCGCGGCGCCTTTTCTCAATTAAAGGACTTGCAAGGTTAACGGTCCGCTAACGCCGGCAGACTAATGTGGGCGTCATCCCTCGGTTCTGTAGCGTAAGTGGTGATGGTGAAGCCTTCCGCGTCCAATCCACTGGACAGTCTGGTCGATCTGGCGTGTCGGGACGGCGTCGATGTCCGCCCGACTTTGCTGCGCGTGGTCACCGACCTGTACGTCCAGAAGCCCAATCACAGCGCCGAGGAGGAAACCCAGTTTGTCGAACTGGCGCTTGGTCTCATTGAGGCAGTCGACGCGCAAACCCGGACCATAGTCTCGGCGACCCTGGCCAGCTATCCGGGCACCCCGGCGGCCGTTCTCGAAAGGCTCGCCACGCCGAATACGGGCAACAATGGCGCACGGCTTGAGCCCAGCCAGAACGATCTGACGAGCCTGTTCTTTTCGGCCCCTGCCGAAGAACGCAGGCTCATTCTCGTCAATCTTGATGTCGCCGCCAGCAAACCCGTTCGCCGCATCATGCCGGTTGCCAGCGAGTTGATTCGCCGGCTCGAGAATGCCGCGCTCAATCGCAATCCGGGCGAATTCAGCCGCGTCCTGGAACGCGCGCTCGGCGTCGATCGCGACCTCGCCGAGAAGATCACCGCTGACGAGCACGGAGAGCCGATTATCGTCGCCGCCAGGGCAATCGGAATGAAGCTCGATGTGCTGCAGCGCATTCTGCTGTTCCTGAACCCGGTCATCGGGCAATCCGCACGGCAGATCTACAAACTCACGCGCCTTTTCGAAGAGCTGAATGCGGAATCGGCCGAATACATGCTCACGATCTGGCGGACGACCGCACGGCGGCGTTCGGTCCACGCACCTGTCTACTGGAACGATGAGCGGCCAAACTTGCGGCCAGAGTTGCGACCAAATCCGAAATCGGCCTCGCGCCATGCGGTTGAAACCGACGCACGGCCCTCGCGATTTAAAATCAACGAGCGCTAGTTCGCGTCGGTGACGGCATTGTCAAGGAAGTTGCGGCCTGCGCGGTCCTCCACTTCGACAATCCAGAGATCCGGATCAAAACGAATTTCCCGCACGAGGCGCGCTTCGATATCGTTGTCCGCCGCGGGCGACCCACGGCCAGCGACAACGCTGAACACGCGGTCCGCTGGCCGCGCGTCCTCGAAGACGGCCTGGGGCGCGGGCGCGTAAAGAATCCCCGTCCCGTCGAGCCGATTGATCTTGATGAAGATGGCGCCGGCTTCCTCAGCGCCGCGCCGGCGCACGGCGGCAAAGACCCCCTCGACATTACATCGACGAAGGTAAGCCGCGACCCAGATGCCGGATTTCAGCCGCATCAGCTTCAGTAGCACGAGCGATTGCCAGGCTGCCAATCACTCCAGCGGGCGACCAGTCATGCCTGCGAGTTCGCGCACGAAGCGATCGGAGATCTGCCCGGTGACGGGCATCCGGCGATCCCGCTCGAACTTTTCGACCGCGGCCCGCGTCTCCGGATCGAGAACACCGGTCGGCTTAATCTGTCCGTAGCCGAAATCAGCGAGCGCCCGCTGCACCGCCAAGATCTTCTTGGACGGCGCAATGAGCTTCGCGATCGGATCCGAGGGCGGGCTCGGCGGCACGGGAACGGTCGCCGGCTTTGGTGTGTACGCAACGATCGCTCGCAGCAGACCATCATTGGCTTCGGGATTGATCTTTGACCCAGTGGCAGAGACGAAGTCGCGCACCGCGGAATCGGTCTTGGCGCCCCAGATGCCATCGGCGGGGCCGTCATAAAAACCCTTGCGCGAGAGCTCGCGCTGGATATTGCCGATGAGCTGGACTCTGGCCTGGTCAGCCGCAGGCATGGCTTGAACAGCCGGCGGACGCGGTGCCGGCGCGGCGTCGCGCGCAAGCAATGGCCGGGTCGCAAAAATAGGCGCCGGATGCGGCCCCTTTTGCATGAAGAGGGCATTGGTGACGATCGCGAGAACCGCGAGCGTCGCCATGAGGAGGCCCACGAACTCGCGTGGATGGCCGGCAATCGCGGCCGCGAGCCTTCCGGCACCGTCAAATGCGGTGTCCTGCCTGCGGGAAGATCGTCTAGGCACTTTTCGTCACCTGAATGTTTGCGGTCATTCCAATTCCCCGAGCACGCTCGGGAACAAACTTGATGAGATCGCCTGTGCTGGTCCCGCGCGCGCCTTCAAACGGCAGCCGAACCGTCACTCGTGTCCCCTCGCCGACCCGGCTCTGGATCGCGACGTCGCCCCCATGCAAATGCACCAAACTCTTGACGATCGACAAACCAAGTCCCGAACCATCATGGCGATGCTCTCGGGTGGCGCTCGCCTGGAAGAAAGCCTCACCCAGACGTGGCAAATCGCTCTCGTCGATTCCGATCCCGTTGTCTTCCACCGTCACTGCAAGTTTCGTTCTCTCACGCGAGGCTGTCACCACAACCTGCCCATCGCGTGGCGTGAACTTGATGGCATTCGAGATCAGATTGATCAGGATCTGGTTGAATGCACGCCGGTCGGCCATGAGAGAGGGCAAATCCGGACCGATGTCCAGCCTGAGCTCAACTCCTTCCTCGCGTGCCTTCAGCGCGAGCAAGTTCGCGCAGCTTTCGATTGCCGGTGCCGGTGCAAATGACTCCGGGCTGATCTCGAAATTCCCGGTGCTCATCTTCGATGCGTCGAGGATTCCGTCGACAACCGACAACAAGTGGCGGCCGGAATCATTGATCAACCGTGCGTATTCGGATTTGCGGCTCGCATCGAGCTTGAGGGAGTCGCTCGTCAACATGTCCGAGAAGCCGATGATGGCGTTGAGGGGCGTGCGCAGTTCATGGCCCATCGTTGCGATAAACCGGATCTTCGCGGCGTTTGCTTCTTCTGATTCCGACAGGGCTATCTCGATTGCGCGGTTCGCGGATTTGCGTTCGCTGACGTCTCGAAGGACGGCGACGGTTTCGCTGCGCGACAAATTCTTCCCGACGGTGTCGCGCGGTCGGCAGCGCATTTCGACCCACAAAAACTGTACGGTGCGCCCAGCCGGAAGGTCTCGACGAAGACGGAATTCAACGAGCCGTTCCTCATGCTCGCTTGCCGCGTCAGCGAGTGCAGTGAGGTACGCCGGTCGATCGGCAACGTGAACCCGATCGAACAGGCCGTTGCCAAGCAGAACATTGGGTGTCGCTCCGACGAGCATTTCCGCGGACGGCGAGACGGAGAGCACAGAGCCGTTCTGATCGTGACGAATGATGACATCGGTCGTGCTGGCCGCCAGCAGCCGATAACGATTGTCCGCGGCGTGAAGCGAAGCTTGGAATGTTCGAACGAGCAACGCGATGCCGAGCGCAAGGCCGGCGCCGTACGCCGTCGCGACGAGAATGGCGAACGCAACGAGCGTGCCGTGATATCGAGGCTCTATCATCGATTGCGGGAGCAGATGGGCGGCGCTCAGCGTCGCCAAGGTGCCGGCTGCGACCAGGGCAAAAATTGTGGCAAGCGTGATGACCCGTCGCGAGGCCGAAAACGCGGCTTCCAGGGGGACCAACGCCAACCAGATCGCCGCGAATGAGGTGATGCCACCGGTACAGACGGCTACCGGAATCACGAGGGCGGTGACGGACAATGACGACAGGAGATGCGCTCTCTCATAGTGCCCGGTGCGCGACAGATAGCAAGCAATGAGGATCGGCAC
>Ga0207683_10001879_pt1 | contig 18581 bp, 12 predicted proteins | sample KBSM73metaG_FD_184333 | JGI IMG/M metagenome (GOLD analysis project Ga0207683, IMG submission 184333) | Miscanthus rhizosphere microbial communities from Kellogg Biological Station, Michigan, USA - KBS M7-3 metaG (SPAdes) (version 2) | ecosystem: Host-associated > Plants > Roots > Rhizosphere >... | reverse complement strand
GATCCTCCCCCAGGCGTCTGACAGCGATATGGTGCCCGGCATGAGCGCGCTCACCATCACCCTCGTCCTGCTGCGTACCGGCGGCGCGATTCCGCAGGTCGGCCTCGGCGTCTGGCAGGCCTCGCCGGAGGACTGTCGTGCCGCCGTGGCCGCCGCGCTCCGGCTCGGCTATCGCCACATCGATACCGCGCGCATCTACGGCAACGAGGCCGACGTCGGCGCCGCGATCCGCGACAGCGGCATCCCGCGCGAGCACATCTTCATCACCACGAAGCTGTGGAACGATGACCAGGGCTACGACTCGGCGCTGCAGGCGTTCGATGCGAGCGCGAAGCGGCTCGGCGTCGAGTACATCGATCTCTATCTGATCCACTGGCCGGTCCCGGGCAAGCGTCTCGACTCGTGGCGCGCGCTCGAGAAGCTGCGAGCCGACAAGCGCGCCCGCTCGATCGGCGTCTCGAACTTCCTGGTCCATCACCTCGAGGAGCTGTTCGGCGTCGCGAAGGAGAAGCCCGCGGTCAACCAGATCGAGCTGACGCCGTTCCTGCAGCGCCGCGACACGGTCGAGCTGTGCAAGCGCGAGAAGATCGTTGTCGAGGCGTACAGCCCGCTGACGCGCGGCAAGCGGCTCGGCCATCCGGTCATCGAGGCGATCGCCGACGAGCTTGGCCGGTCGCCCGCACAGGTGCTGCTGCGCTGGAACGTCGAGCACGGCAATGTCGTGCTGCCGAAGTCGGTGCGCCCGGAGCGCATCGCCGAGAACGGGAACCTGTTCGACTTCCGGCTCTCGCCCGAGCAGCTCGCTCGCCTGGACGCGCTCGAGGAAAACCTGGCCACCGGCTGGGATCCCGCGACGATGGCATAGCGTTCGCAGCTGGATGTACACGTGAGCGCGATGCGTCGTCCTCGTCTGGAAGCTCGCGAGGATTTCGTACGGGTCCGCGGCGCGCGCGAGCACAACCTCAAGGACATCGCGGTCGACATCCCGCGCGGTGCGCTCGTCGTGTTCACCGGCGTGTCGGGCTCGGGCAAGTCGTCGCTCGCGTTCGGCACGCTCTACGCCGAGGCGCAGCGCCGCTACCTCGAGTCGGTCTCGCCCTACGCGCGCCGGCTGTTCGATCAGATGCCGGTGCCCGAGGTCGACGAGATCGAGGGCCTCCCGCCCGCGGTCGCGCTCCAGCAGCAGCGCGGCGGGACGAGCACGCGCAGCTCGGTCGGCACGGTCACCACGCTATCGAACCTGCTCCGCATGCTGTACTCGCGCGCCGGCACGTACCCGCGCGGCATGTCGATCCTCTACGCCGACGCGTTCTCGCCGAACACGCCGGAGGGCGCGTGCCCGACGTGCCACGGCCTCGGTCGCGTCTACACGGTGACGGAGCAGTCAATGGTGCCCGATCCGGGGAAGACGATCCGCGAGCGCGCGGTCGCCGCGTGGCCGCTCGCGTGGGGCGGTCAGAACCTGCGCGACATCCTGGTGGCGATGGGCGTCGACGTCGACATCCCGTGGCGCCAGCTGCCGAAGAAGACGCGCGACTGGATCCTGTTTACCGAGGAGCAGCCGACCGTGGCGGTCTACGCCGGCCTCACGCCCGCCGAGACGCGGCGCGCGCAGAAGCGCAAGGAGGAGCCCAGCTACATGGGCACGTTTTCGTCGGCGAAGCGCCACCTCTTCTACACGATGGGCAACACGCAGAGCGCGATGATGAAGCGCCGCGTGATGCAGTACATGATCGCGGGCGAGTGCACGACGTGCCACGGCAAGCGGCTCAAGCCCGAGTCGCTGCGCATCACGTTCGACGGCCGAGACATCACCGAGCTCTCCCGCCTTCCGCTCAAACAGCTCGCCGCGGTGATGCGCCCGTACGCGGACGGCACGCGCGTCGTCGCGTCCGCCGCTGGCCATCCCGAGAAGGAAGTCGTCGCGCAGCGCATCGCCGCCGACGCCGCCTCGCGCCTCGCCGTGCTGCTCGAGCTCGGCCTCGGCTACCTGACGCTCGAGCGCTCGACACCGACGCTCTCGCCCGGCGAGCTGCAGCGCCTGCGCCTCGCGACGCAGGTGCGAAGCAACCTGTTCGGCGTCGTCTACGTGCTCGACGAGCCGTCGGCCGGTCTGCATCCCGCCGACACCGAGGCGCTGGTCGCGGCGCTCGACAAGCTCAAGGCGCAGGGCAACTCGCTGTTCGTGGTCGAGCACGAGCTCGACGTGATCCGCCACGCCGACTGGATCGTCGACGTCGGCCCCGCGGCAGGCGAGCACGGCGGCGAGATCCTCTACTCGGGCCCGCTTCCCGGGCTCGCCGAGATCGAGCCGTCGCAGACGCGCGCGTTCCTGTTCCGCGACGAGCCGCCACCACCCCACGCGCCGCGTGCGCCCCGCGGACTGCTGACGCTCGAAGGCATCACGCGCAACAACCTCGATCACCTCGACGTCGCGTTTCCGCTCGGCGTGCTCACCACGGTCACCGGCGTCTCCGGTTCCGGCAAGTCGACCCTGGTCAGCCAGGCGCTCGTCGACCTGGTCGCCGCGCACCTCGGCCACGCGAGCGAAGAGGACTCCGACGAAGCAAGCGAGCTGCTCGACGACGAGCCCGCCATCCCCACCGGCGGCGCGATCACCGGCGGCCTCGAGCACATCAAGCGGCTCGTGCGCGTCGATCAGAAGCCGATCGGACGCACGCCGCGCTCGAACCTCGCGACCTACACCGGCCTCTTCGATCACGTCCGCAAGCTGTTCGCCTCGACGAAGCTCGCGCGCGCCCGCCGCTACGATGCCGGCCGCTTCTCGTTCAACGTCGCCAAGGGCCGCTGCGACAACTGCCAGGGCGAGGGCTTCGTGTTCGTCGAGATGCTGTTTCTGCCGTCGGTCTACGCGCCCTGCCCCGCCTGTCACGGCGCGCGCTATAACGCGAAGACGCTCGAGGTCACGTACAACGACAAGTCGATCGCCGACGTGCTCGCGCTCACCGTCGACGCGGCGTTCGACTTCTTCGCCGAGGAGCCCGCGATCGCGCGCGCGCTCGACACCCTGCGCCAGGTCGGCGTCGGCTACCTCCGGCTCGGCCAGCCCGCGACCGAGCTCTCGGGCGGCGAAGCGCAGCGCATCAAGCTCGCGACCGAGCTCCAGCGCGGCTCGCGCGGCGACGCGCTCTACATCCTCGACGAACCGACCACCGGCCTCCACCCCGCCGACGTCGAGCGCCTGGTCGCACAGCTCGACGCCCTCGTCGATGCGGGAAACACGGTGATCTGCGTCGAGCACGACATGCGCGTCGTCTCGGCCTCGGACTGGATCATCGACATCGGCCCGGGCGCCGGCGACGAAGGCGGCCGGATCGTGGCGCAAGGCACGCCCGCCGAGGTCGCGCGCGCAAAGGCGAGCCGCACGGCGCCATACCTCGAGCGCTTCCTGCGCGCCGGGTGATCACAGCAGCAGGCGCAGCCCGAGCGTGGCGCCGTACGCGAAGCCGCCGACCTGCCACGTCTCCGTGACCGGTGCGTCGCAGGCGGTGAAGCTGCAGTACGTCGACGTTCCCGCAACGCCGAATGCCGGCACACCTTCGACGCGCAGCGCCGCCGTCGCGGCGATCGCCGGGGTGAGCGCGATCGCGAACGTGGCCTGGATGGCAGGCAGCGTCGACCAGAACACGAGCGGCTGATTCGCGATCTTCCCGACGCGTTCGGGGTTGACGAGGATACGCGCGACGCCGATCTCCGCGCCGATCTCGCTGTCGATGCGCGGATGAAAGCGCGGCAGCTCCCACGCCACGCCTGCGCCCGCCACGTACGCGCCGTCGCCGGCGTCGTCGCCGAGTCGCACGCCTGCGAACGGCCCGAGCCGCAACCGACCGAGGTACTTCCGCGCGCTCGCCGAAAACGCGAGCGTCATCCCGTGCGCGACGTCCTGGCTCGGCGCGGTCGCACCGATCCCGTTGGGTCCGACGAATCCGGCGACCGAGGCATCGCCCCATGGCGCGCTCGGCTCCGGCGTCGGCACGCGTCCCTCGACGATCGCGAGCTCGGCCTCGCTCGGTGCAGCGCACGGCTGCTCGTGCACGATCCCCGCCGTGGCAATTCCGATGTGCTCGACGCCGCTCGCGTCCCACACCGAGAAACATCCGACCGGCGTGCCGCGCTGATAGTGACCGGCGAGCGCGCGCGTGCCGTCAGGCTTCCAGAACACCCACAGTCCGTCGGGCACCGAGCTCGCGCCCTCGCTGCGATAGCCGCCGTGTGCGCGCAGCTTGCCGTCGGGATACCAGCTCGTGAACGGTCCCTCGAGGTTGCCTGGCATCGTGCCGGGATCGAGGATCTGCATTCCGCCCTCGACCGTACGCCCCGGCACCGGCACCTTCGTCATCGCCGGATCGGTCGCGCTGCACCACTCGACCCGCCCTTCGGGCCGCTGCGAGACACCGAGTCGAGAGTCCACCGGGCACGTCGACGTCGTGACTGCGCAACCGCCCACCAACGCCAACGACAGGTACTTCACGCGGCCACACTACGCGCACCGCACGGAGCCTGTAAACCAACGGACTCCGTCAGGGCGCGGCCGCAGTGCATCGCCTGCGACATCGCCGAAGACTACGGCTGCTGGAACGGATCGATCTGACCGCCACCACCGTTACCGTTGCCGAAGCACTGGACGCCGTTCGGCGTGCGCTGGCACTTCCAGCCCGGCGGGACCTTGAAGCCACCCGGCATCTGCTGCGTGCCCATCTGCGCGGCCTTCGGCTCGTCGGGGAGCTGGCCGAGCTTGACCTTGATCGTGTCCTTGCTGCCGTTGCGATGCACGACGTCGAACGCGACGGTCGTACCCGGGCGCGTCATCGCGATCGAGTTGCGCAGGACCTCGCTGCGATGCATCGGCTGGCCGTTCATGCCGACGATCACGTCACCCGACGTCAGGTGCGCGTGACCGGCAGGTCCCGACGCGTCGACGCGCCCGAGCGCCACGCCGCGCGACGTGCCGAGCTTCTCCTTCGACGCGAGCTGCGCGTTGTCGGTCACGATCTCGACGCCGAGGTAGCCGCGCGTGACCTTGCCGTCCTTGACGAGCATCTCCATGATCGGGCGCGCCATGTTGCTCGGGATCGCGAAGCCGATGCCGACCGAGCCGCCGTTGCGCGACGCGATCGCAGTGTTGATGCCGACCAGCTCGCCCTTGAGGTTGACGAGCGCGCCGCCCGAGTTGCCCTGATTGATGGCGGCGTCGGTCTGGATGAAGTTCTCGTACTGCTCGATGCCGACGTTCGCGCGGCCCTTCGCCGACACGATGCCCATCGAGACGCTCTTGCCGACGCCGAGCCCGTTGCCGACCGCGAGCACGATGTCGCCGAGCCGCAGGTTCTCGGAGTCGCCCCACGCGATCGGGTGCAGCGCGGGCAGGCTGCCCTGGAGCTGGATGACCGCGAGGTCGGCCTTGGTGTCCTTGCCGACGACCTTCGCGGTGTACTCGCTGCCGTCCGACAGCGTGACCTCGAGCTCGTTGAAGCCGTCGACCACGTGCGAGTTCGTCAGGATGCGGCCGCTCGCCGTGACGATCACGCCCGAGGCCTGGCCGACCTTCTTCTCCGGGCTGCCGAAGCCGTTGCCGTTGAAGAAGCTCGACGGATCCATCATGTCGTCGTCCTCTTCGGTCTGACCGGTCATCGTGATCTCGACGACCGAGTCCATCGTCTTTTCCGAGACGTCGGCGATCGTGCCGTCGGTCGGGATCGCCGATGCCGCGGGCGTCGCATGTGCAACCGAGGGTCCCGTGCGCAGCGCAGCGCCGGTACCGACCAGGCCGATCGCCGCGAGGGCGGCGAGAAGATGACGTTGTGCCTTCATGATTCTTCTACTCCGTGTCCGCAGACGGACGTGCAGGACCGTTCGGGGTTACGAACGTCAGACCGTGCAAGGGGTTGCCCGTATTCCGCGCACGACCCCCTCGGATCGGGCAGGCAAATGCTGCCACTTGCTAACAGATCTTCCGATCTGAAGCAGGACAGCCTTCGTACGTCGAAGACGGATCAGTGCGCGGGCGCTGCGCTGCCGGCCTTCGCAGGCGACGGTGGCGGCAGGGCCGGGGTCCCGGCGGCGTGCGGCGGCGCGAGCGGGGCTGCGCTGCCTGCGTGCGGATTCACCGGCGCGGCCGCGTGCGGGTTCACCGGCGCGGCTGCACTGCCCGCGTGCGGATTCACCGGAGCGGCGCTGCCGAGACCCGCGTGCGGGCTCCCCGGCATTCCACCGTGCGGGTTCACCGGCGGCGGCGCGACCGCGCTGCCCATGCCCGGCACCGGCGGCGGCGCTCCGTGCGGGTTGAACTTGTTCGGCGGCGGCAGCGGTTGGTTGCCGAACGGGTTGCCCTTGGGCTCGACCGACTTGACGTCCTCAGGCTTCGCCGTGAACACCGTGTCGATGTCCTGCTCGGCGCGACCCGCGGTGTCCTTGCGCACGAGTGCGGGGACGCGCGTCTTCTCGGTCATAATGTAGTACTCGGTCTCCGGCTTCGGCGGGTTCGCCGGATCCAGCGTCGCGCCCGGCGGCAGCTCGCCCGGCTTCTCGTACTTGTAGAGCGTGAGCGTGCCCAGGGTCGCGCCGCGCTCTTCCTTGTACGTGAGCTTCAAGACCGGCTTCATGTCGCTGACCTTGAGGTTCGACGCGTACTCGACCGGCCGCAGGTTGTTCGCGTTGTCGATGAAGTTCGCGACCGTCTGGTTCGGCTTCTTCGTGTCGGGCTCGCCCCAGGTCTTGACCTCGCCCGCGTGCTCGCCCTCGCCGTGTGTCGTGACGCGAACGGCGGTGCGCGACTTGTCGCCCGCGTTGATCGTGACCGAGCCGATCTTCGCGGCGTCGAAGCCGCGCGGATCGGTGAGGTGCAGCGACGACTCGCCGATCTCGAGCGACGCCAGCATGTCGCGCGAGAACACGTAGGCCTTGTTCGTCTGCTGGTCCATGACGTACTTGTCGCTGCCGCCGTAGACCGAGCCACCGACGAGGAACGTGTGCGTCGAGCCGTCCTTGAACGTGACGGCGACCGTGGTCTTCGCCTCGTCGAGCTTGTAGTCCTTCTTCGCCGCTTCGTTCGGCGTGCCGAGATCGCGCAGCGCGCGCGCCTCCGCGAAGTTCTTCACGAGCTTGTCGCCCGTCTCGCCGAGCGGGAACTCGCGGGTCTTGCGACTCGCCTCTTCCATCTCGACCGGCTCCGGCTTCTTGGCCGCCGAGCCCGAGCCTGCGCCCGAGCCCGAACCGGCCGCCGAGCCCGCCTGCGCGACCGCAGCGGAACCGGCCGCCGAGCCCGCCGAGCCCGCGCCCGAACCGGCCGAGCCTGCGCCCGAACCTTCCGCCGCCGGCTCCGCCTTCTTCTTGGGCCGCAGCTCGATGGTGGTGTCGGTACCCCACCAGTAGTCGCCGCGGTTCTCGAGCTTCACGATCTTCTTCTCGGCCTTGTACTCGATCGACTTGATGTCAGCGTCGTGCTTGTCCCACAGGACCACGGAGCCGACATTCGGCTCGACCGTCTTGTCGCGAGTCCACGTGCGATAGCCGTACACGAGCATCACGACGAGCAGAACGCCGTGAATGATTGCGCCTCTCATGGCGTCACCACCTTCTTGCCGCTCTTGCGCCGGCGGGCCCATGTGCCCACCAGGCCGAGCACGAGCACCATGATCGGTGCGCCGATGATGGTCAGCGTGAACCACACGGCGTCCTGGCTCTTGGTGTGCTGGATGGGCTTGTCGTCCTCGGAGACGACGTCACCCGCGAATACTTCCTCGCCGCCGAGCCACTTGACGGTGTCGTCGAGTAGCGGGCCCGACACGAGCACGAGCGCGGCGCGCCCCATGCTCTGCACGAGCGCGTCGGCGAACAGGTCGGTGTCGGCGAACACCGCGACGCGGTAGCCGTCGCGATCCTTGCCCTCGGCATCCTTGAGCTTGGGCCCCTCGAACGCCTCGGCGATGTTGTAGCGCTGGCGCTTCTCGGTCGCCGCGTCGAACTGGAAGTTGTCGTTGCTGTCGAGGAACGAGCTGTCCATCGATCGGATCGTCACCGTCTTCTTCGGGCCGACCGCCGAGCCCTGGAGCGGCGCATCCTCGAGCGCACCGGACTCGATCAGGACGAGGCCCTTGTCGACCGAGCGCGACAGCGCCGTGGTCGAGGCGTGCGCCGAGAACTGCGTCGTGATCGCGAACCGGCGATCGGCCATCGTCCCGCGCTGCGGCAGGAACGCCTGGTCGTCGGTCAGCGGCGCCGGGTTGTACTTCACGCCGAGCTTGCCCTCGAGATCGCCGAGCGACGGATCGGCCTTGGGATCGAGCGCGATCATCAGGCGACCGCCCTTGTCGAGGTAGCGCGACAGCGCGGCCCACTCGGCCGGCTGCAGCGGCACGGTCGGCGCGAGCATGATCACGATCGTTGCGTCGTCGGGGACGTCCTTTGCGAGGTCGATGAGCCCGAGGTCCTTGACCTCGTAGTTGAGCTCGCCGAGCCGCTTCTTGAACACGCTCGTGCGGCGCTCCGGCACCTTGCCCTTGAGCTCGGGCGGGATGGAGTCGGGATCGGTGATCTCGCCGTGGCCGGTCATCACGTACGCCTTGCGCTTCTCGCGCACGAGCTTCATGAGGACCGTGTTGACCTCGCGGTCGAAGTTGCGCAGCTTGCTCGCGCCGGTGCGCGCCTTCTTGATGTCGGTGTCGACATCGATCGTCTGCGACTTCTCCTTGTCGCCGGTGCCGCGCACCAGGACGATCACGCCGTCCTTGGTCACCTTGTACTTGCCGGCGAGCTCGGCGTCGCGGAAGCGGTCGTGCTCCTCGATCGACATGTGGCCGGCGCTCGACGCGAGGCTCTCGAAGTAGCCGCGGACCTGGTCCTTCACCTCGTTCGGATCGGGGAAGAACAAGAGGACCTTGATCGGATCCTGCGACGCCTGGACGATGTGCTTGGTCGAGTCACCGGGCGCCGACGTCTTGAAGTAGCTGACGTCCTTCTGATGGTTGCGCTCCGAGGCGACCTGGCAGGTCACCATCAGGAACGAGGCCGCGAGCGCGACGGTCAGACCCGACCAGCCGATCTCGCGGACGCGCCGGTACTCGACGCCCTCGTCGGTGCCGCTCTTCAGATCGAAGCCGGTGCGCAGCGGGATGCCGAGCGAGACCTCGATCATGAACATCGGCACGAGCGACGCGAGCATGATCAGCGCCCACATCACCGTGAGGACGGTCGAGAACTTCACGGCGCCCTTCTCGGTCATCGTGAAGTGGCCCATGCCCCACTTTGTCGTGAATGCGTAGATCACGAGGGCGAGCACGACGCCGACCTGACAGATCAGCAGCGTGCGCTCGACGTTGCGGCGTGCGCCGGTGGTCGCGGCGTACGTCCAGCCGCGCAGGCCGGTGATGCCGACGATCGCGAGCACGCCGATCACGGTCATGACGAGGCGCACGCCGGGCAGATGCCCGAACAGGCGCTCGCCGAGGAGAACAAACAGCAGGCCCACCCCGAACACGAGGGACGCCCACCAGGGAGAAGCGGTTCTCATTGCCATCGCTTCGACTCCAGGGTCTTCACCGCGAGCAGCAGGAAGAAGTAGATGTTCGCGAGATAGAAGACGACGTCCTTCAGGTTGAGGATGCCGCGCATGAAGCTGTTCTGGAACCGGACCCACCACAGGTCCATATCCGACAGCACGTCGCGCACCGGGGGATCGAGGCGCGTCGCGAGCTGGTAGACGTTGCCCATGATCACCATGATCGCTGCAGCGACGAGCAACGCGATCAACTGATAGCGCGTGAGCGCCGAGGCGAAGAGGCCGACCGCGAGGCCGGTTGCGCCGAGCAGGAACAGCCCGAGGTAGCCGACGAGGATCTGCGCGCCGCTGATCTTGCCGTTCACCTTGATGAGGAGCGGCATGTAGAGCGACAGCACGAGGAACAGCGCGAGGAACGTCAGCGCGGCGAGGAACTTGCCGAGCACGATCTCGGTGTCGCGCACCGGTGAGGTCGTCAGCAGCACCATCGAGTGGTTCTGCCGCTCCTCGGCGAGCAGGCGGAACGACAGCAGCACGCCGGCCGCCGCCGCGAACATCGACGAGAAGTTGAAGTAGGTCTCGAGCACGACGGCCGAGAGCTGCTCGCCACGCATGGCGAAGGCCTGGAACAGGATGCCGTCGACGAGCAGCAGCACCGCGATGATCACCCAGCCGATGGGCGATCGCAGGTAGCTGCCGAGCTCGCGGCGGAAGATGATGCTAGTTGCTCGCATCTGCACCTCCGACGAGTCGAATGAACGTGTTCTCGAGCTCGCTGCGCGAGTAGTCGAGCTTCAATAGATCCAGCTTCGCTTCGACGACCGCGCGGCTCACCTCGGCGCGGCAGTCCTTGTTCGTCGACAGCGCGAACAGCTGACCGCCGCCGGCCTCGTAGGGCTCGGCGACCTTGGTGACGCCTTCGATCGCCGCGAGCACCTTCGTGATCGCCGCCTTGTCGGTGCCGCGCACCGTGACGGTGATCTGGCGAATGTCACCCTTCGTCGACGCGAGCTCGCTCTCGGTGCCCTTGCCGAGCAGCTCGCCCTTGCCGAGCACCAGCAGCCGATCGCACGTCTGGCTGATCTCGGTGAGGATGTGGCTCGAGATCAGAACCGTGTGGTTCTGCTTGAGATCGTGGATGAGGTTACGCATCTCGACGATCTGCACCGGGTCGAGGCCACGGGTCGGTTCGTCGAGGATGAGGAACTTCGGCTGGTGGATGATCGCCTGCGCCACGCCGACGCGCTGGCGATAGCCGTGCGAGAGCGTGCCGATGAAGTCGTTCGAGACGTCGGAGAGATCGGTGATCTCGAGGACGTCCGGCATTCGCTTCTTCACCGCGTTCGCCGACATCCCGCGCAGCTCACCCGCGAAGCGCAGGTAATCGACGACGCTCATGTCGGTGTAGAGCGGCGGGTTCTCGGGCAGGAAGCCGATCCGCTTGCGCACCTCATGCGGATCCGCGACCGCGTCGACGCCGCCTACTTCGACGGTGCCTCCGCTTGGTCGCAGATCGCATGCGAGGATTCGCAATGCGGTCGTCTTGCCCGCGCCGTTGAGGCCCAGAAAGCCGACGGTCTCGCCCGGATTGATTTCAAACGACACCGGGCCGAGCGCCCGCTTGCCGCCATAGAACTTCGAGACATTAGTAGCGCGAATCATTCGGAAGACCTCGCGTCGCGACCTACGCAGGAGCGCAGAATCGCTGGGCTTTGGTAATCGGCTGGAGAGAGCGTGTCAAGCGGACGGCCCAACCGCTGTCACCCCCCTCGATCTTCCCGTTAATGCATCATGAAGATTAACGACTTAGACTACGGCAGGCATGGCGGCTGCACATCATCGAGGCATGAAGACGATCCGTCTCTTGGCGGGCGCGGCGATCGCGCTCGCCGGCTGCTACGCGCAGCAGCCCTCGCCGCCGCAGTACCCCGAGCCGATGCAGTACTCGGGGCCGCCCGGTGGCGCGATGGATCCGTCGGCCCCGCCGACTGAAGCCCAGTACGAGCAGGACAGTCAGCCGCCGCAAGAGCAAGCGGTTCCACAGGCTTATGGCGGCGTCGCCGAGCAAGGGTACGCGCCGGACGATCAGGGCCAGGCGCCTGGAGCCGAGGAAGAGCCGGCCCCGAGCGCCGATCCGCAGGACCCGGGCTACGCGATGGGCCCGGTCGACGACAGCGAGATCGACGCGACGCTTGGCAATTACGGGCAGTGGGGTGAGGACCCGGACTACGGCCGCGTGTGGCGTCCCGACGCCACGGTCGTGGGCGTGGATTTCACACCCTACGAGACGTGCGGTCAGTGGGTGTGGACCGACTGGGGCTGGTCGTTCAACTGCGACTGGGACTGGGGCTGGCTCCCGTTCCACTACGGCCGCTGGACCTGGATGGACGCGGGCTACTGGGGCTGGGTTCCCGGCCATGAGTGGGGACCGGGCTGGGTCGACTGGCGACACGGCGGCGGCTACGTCGGCTGGCGTCCCTCGGCGCCGGAGTTTCACGATCACCGCGGCCAGCATCAGGGCCCGACGTTTCACGATCACCGCAGCGGAGCGCACGACTCGCAGTGGCGGTTCGTCTCGACGACCGATTTCGGCAAGGGCCACATTCGCCCGCACCTCTACAAGGATCTCGCCGAGGGTCTGCGCGTGACCGCGCCGGTGACGCGTCCGCCTCTGCGCGGCATGACGCAGCCGGTCCGCATCGCGAGCACGATGAGCGCGCGGACGTCGACGCCGTTCTGGCAGAAGACGCACGCGCCCGCGGGTGGCTGGCGTCAGCCGGTCACCGTGCATCAGCCGGGTCCGCGACAGCCGCAGCAGTGGGGCGTGCAACGGCAGGTCACCGTGCCGCAGCAGGGCTGGCGGCAGCCGCCGCAGCAGTCGTGGCAGCAGCCGCAGCAGGGCTGGCGGCAACCACAGCAGGGCTGGCGGCAACCGCCGCAGCAGGGCTGGCGCCAGCCGCCGACGCGCGGCCAGGTGTGGACGGCGCCGCCGACGCAGCATCCGGTGTGGACGCGCACGCCGACCGCGCCGACCTATGGTGGAACGCGCCCGACCTATGGTGGGTCGCGCCCGACCTACGGCGGAACGAGCCCGACCTACGGCGGCACGCGCCCCTCGTACGGCGGCGGCTCGACGTACACGCCACCCTCGCGGCCGTCGTACTCGCCGCCCTCGCATTCGTGGAGCGCGCCATCGGCGCCGACCCACTACTCCGGTGGTGGCGGCTACAGCGCGCCTTCGCATAGCTCGGGCGGCTACAGCGGCGGTGGGGGCGGTGGCCATTCGTATGGTGGCGGCGGCGGCGGACATTCGTATGGCGGCGGCGGCGGCGGACATCGTCGCTAGCTCGTCGCACGACCGCTAGCTCTTCGCATCGTCGCTCGCGAATCAGCTAGGCTGCGCGCGTGAAGCGCCTCGCGCTCGTGTGTGTGGCCGCGTGCGGCTCTCCGGCTGCGCGCGCGCCCACCAGGCTCCCGCCGCCGAAGCCCCTCGCCATCATCGATCCGGCGGCGCGGCCGCTGCTCGATGCATGGGCCGGCGCGATCGGCGGACGCGCGAAGCTCGCGGCGCTCGGCGCGGTGCACGTGCGGGGCTCCTACGACAAGGGCGGCCTGCACGGCACGATCGATCTGTGGGAGACGCCGAACGGCGAGCGGCGCGAGGAGGTCCAGCTCGGCTTCCTGCACGAGCTCCGCGTGTTCGACGGCGCGCGCGGCTGGCTGGTCGATCGCAACGGCGAGGTCCGCGACCTCGACGGCTTCGAGCTCGATGATCAGCTCGCGCTCGCGTTTCGCGACAGCTTCGCGCCGCTGCTTGGCGATCGCGTGCCCGGCGCGGTGACGGTGACCGCCCGCGGCGAGCTCGCGCTCGCACCCACAGGCGGCCATCGCCCCGAGACCGTGACGCTCGGCGGCGACCACCTACCCACCCAGATCGTGCGGCGCGACGGCGAGAAGCTCCGCGCGACGCAGCTCGAGGACTGGCGCCCGGTCGCGGGCGTCTCGATGCCATTCCATCTGCACGAGGACAACGGCGATCCGCGCGACGCCGTCGACATCCGCATCACCTCGATCGAACGCGGCACGCCGCCGGCGTTCACGCGACCTGCCGATCGCGCGCCCGACATGACCGGCACCGCGACCGTGCCGTTCCAGCTCGCGTTTGGCGGGCTCGTGTTCGTCGACGTCACCGTCAACGGCACGCCGATGGCGTTCATCCTCGACAGCGGCGCCGAATCGACCGTGCTCAACGCCTCGCGGCTGCCCGCGCTCGGGCTCGCGGCGACGGGCACGTTCGCGGCGGGTGCCGGCGGCGGTGACGTCACCGTCGGCTACGTCCGGCACGTCACGTACGCCGTCGGCGGTGCGGTGCTCCACGATCAGATCGTGTCGGCGATCCCGCTCGACGCGCTCGAGGGCCCGCTCGGCCGCAAGCTCGACGGCATCCTCGGCTACGACTTCCTGTCGCGGTTCGTCGTCGAGCTCGACTACAAGCAGAAGCAGCTGCGGCTGCGCGATCGCGCGACGTACCGCCACGCGGCCGGCACGCCGGTGCCGATCACGATCGAGGACTCGACGCCGTTCGTCGACGCCGCGATCGAGCTGCCCGGCATCGCTGCGGTCTCCGGGCACTTCACGCTCGACACCGGATGTCTGTGCGAGGTCGAGCTGAGCTCGCCGTTCACCGACGAGCATCACCTGCTCGCGGCCGTGCCCGATGCGCGCAGCGCGGGCTTCTCGGCGGGTGCCGGCGGCGAGACGCACCAGGTCTCGGCGACGATCACCTCGCTGCGCATCGGCACCGAGCGGATCGACAAGCCGGTCGCCGACTTCTCGCGCGACAAGACTGGCGCGACCGCCGATCCGGAATCGGCCGGGCTGATCGGCGCGATGGTGTGGAAGCGGTACGTGCTCGTGCTCGACTACAAGCGCAAGCAGGTCTGGCTCGACCCGTGATCCGCATCGCGGTCATCTGCGCCGTCTTGACGGTGGGTTGCGTCGCGTTCATCGACGAGCCGCTCGCACGCTGGCTCGCGACGCTCGACACGCACCCGCACGCGTGGGAGCAGGCGGTGCACGTGCTCGAGTATGCGATCGGGCTCGAGCCGTGGAAGTGGATCGGCGTCGTGGTGCTGGTCGCCGGCGTGATCGGCTCGCTGCTGTGGAGGCGCCAGGCCGTCGCCGCGTGGATGCTCGTCGCGTCGTCGCACCTGCTCGCGCGGAATCTGATGATGTGGGGCAAGGCGCTGACCGGCCGGCTGCGCCCGAGCGAGTGGCACGGCGGCGCGACGTGGTTCCACGGTGGGTCGTCGTTCCCGTCGGGGCACGTCGTGCTGTTCGCGAGCCTCGCGCTGCCGCTCGCCGTGCTGTATCCGCGGCTGCGCGTGCTCGTCGTGGTTCCGATCTTCGCGGCGGTCGCGCGCATCATGGCGCACGCGCACTTCGCATCCGACGTCGCGGGCGCGTTCGCGCTGTGCGCGGCGGTCACGGCGCTGTGCACGTGGGCAGTCCGGCGAGCTACTTCACGAGCTTGACGATGTCCGTCGGGCTCAGCCCGATGAAGAAGAAGTTCGCGTGGTCGGATGTGGTGACACCCCAGGCGAAGTGGAACGCCTCGGCGAGAGACACGCCCACGCCCAGGGCATAGCGCGTCGTGTCCGGGGTGTCCCCGACCGGGATGATGATGCTGACATGCGCATAGAACGCGAACAGCTTCGACGTGTCGGTCTCGGTCCGCGCCGCCCACGCGAACTTCCATGGAATCGTGATCGCCGTGTAGCCGACGGAGCTGTTGGCGCCGCTGCGGATCGCCCACGAGATCGGGATACTCGACGTCGACGTCAACTTGCCGGCATCCGAGCCATTGATCGCGGCGACCACCTCGCTGACGACTGGAAACGTCGTGATCAGACCGAGCTGGCGGACCTTGAACGCACCTGTGGCGGCCACCGTCACCTTGCCGAGGCTCCCCGGCAGCTGATAGAGCAGCGCGATCCGGAACGTGCGGCCGACGAACTGCGCCCACGGCGCCTTGATCTCGGCAGCGCAGGTGCCGCTCAGAGGCGCCTTGATCACGACTGGATTCGGATCGCCTTTCTTGTCGGAGGCCGGCGTGACGGTCTCGTCGGTGGTCGTCAGCACGACGCTGTACGGCGCCGAGAAGAAACTGCCGCACAGCGAATGGAACTCCGAGAGGTCGATCGTGACTCGCGAGTCCTTGTCGACGTAGCGCGAGAGGTCCGCGATGCTATTCGAGCCGAAGATCGAGCTCTGCTCTTCCTTCGCGTGCAGCGATGGGACCGAAGCAACCGTGAACTTCATGTGATCGTGGATCACGAGGTTCGTCGGGCGCGGCGCGCCCTTTGCCCCGGCGTTGACCTCCAGGACATCGAGTTCAGGAGTCCCGACGCGATCTCCGAACAGCAAGCCGATCAGCGCGCGCTTGTGGGCTTCACGCAGCGCTTCATGATCCGCAAAGGTGTGACCAAAGCCAAGCTTGTGATGCTTGGGGAGCGACTGGTACACGTTCTCCCAGTCGATCGTGTCCGTTACGTTCGCGTTCACGTCGCAGAACGAGAACAGGATCGGTTCCTTGGCTTTCGTCGTCAGCAGCTTCGTCGGAGCCTTGAGCCCGTCACGTGTGAGCGTCACGTCGTTGTAGGATTTGTAGTCGAAGTCATCGGCCTTCTCGCGCAGCTTGTCCTCGAGTCCACACAGATACTCGGCGGAGTAGCTGCCTCGCAGATCGATGCTGACAAAGTGTGTGGTGGCGCTCGAGCCTGCGATGAGCTGTGGGACCTGCCATTCGACCGTGTCACTCGACGCCGACAGCATCGCGTCGAGCTCCTCGTAGTGATGGTTGTCGACCGAGATCGAGACGCTGAAGTCCCAGAACGGTGCGAGGTAATGCTTGTCGACTCCCTTGGCATCGAGTTGCTGGCGGATCGCGGACATCTTGTACGTCGAGCCGTCGTCTGCCATGAACTCCGTCGGCAGCGTGACGTCTTCGTTCGCGCTCGTCATGAGGTCCTCGACCGTGACGAGCAGCGGCGAGCCTTGTGCACCCGTCTTCGAGTACACGATCACGGTCTCGTAGGGCGCTGCGCCCGCCGCCGTGGCCATCAACGCGATCCCCACACATGCGCCAAGAAGCTTGAGCATTCCGCCCCATCGTACACGGGGAGGCGCACCCAGATCCGACCGCAGGTGCAGCAGAATGCTGCACCCCTGAGGCTCAGGCGATCGCAGCAGCCAGGTGCCGCGCGATGAGCGGGTGCAGCTCCAGACGCGGCTTGTAGGTCGCGAGCAGCCCCGCGACCGACGCGAGCACGCGGCCGAGCAGCACGAACGAGCGCGGGATCACGAGCCCGCCGAGCTGGCGCGCCTGCGCGAGCTGCGTGCTCATCGCGGCCTGCCAGTCGACGTCGGCGGTGTTCGCGCCCGGGCGCATCGTGGCGATCAGCGCGGCCGTCAGATCGACGAGCTGCGCCGGATCGTCGGCCTGAAAGCCGAGCGCGGCGAGCTCGGTGGCGGCCGCCGCGGAGTTGTTGCCCGCGATCGCGATCACGAGCCGCGCGTACGCCGCGCGATCCTCGCGCGACAGCGTCAGCACGCAGCCGAAGTCGAGCAGCGCGAGCCGGCCACCTTCGTCTTGCGTCACCAGGAAGTTGCCGGGATGCGGATCGGCGTGGACCTGACCGCGCGCGAGCACCTGCGCGGCGATCTCGCCGACCAGCTCGCCGAGCAGCCGATCGCGCGCCGGCGGCGGTGCATGCTCGAGCCACGTGGTGAGCCGCTCGCCGGCGATGCGGGTCATCGTGAGCACGCGGCGCGTGGTGCGGTCGGCGATCGGTTGCGGGACGACCGCGGCGCCCTTGTACGCGCGGAGCGACGCGGCTTCTTCCTCGTAGTCGAGCTCCTCGGTGAGCGCACGCGCGAGCTCGCTCGACAGCGTCTGCAGGTCGATGCCGGGGATGTCGCCGAGTGCACCGGCGACCGCGCGCAGCGCCGCGATGTCGGCCGCGATCACGTCCTCGATACCGGGCACCTGGACCTTCACGACGACCGAGGTTCCGTCGCGCAGGCGCGCGGCGTGGACCTGCGCGAGGCTCGCGGCGGCCATCGGTTGATCGTCGAATTCGGCGAACAGCTCGGCGATCGTCGCGCCGGCCTCGCCGCCGAGCTCCTTCTCGATACGCTCGCGGATCGCAGCGGCGTCGACCGGCGGGACCTCGTCCTGCAGCGCGCGCAGCTCGTTCGCCCACACCGCGCCGATCAGATCCGGCCGGCACGACGCCAGCTGCCCCAGCTTTGCGATGCCACCGCGTAGCTCCGCCGCATGCGCCGCGACCCGCCGCGCGAGATCGCGATGATCTTCTTCACGCAACCCGGGCTCGCCGGTGCGCGCCGCCTGGGCGAGCCGCAGCCAGCGCCAGCGCGCGACCACCGCAGCGGCCGCCTGCGCGAGCTTCATCACGCGCGGCGTGGCGCGCTGGACCATCACCGCTTGATCGCGTGTGGCATCCGCAAAGGCGCGCGCGCTGGTCGCGACGACCTCCGCCTGCTCGCGGGTCGCGCCGGCGAAGGCCTGGGCGCTGCGCGCGACCATGCCGGCATCGCGCGCGAGATCGAGCGCCAGTGCGTCGATCCGCAGGCTGACGCGCTTCATCATGTCGAGGAGCTCGCTCATTCGTCATCTCTTTCTTCGGTGCAGGTGGGGCACACGATCGGGCCGACGGCTCCGCGCTCGGTCATCCCGATCGCGGCCGGCTTGCCCTTCGCGAGGATGGCGTTGCACTGGGCGCAGATCGCGTTCTTCGCGAGTGTGAGCGGCTGCCAGCCGATCACCTCGGACGGATCGACCGCCCCGGGCCTTTCGTTCCGGTCGTTGCGGTCGCCGCGCGCGGCCCGCGCGACTGCGTGACTGTCCGCGACCACATCGCCGACCAGCCCGAACGCGTGCCCCAGCACGTTGCGCACGAGGTTCGAGACGCTGATCCCGAGGTCCTGCGCGCGCTCGCGTAGGTGCACCTCGAGCGACTCGGGTACGCGCGTATGGAGGACG
>Ga0207683_10001878_pt1 | contig 18584 bp, 17 predicted proteins | sample KBSM73metaG_FD_184333 | JGI IMG/M metagenome (GOLD analysis project Ga0207683, IMG submission 184333) | Miscanthus rhizosphere microbial communities from Kellogg Biological Station, Michigan, USA - KBS M7-3 metaG (SPAdes) (version 2) | ecosystem: Host-associated > Plants > Roots > Rhizosphere >... | reverse complement strand
GGGCGGCTCCTGGTCGAAGGTGAGCGTGTACCGGTTACGCCCATCGAGCCCCTGGCCGTCTTTGTCGGCGTAGGTCATCGGGTATGCGGCCTCGTAGCCGTGGTTACCCCACAGGCCGCCGCGGGCCGCCAGGGCCCGGGCCAGGTAGCTCACCGTGCGGTCGGCCATCTTCCACATGGGGTCATCGATGGTGCCCGGGCCGAGATGGTCCAGGTTGTAGTCGAACATGTGGAAGGTGAGCCTCCAGCCGTTGATGACCGGGGCGAGGTCGCCATCCTTCAGGGCGCTTTCCATCTGCTGCTTCGCCGCGTCCGCGCCTGCCGTCAGCGCCCGGGCCAGATCCGGCGGGCAGTCAGCGTAGGGCGAGACTGGATCTAGCAGGCCGAGCGGGGTGAACCGCTTCTGGTAGGCCTGGTCAGGCCCGGACGGCGGGAAGGCCTGCATCCAGGTCCGCATCTGCTCGAAGAAGGCCAGCCCGGCCGGGACGGCGGCCGGTGCCGGGATGCCCTGCAGCGGGGCCGGCCTGCCGTGCGGTTCAAGGGACAGCCCGTTCTGCAAGGCCCGCGCGGCGCCAAGGTCGGCCGGACCGTCACACGCCCAGCGGCCCACGATCGTGCCCGCTGTCGTCGGGAACTCGATCACCTGGGTTCCGGCAGGCACCTCTACCTGCCATCCGGGCGGGACCAGCAGATAGGTCCCGGCCTCGGTGCCCGTCGCCCGGCGCCCAACGTAGGCGAAGTTATTGGTCCACGCGTCGACGAACTGCAGCACGTAATAACGCCCGGCCGTGTCCGGGACTCGCAGCAGTACCGGGCCGCCGCTGACATCGACCTGCGCGATCGAGTAGATGGTGTCGTTATTAATCGATACGAACCGGTCGTCCGGGCCGGCCAGCTTCGATGCGTGGCTGAAGCGGTTGGCGGGCGCTGGCGCGAGAGACCCCATGCCCTCGCGGGTAAAGCGGCCGACCTGCTGCAGGTCGAAGACCAGCGCGAAACCGTAGATGTAGGCCTCGGAAGCCAGCGCCGCCAGATCATCACTCACCACAAGCCTCCCGGTTCCGCCGCCACGACCACCACACTCGCGAGCCACCGCCGGCTGGGCATCACCCGCCACGAATGAAGCCCGGCCCGCGCCGCGGCTTAGGGCGCAGCCCGGGTCCCGGCGGTGTCCAGGCCTGGTGACCGGCCCGCGTCGGCCGGTCGCGTCTGGCGGGTCTGGGTAGGGTCGATGAACACGTTCAGCTGCAGCGGAAGCTTTTCCGACAGCCTGCTGTCGATCTCGTCGGCGAGGTCCTCCGCCTGGTCGGCTCCTATTTCGTCGTTGAGGGCGACCCGGGCGGCGACGATGAGGCTATCCGGCCCCATGTGCATGGTGCGCAACTCCAGCAGCGCGTCCACGCCGGGCTGGGACTCGATTTCCTCACGTATGAGCTGCTGCACCTCAGAACCGGCCGCGCGGCCGATGAGCAGGTCCTTGCTGTCCATGCCGAGCTTGATCGCCACAGCCACGAGCAGCACGCCAATCGCGATGGACGCCGCGCCGTCCCAGACCGGTGAGCCGGTCAGCTGGCCCAGCCCGACGCCCAGAGCGGCGAGGATCAGGCCTATCACCGCGGCGCTGTCCTCGAACAGGTTCACCTTGACGGTGATGTCGGGGCTGGATTTCACGTGGCCGAGGACTTCGTCGCTGTGGCCGCCGGCTTCGCCGCGCACCTGCCAGAAGGCGCGGACGAACGAGGTGCCCTCGGCGACGAACGCGACGGCCAAGGTCACGTAGGCGGCCAGAGGGCTCTCGCCGTGGCTGCGGGTGAGCGACAGCAGGCCCTCGAAGATCGAGAACCCGGCGCCGGCGATGAAGATGCCGAACGCCGCCAGCAGCGACCAGAAGTATCGTTCCTGGCCGTGCCCGAACTGGTGGTCATCGTCGGCGGGACGGTCCGCCTGGCGCAGTGACGTCAGCAGGAACACCTGGTTGAGGGTGTCGGCGGCGGAGTGCGCGGCCTCGGCGAGCATGGCACTGGACCCGCTGATGATTCCCGCCGCCAGCTTGGCCAGGCCGACCACGATGTTCGCCACGCCCGCGATGATCACCGTACGACGGGTAGCGCTGTGTCCGTTGCCGCTTTTCACCGAGGTACTGCTTGCCCGTGCGCGCCGCATCAAACCCGATGCCGCCCCCAGAATCGGGCACGGCGAAATCTCCATCAGGAATCCACATCGGGCACATTCCAGTTCCCCGCCGCCCGGCTAGAAACGCCCAGAGGCAGAGGGGACGGGCATGGCAGACGTGACGGCGGACCAGGTCAGGCGTTACGTCCTGGACGGCAGCGATGACGACCTGCGGCGGCTGCTGAGCCTCTCGGAGTCCTTCGCGGAACACGCCCGGCGTGCGCTGCGCCGGGTGGGCGTGGGCCCGGGGTGGACGGTGATCGACTGCGGGTGCGGCCCCATCGGCGGGCTGGCCATCCTGGCGGAGATGGTGGGCCCGGCCGGGCGGGTGGTCGGCGTTGACTTCAGCGAGCCGACCATTGAGTACGCACGGTCGGTCATGGCGGCGCTCGGGCTGGAGAACGTGGAGCTCGTGGCCGGTGATATTCACGAGCTAGACGCGGCGACGCTGGGCGGGCCGTTCGACCTCGCCTTCACGCGGGCGTTCTTGATGCATCAGGCCGACCCGGTTCGGACCCTGGGCCGGATCGCGGGCCTCGTGCGCCCGGGCGGCTGGATCATCGCGCACGAGCCGCTGGCCACCCCGCCGCCGCGATCGCTTCCTCACCTGGGTGCCCTGGAGACCTACTGGGATCTGCTGCACGAGGTGATGGAACGGGCCGGCGTACCGCGCGGGACCGTGGAGCGCCTGCCGCGATCGGCCCGCGAGGCGGGCCTGGAGATCGCCGAGGCGGACGGCTTCTTCGCGACCCAGGACCCGGCGATCGGTTTCGAGATCCACGCGGGCAGTCTCGCGGCGGCGAGAGAGCGCGCCATCGAGGCGGGCATCGCCGCCGAGATGGTCGACGACGTGGTCGCCCTCCTCCGGGCCGCGAAAGCGGGCGGGTACGAGTGGGTGACCTCGCCGTTCCTTCTCGACCTGGTCCTGCGCAAGCCCCAGTCGATGTGACGCCCTAACAAGGCTCGAGCAGCACCTTCACCGCCCCGGTCCGCGCGGCATCCTTCAGCGCCAGCACCGCCTCGTCCCACCGTTCCAGCGGGAACCGGTGCGTGATCACCGGCGTGAGATCAAATCCCTCACCAACAAAGTCGAAGTAGTGCAGCATCGCGTGCTGAGAAACCCCGCGCACCGATTCAACGCCGAACCCATTGGACCCCACCACCCGCAGCTCCTTGAAGTACAGCGGCGTCCACTCGAACCGCTTCGGCGGCTCCACCCCCGACACCACCAAAGACCCCCCGGTCATCAGCAGCCGCAGCGACGTCTCCACTGTCTCCACCGAGCCGATGGTGTCGTACACCACACCAGGGCCGTCCTGCAGCCACTCGCGCCCGCTCCACGGCACCAACGGGGAGGCCCCCACCCGCCGGGCCACCTCAGCCACGAGCACGTTCGGCACCGATGACAGCACCGCGTGCGCGCCGAGCCGCCCGGCCAGCTCAGCCCGGAAACCCGGCCGCGTCGCGGCCCAGACCTCCACCTCCGGGTACAGGAACCGCACCAGCGCGATCACCGCGTACGCCAGCGTCCCGGACCCGTAGACCAGCACGGGCTGGCCGGGCACGGGCGGCGCCAGCAGCACCGACCGCAGCGACACGCTGAACGGATCGGCCAGCACCGCCGCCTCGTCCGACACGCCGGACGGAATCGTGAACAGCTGCGACTCGTGCGCCGCGAACCGCTCGGCGTGCGCCCCCGCCGCCGTGGCGCAGTTGCCCAGGTGGATCGAAACCGGCAGGTCGCCCGACCGGAAGTTGCGGCACCACGGGTACCGCCCCTCCGCGCACGCGGAACACACCGGGGAGATGCCCCGCGGCACGCACGACAGCCACGGGTTGAGCACGACGCGCTCGCCGGTGTCCAGACGCCGCCCGACCACCTCGTGCCCCAGCACGTGCGGGAACGACACCAGCGCGGTGAGCGGGTTGGCCCGGGACCCGTTCAGCAGGATCTGCTTCACGTCGGAGCCGCACAGCCCGGAGAAGGTCGTCCGCACCCGCACCCAGTCCGCGGCGGGCAGCGGCAGCTCGGGCACGTCCTCGATGCGCACGGGCGCGAACCGGGACACGAACGCCCGCCGGTCCACCCGGCCGCCGATGGCCGAAGCCGCCTCCCGGGCCAGGCTGTGCCGGAACACGAGCGCTCTCACCGAAAGCCGCCAGGCCTACAGGAAGTTGTTGGGCCAGATCATCGTCCGCCACATGTGCGCCACCGGCGATCCGTCGAAGCCCAATCCCTCGGCAGGCTGGCGGAAATGACGCCCCACGATGTCGGCGAACCCGTCGAACTCGACGGTCACGTTCGGGTCGAACGAATAGATGTCGTTGATCGTCACCAGCCGCGACGTCATGTACCAGCGGTGCTTCCGCGCCGCCGCGGCCTCCCGCTGGATATAGGCAGGCGGGCGGTAGTCCGGCCCGAAATAGTCGATATACGCCTCGGGGTAGCTGTACCCCGCCGCCTCGTCGGGGTAGTAACGCAGCGCCTCGTGCTTCTCGATGGCCCAGGCGACCTCCTCGTCCACGTACGGCCGAACCAGCTGCGCGCCCCAGTAGCCGTGGTTGGCCGAAACCAGCCCGGCGATCGCGATGTCGTGCAGCAGGCACGCCATGATCACCTTCTCGTCGAGCCCGTTCTCCCGGGCCACCCGCGCGCTCTGCAGCAGGTGGGTGCGCGGGATCGGGTCGAACCTGAGCAGGTAGAAATCCCGCAGCGTCGGCCGTTCCGGCATCGTGGGCAGCGCCGGGTTGTCGCCCATCATGAACAGCGTGTCGGGGTGCTTCGCCTCGGCCAGCAGCGGGCCCTGGTGGCCGCGGGCCGGGGTGCCGAGGACCGAGACGGCCGGCGGCATGATGATGCGCCGCCGCCGGTCGACCGCGTCGTCCAGCGGCTCGCGGATCCAGTTGTCCAGGCCCGCCTCCCGCAGCGAGGCCGGCAGTTCGTGCGGAAGCACCCGGGTCGATGGTCGCTCAGCCATAAGGCGACTCTAAGCCAGCGCGTTAGGCTGGCTACGTCTCGAGTCCGGGAGGATCATCATGCCGCTCAAGATCATGCCGCACGGCCGCCTGCAGGAATGGGTCGCCGAGGAGAAGGGCTTCTTCACCGCCGAGGGCCTGGATTACACGTTCCTGCTGAACAGCGGGGACTACGGCATCCACTCCGTCCAGCGGGACGAATCCGGCGAGGTCAGGACCGGCGCGTTCGAGACGTTCGGGGCCGGGCGCGACGGCGCCGACGTGAGCTGCGCCTGCCACTGGGCCACCAACGCCGCGGCGGGGGAGCGGTCCGGCCAGCTCGTGACCGAGGCCTACTCGGTGGCGCCGTGCGCGATCGTGGTGCCGCCCGAGTCGCCCGTCCGCCGCCCCGAGGACCTGGCCGGAGTGCCGATCGGCGTGGGCTACCACTCCGGCAGCCACTTCGCCACTGTGCAGGCGCTGGAGGGCGTGCTCGGCCCGGATGAGGCGAAGCTCACGTTCCAGGGCCCGCCGAACGAGCGGCTCGACGCGCTGCTGCAGCGCGACGTCCAGGCCGCCACCGTGTGGGGGGTGCCGCTCTACGTGGCCGAGGCCTTCGGGTTCCGCAAGGTCGTGGACGCCACGTTCATGATCGGGTTCCTGGTCACCGGGTCGCAGGCCAGCAAGGACGACATCGGCAAGTACCTGGCCGCGCTGCGCCGCGCGCAGATGGAGATCGACCTGCGCCCCGAGCTCTACAAGCACTACCACCTGCGGTCGGTACCGGAGAAGTACCGGGATCAGGTGGACGTGCGGGCGTTCGGGACCGGCGAGCGCATCGTCTTCCTGGAGTACACCAGGGAGAACTTCGAGGCGACCCGGCAATGGACGCAGGCACACGACCTGTTCAGCGGCCCGCCGTCGGCCGGCTACGACCAGGCCGCATTGGTTTGATACCGAACGGGCCTGGCCGTCCGCCTACTTGACGCTGATCCGCGTCCCGTGCTCGGCGCCCTCGCAGATCTCGCGCATCACGCCCGCGGCGGCCACGTCGAACACGTGCATGGTCAGGGACTGCTCGTTGGCCAGCACGAACGCGCTGGTGTCCATGATGCGCACGCCGGCCGCCAATGCCTCGTCGTAGGTCAGCCGGGTGAACCGGACCGCATCCGGGTTCAGGTGCGGGTCGGTGTCGTACACCCCGTCCACGCCGCGCTTGGCCACCAGCAGCGCGTCGGCGTCGAGCTCGAGCGCCCGCTGCACCGCCGGGTAGTCGGTGGTGACGTAGGGCTGGCCGATGCCGCCGGCCAGCAGCACGATCATGCCGCGCTCCAGGTGATGCATGGCGCGGAGCCTGATGAAGGGCTCGGCCACGCTGTGGATCGGCACCGCGGTCATCACCCGCACGTCGGTGTCCGTCCTGGCGGTGAGCGCGCCCCGGAGCATCAGCGCGTTCATGATCGTGCCGAGCATGCCGATGTTGTCCGCCTCGGCCCGGCTGATGCCCCAGCCCTCGGCCATCCGGCCGCGGAAGTAGTTGCCTCCGCCGACGACCACCGCCACCTGCACGCCGAGATCGTGCACGGAGAGGACTTCCTCGGCCACCCGGGACAGGCTGTCCGGGTCGACCCCGGAGCTCCCCGATCCGGCGAGCGCCTCGCCACTGAGCTTGACGACGACCCTGCGATAGCGAGGCACAGTCAGGAAACCCCCAATCCTGGCCGCCCGGAGTGGCAACCCCGCCCACGGTACCGTATGCCAGTACCTGACCTGCTGAGCTTTTATCTACATCATGTGTAGACAATCGACGACATGAGCACCATTTCGCTGGTTACCGGAGGCAATCGCGGGATCGGCCGCGAGGTGTGCCGCCAGCTCGCCGACCGTGGTCACCACGTGGTGCTGACCGCCCGTTCGGCCCAGGCCGCCGCGGCCGCCGCCCGCGCGGCCGGCGCCGAGCCGCTTCCCCTCGACGTCACCGATCCCGGCAGCATCGCGGCCGCCGCACGGCAGGTCGGCGCGCGCCACGGCAAGCTGGACGTCCTGGTCAACAACGCCGCGATCGACTACGACACCGGGCAGCGGGCGATCGACGCCGACCTGGCCGTGGTCCGCGAGGCGGCCGAGACCAACCTGTACGGCCCGTGGCTCATGGTCCAGCAGTTCCTGCCGCTGCTGCGGGCCAGCGAGCATCCCCGGATCGTCAACGTCTCCAGCGAGGCCGCCTCGCTGGCCAGCATGGGCGGCGGGACCCCGGCCTACACCGCGTCGAAGGTCGGCCTCAACGCCCTCACCCGCATGCTCGCCGCCGAACTCCGCCGCGATCACGTCCTGGTCAACGCGGTCTGCCCCGGCTGGGTCGCCACCGACATGGGCGGCCCGGGCGGCCGCCCGGTCGAAGCAGGCGCGGCCAGCGTCGTCTGGGCCGCCACCCTGCCCGACTCCGGCCCCACCGGCGGCTTCTTCCGCGACGGCCACCCCCTCCCGTGGTAGCGAAATCATGAAACCCTGGTTCGCTCCAGGCCGGTCTGGGTGATTAACTCCATGTTCCAGTGCTGGCTCGGGGAGGTAGCAAGGTCATGGCGCGCCGCACCCGGCTAGCGGCCGTGCTGACGCTCGCCATGATCAGCGTGTTCACGCTCGCGGCGGGCATCACCGTGGCCCGCATGCTCCCGCCCCGGCTCGCCGCCCTCAAGGTCCCCACGGTCGCGGCGAAACCGGTCAGCCAGGCGGGGCCCGTGCTCGCCCCGGCCACCCGGGGCGGGACGCTGCCGACCGCGAACGGGCTGCGGTCGGCCCTGGCCGGCCCGCTGTCCGCGGCCGCCCTCGGACCGCAGGTGTCGGCGGCGGTCGCCGACCCCGCCTCCGGCACGATGCTCTGGTCGCAGGACCCGGACCAGCTCGCGACGCCCGCCTCGACCACCAAGCTGGTCACCTCCGCCGCCGCATTGGCCGCGCTCGGCCCGGATGCCACGTTCACCACCAAGGTGGTGCGCGGCGCCACGAACAACAGCGTCATCCTGGTCGGCGGCGGCGATCCCACCCTGGCGGTGCACCCGTTCCCGCCCGGCCAGTACCCCCGCCCGGCGACCCTGGCCGCCCTGGCCGCAGCCGCCGCGCAAGCGCTCAAGGCCCAGGGCCAGAGGACCGTCAGCCTCGGTTACGACGACAGCCTCTACACCGGCCCCGGCCTCGCCCCCGGCTGGCCCGCCGCCTACGTCAGCACCGGCAACGTCACCCCGATCTCCGCCCTCGAGGTGGACCAGGGCCGGCTCACCACCGCAGGCGAACCCGAGGACAGTGACGACCCGTACAACCTGCGCGCCCGGACCACCAACCCGGCCGGCATGGCGGCGGCAGCGTTCGCCGCCCTCCTTCAAGCCGACGGAATCCACGTCACCGGAACCCCGGCCGAACAGCAAGCCAAACACGACGCCACCACCCTGGCCAGCACCCAATCCCCGCCGCTGTCCGCGATCGTGCAGCAGATGCTCCAGGAGAGCAACAACGTGATCGCGGAGAACCTGGCCCGCCAGGTCGCTCTCAAAAACCACCAGCCCGCCTCGTACAGCGGCGCGGCCACCGCGGTGACCGACGAGCTGAAGCACCTCGGCGTCAGCCCCGGCGACCTGCACCTGGTCGACGGCAGCGGCCTGTCCCCGCAGGACAAGATCGCGCCCGCCGCCCTGGTCAAGACGCTCCAGCTGGCGACCGCCAACCCCAGGATCCGCCCCCTCCTGGCCGGCCTGCCGGTGGCGGGCTTCTCCGGCACGCTGTCGGCCGGGCAGAGCGTATTCGCCGGCATCGGCGGCGCGGCGCTGGGCGCGGTCCGGGCCAAGACCGGGAACCTGGACACGGTGACGACCCTGGCCGGGCTGGCCACCGACAAGACCGGCAAGACGCTGATCTTCGCCTTCATGGCCGACAAGATCCCGGCCGCGGCGATGCTCAGCACGGCCGCGAAGGCGATCAACGAGGCGGCCGCCGCGCTGGCCAACTGCGGCTGCCGGTTACGGGCGCTGTCGGCAGCACGTACCGTTGGACTGTGAGCAGCACGCAGATGATCGACTGGGACGTCGCAATCTCCACCGGAACCCGGTGGGCCAGGCCCGGGCCGCAGGTGAGCCTGGCCGAGGCGAGGCGGACGGTTTCAGAGCTACGTGACCTGGCCGGCGCCGTTCAGCAGCCGGTATACGAGGTCACCGGAATGTCGGCCAGCAGCGACGGATCCCTGGGCCGGGTCGCGGTGGTGGACCGGCCAGGGTGGATCCGGGCCAACGTGGACGGGTTCCGCGTCGTGCTCGAGCCCCTGGTGGAGCAGCTCCGCGAGCGCGCGCCCGGTGGCGCGGCCGCGGGCAAGGCCGGCGGGGTGATGACCGCGGTGGGGTCCCGGGTCACCGGCATCCAGGCCGGCCTGATCCTGGCCTACCTGTCCTCCCGGGTGCTCGGCCAGTACGAGCTGTTCCTGCCGCCGGAGACCTCCCCGGTCAACGGCGAGCAGCCGGGCCGGCTCACCCTGGTGGCGCCGAACATCGTCATGGTCGAACGCGAGCTCGGCGTCGACACGCACGACTTCCGCCGCTGGGTGTGCCTGCACGAGGAGACCCACCGGCTGCAGTTCACCGCGGTGCCCTGGCTGCGTGACTACGTGCAGAGCCAGATGACCGAGTTCCTGCTCGCCTCCGAGCTCGACCCGGCGGCGATCCTGCAGCGGATCAGGTCGGCGGCCGACGCGATGGCGGGCGCGGTACGCGGCGGTGACGGCGGCAGCCTGATCGACGCGGTGGCCACCCCGAAGCAGAAGGAGATCATGGACCGGCTGACGTCGGTCATGACGCTGGTCGAGGGGCACGGCGACTACGTGATGGACGCGGTCGGGCCGCAGGTAGTGCCGTCGGTCGAGCAGATCAGGGAGCGGTTCAACTCACGGCGCGGGTCCAGCGGCCGGGTCGAGCAGACCATCCGCCGCATCCTCGGCATCGACCTCAAGATGAAGCAGTACGCCGAGGGCTCCCGCTTCGTCAAGGCGGTCGTGGACGAGGTCGGCATGGCCGACTTCAACAAGGTCTGGACGTCCCCGGAAACGCTCCCGACCAGGGAAGAGTTCACCCACCCGCACAAGTGGGTGGAGCGGGTCGTATCCGGCGCGTAGCCAGCATGGGTCCCGGCGTCGCGGTCGCCGAGGTCCGCGGCGCGGTGCGGGCCTGCCTGGCCGACCTGGCCGCCGGCGACCTGGTGCTGGTGGCGTGCTCCGGCGGCGCCGACTCATTGGCGCTGGCCGCGGCCGCGGCCTTCGTGGCGCCGCGGCTGGGCCTGCGGGCGGGCGGGGTGACCGTCGATCACGGGTTGCAGCCCGGTTCGGCCGAACGGGCCGGGGAGATCGCCGCCCAGATGGCCCGGCTCGGGCTCGATCCGGTGCAGAGCGTCGCCGTGACCGTTCCGCCGCCCGCGACGGCGGCCGGCCCGGAAGCCGCGGCCCGCACCGCGCGCTACGCCGCCCTCGACCAGGCCGCCGCGGCGCATGGCGCTGTCGCGGTCCTGCTCGGCCATACCCTCGACGACCAGGCGGAGACCGTCCTGCTCGGGCTGGCCCGCGGGTCGGGCGGCCGGTCGCTGGCCGGGATGCCCGCCCGGCGCGGCCGTTACCGCAGGCCGCTGCTGGCGGTGCGCCGGGCCAGCACCGCCGCCGCTTGCGCCGACCTGGATCTCAAGCCCTGGCAGGACCCGCACAACGAGGACTTCAGGTTCGCCCGCGCCCGGGTCCGCCACCGGGCGCTGCCCGCGCTCGAGGAGGCCCTCGGCCCGGGGGTGGCCGAGGCGCTGGCCCGCACCGCGGCCCAGCTGCGCGCCGATACCGAGTGCCTGGACGACCTGGCGTTCGCCGAAAGCGGACACCTTCGCGCCAACGCCTCGGATCCGGCCGGCCTCGACGCCAGCTGGCTGGCCGCGCTGCCCCAGGCCATCAGGTCCCGGGTGCTGCGCGACGCGGCCATCATGGCGGGCTGCCCGCACGGGGCGCTCACCGCCGGCCACGTGGATGGGGTCGATGCCCTGGTCACCGCGTGGCGCGGGCAGCGCTGGGTCGACCTGCCGGGCGGGGTGCGAGCCCGGCGCCGCGATGGCAAGGTGTGGTTCACGGCAGTGTTGCCGAAGGACGGGGGGAGACCCGTTGGACGAACGTGACATGGGCGACGAGCTGAAGCAGGTGCTGATCACCGCCGACCAGCTGCAGGCGCGCACCGGCGAGCTCGCGGCCCAGATCGACGCCGACTACGCCGGCCGGGACCTGCTGCTCGTCGGCGTGCTCAAGGGCGCCGTCATGGTCATGGCCGACCTGGCCCGCGCCATGCACCTGCCGGTGCAGATGGACTGGATGGCGATCTCGTCCTACGGCTCGGGCACCAAGTCCTCCGGCGTGGTCCGCATCCTCAAGGACCTGGACACCGACATCACCGGCCGCCACGTGCTGATCGTGGAGGACATCGTGGACTCCGGGCTCACGCTGTCCTGGCTGGCCGGCAACCTGCGGTCGCGCGGGCCCGCGTCGCTGGCCGTCTGCGCCATGCTGCGCAAGCCGGGCTCGGCGCAGATGCACGTGGATGTCCGGTACACGGGGTTCGACATCGGCGATGAGTTCGTCGTCGGGTACGGCCTTGACTATGCTCAGCGGTACCGCAACCTGCCATTCATCGGGACGCTCGCGCCATCGGTGTACGGCGGGGGCTAGGGGAACACAATCCCCCGAGGGGAACGTTGACTTTCCAGGCGTTGCACCAAGCGGTGTACCGTCAGAGCTTTGAAGGATGGCCATCCCGCCGGCGGTCGACGGGAGTGTGAGGCTGGTCAGGAGGGAACGGCCCCTAGCCGATGGGGCCGCTCATCGATGGAGCTAAGGCGCTTTTTCAAGGCACCGCTGCTGCTAATCGCCGTAGCGGTGCTGCTGTTGCTTTTCGTGCTCGACTATGCCAATTCCGGGAGCTCGTACAAGCAAGTTGATACCTCCCAGATCGTCACGGCCATCGACCAGGGCAAGGTCAAGAGCGCTCTGATCGTCGACAAGAACCAGACGATCCAGATCACGACCACGAGCGGGCAGAAACTCGAGGCTTCCTGGGTCTCCGGCCAGGGCCTGCAGCTGCAGAACAAGCTGCAGCAGCAGGTCGACAAGGGGAACCTGAAGGATGGCTACAACGTCAACATCCCGAAGAGCAACGCGCTGCTGGACCTGATCCCGACCGCGCTCATCTACCTGGTCATCTTCCTGTTGTTCTTCTTCATGCTGTCGCAGATGCAAGGCGGCGGCTCCCGGGTGATGAACTTCGGCAAGTCCAAGGCGAAGCTGATCACCAAGGACACGCCGAAGACGACGTTCGCCGACGTGGCCGGCGCGGACGAGGCCATCGAGGAACTGCAGGAGATCAAGGAGTTCCTGCAGAGCCCGGCCAAGTTCCAGGCCATCGGGGCCAAGATCCCCAAGGGCGTGCTGCTCTACGGCCCGCCGGGCACCGGCAAGACGCTGCTCGCCCGCGCGGTGGCCGGCGAGGCCGGCGTGCCGTTCTACTCGATCTCCGGCTCTGACTTCGTGGAGATGTTCGTCGGCGTCGGCGCGTCCCGGGTCCGTGACCTGTTCGAGCAGGCCAAGGCCAACGCCCCGGCGATCGTGTTCGTGGACGAGATCGACGCCGTGGGCCGGCACCGCGGCGCGGGCCTCGGCGGCGGCCACGACGAGCGCGAGCAGACGCTGAACCAGATGCTGGTCGAGCTGGACGGCTTCGACACCAAGGGCGGCGTGATCGTGATCGCGGCCACCAACCGGCCCGACATCCTCGACCCCGCGCTGCTGCGTCCCGGCCGCTTCGACCGCCAGATCGTGGTGGCCCAGCCCGACCTGGCCGGCCGCAAGGGCATCCTCAAGGTGCACGCGCGCGGCAAGCCCATCGCGCCCGACGCCGACCTCGACATCATCGCCCGGCGCACCCCCGGGTTCACCGGCGCCGACCTGGCCAACGTGATCAACGAGGGCGCGCTGCTGACCGCGCGGTCCAACGGCAAGCAGATCACCATGGACGCGCTCGAGGAAGCCATCGACCGGGTCATGGCCGGCCCGGAGCGCAAGAGCGTGCTGCTGTCCGAGAAGGAGCGCAAGGTCATCGCCTACCACGAGGGCGGCCACGCCCTGGTCGGCCACGCGATGCCGCACGCCGACCCGGTGCACAAGGTGACGATCATCCCGCGCGGCCGGGCGCTCGGCTACACCAGCGCACTGCCGACCGAGGACAAGTTCCTGGTCACCCGGGCCGAGATGCTCGACCAGCTGGCCATGCTGCTCGGCGGGCGCACGGCCGAGGAGCTGATCTTCCACGAGCCGACCACCGGCGCGGCCAACGACATCGAGAAGGCCACCCAGATCGCCCGCGGCATGATCACCGAGTACGGCATGAGCGAGCGGCTGGGCGCGCGCAAGTTCGGCAACGGCGACGGCGAGCCGTTCCTGGGCCGGGACATGTCGCACAGCCGGGACTACTCCGACGAGATCGCCTCCTCGATCGACGAGGAGATCCACCGGCTGATCGAGTCGGCGCACGACGAAGCGTGGGAGGTCCTGGTCCAGTACCGCGACGTGCTCGACGCGCTGGTGCTCCGGCTGCTGGACAAGGAGACCGTGGCCAGGACCGAGGTGCTCGAGATCTTCGCCTCGGTAGAGAAGCGGCCGGTCCGCGGCTCGTACACCGGCCACGGCAAGCGGGTGCCCTCGGATCGCCCGCCGGTGCTCTCGCCCAAGGAGCTCGCCCTGGCCGCGGCGGACGGCGGCGCAGGCAACGGCAACATGGCGCTGCCCGCCAACGGCCAGTCCTTCGGCTTCAACCCAGGGGTCCCGGACGAGCCCCAGGACGACGTGCCGAGAGACACCCATTGACGCCGGAACCGGAGGCCGCCGCTCCTGGAGACCAGGCTAGTGGCGGGTTTGACTTGCCGCGCATCGAGCGCGCGGTCAGGGAGATCCTGCTCGCCATCGGCGAGGACCCGGAGCGGGACGGCCTGCGCGACACCCCGGCGAGGGTCGCGCGGGCCTACGCCGAGCAGTTCGCCGGGCTGCGGCAGAGCCCGCGGGACGTGCTCACCACGGTCTTCGACGCGGACCACGACGAGATGGTCATCGTCCGCGACATCGAGGTGTACGGGACGTGCGAACATCACCTGGTCCCGTTCATCGGCGTGGCCCACATCGGCTACATCCCGAACGTGAAGGGCCAGATCACCGGGCTGTCCAAGCTGGCCAGGCTGGTCGACGTGTACGCCCGGCGGCCGCAGGTGCAGGAGCGGATGACCAGCCAGATCGCCGACGCCCTGGCGGAAACGCTGGATCCGCGCGGCGTGGTGGTGGTGATCGAGGCCGAGCACTTGTGCATGACCATGCGCGGGGTGCGCAAGCCGGGCGCGCGCACGGTGACCTCGGCGGTGCGCGGTGCCTTCCGCGACAGCGACGTCACCCGCGCCGAGGCGATGAGCCTGATCTACGGCCGGCGCTGAATTTTTAAAGCAAGCTAGGCAAATACTGAACTAATCCGTCCTGCGCGGCGTCTACTCGGTTGGGCACTTTCTGTATTTCCTGTGCCGGTCGCGACTCTGTCCCGATGTGCGCTTGGGGAGGTACCGTGAGACCAGGACGCGAGGCGGCGCGGTGACTACGCTGATCAGACGTGCTCTAGGGCCTGACAAGAAAGCAGCCGAGATGAGCGCCAGCGACGACGCGAACCGGGCGGACGATTCCAGGGCTGGCGGTCAGCAGCCTTCGGTCGATCGTGCCCGCCAGCGCCGCTGGGTGCCCCGCACCGCGGCCCTGCTGACCTTCCTCATCGGCCTCGCCGACATCCTCAACATCCTGCGCCCCGACCTGGTCAGCCGGCTGCACCGGTTCAACTCCATGATCCCCGGCACGCTGACCGACGTCACCCGCAGCGCCGACGTGATCATCGGGCTGACGCTGCTGATGCTGGCGCACGGCCTGCGCCGCCGCAAGCGGCGCGCCTGGCAGGCGGTGGCCGCGCTGCTCGCGTTCGACATCGCCATCCACTTCATCCACACCCAGCGGATCGTCACCGCGGTGATCTCGCTCGTCCTGCTGATCGCGCTGCTCTACTTCAGGGACGAGTTCTACGCCGAGGGTGACCCGCGCACCAGGTGGCGGGCCACATGGGTGTTCGTCGGCCTGATCGTGGCCGACGTCGCCATCGGCCTGACCTACATCCTGCTGGCCCGGGGCCTGGCCGAGGACTACTCGTTCGGCCAGCGGGTGCAGGAGGTCATCTACGGCCTGGTCGGGATATCCGGCCCGGTGCTGTGGGCGCCGGAGACCCGCGGCGACCTGTTCAACCTCCTCACCAGCGCGCTGGGCATCTTCACCCTGCTGGTCACCGCGTACCTGTTCCTGCGGCCGGCCGAGCCGCGCGCCCGGCTGGGCCGCGCCGACGCCGACCGGATCAGGGAACTGCTCGGCAAGCAGGGGGACCGGGACTCGCTCGGCTACTTCGCGCTGCGCGACGACAAGAGCGTGATCTGGTCCTCGACCGGCAAGGCCGCCGTCTGCTACCGCGTGGTGTCCGGCGTGATGCTGGCCAGCGGCGACCCGATCGGCGATCCGGAGGCCTGGCCCGGCGCGATCGGCCCGTTCCTGGACGAGGCGGCGCGGCACGCCTGGGCGCCGGCCGTGATGGGCTGCAGCGAACTCGGCGCCGAGGTGTGGTGCCGCGAGGGCGGCCTGACCGCGCTCGAACTCGGCGACGAGGCCATCGTCAACACGGCCGACTTCAGCCTGTCCGGGCGGCCGATGCGGAACGTCAGGCAGATGGTCAACCGGGTGGCCAAGCACGGCTACGTGGCCGAGGTCCGCCGGGTGAGCGACATACCGCAGGCCGAACTCGACGCCATCGTCAGGGCCGCCGACTCCTGGCGCGGCAGCCAGACCGAGCGCGGCTTCTCGATGGCGCTCGGCCGGATCGGCACGCACGGCGACGAGGAGTGCGTGCTCGCCACCGCGACCGAGGACGGCGCCGTCCGCGCCGTGCTGCAGCTCGTCCCGTGGGGCCCCGACGGCCTGTCCCTCGACCTGATGCGGCGGGACAAGGCCGCCCAGCCCGGGCTGAACGACTTCCTGATCGTGGAGACCATCAAGGCCGCCCCGGCGCTCGGCGTCAAGCGCATCTCGCTGAACTTCGCCGTGTTCCGGGCCGCACTCGAGCGCGGCGAGCGAATCGGCGCCGGCCCGGTGCTGCGGGCCTGGCGGTCGGTGCTCATCTTCATGTCCAAGTGGTTCCAGATCGAGTCGCTGTACAAGTTCAACGCCAAGTTCTGCCCGGTCTGGCAGCCGCGCTTTTTCGTCTTCCCCAGCACCAAGGACGCGCCCAGGATCGCGCTGGCCGCGCTCGAGGCGGAGGCGTTCCTGGTCTGGCCGCGGCTGGAGCTGCGCCGGATCGCGCGCAAGCTCGGCCTGCTCGAGATCGGGCGTAAACTGCGCCCGTGACGGAGCTTCCCGCCAAGGACCGCTGCCTGGTGATGGGCGTGGTGAACGTCACGCCCGACTCGTTCTCCGACGGCGGCCAGTGGTACGGGGCGGACGCGGCCATCGCGCACGGCCTGGACCTGGCCGCGCAGGGCGCGGACATCGTCGACGTGGGCGGCGAGTCCACCCGGCCTGGGGCCCAGCGCATCGACGAGGCGGAAGAACTGCGCCGGATCAGGCCGGTGGTCACCGAGCTGGTCCGGGCCGGGCTGACGGTCTCCATCGACACGATGCGCGCGCGGGTGGCCGAGTTCGCGCTGGAGGCCGGGGCGCAGCTGGTCAACGACGTGAGCGGCGGCCTGGCCGACCCGGACATGCCCCGCCTGGTGGCGGCGGCCGGGGTCGGGTACGTGGTGGTGCACTGGCGCGGGTACAGCCAGGACATGTACGCCCGCGCGGTCTACGGCGACGTGGTGACCGAGGTCCGCGACGAGCTGGCCAAGCGCGTTGATGCGGTGGTGCACGCCGGGGTGGACCCCGGGCGCATCGTGCTCGACCCCGGCCTGGGCTTCGGCAAGCGGCCCGAGCACAACTGGCCGCTGCTGGCCCGCCTGGCCGAGCTGGGCACGCTGGCCAGCGGCACGTTCCCGGTCCTGGTCGGGGCGTCGCGGAAGGGCTTTCTCGGCAAGCTGCTGGCGGGCCCCGACGGCACGCCCAGGACGCTGGCCGACCGGGACCAGGCCACGGTGGCGGTCACCGCGCTGGCCGCGGCGGCCGGCGCCTGGTGCGTGCGCGTGCACGTGGTCCCGCCCAACGCGGACGCGGTCCTGGTCGCGGCCGCCTGGCGGGGGAGCCGGTGACCGCGAGGCACCACGTCGTGCTATCCGTGGGGAGCAACCTCGGCGACCGGCTGGGTACCCTGCAAGGATGCGTGCACGCCATCAGCGGCCTGCCGGAGACTGACGTGCTGGCCGTCTCACCCGTCTACGAGACCGCCCCGGTCGGCGGCCCGGCCCAGCCCGACTACCTGAACGCGGTGCTGATCGTCGCGACCGGCCTGCCCCCGCGGGACCTGCTCGCGGCGACCCAGCGCATCGAGGCCGGCTTCGGCCGGGCCCGAGCCGAACGCTTCGGCCCGCGTACCCTCGACATCGACATCATCGGCTACGACGAGCAGATCAGCGACGACCCCGTGCTCACCCTGCCCCACCCCCGCGCGTACGAGCGGGCCTTCGTCCTCGCGCCGTGGCACGACCTCGACCCGGAGGCCCGCCTGCCCGGCCGCGGGCCCGTCGCCGCCCTGCTGGCCGGCCTCGGCCGCGACGGCGTCCGGCGCCAGCCCGATCTGACCCTGGCGGCGCCGTGAAGCCGACCAGGATCTCCACGCTCGTCATCATCGCCGTGGTCTGCGCGGCCGCGGGCTGGGTGCTGCTCCGCGCGGTGTACGCGAAGCTGCCCCCGCTGCCCTGGACCGGCGTGCCCGCGCTGCTGATCGCCGCGGTGGCCGAGGCGTGGACCGGCCGGGACCTGAGGATGCGGATCGCGGGCCCCCACCGGCGCGGCAGCGGCCAAGGTACACGCCGCGGCAGCGGCCAAGGAGCCGGCGGCAGCGGCCAGGGGGCCCGCGACCTCAAGCCGCCCGCGCCGCTGTTCGTGTCGCGGATGGTGGCGCTGGCCAAGGCCAGCGCGGTGGCGGCGGCCATCATCGCCGGGTTCGCGGCGGGCTTCGATTTCTACCTGGCCGGCTCGCTGACCGCCAGCGTGCCGCGCGAGGACGCGCTCACCGCGGTGATCACGTTCGTCGCCGCCGTCCTGCTCGGCTGCGCCGCGCTGTACCTGGAGAACTCCTGCCGGGTCCCCGAGGATCCCGACGCACCCGCACCGGACCACTGAACCCCGGCCGGATTTGGAGCTGATGCCGGCCCGCCAGGAGGCTCCCTGCTCACACCAGCCCCGGA
>Ga0207683_10001876_pt1 | contig 18589 bp, 9 predicted proteins | sample KBSM73metaG_FD_184333 | JGI IMG/M metagenome (GOLD analysis project Ga0207683, IMG submission 184333) | Miscanthus rhizosphere microbial communities from Kellogg Biological Station, Michigan, USA - KBS M7-3 metaG (SPAdes) (version 2) | ecosystem: Host-associated > Plants > Roots > Rhizosphere >... | reverse complement strand
ACAACGTGGTTTATGACCGCAAACACATGGATGTCGATCTGCAGAGCCAGGACGGCCGCGTCTCGAACAGTTCCGTGGTCGGCAACGTGTTCCTGCGTGGACCCAGCTTCAGCCGCCGCACGACGCCGATTTCGCTGGGTACCAAAGGCACCCATTCACTGCTTCCCGGAAGTCGCGTGTACCTCTACGACAACTCCGCTCCGGACAGTGGCAGCACATTAGCGAAGCTGGTCACGCTCACCGGCGGCGACGCGATCCCGAACCTGGTGACCGAGACCGCCGCTCCGGTGTGGAATGCGGGGCTCGTCGCCCGCAAGACGACGGGCGGCGCGGTGTACAACCGCGTGCTGAACTTTGCGGGTGCACGTCCCACCGACCGCGATTCAGTCGACAAGCGCGTGGTGTCCGACGTGCGTAATCGCACGGGCCAGATCATCAATTGCGTCTCGCCCGATGGGACTACACGTTGCCAGAAGAATGCGGGTGGTTGGCCGACAATGGCTCAGAATCATCGGACACTGTCACTGCCGGCAAATCAGGCGTCGATCGCCTCCAACGGCTATAGCAATCTCGAGAACTGGCTGAATTCTATGGATAAGTCGCTGTCGGGCGTTGTGCAGGGCGAGGGTCGTGATTCTCCGCGGGCTGTGTCAGTGCAATGACGACGCGCGCGGGATAAACGCCTGCGCGTGTAATCGTCGGGCGATACCGTATGAAGGAAAGGGCTGGCGTTCAGACGACCGGCCCTTTTCTATTCTGTCGGCAACAAGGAAAGGTTGTGTCCGCAGAATGAACTCCGAATATCACGACCAGGTAAGCCAGCCGATCATTTTCAAACGCGGTACGACGCTGGTCGCGCCGGTGTTGTTGTGGCTCATGGATGCCTTGCCCGCGGTACTCGCTGGCGTGACGTTCTATCCACTCACGCGCTTCTACGACGTGGAGTTCGACAAGGAATTCCTGGTGCTGTCGATCCTCGCGGCGACGTTCACGCTGGCGATGCTGCCGTCGCGAAACTCGACGCGCCAGATCATCTCCGGCCGCCTCGAGCTCGCGACCAACCTGCTGTTGCGGTGGTCGGCGCTGGTCGCCGCCTTGCTGGCGCTCGGCTACATCACGAAACTTTCCGAAGATTTCTCGCGCCGTGTAGTCGTCACCTGGGTGCTGGTGACGCCGGTCTTGCTGGTCATGCTCTCGCTGGTCTTGCACGGCGTGACCCGTGCGCTGCTTCGCGACGCGGCCCAGGCACGCCGCGCGGTCATCGTCGGCTGCACGCAGGCGAGCATGGAGCTCGCGAAGCGCCTCGGCCTGCATGTCGAGCTCGGCATCTCGGTGGCGGGCTTCTTCGATGACCGTGGTAGCGACCGGCTCGGGTGTTCCAGGCACGCGCAGCTCCTCGGCCGCTTCGATGACGTCGCGGCGTTCGTGAACCAGCGCAACATCGACGTCATCTTCATCGCCATTCCGCCGGGCCAGGTACCGCGGATGCGCGAACTCGTGCACGAGCTCGGTGACACCACGGCTTCCATCTATTTCCTGCCCGATGTCTCCGGCTTCGACATGATCCAGCAGCGCGCCAGCGAAATGCTCGGCATGCCGGTGGTGGCGATGTGCGAGACGCCGTTCCACGGTTACCGCGGGCTCATCAAGCGCCTCATGGACGTGGGCATCGCGATGTCCGCACTGGTGCTGCTGTCGCCATTGTTGTTAGGCATCGCATGGGCGGTGAAGCGCAGCTCCCCGGGCCCGATCCTGTTCCGCCAGCGCCGTTACGGTCTCGACGGCCGCGAAATCATGGTCTACAAGTTCCGCACCATGAGCGTGTGCGAGAACGGCGCCAAGGTCACGCAGGCGTCACGCAACGATGCACGAGTCACACCCGTCGGCAAGCATCTGCGGCGCTGGTCACTCGATGAACTGCCGCAGCTTATTAACGTATTGCAAGGCACGATGAGCATCGTAGGACCTCGCCCACACGCTGTCGCACACAACGAGGAGTACCGCAAGCTGATCAAACGGTACATGGTTCGTCACAAGGTTCTGCCGGGCATCACAGGACTTGCGCAGGTGCGCGGTTGCCGCGGCGAGACCTCCCGGGTGGAACACATGGAAGCGCGAGTGCTGTTCGATCTCGAGTACATGCGTCGGTGGTCGCCGATGCTGGACCTGGAAATCATCCTGGCCACGGCCGTTGCCGTGATCCGAACTGACCGCGCGTATTGAACGAAATGTTGCAAGGGGTCTCGCTCACGCATGCCGACGTTTCTCGGATTTGCCGCTTTGTGCCTGTTGGCGACCGACGCGCTGAATATCTATCTCAGTCCTGTGCCGGGTTTGTCGGCGAAGAACCTGATCATCTACTGCGTCGCAATACTCCTGGCACTGCGCATGGTGATCGGCCGGCAGTCTGTGTCGGACATGGGTCAAATGCAGGGCGCGTTCATCGCGGTCATCGGTTATGCCTTCGTCACGTGGCTCGTCGCTGCGTTGGTCATCGACTACGGACACTATGACTTCGCCGCATCCGGCATCCTGCTCAAGAGCGAGCTGATCGACTACTACATCTTCTTCCTCGTCTTCCTGTTCGGTGCAAAGACGCCCGACGACGCGATGAAGATGATCAAGGGCCTCGTGCTCGGCGCGGTGTTCGCCAACGTCATCACCGTTCTCGACGGGTTCGGCATCGTGAGCCTCGGATTCCGCATTCGTGAAGACGGCCGCACTGCGGGCGCAGTCGGTGAGTCGAATCAGTATGCTGCTTTCATCGTATTGTTCCTGCCGGCGACCATAGCGGCCGCCGTGTCATCACGCGGGTTTCAGCGGCTGTTCTGGCTGTGCTCCGCGATGGTCGCCGCGATGACGCTGATGATGACGGCCTCGCGCGGCGGATTCGTGGGACTTGCGATGGCTTGCGCGGTGGGCGCGTTCCTGTACCGCCATCTCATTTCGTACAGCAGGATCGCGGGCTGGGTGTTCGCCGCATTGATCCTGCTGGTGCTCGTGGTGACCTTCTCGTCTTACGGCAACCTGCTGGCGGAACGCATGCTAGGCGCTGGCTCCGCGGATGTCGGTACTGTGTCTTCGGGGCGCAGCGACATCTGGGCGACGGCGCTGGCCGCGATGGTCGCGCATCCAATCACTTTCATCACGGGCTTTGGCTGGGACGTCTACTCGTCGATGCCTTTCCAGTTCGCGACGCACAACCACTATCTCCAGCTCTGGTTCAACCTCGGCCTAGTGGGTCTGATCGGCGGCAGCTACCTGCTGTTCTCCAGCATTGCCCGCGCGCGGCGCGCCAGCCTGCAGGCGGCGCCGCCATATCGCGGGCAGTTGATCGCGTTCGTGCTCGGCGGCGTTGGCGTCGCCACGGCCGTGTTTTTCGTCAACCTGCACCAACCCTGGTACTACTTCTGGATGTATGCGGGCGTGGTCATGCGCCTGGTGCTGTTGGTGCAACGCAAGCCGGCGAAAGTACCGGTGACGAGCGCCTCTGATGTGCCGCGGCGCCTGCCCACGCCGAGACGCGATCCGTATGGCTGGGCTCAGCCCCAGGTGCGCTCATGAGCGCACGGCGGATCTGCATCGTCGGCCTCGATTCGTATGGGATGCTGTCAGGGGAAGAGAATCCCAAGTACATCGGCGGCGAGTCTATCCAGCACGTGCTTCTGGCTCGCGCCTGGCGCGATCTCGGCCACGACGTTTCGATCATTGTGCACGACGAAGGCCAGGGCGCACGGCGCAAGCACGATGGCATCACCGCCATCGCGGCACACTCGCGCCAGGGTGGCATTCCGGGCCTGCGGTTTTTCCATCCACGGGCGACGCGGCTCGTGTCGGCGCTGATCGCGGCGGACGCCGATACGTACTTCCAGTCTCCCGCGGGCGCTTATACCGGTATCACCGGCTGGTTCTGTCGCGCCACCGGCCGGCGATTCATTTTCCGCATCGCCTCAGACAGCGACTGCGAAAAGGAACACGGCCGCATCCAGTTCTGGCGCGATCGCAAGCTCTACAACTACGGCTTGCGCAGCGCCGATGTCATCGCGTCGCAGACGGAATATCAGGCGCAGATGCTGCGTGAAAATCACGGCCTCGAGAGTAGTGTGATCAACATGATGGTCGAGCTGCCACGCGCGAGGGCAGAAGTCCGCAAGGACATCGACGTGTTGTGGCTCAGCAATCTGCGCGCGCTCAAACGTCCTGAGCTTGCGCTCGAACTCGCGCGGCAGCTGCCGGACGTCCGGTTCACGCTGGCGGGCGGGCCGATGCCAGGCGGACAGACCTACTACGAAGATGTGGCGGCTGCGGCTGCGCGCCTGCCGAATGTCACCATGCTCGGCGCAGTGCGCTACGCCGACACTGCAGGCTTGTTCGATCGCGCAAAAGTTTTCCTCAACACCTCCAGCATCGAAGGTTTTCCCAACACCTTCCTGCAGGCCTGGATTCGCGGCGTGCCGGTGGTGACGTTCTTCGATCCTGATTCGCTGGTGCAGCGTTTGTCGCTGGGCAAGGCAGCGATCTCGGTGGACGACATGCGCGAGTCCATCCGCAACCTGCTGGAGAACGATGCTGACCGGCAACTCGTCGGGCGGCGGGCGCGGGATTTCGCCACGCGTGAGTTCACCACTGGAGTAGCCGCGAGGTATCTCGAACTACTGGAACACAACTCGCCACGCATGCATTTGGGCACCGCCCCGGAAACCCAATAAGGAACAAGAGGCAAAGCCATGAACACCCCCACCTTTATCGACGTTCCCATCGACACGGCAGCGCTGGCGCTGTCGCCGGTCGAACCCGGCGCCTCGGGTACAGCGCAATGCGCGGCGCGCAGTGATGTGCTGTTCGTGCTCAACAGCCTTGGAGTCGGCGGGTCGGAATGCAAGATCGCGCGCATGGCGAATCGATTGAAGGAAGATGGCGTGCAGGTGACGCTCGCCTGCCTCAACGGTCCTTACACGCTCGAGCCGTCGGTGCGCCGTGACGTGCCGCTGCACAAGGTCGAGCGCCGCGGCAAGTTTTCGCTGGCCGCGGTCTTGCGGTTGCGCCGCCTGCTGCTGCAGGAGCGGCCGGCGACGGTAATCGCGGTGAATCTGTACCAGGCGCTGTACGTCGCTTGTGCGACAGCATTGCTGTCGCATCGTCCGCGCACGGTGGCGCTGGTGAACACCTCCACGTTTCGGGGTCGCCGTCTTTGGAAGCGCCTCTACCAGATGGTGCTGTCGCGTTTTGATCTGACCGTGCACGGCTCACAGGCGCAGCGCCGATTCTGGGTCGAAGCCAGCAGCCGCGCCCACGACAATTCCACGGTCATCTACAACGGCGTCGATTCAGCGCATTTCGAGCCCGTCGCCTCCCATGAAGCGGCGAAGCGCCTGCGCACGCGTCTCGGGGTGAGCCCGGAAGCGTTGCTCATGGGTACGGTTGGACGCATGCGTCCGGAAAAAAACCAGGAAGTCTTGCTGACCACGCTGCGCCACCTGCGTGTGGCGCGAGTCGATGTTCACCTGGTCATTGCCGGTGACGGACCACTGCGTGACTATCTGGCGCGTCGCGCCGCCGAGCTCGAGGTGGCAGACCGCGTGTCGTTCGTCGGCGAGCTCGACGACGTGCGCCCGGTATTGACTGCACTCGACGTTTTCGTTTTGCCATCGACGGCAGTCGAGTCGTTTTCCAACGCTGCGCTCGAGGCCATGGCCATCGGCCGTCCCGTCGTCCTCAGTGACATCGGCGGTGCGCGCGAAATGATCGACGACGGCGTCGAGGGTTACGTGGTGTCGCCGACGGAGCTTGCTGCGCGCCTGCCGGCGCTTATTGCCGCGCTGTATGCCGACCGGCGCAAGCGCCAGCAGATGGGCCACGCGGCACGCCTTCGCGCCGAAACACGCTTTTCGGTCCGCGCCATGGTGGCGGCGTATCGCGCGCTGCTCGGCGGAGAAACCGCATGACACCGGACCCAGTGCCGATGACACGGGACACGACGACGCTCCTGGTGCCCCCAGTGCAGCCGCCAACCCCATCTGCGCCGGCCGCACAGGCGCCGGTGCGCGCCGTCGCGCCGGCCCGCCGTATCAAGGTCGTGCAGTTCGGCCCGGCTCTCGACGTGCGCGGCGGCATCACCACCGTCGAGCAGCACATCTGCGATTACCTCGCGCCCTACGTGTCCTTGCGGCACGTGGCGACCATGGACGAAAGCTCGAAGCTCGGCCGGGCGCTGGTGTTCTCCCGCGCCGTGGGTGACATGCGCCGTACGCTTGCGAGCATCGACCCGTCCATCGTGCACATCCACTTCGCGTCGAGCGGTAGCGCTCTGCGCAAGATGATCCTCGCCGACATGGTGACGCGCGCCGGCCGGCCGCTGGTCCTGCATGCGCACGGCGGCTACTTCGACCAGTTTCATCGCAAGCTGCCGGCATTCCTGCGGCGTACCGTCGATGGCATCCTGCAGCGCGCGAACGTGTTGATTGCACTGTCGCCACGCTGGCGCGATTTCTACGTCAACGAGTGCGAAGTTTCTCCTTCGCACGTAGCGGTGCTGCCGAACCCTGTGCGCTGGACTCCCGATATCCCGAATCGTGCCGGGCGCACGACCGTGCAATTCGTATTCCTGGGTCGCATGTCGCAGAAGAAAGGCGCTTACGATCTCGTCAACGCGTTCGCCGCGATGCCCGAGGCAGTGCGCGCGCGCGCGCGCCTCACGCTCGCGGGTGACGGAGATCTCGAAGCCCTCCGCAAGCTCGCCGAGCCATTCGGCGAGCGCGTGCGCGTGCTTTCCTGGATCGACAGTTCGGAACGCGAGCGTCTCCTGGCGGAGAGCGACGTGTTCGTGCTGCCCTCATACAACGAGGGCGTACCCATGGCATTGCTCGAAGCCATGGCGGCCGGCCTGCCGGCGATCGTCACGCCCGTGGGCGGCATTCCCGACGTGCTGCGGCACGGAGTCGAGGGGCTGATGGTCGAGCCGGCGCGCGTGGCCGATCTCAGCGCGGCCATGGCGCGCATGGTGACCCATGATGGCGAGCGCAACGCCTCCGGGCGACGTGCGCATGACCGCGCGCGCAGCTTCGACGTGCATGCGTATGCACGCAGCCTCGCAGATATCTACCAGCGCATAGCGCCAGTCGCCGAGTACCGGGAGCCTGCATGAGCGCATTGGCGACCGTTGCCGGTTTCATGAGGAAGCATGTGGTCGGACAGGACACGCCGCGCGGCAAGACGCCGCGCCGCGTCCATCGTCCGCCGGTTCACGACGCGCTTCGACGCCACGGCGTGGAACCGCTGTTCACCCGCTGAGTCTATGCAACAGCCTGGTTGGTATTTGCAGCGCCTGCGAGTCATGTCGGGCGCGGAGGTTGCGCATCGCCTTGCGCGCAAGATGCGCCTGTTGTCGCAGAAGTTCGTGTCGAACGAATTGCCGCCGCGCGACGAGGCAGCGCGCGATCTGCGTTTCCTGCCGCCGTTCATCCCCGTGGCTCCCGAGCACCTCACGGCCGCGGCCGAGCGCGTGCTGGCTGGAAAATTCAGCTTCTTCGACCTGACCGACTGCGAGCTTGGCCGCCCGCCACAATGGAACAGAGACCCGCTCACACGCCGTGCGGCCGGTACGCGGCGGGCCAGCAGCATCGATTACCGCGACGAGCGGGAAGTCGGGAACATCAAGTATCTGTGGGAGCCAAACCGGCATCTGCACCTGCCGCTGCTGGCGCAGGCCCATGCGGTCACCGGAGATCCGCGATATGCACTCGAAATCCAGGCGCACGTCGACTCATGGATCGAGCAATGTCCCGAAGGGTGGGGGCCGAACTGGGTGAGCCCGCTGGAGCTCGGCATTCGGCTCATCAACTGGAGCATTGCATGGCAGTTGCTCGGCGGCATGCGCGCGAAACTCTTCGTCTCGCCCGAGGGCATGGCATTCCGCGAACGCTGGCTGACCTCCATCTACCAGCACGTGCGCATGATCGCCGGCAACCTGTCGCGTTTCTCTTCGGCTAACAACCATCTGATCGGCGAAGCGGCCGGCGTGTACGTGGCCGCGTCCACGTGGCCGTTGTGGCCACAGATGGCCGAATGGGGTGAGAGCTGCCGCGCAGTGCTCGAAGAAGAATGCCACCGGCAGAACGCGCCCGATGGCGGCAATCGCGAGCAGGCGTTTGCTTACCAGACATTCGTGCTGGATTTCCTGCTGATCTCGGGTCTCGCGGCGCGCAGCCGCGGCGAAGATTTCTCGCCCGTCTACTGGCGGCGCGTGGAAACCATGATCGATTTCCTGGCCTCGATGACCAACGTCGCCGGTTCGCTTCCCATGATTGGTGACGGCGATGATGGCTATGCAGTGAAGCTCGCGGCCGAGCCGGGCTTCTCGCCGCACATCTCGTTGATCGTCACGGGCGCGGTGTTGTTCGGTCGTGAAGACCTGGCGTCCAAGGCCGGCGCGCTCGACGGGAAGACAGCGACCCTGCTGGGGGTCGAAGCCGTGCGGCGGCTGGCGCAGCTTCGCATCCGCGCCCGACGCGGCTTCCGGCCGCGGTTGCAGTTTCCCGAATCCGGCTACTACCTGCTCGGCACCGGGTTCGAGACACCAGACGAGGTTCGACTGCTGGTGGACGCTGGCCCGCTCGGTTATCTCAGCATCGCCGCGCATGGGCATGCCGACGCGTTGTCCTTCGTGCTCAGCATCGGCGACCGCGAAATCCTGGTGGATCCTGGCACCTACGCCTATCACACGGAACCGGTGTGGCGGCGCTACTTCCGCAGCACCCTGGCGCACAACACGGTGGGTATCGATGGCGAAGACCAGTCCGTGCAAGCCGGGAATTTCATGTGGTCGCAGCACGCGCAGGCGCGCTGCATCGAATTCGAGGTGGGCGCCGAGCGGCAACGCTTCGTCGGCGAACACTACGGCTATCAGCGACTCCAGGATCCGGTGGTGCACCGGCGGGAAATCGTCCACGACGCTCGCCGGCAGCTCATCGAGGTGACCGACATGCTGCGTTGTGACCACGAGCATCGCGCGCGGCGTTCCTGGCATTTCGCCGAAGACTGCGAAGTAGAACGCGCGGGCGCTGGTCTCAAGGTCACGTCCGGGATGACGCAGCTGTACTTCGAGCCACGCGAAGCGCTTGATAGCTTCGAAGTGCACCGCGGCGGCGGACCGGAACAGGGAGGCTGGGTGTCGCGCAGCTTCGGATGCAAGCAGCCGTGCACGACGGTGCACTGGACCTCGACCATTTCGGGAGTCACGGTGCTTCGCACTCGCATCGCTTACACGAGGGGACGCGCCTTTGGCATCTGATCCCGCGATCCTCGATGACCTCCACCAGGTAGTGACCGCCGATGTGCCGAGCGGCGAACGCACGCTTACGCTCCGGCATGACGACACGTTTGGTCTTTTCAACGAAATCGGCGACATCGACGCCGAGACACGCACCGAGGCCGGCCTCTATCGCGGCGGCGTGCGTCACCTGTCGCGGCTGACACTGACCATTGCGTCGTTGCGGCCATTGTTGCTGTCCGCGACGCCGCGCGACGACAACGTGCTGCTCAGCATCAGTCTCACCAACCCGGACGTGCGCGGTGATGGCGGCCGCGTGATACTGCCGCGCGGCACGCTCTACATCACGCGCTCGCGCTTCATCTGGGCGGGCGTGTGCTACGAGATGATCCGCGTGCGCAACTTCGCGTTGACTACCGTGGCCGTGGAGCTGGCGGTGCGATTCGGTTCGGATTTCGAAAACATCGTCGACGTACGCGCCCAGCGCCGCGTGGACGCGGCGCGCTCGCGCTTCGAGCGCGTGGAGCGCGACAGCGTCACGCAGGGATGCCTCGGCGCCGACGAGATCACGCGCGAGACCGTTGTCGACTGCCACACCGCGCCCGAAGCGATTTCTGCCGACAGCCTGCGGTACCGTTTGCAGATCGGAAGCCGTGGCGAGAAGACCATTGCGCTTGCCATTGGCTGCCGGTCGGCAAACCAGCCGGTGCAGATTTCCAACTTCACGCGCACGCTTGCAACCGCCGAGGAATTCGCGCGCAGCGGCGGCCTGCCTGGTTGCCAGGTGCAATCGAATGACGCCCCATTCAACGGCTGGATACGGCGCGCGTACTCGGACATCGGCATGATGTTGACATCGACTGCGCAAGGGCGGGTTCCGTCGGCGGGGCTGCCATGGCTCGATGCCCTGTTCGGACGTGACGCGATCATCGTCTCCCTGCAGACACTGTGGTTATGGCCTGACATCGCGCGCGATGTGCTGCGGCATCTCGCCGCCACACAATGCACCAGCAGTTCGATCGGTAACGGCGGCGAAATCGGCAAGATCCTCAACGAGTCGCGAGGCAGCGGTGTCAAGCCTGACTACTTCGGGGTCGACACCACGCCGCTGTTCGTGCTGCTCGCCGGCGCGTATTACGCGCGCACCGCCGACCTCGACCTGATGACTCAGCTTTGGCCGTCGATCACCGCCGCGTTGCGCTGGATCGACGTCTATGGCGACGTGGACGGAGACGGGTTCGTCGAGACGCGGCCGCGCGGCGCGGCGCCGTCACAACATGGCTGGAAGAGTGCGCCGGATGCGGTGTTCCATGCCGACGGTCGGATCGCCACGGGACCACTCGCATTGTGCGAAGTGCAGGGTTACGTCTACGCGGCAAGACTCGCGGCCGCGCGCATTGCGCGTTCGCTCGGTGAAGCGCCGCGCGCCATCGCACTGGTCGAGTCGGCGCAGGCGCTGCAGGCGAGATTCAACAGCGCGTTCTGGTGCAAGGACATCGAGACGTACGCGCTCGCGCTCGACGGCGACAAGCAACCCTGCCGCGTGCGCACGTCGAACCCCGGGCACTGCCTGTACACGGGTATCGCGCATGCGGAACGCGCGCGTCAGGTCATCGCGGGGCTTGGTGACGAACACATGTTTTCCGGCTGGGGGGTGCGGTCGGTCGCCGACACGGAGTTGCGTTACAACCCGATGTCGTACCACAACGGTTCCATCTGGCCGCATGACAACGCGCTGCTGGCCGCGGGGGCGGCACGTTATGACGATAAGTCCTTCGCGCTTCGAATTCTCACGGCCCAGTTCGAGGCGTCCTGTCACTTCGACCTGATGCGCCTGCCAGAGCTTTTCTGCGGATTCCGGCGCAAGGGGCACGAGGCGCCGATGCAGTTCCCCGTCGCGTGCTCGCCGCATTCCTGCTCGGCAGGCGCCACCTTCCTGCTGCTGCAGAGTGTGCTCGGCATCACCATCGATGCGCTCGATAGCCACATCGTGCTGTCGCACCCCGTGGTCCCGGATCACTTCCAGGAGATCAGCGTGCGCAACCTGACCGTCGGCGAAGCATCCGTGGACTTCACGGTCCGGCGGCATGCCGGGAACGTGAGCGTGAGCGTGGAAAGACGGGAAGGAAAAGTGGACCTGGTGATCCGAAGCTGAGCCGAGGCGTAACGGCGACGTTGTCAGCCTCATCCTACGGCAGAGTGCGGAGCAGTCCCGCGCAGGTGGCATTTACACTCTGACGCACTCGCAGGAAACCAGGTAAACCATGGACATTTCCACTCGTGGCCGCACCGCCGCGGCGCGCCGCCGTACGCCCCAGCAAGCAAAGCAGGGCACGAATGGCATCGATCACGGCAGTGCGCCGGACCTCGATCTCAAGAAATTGCTGCGGGCGCTTCAATCTGTGCGTGATGGTGATTTCCGCGTGCGCCTTGCAACGGATCAGACCGGCCTCGGCGGCAAGATCGCCGATGCATTCAACGAGATGGTGAGCGCCAACCAGCGTATGGCGTCCGAGCTCGAACGTGTCGGACAAATGGTAGGCAAGGAAGGCAAGACGCGTATCCGGGTTTCGAGCGAGCGCCGCACGGGCGCGTGGGGCGAGATGGAATCGTCCGTCAACACGCTCATCGACGACTTGCTCTGGCCCACTGCGGAAGTGACTCGCACCATCACCGCCGTGGCGCGTGGCGATCTCACGCAGAGCATGCGGCTCGAGGCCGATGGACGTCCGCTGAAGGGCGAGTTCCTGCGGTCTGCCACCGTGGTCAACGAGATGATCACGCAGATGGGCGTGTTCACCTCCGAGGTCACACGCGTCGCTCGCGAAGTAGGCACCGAAGGAAAGTTAGGCGGCCAGGCCGCAGTGCTCGGTGCGAGCGGTGTGTGGAAAGACCTCACCGACAACGTGAATTCGATGGCTGCGAACCTCACCGGCCAGGTGCGCAACATCTCTGAAGTGACCATCGCCGTCGCGAATGGCGACCTGTCGCGCAAGATCTCGGTGGACGTGCGCGGCGAAATCCTGCAGCTCAAGGAAGCCATCAATACGATGGTGGACCAGCTGCGTTCCTTCGCCTCGGAGGTGACTCGCGTCGCGCGCGAGGTAGGCACCGAAGGAAAGTTAGGCGGCCAGGCGATCGTGCCTGGCATCGCCGGCACCTGGAAAGATCTCACCGACAACGTGAACAGCATGGCCGGAAATCTCACCGGCCAGGTGCGTAACATCGCCGAGGTGACCACGGCGGTCGCCAACGGCGACCTGTCGCGCAAGATCACGGTGGACGTGCGCGGCGAAATCCTGCAGCTCAAGGAAACCATCAACACGATGGTGGATCAGTTGCGTTCGTTCGCCTCCGAAGTGACGCGCGTCGCGCGCGAAGTAGGCACCGAAGGAAAGTTGGGCGGCCAGGCCGCCGTGCCCGGTGTCGCGGGAACCTGGAAGGATCTCACCGATAACGTGAACTCCATGGCCGCGAACCTCACCGGCCAGGTGCGCAACATCGCCGAAGTAACTATCGCGGTGGCGAGCGGCGACCTGTCGCGCAAGATCACGGTGGACGTGCGTGGAGAAATCCTGCAGCTGAAGGAAACCATCAACACGATGGTGGACCAGCTGCGATCGTTCGCCTCTGAGGTAACACGCGTCGCGCGCGAAGTAGGCACCGAAGGAAAGCTCGGCGGCCAGGCCATCGTGCCCGGCGTCGCGGGCACGTGGAAGGACTTGACCGAAAACGTGAACTCGATGGCCGCGAACCTGACCGGCCAGGTGCGCAACATCGCCGAGGTGACCACGGCCGTCGCGACGGGCGACTTGTCGCGCAAGATCACGGTCGACGTGCGCGGCGAAATCCTGCAGTTGAAAGAAGCCATGAACACCATGGTCGATCAGCTGCGTTCCTTCGCCTCTGAGGTGACGCGCGTCGCGCGCGAAGTAGGTACGGAAGGAAAGCTGGGCGGTCAGGCCGAGGTGACCGGCGTGTCGGGCGTGTGGAAGGACCTCACCGACAACGTGAATTCCATGGCGTCCAACCTCACCAACCAGGTGCGCAACATCGCGGAGGTGACGACCGCGGTGGCCAAGGGCGACCTGTCGCGCAAGATCACGGTGGACGTGCGCGGCGAAATCCTGCTGCTGAAGGAAACCATCAACACGATGGTGGACCAGTTGAACGGCTTCGCGGCCGAAGTGACGCGCGTGGCGCGCGAGGTAGGCACCGAAGGAAAGCTGGGCGGCCAGGCAACCGTCACCGGTGTGGCCGGCACATGGAAGGATCTCACCGACTCGGTGAACGCCATGGCGACCAACCTCACCGGCCAGGTGCGCAACATCGCCGAGGTGACCACGGCCGTGGCGCGTGGCGACCTGTCGCGCAAGATCACGGTGGACGTGCGCGGCGAAATTCTCGAGCTCAAGGAAACCATCAATACGATGGTTGACCAGCTCAACTCGTTCGCGGCCGAAGTGACGCGCGTGGCGCGCGAAGTAGGCACCGAAGGAAAGCTGGGCGGCCAGGCCAACGTGAAAGACGTCTCGGGCGTCTGGAAGGACCTCACGGAAAACGTCAACGTCATGGCGAACAACCTGACGGAACAGGTCCGCGGCATCGTCAAAGTGGTGACCGCGGTCGCCACCGGAGATCTGCGTCAGCGCCTCACGGTGGAATCGAAGGGCGAAGTCGCGGCACTCGGCGAAACCATCAACTCCATGACCGGCACGCTTGCCATCTTCGCCGACCAGGTGACCTCTGTGGCACGCGAGGTCGGTGTGGAAGGCCGCCTCGGCGGTCAGGCCCACGTGGCCGGTGCGTCGGGCACGTGGAAAGATCTCGTGGCCAACGTGAACATGCTTGCCGCGAATCTGACGACCCAGGTGCGCGCCATCGCCGAAGTGGCCACCGCGGTGACGAAAGGCGACCTCACACGTTCGATTCAGGTGGAAGCGCGCGGCGAAGTGTCCGAGCTCAAGGACAACATCAACGCGATGATCCACAACCTCCGTCACACGACGGATCGCAACACCGAGCAGGACTGGCTCAAGACGAACCTGGCCAAGTTCTCGCGCATGATGCAGGGCCAGCGCGATCTCGTGACCCTCGGCAATACGCTGCTGGCGGAGTTCGCGCCGCTGGTGAGTGCGCACCAGGGCGTCATCTACATCGTCGATTACGACGAGGGCCAGCGTTACCTCAAGCAGCTCGCGAGTTATGCCGACGTACGCGAATCGGCCGAGCCACGGCGCTATCGCTTTGGCGAGGGTTTCGTGGGCGAGTGCGCCGTGCAACGCCAGCGCCTGCTGCTCGCGCGCATTCCGCCGGACACGGTGCGTATGAGCAGTGGCCTCGTAGACGCGCAGCCGCGCAACGTCATCGTGCTGCCGGTGCTCTACGAAGGCGAGATCAAGGCGGTCATCGAGCTCGCCTCGCTGTATGAATTCACGGCCTCGCACCTGGCCTTCCTCGAGCAGCTCACGGGTTCCATCGGCGTGGTGCTCAACACCATCGAAGCGACGATGCGCACCGAAGGTCTGCTCAAGCAGTCGCAGGAGCTCGCCGGCGAACTGCAGACCCAGCAGGTGGAACTGCAGCAGACCAACGAAGAGATGGCCACCAAGGCGCGGCTGCTCGCCGAGCAGAACGCCGAAGTGGAACGCAAGAACCAGGAAATCGAGCAGGCCCGCAAGGCGCTCGAAGAAAAGGCCGCCGAGCTCGCGCTCACCTCGAGATACAAGACCGAGTTCCTCGCCAACATGTCGCACGAGCTGCGCACGCCGCTCAACAGCATCCTCATCCTCGGGCAGCAGCTCTCGGAGAATCCGGAGGCCAATCTGAGCGCACGGCAGGTGGAGTTCGCCAAGACCATCCACGCGGCCGGCACCGACCTGCTGAACCTGATCAGCGACATCCTCGACCTCTCGAAGATCGAATCGGGCACCGTCACGGTGGAGAGCGAAGAGCTGGCGTTCTCGCAATTGCGCGAAACCATCGAACGCAATTTCCGCCACGAGGCCGAATCGCGGCATCTCACGTTCACCACGGATTTCGATCCGCGCCTCGGCCGCACCATGGTCACGGACGCCAAGCGTCTCATGCAGATCGTCAAGAATCTCCTGTCGAATGCCATGAAGTTCACCGCGCAGGGCAGTGTGCGCCTGCACGTCGGCCCCGCCATGCTCGGCTGGACGGAGGATCATCCGGTGCTGTCGCAGGCCAAGCAGGTGGTCGAGTTCGCGGTCACGGATACCGGCATCGGCATCTCGCCGGAGAAGCAGAAGATCATCTTCGAGGCCTTCCAGCAGGCGGATGCGGGCACGGCGCGCAAGTACGGCGGCACGGGCTTGGGCCTCGCGATTTCGCGTGAGCTCGCCCACCTGCTCGGCGGCGAGATCCGTCTCAAGAGCTCGCCCGGCGGCGGCAGCACGTTCACCCTCTATCTACCGCTGGCGTACCAGGGTGCGGCCTATGGCCGCGGCGCTTCCGCGACATTCATCAAGGCACCGCCGGCCGCGCTGGCAGCGCCGAACCTGCCTGCGCCGCACATCGAGCGCGTCGAAGACGACCGCGACAATATAGAGGAGGGTGACAGTACCGTCCTCATCGTCGAGGACGAGCCGAGCTACGCGAAGATGCTCGCCGCGGCGGCGCACGCCAAGGGATTCAAGGCGCTCGTAGCCCAGAACGGCACGGATGCGCTGTCGCTGGCGCGGAAGTTCCAGCCGAGCGCCGTCACGCTCGATGTATTCCTGCCCGATATGCTGGGCTGGACCGTGCTCAACCAGCTCAAGCACGACCCGGCCACGCGGCACATCCCCGTCCAGGTCCTGACCGTGGAGGAGGAGCGCCAGTACGGACTCGAACGTGGCGCGTTCTCGTTCATGACGAAGCCGTCGAGCACCCAGGGCCTGGAGGCGGTGTTCACGCGCATCCAGCAGTTCATCGAGCCGCGCGTTCGCGAGCTGCTGGTGGTCGAAGACGACGCATCGGAACAGATGAGCATCGCCGAATTGATTGGTGCCTCGGATATCCGGATTTCCTCCGCCGACAGTGGCGAGCGCGCACTCGAGCTGCTGCGTGAGCGCAGGTTCGATTGCGTGATCCTCGATCTGAAGCTGCCCGACGTGACCGGATTCGAGCTGCTCACGCAAATCCAGCGCGATGAAACCTTGCGCGAAATTCCCATCGTCGTCTTCACCGGGCGTGAGCTCACGCACGAGGAGGAAGCGGAGCTGCGCCAGCGCGCCAAGAGCATCGTGCTGAAAGGAGTGCAGAGCCCCGAGCGTCTGCTCGACGAAACGGCGCTGTTCCTGCATCGCCGTATCGGCGACCTGCCCGAATCGAAGCAGCGCATGATCGAGAAGTTGCACGACAGCGATGAGCCGCTGCGTGATCGCAAGGTGCTGGTGGTCGACGACGACGTTCGTAATATCTTCGCGCTCAACAGCCTGCTCGAGCGCCATGGAATGAACGTGGTCACGGCGACCAACGGCCAGGACGCCATCAAACTACTGGATCACCACCCGGACGTCTCGCTGGTCCTCACCGACGTCATGATGCCGGAGATGGACGGCTACGAGACCATGCGGCGAATCCGTGAAATCCCGGACTTCCGTCAGCTGCCGATCATCGCGCTGACTGCGAAGGCGATGAAGGGCGACCGTGAGAAATGCCTGCAGGCCGGTGCGTCTGACTATGTCGCCAAACCCGTGAACACCGAACAGTTGTTGTCGCTCGTCAGGATGTGGTTGCAGCCATGAATGGATCAGCACGCGCCAATATCCTCATGGTCGACGACCAGCCGGCGCGTTTGCTCACCTATCGCGCCATCCTCGAACCTCTCGGGCACAACCTGGTTGCGGTCAATTCCGGCCTCGAGGCACTCGATGCGCTTATGAAGCAGGAGTTCGCGGTCGTGTTGCTCGACGTCAAGATGCCGGGCATGGACGGCTTCGAAACTGCGGAGCTGATCCACGACCACCCGCGCTTCGAAACCATACCCATCATTTTCGTGACCGGCGTGCACGTCACGGAGTTCGACCGGCTCAAAGGCTACAAGGCCGGTGCCATCGACTACGTGTACATCCCGGTCATTCCGGAGATCCTGCGCAGCAAGGTGGCGGTGCTCGTGGAGCTGTACGGCAAGCGGCGCGAATTGCAGGCGGTGAACAAGGAACTGGCGGAGTCCAACAAACGGCTCGCGGAAGCCAACAACTCGCTGCAGCTGGAGAAAACGCGCGAGCTCGAAGAGCTCAATGGCCACCTGCGGCGCGCGAATGACGAACTGTCGCGTTCGGAGAACATGCTCAAGGAAGCGGTGGTCAAGCGCGACGAATTCCTCGCCATGCTGTCGCACGAGCTGCGCAATCCGCTCTCGCCACTGCGCAATGCATCTCACATGCTCATGCAGGGCGACACGCAGGATCCCAAGATCGTCTGGTCGCGCGGGGTCATCGAACGGCAGCTCAAACACCTGATCCGGCTCGTCGACGACCTGCTCGACGTGTCGCGCATTGCGCGCGGCAAGATCGTGCTGGTCTCCGAGCGGGTGAACGTGGCGGACGTCGTGGCCGCCGCGTCGGAAACAGTCCAGCCGCTGCTCGAACAGAAAAGACAGAGCCTCGAGTTGAATAATGAGGCCACGGACCTGTTCGTGCGCGGTGACCCGGTGCGCCTCTCCCAGGTGGTCGGAAATCTGCTGCACAACGCCGCCAAGTACACGGGCGAGGCGGGTCGCATCGTGCTGACCACGCGCGCGAACGACGGAAGAGCGGAGATCTGCGTACGCGACAGCGGAATCGGAATTTCCGCCGACTCCATGCCGCACATCTTCGAGCTGTTCACACAGATCCCCAGCGAGCGGGTGAACACCAGCGGCGGTCTGGGTATCGGTCTCGCGCTGGTCCGCGCGCTCGTCGAGCTGCACGGAGGCGAGATCATTGCCGCCAGCGACGGACTCGACCGTGGCAGCGAATTCACCGTGCGGCTGCCGCTGTTCGCGAGCGAACCGGCCGCGGCCGGTGCGACGAATATCGTTCCCCCGAAAGACCAGGTGGTTCCCGTGCGACGCAATATCCTCATCGCAGACGACAACCAGGACGCGCTCGAAAGTCTGGCGCTCATGCTCAGGCTCGAAGGACACGAAGTGCATTGCGCGTCCGATGGCGAGGAAGCGCTGGCACTCGCAGGGCTTCAACGCCCGGAGATCGTCGTGCTCGATGTCGGCATGCCTAAGCTCGACGGCTGCGAGGTGGCGCGACGCATTCGTGCCGAGAGCTGGGGCCGAGGTGCCGTGCTCGTCGCGCTCACGGGCTGGGGGCAGGACGTCGA
>Ga0207683_10001873_pt1 | contig 18600 bp, 15 predicted proteins | sample KBSM73metaG_FD_184333 | JGI IMG/M metagenome (GOLD analysis project Ga0207683, IMG submission 184333) | Miscanthus rhizosphere microbial communities from Kellogg Biological Station, Michigan, USA - KBS M7-3 metaG (SPAdes) (version 2) | ecosystem: Host-associated > Plants > Roots > Rhizosphere >... | reverse complement strand
CAGCGCGTTGACGTGTGCAGCCAGACCGAGCGTCGATGCATCGGCGCCGTGCGGCTCGACGCCGCTCTTCAGCGCGGTGAACAGCGGCGCGGCCAGCGCTTTGCCCAGCTCGACGCCCCATTGGTCGAACGAATTGATGCCCAGCAGCACGCCTTCGACAAAGGTCCGGTGTTCGAACAGCGCGATCAGCTGGCCCAGTCGCCGCGCATTGAGCTCCGGCAGCAGCAGCGTCGTCGACGGACGGTTGCCGGGACAGACGCGACTGGCCGCGAGCGCGTCGGCCGAGGCCGGCGCGGCGTCCTTCGCTGCGCGCGCGACTTCGGACCGCGCCTCGTCGAGCGACCTGCCGCGCATCAGGGCCTGCGCCTGCGCCAGCGCATTGGCGACCAGCAGCGCCTGCTGCTCGCCCAGCGGGTGAGCGGCGCGCACCGGCACGATGAACTCGACGGCTGCCGTCGACGTGCCCTGGTGCAGCCACTGGAAGTAGGCGTGCTGGCCGTCGGTGCCGGGGCCGCCCCACAGCGCCGGCGCAGTCGGACCGTCGACCGGTGATCCATCGCGCAGCACCGACTTGCCGTTGCTTTCCAGCGTCAGCTGCTGCAGATAGCTTGGCAGCAGCTTGAGCGCCTCGGCGTACGGCGCGACGATGCGTTGCGGGTAGGCGAGCATGCGCGCATTCCAGAAATCGACCAGCGCCAGCAGCACCGGCAGATTGCGTTCCAGCGGCGTCTCCCGAAAATGGCGATCGATGCTGGCGGCGCCGGCGAGGAGCTCCGCATAGGTGTCCCAGCCGCAGCGAATCGCGATCGGCAGTCCAACCGCCGACCAAAGCGAATAGCGGCCGCCGACCCAGTCCCAGATCGGCAGTATGTCGGTTCCCGCGACGCCGAACGCGCGTGCCGCCTCGTCGTTGCTGGTGATCGCGACGAAGTGCGCGCCAAGCGCGCCGCCGGCGCCCAGCGCGTGCGCCAGCCACGCGCGCGCCGCATGCGCGTTGGCGAGCGTTTCGCCGGTCGTGAACGTCTTCGAGGTCACGATGAACAAGGTCGTCGCCGGATCGAGCCCGGCCAGGGCGCGCGTCAGGTGCTCGGGATCGACGTTGGAGACGAACGCAACGTCGGCGCCGTCGGCGCGTTGGTTCCGCGGCTGGGCGAGCGCATCGCAGACGAGCTTGGGTCCGAGGTCGGAGCCGCCGATGCCGATCGCGATCACATGACGCAGCGGCCTGCCGCTCGCGCCCAGGCGCAAGCCGCCGCGGACCTGTGACGCCAGGCTGCGCACGCGCGCCTGCGCAGCGCGAATCTGCGCGATCACGTCGTTGCCGTCGACCAGAAGCGGCGTGTCGTCCTGCTGGCGCAACGCGGTGTGCAGTACCGGCCGGCCTTCGGACAGGTTGATCTTTTCGCCGCTGAACAGGGCCGAGATCCATGCCGGCAGGTTGCGCTCGTGCGCATACGCGACGAGGGCATCGATCGCCTGCGGCGTCACGCGTTGCTTCGACCAGTCGGCGAGCCACTGGTCCCACGACAGCGACAGCCGCGAAAACCGGTCGGCGTCGGCGGCGAACAGCTCGGTCAGCGTGCGGCCGGCAAGCGCGGCGCGATGCTCTTCCAGCGCGTGCATCGGCGCTGCGGATTGCGGCGTGCTCATGGTTGCTTCGCCGATGCCAGATTCGATGCAGGCAGAATAATCGATTAAGACGCGGTTGGAAACTTATACAATCGGGCTTCGACCGAAGGTGCTGCGATGGATACGGCTGTCGACAAGGACTTGCCGCTCAAGGAGGACACGCGTCTGCTTGGACGTCTGCTTGGCGACGTGCTGCGCGCGCAGACGGGAGAGAGCGGCTACGCGCGCATCGAATCGATCCGGCAAACCGCGATCGGTCTGCGCCGCGCCTCGGCCGACGACGCGCCGTCGATCAAGGACGAGCTCGCCGGGTTGCTGAACGAGCTGCCGATCGCGCAAACGCTCGACGTCGTTCGCGCCTTCAGCTACTTCTCGCATCTGGCCAACATCGCCGAAGACGTCCACCAGAACCGTCGCCGGCGCGCGCACGCGATCGCGGGCTCGCCGCCGCAGGCGGGCAGCGTCGCGCACGCGCTGGAGCGGCTGCGCGTGGCCGGCATCGACGAATCGGCACTGCGCGCCGTCCTCGGGGAGGCGCTGGTAAGTCCGGTGCTTACCGCGCACCCGACCGAAGTTCAGCGCAAGAGCATCCTCGATGCCGAGCGCGAGATTGCCCGGCTGCTGCAATGGCGCGACCGCAGCACGCTGACGCCTGAAGAGGACGAAGCGATGCGCACCGGACTCTATCGCCAGGTGCTGTCGCTGTGGCAGACGGCGATGGTCCGCCTGACCACGCTGCAAGTCAGCGATGAGATCGACAACGGGCTCGCTTACTACCGTTACACCTTTCTCGACGAGATTCCGCGTCTGTACACGGCGCTCGAAGATCGCTTCGCGCGAGAATATGGGGCCGCGCTCGCGGCGCCGCCGCTGTTGCGGATGGGCTCGTGGATCGGCGGCGATCGCGACGGCAATCCGTTCGTCGTCGCCGAGACGCTGCAATACGCGAGCCGCGCCCAGGCGTCGCTGGTCCTGCTGCATCACCTGGCCGAGGTCCACCAGCTCGGCGCCGAGCTGTCGCTGTCGAATCGCCTGGTTAGCCCGACCGAGCGGCTGCTCGCGCTCGCGGCCGCCGCGCAGGATCCGAATCCCCATCGCGGCGACGAGCCGTACCGGCAGGCGCTGACGGGAATCTATGCGAGGCTCGCGGCGACCGCGCGCGAGCTTGCCAACTGCACGCCGCCGCGTGCGCCTCATTTCGCGCTGCCATCCTACCGGGCGCCGGATGAATTCCTCGCCGACCTCGACGTGATCGCCGAGTCGCTGGCGACGCACGGCGCCGAGCAGCTGGCGGCTGGCCGCCTGCGGCTGCTTCGGCGGGCGGTCAGCGTGTTCGGTTTTCATCTGGCGGCGCTGGATCTGCGCCAGAATTCGGACGTGCACGAACAGGTCGTCGGCGAGCTCCTGGCACGGGCCGGCGTCCATTCCGACTATGCTGCGCTGGACGAAGCGCAGCGGGTCCGTCTGCTTGTCGCCGAGCTCGGCAACCCACGCCTGCTCGACACGCCGCACGTGACGCGCTCGCCGATGCTCCAGAGCGAGATTGCGATTCTGCATGCGGCGGCCGACATCCATCAGCGCTTCGGCCCGGCGGCGCTGCCGAATTACGTGATCTCCAAATGCCAGTCGCTCTCCGACTTGCTCGAAGTTGCAATCCTGCTGAAGGAAGTCGGCTTGCTGACGCCGAACCGGCTCGCGGTCAATATCGTTCCGCTGTTCGAAACAATAGCCGATCTCGGGTGTTGCGGCGAAGTGATGATTGCGGCGTTTCGCCTTCCCCTGTACCAGCGCTGGCTGGCCAGCCGCGGCGGCTGGCAGGAAGTGATGCTCGGCTATTCGGACAGTAACAAGGATGGCGGCTTCGTGACGGCGAACTGGGCGCTGTACCAGGCCGAGCTCAAGCTGGTCGATGCGTTTCGCAGCTTCGACGTCAAGCTGCGCCTGTTTCACGGCCGTGGCGGAACCGTTGGCCGCGGCGGCGGCCCGAGCTACGAAGCGATACTGGCGCAGCCGTCCGGCAGCGTGAATGGCGCCATCCGAGTCACTGAGCAGGGCGAGATCATCGCCAGCAAGTATTCCGATCCGGAGCTCGGACGGCGCAATCTCGAAACCCTGGTCGCCGCGACGCTCGAAGCGACGCTGGTGCGCGATCGCAGTGAAGCCGATCACGCCGGAGACTTTCACGATGCAATGCACGCGCTGTCCGGATTTGCCTTCAAGGCGTACCGCGCGCTGGTCTACGAAACGCCCGAGTTTCTGGCGTATTTCCGTGCGTCGACCCCGATCGCTGAAATCGCCGAGCTGAATCTCGGCAGCCGACCCGCGTCGCGCCGGCCATCGCAGCGCATCGAAGACCTGCGCGCGATTCCCTGGGTGTTCAGCTGGAGCCAGTGCCGGCTGACCTTGCCCGGCTGGTACGGTTTCGGCACCGCGGTCGAGGCTTGGCTGGACGAAGCGCCCGGGGCGCGCGACGAGCGCATCGCGATGCTGCGCGACATGCACCGGCGCTGGCCGTTTTTCCGCAGCATGCTGTCGAACATGAGCATGGTGCTTGCGAAGACCGACCTCGCGATCGCCTCGCGCTACGCGGACCTTGTGACCGATCCGGCGGTGCGCGAAGCAATCTACCCGACACTCGTGGCCGAGCACCGGCGCACCATGCACTGGCTGCTTCAGGTGACCGGCCAGAGCGGACTGCTGGACGACAATCCGACGCTGGCACGCAGCATCCGCAACCGGTTTCCGTACCTCGATCCGCTCAATCATGTCCAGGTCGAGCTTTTGCGCCGTTATCGAGCCGGCCAGACCGATACCCGTACCAAGCGCGGCATCCATCTGACGATCAACGGACTGGCCGCGGGCTTGCGCAACAGCGGCTGACCGCCGCGCCACTCGGCCGGCCGGAGGCCGCCCGGCGCCAGCCGGGGCCGTCGGCGGCTCTGCCTGCCGCAACCCGCCGCCAATTCCGTTGTCGAACCCGTGTATACCCGGGTTCCGGCAGCAAAAATTCCCCTCAGGAGTCGAACAAACATGAATCAGGACAATGACTTTTTTTCGATCTGGACACCGCGACTGCAGAGCCTGTTGCGAATCGTGGTTGGCGGGCTCTTTCTGATGCATGGCTCGGCCAAGCTGTTGCACATCCCGCATGTGGCTCAATTCGACAATGTGCAGCTGACATCGCTGGTCGGCATAGCCGGATTACTTGAATTGGTCGGCGGCTTTCTGCTGCTGATCGGGCTGTTCACGCGTCCGGTCGCCTTCATACTGTCCGGTGAAATGGCTGTCGCCTACTTCATGGCGCACCAGCCGCGGGGCCTGCTGCCGATCCTCAACGGCGGCGAGCTCGCCGCGATCTACACCTTTGTCTTTCTGTATTTCGCCGTTGCTGGCGGCGGCCCGTGGAGCGTCGACGAACGCAGCGGCGCACGCACGAGCCGGCTGACATCGCGGACGCGAGAGGAGCGCGCACGCGAGGACGCCGAGCACCAGCTTTAGCCCGCATTGGCCGGACGGTCGCGCAGTGGGAGTCGCTGCGACCGTCATTTGCCTGCCGCGCGGGCGGCCGTACCGGATGCGCCTGCGAATCCGAGTCCCGGTTATGATGCTTTCCCGTGCTTTGCGCGAGATGGCGTCAGGCCATGCCGGACAACGCCGACTTTTACGATCGACTGCCGGTTTTCGAAGGATTCGCCAACATCATGGATCCGGCGCGCTACCGGCCGCTTCCGGATGACTGGCTGATCGGTCTCACCGACGTCATCGATTCCACGCAGGCGATTGCCGCAGGGCGCTACAAGTCGGTGAACACCGCAGGCGCCTCGGTGATCTCGGGGATTGGCAACGCACTTCCGGGCCGCAAGTTCCCGTTTGTCTTCGGCGGCGACGGCGCGAGTTTCGCCATACCGGCGTGCGATCGCTCGACGGCCTCGGCCGTTCTCGCGGCGACCGCGGCATGGACGCGCGACGAGCTCGATCTCGCGCTGCGCACGGCGCTGGTGCCGGTGGCAGCCGTCAACGAGCAAGGCTTGACGGCGAGCGTCGCGCGGTTCGGGCCGTCCAAGCATGTGTCGTATGCGATGTTCTCGGGGGGCGGTCTCGCCTGGGCCGAGCGCGCAATGAAGGCGGGGCGCTTCACCCTGCAAGCCGCGCCGCCCGGAGAGCGTCCCGATCTGACCGGCCTATCTTGCCGCTGGAACGACATTCCGCCGATTCACGGCCTGATCGTTTCGCTGCTCGTCATGCCGGTGACGCACGGCGACCCTGCGTTTCGCGCCGTCATCGAAGCGCTGCTGGGCGAGCTCGAAGGAAGCCCCGAGGTCGCTCGACCGGTCCCCGACAACGCGCCGGACGTCAGCTGGCCGCCGCCCGGAGCCGAGCTGGAGACACGCACATCGCGCCGCCGCGGCGAGAGCCTGCTGCTGTGGCGTCTGCGCGTGCTCTACCGGACACTGCTGTCGTATACGGTGATGCGGACCGGCATGCGGGTCGGCGAATTCGATCCGGCGGTCTACCGGCGCGAGGTCGTCGAGAATTCGGACTTCCGCAAATACGACGACAATCTGCGCATGACGCTCGACTGCACGCCGGCGCTCGCCGATCGGATCGAGCAGCGCCTGGCCAAAGCGCAGCGCGACAACATCGTGCGCTTCGGCATGCATCGCCAGCCGGCCGCGATCATGACCTGCATCGTGCCCTCGATCACCGAAAGCAACCACGTCCATTTCATCGACGGTGCCGCGGGCGGATACGCGCTGGCCGCGCAGAGATTGCGCGCGCCGGGATGATTTTCGCGCCGGGTCGTCGAGCGACAGACCGCGCTGTCACCTCAGTCGAGTTGCGCGCCTCGCCCTCGCAGGAACCGCTTGACGTCATCGAAGCTGACGGCGCCTGCGCGCTGGCGGTCGATGTCGTCGAAGTGCTTGACGACGTAGCCGAGTCCCGCGGCGCGCGCCTGGTCGCGCGTCACGGTTCCGCTGCGGCCGACATCCGCCGCGTCGAATCCCGCCTTGAGCTTGCGCTCGACCTGCGTGCGCAAGGCGGCACCTTGCGGCGCCGGCGTCGGCGGTGGTGTGCGCAGCTCCGGTGGCACCCACGGATCGCGTATGGTCGTCTCGATCGTCGCGGGCGGCGACTGAGCCGTCGCTGCGGACACGGATGCGGCCACGCCCATCACGAGGGCCAGCGCGGCGCCGGCCAGCGCGAGCTTGGGGCGCGACGGCCGCCCGGCGCCAGAGCCGGCGGGCACCGAGACGCCCTCGGGGCGCAGTCTCATGGCGCCGCCGTCGCGCCCTGGTAGAACTGCGCCAGATCGGCTTTTGCCAGCGCGCGCGATCCGTCGTCGAGATAAGTCATGTGTCCACCGAGGTAGAAGCGCAGCTGCACGTTGGCCATTGGACCCAGCCGCGCCAGATCGCGTTCGGTCTGGAAGAACGGCGTCACCAGATCGTGGTAGCCGTTGACCGACAGCACCTTGAGTTGCGGATTGTGCGCCAGCGCCGCGGCGAGGTCCGGAATCGTGTCGGGCAGCGCATGTCCATCGTGCCCAAAACCCCAGCTGGCGATCGCATTGCTGAGCAGCACGTAGCTCGACGGATTGGTGTACAGCAGGGCGGCATTCAAATACGTCGTGATGGCCGAGGCGAACGAGGCATTGATGAAAGTGCTGGACGGATCGCCCTCGATCGCCAGCGGACTTCCGATCGGCGCCGATACCCGTGCGTCGTAGAGCCCGATCAGCCTGCCGGGAATCAGATTGGCATGATAGAAACCGGGATCGAGATTGAAATGTGTCTGCCAGCCGGCAAGCGACATGCCGGTCGTATCGGCCAGCTGCGTCAGCAAGCCGGGGGGAGGGGGAATCCCCATCGTCAGAAACGCCGCGACCGCGGGATCGTACTGATCGGTGGTGAGCGTGCGCATCTGGCCGATAAAGGCAGGCAGTGCGGACGGCGCGGGGTTCGGATGGTCGAGGTTGTACCAGGCGCCGACAGCGCCGTACGACGGCACGGAGCCCGCGCAACTGACGATAGGTGAAATTACGCCGCAGGCGACGTTGTAGTTCAGTATCGACGATTGCAGGACGACGCCGTTGAGGCTTACGCCGGCGCTTTCCAGCATGTTCGCCAGCACCGCGCTGCGGGTGGTGCCGTAGGACTCTCCAAACAGGAACTTGGGCGAGGTCTCCCGGTTGTTGGCTCCGAGGTAGCGGATGACGAAATCGCGAAACACCGCCGCGTCGGCGTCGACACTCCAGAACGTCTGGTTGACGTTGGGCGCGATCGCTTCAGAAAGACCGGTGCCCACTGCGTCGACGAACACCAGGTCGCTGACGTCGATGAGACTTTCCATGTTATCGACCAGCGGAAACGGCGTCGGCGCAGTCGTCGCAGGATCGCCCGTCACGAGTCGCTTGGGCCCGTACGAGCCCAGATGGAGCCACACCGTCGACGAGCCCGGGCCGCCGTTGTAGAAAAACGTTACGGGCCGCGTCGCGGCGTTGGCGCCGTCGAGCGTGTAGGCGACGTAGAAAAACGAGGCCTCCGGCGCGTTGCTGGTCAAGCCCCGGGCCGTCAGGTGCCCGGCGGTCGCGGTGTAATTGATTGTCGTGCCGTGGATAACCAACTGGTGCTTCGTGACGGCAGCGATTTCAACGGCGCTCGGCAACGAAGCCGTGGCCGCTGTCGAGTAGAGCACCGGATCGGTGAAGCTGGGCGCGGGCGGCGCCGGGGTTCCGCCCGATCCGCCGCCGCCGCACCCGGCAAGCAGCAGCGCAACGGCGAGACAAGCGCCGATGCGCGAGATCAACGTCGACATGACTTGGCTGATTCGATCGATGGTTCTGTCACGACGATCAAGGCGCCGTTCCACTTCGTCCGAAAGAGACGTCAGGCGCTGACTTTGAAATAGTACTTGAACACGTAGTCCATCGCGCACGGCCGGCCTTCGCACAATCCCGGCTTGAACCTGGTTCGCGTCAACGTCGCCGCGACCACATTGGACAGCTTGGCGTCGGGAGTCTTGTAAATGGACACCGATTTGGCGTTACCGACCTCGTCGATGCGCACCGTAAGAATCACCTCTCCCTCGAGCGTTTCGCGCCGTGGCATGCGTGCCACTGCGTCGGCCACGTCGCTCAGACCGTATTTCGGGTACGGCGGCTCGTCGGTTGGGCCGACGCTATCGTATTGCGCCCGGACCACGGCTTTTTGCTCCGGGCTCAGCTGTTCGTAAGACCGGTCATAGGGAAGCGCCCCGCGCATGACTATGCGGTCGACATAGGCGTCGGCGATTGCGACCGCGCTGCTCGCGAACAGCGCGGTCGTTCCCGCCGTTATCAGCAGCCGTCGAACAGCGGACCCCACGTCCATCGCATCCTCCGAGGCATCGACCCGGGCGGCGCCCGGTGACCGAAAGAAGGATATCACCGGGTTCGATGGGTCGTCGGCGCAGTCCGCGCGCATCCGCTTGACCGATGCGGACAACCGTTTATAATATCGGTACCGATTATATATACGGTACCGCCGATGCCGCCCCGCCCGCTTGCCAGCATCCGCCGCAGTCCGGCCGCACCCCCAGCGCCGCTCGTGTCGCGACTGACCGCCCGCCAGCAACAAATTCTCGACTGGATCCGCGGCTTCATCGAGTCGAGAGGCATGCCGCCGACGCGCGCCGAAATCGCCGCGGGCCTGGGATTTTCCACCGCCAGTTCGGCCGAGGATCATCTGCAGGCGCTGGCCAAAAAGGGTGCGCTCGAACTGTTGCCGGGCGCGTCCCGCGGGCTGCGGTTAAAGGATGTCCCCGGGGTTCCGGTCCAGGGCACGCTGCCGTTGGTCGGAAGAGTCGCCGCCGGCCAGCCGATCCTGGCCGTGGAGAACGTCGAGGCCCGCTACCGGGTCGATGCCGCGCTGTTCTCGCCACGGGCCGACTACCTTCTGCGCGTACGCGGCATGAGCATGAAGGATGCCGGCATTCTGGACGGCGACTTGCTGGTCGTGCACCGCACTGCCGACGCGCGCTCGGGCCAGATCGTCGTCGCCCGCCTGTCCGGCGCTGCCGGCGACGAGGTGACCGTCAAGCGCCTGCGACGGCGCGGCCGCGAAATCGTGCTGCACCCGGAGAACTCGGAGTTTGAGCCGATTGTCGTAAATCCTGCCCACACGGATTTGGCGATCGAGGGCGTCGCGGTGGGACTGTTGCGCACGGGCGCGTTGAAGTAAGCAGCCAGCAGACCGGTTCCGGCATTCGCCGGAATCCTATTGATACTCGAGGAGATTTCTCATGGTCCAGCCAATTCCCGCCGGCTACGCCGGCGTCACCTCCTATCTGATCATCCGCGACGCGGCCAGCGCGATCGATTACTACAAGAAGGCGTTCGGCGCGACCGAGGTGATGCGCTTGCCCGGCCCCGACGGCAGTATCGGCCATGCCGAGCTCAAGATTGCCGGCGGGAATATCATGCTGGCCGACGAGTCACCGGAAATGGGCCATCGCAGCGTACAGTCATACGGCGGGTCGCCGGTCAGCCTGATGTTTTACGTGCCCGACGTCGACAAGAGTTTTGCACAGGCGATCGCAGCGGGCGGCAAGGTCAAGAACGCGGTCAAGGATCAGTTCTATGGCGACCGCAGCGGTACGTTGACCGATCCGTTCGGCCTGATGTGGACGATCGCGACGCACAAGGAAGACGTCTCGGCGGCCGACATGCAAAAGCGAATGGAAAAGATGATGGCGGCCGGGCAGAATGCCTAGCCGCGGGGCACGAGCGGAATAGACCGTATCGATCGCGGCATCCATCATGGGCTGGCGAAAGCGCGAGCGATCCGGCCCGTGATTACGTCGTGCGCACGATCGCCGATCCGCGCCTGAGAAAAAGGGGGACGCATGTATACGCTGTACGGCAAGAAAGGCTCCGGGTCGGCGACGATCGAGGCCGCGCTGACGATGGCAGGCGCGCCGTATCGCATGGTCGAAACGGCGTCGTGGGAGACCAACGATGCCTTTCGCGAGCTGCTCAAGATCAATCCTATCGGCCAGATACCGACACTGGCGCTGCCCGACGGCAGCGCGCTGTCCGAAAGTGCGGCGATCCTGATCCATCTCGACGCCGTGCATCCCGGCGCGGGCCTGCTGCCGCGCGAAGAGTCAGCGCGCGCACAAGCGATCCGCGGACTGGTGTTCATCGCCGCGAACTGCTATTCGGCGATCACCGTTCTCGACTTTCCCGAGCGTTTCTATGAGGACATCGACGACGCGGCCAGGGAGCACCTTCGCGCCGGCACCAAAGCGCGCCTGCACCGGCACTGGGAAATCTTCGCCGACATGTTTCCGGCACGGCCGTTCCTTGCCGGCAACGACATCGGCGCGCTGGATCTCTACGCGGCGGTCGTGACCAAGTGGTCGGGTTCGCGCGCACACCTGGCCCAGCATCGGCCGCCGTTTTACGCGGCGCTGCTCAAGGTCGAAGCGCATCCGAAAGTGGCTGCGGTGTTTGCGCGCAACTGGCCGGCCAAATAAGGCAAGCGCGAACCCGAACCCGGACGCAAATGCGAACGCAAGTCCGGGCGCAAGAGCAGGCGCGGCCCCGAACACAAAAGCAGTGACGCCGCTGCGCTTCGCGCGGCGAGCCGAGGGTGTCGCGCGCGGCGCGCGTGATTCCGCGCAGCCTTCGCATATAATGGCCGCAGCGTGCCGGTGCCTGAATCGGCCGGCGCGAATCCGCCAACCCACTCGATGCGCATCCTGCTCAGCAACGACGACGGCTACTTCGCACCCGGACTGGAGCGCCTCGCCGCGGATCTCGCTCCGTACGCCGACATCACTGTCGTGGCGCCCGAGCGCGACCGCAGCGGTGCGTCCAATTCCCTGACGCTCGATCGGCCGCTGACAGTGCGCCGCGCGCCCAGCGGTTTCCTGTTCGTCAACGGCACGCCGACCGATTGCGTTCACCTCGCGGTGACCGGGCTGCTGGACGAGCTGCCGGACATGGTGATCTCGGGCATCAACCACGGCGCCAACATGGGCGACGACACGATCTACTCGGGCACCGTCGCCGCGGCGACCGAGGGCTATTTGCTGGGCATTCCTTCGATCGCGGTGTCGCTGACCAGCAAGACCGGCCACCACTTCGAAACCGCCGCCAAGGTCGTCGTCGATCTGATCTCGCGCCATCGCCGCAAACCGTCGGGGGCGTGGCTTCTCAATGTCAACGTGCCCGACGTGCCGGCCACCGACATCAAGGGCGTGCGCGTCACACGCCTGGGCAAGCGACACAAGGCCGAATCGGTGGTGAAGACCGAGACGCCGCGCGGCGAGACCTGCTACTGGGTCGGCGCGGCGGGCGCCGCCGCCGATGCCGGCGAAGGAACCGATTTTCATGCGGTCGGACTGGGTTTCGTTTCGGTGACGCCGCTTCAGGTCGATCTGACCAACCACACCGAAATGCCGCGCATCGTCGAATGGATCGAAGCATGAAGACGCGCTACGGTCGATCGTCTTCGCATCCGGTCGCCGGGCTCGCAGGACGGGCGGGGCGATGAGCGCCGGCGTGGAAAAATTCGGCGGCATAGGCATGACTTCGGCGCGCACGCGCACGCGCATGATCGAGCGCCTGCGCGAGCAGGGCATCCGCGACGAAGCGGTGATTTCGGCGATGGCCGCGGTGCCGCGCCACATCTTCGTCGAGGAAGCGCTGGCGATCCGCGCCTACGATGACAGTCCTTTGCCGATCGGCGCCGGACAGACCATCTCGCAGCCGTATGTCGTCGCCCGCATGACCGAGCTGTTGCGGGCCGGCGGCCATCTGCATCGCGTGCTCGAGGTAGGCACCGGTTGCGGCTACCAGACCGCGGTGCTGGCACACCTGGCCGACGAGGTCTACACGGTCGAGCGCATCGCCTCGCTGGTCGCCAAGGCTCGGCAGAACCTGCGCGCGCTGAAGCTGAACAACGTGCGCATCAAACATGGCGACGGCTCGGCGGATCTGGGCGAGGAGCTCGAAGTCGACGGCGTCATCGTCACCGCCGCGGCAACCCAGGTTCCGACCGCATTGCTGCGCTATCTGAAAGTCGGCGGTCGCATGGTGCTGCCGCTCGCCATCCATGACGACGACGGGCGCGGAGCGCAGCGACTGACCGTTATCGAAAAGGCGCCGGCCGGCATCCGCGAGCAAAGCTTCGACGCGGTAAGATTCGTACCATTGCTTCCCGGACTCGCATGACTCACCTCGGTTTCGCGCATTCATGCCGCGCGCTTGCGCCCATTGCTGCCGCACTGCTGCTCGTATCGTGCATGACCCGTCCGCCGGCGCCGGTCAGCGAGCGCGCCGCGCCGCCGCCTGAAACGATCGAGGGTACGCCACCCCCGGCGGCAACGGCGCCGCCGTCGGAAGCTCCGCCGCCGACGCACACCGTCAAGCGCGGCGAGACGCTCTACCAGATCGCACTCGACCACGGGCTCGATTACCGCGAGCTTGCCGCATGGAACAACATCGAAAACGTCAACGTCATCCGCGTCGGTCGCGTGCTGGTGCTCGCGCCGCCGGGTGAAGCCGGTGCCGCGGTCGCTGCGCCCGGCACTGCCGTGACCACGCCACTTGCGGCCGCGCCCGCGATCGCACCGGTCGGCAGCGAAACGCGGACCTTGCCCTTCACCGGAGCGGCGCCTTCCGGCCGCGGCAACACCGCAGCGTACAAAACCGAGCCGAAGGCTTTGAAGCTGCCCTATTCGGAGCAGGCGCTGGCGCAGATGCAGCAAAGCAGCGCGGCGGCGCCTCCCGCGCCGCCGCCTCCCGCGCCGCCGATCGTCGCGCCATCTGCCGCCGCGTCGCCCGCAGCCGCTCCTGCCGCGACGCCAGGTACCGTCGCGGCAGCGCCGGCGCGCACCGAATCCGCGCACGTGCCCGAAATCGACGGCGGCAACATCGATTGGGCGTGGCCCGCAGCCGGCAAAGTCATTTCCGGCTTTTCCGAAACGGCGAACCTCAAGGGCATCGACATCGCCGGCAAATCCGGTCAGCCGGTGCTTGCCAGCGGTCCGGGCAAGATCGTCTACGCCGGCAGCGGCTTGCGCGGCTATGGCAAGCTGATCATCATCAAGCACAACAATACGTTTCTGTCGGCCTACGCCCACAATCGCGAAATCCTGGTCAAGGAAGGCCAGCAAGTCGCGAGGGGCCAGAAGATCGCGGAAATGGGCGACAGCGACGCCGACCAGGTCAAGCTCCATTTCGAGATCCGCCGCTTCGGCAAGCCGGTCGACCCGGCGAAATTCCTGCCGCCGGCTTAGCGGCGGGCCCGGCGACGCATGAGAGCGCATTCGGCGGCAGACGACGACGAGTCGCCCGCGGCACCGGAGCCCGATACCCAGACGCGCGATTTGCCGCTGGACATGCCGGTCGTCGGCGTCGGAGCCGACTTCCTCAACGACGTCACCCAGATCTACCTGAACGAGATCGGCCAGAGCCCGCTGCTGACGCCTGCCGAGGAGCTCGAGTACGCGCGCGCGAACCGGGACGGCGACTTCGAAGCGCGGCAGAAGATGATCGAGCACAACCTGCGGCTCGTGGTCAGCATCGCCAAGCATTACCTGAACCGCGGCCTGACGCTTGCCGATCTGATCGAGGAAGGCAACCTCGGCCTGATTCACGCGCTGGAGAAGTTCGATCCGGAGCGCGGCTTCCGCTTCACGACCTACGCGACCTGGTGGATACGCCAGTCGATCGAGCGCGCGATCATGAACCAGTCGCGGACGATCCGGCTGCCGGCGCACGTGGTCAAGGAGCTCAATATCGTGCTTCGCGCGATGCGTCACCTCGAAACGCACGGCATGCTCGGGCAGGGACGCGACCCGACAATGGACGACGTCGCGCATCTGCTTGGCAAACCGGTCGAGCAGGTGCGCAAAGTCCTGGGCTACAACGAGCACGTCACTTCGCTCGATGCGGCCTACGATGTCGATTCGGGCCTGTCGATCGGCGACCAGTTGAGCGACGAGGATGCGCCGGGACCCGAGCTGCTGCTGCACAATTCCGAGATCGAGAGCTGGGTCAAGCAATGGCTGGACGAGCTCTCCGAGCGGCAGCGCCTGGTCATCGAGCGCCGCTACGGATTGAATGGCTGCGACGTTGCCACGCTCGAGCATCTCGCCCGCGAGCTGGGCGTCACTCGCGAGCGCGTGCGCCAGATCCAGGCCGAGGCGCTCGAAAAGCTACGGGCAAGGCTGCGCCGCAAGGGCTTGTCGCGCGACGCGCTCCTCTAGGCAGGTTGAGGAGTCGCGCGCAACGCGCGCGCCGGTGGCAGCGCACCGACGCTGGTGCGCAATTGCGCGACGACGTCCGCGCTGCGTCCGGCCGCCGGGCCATAGCGCAGCGTCGCGTAGCGGCCGGCGATGTCCTTGATCAGCGCGGCGACTGCCGGCCAGCGTGCGGCGGCGCGGTCGGCGTACGCCAGCGGCCCCTCGTCCGGCCGGCGTTCGAGCCCTGCGCGCGCAAGCCTGCGGCAGGCTCTACGCCATAACGCCACTTCGGCGTCGATCCGCGACGGACGCAGCCGCGAGAATCCGAGCACCGCGATTCCCCAGACAAATGCGGCGCCAGCGAGCACCGCGATGAGCCGCCACGGCGGTGCGCCCTTGAGCCCGATCTCGCGCAGGAAATCGCGTTGTCGCTCGAGATTGAAGCCGACGAATCCCCGTTGCCAATGATAGTTGACGCTGTCCCAGTGCAGGCTCAGGCTCTTGAGCCACGTCATCTCGATCCTGGCAAGGTAAGGCACGCGCTCACCCGCGGGCAGCGCGGCGCCGATGCCGCGCTCGATGCGCGACGGCGCGACAGCGGCGGTCGGATCGACCCGCTGCCACTTCCCGTCCAGCAGCGCTTCCGACCAGGCGTGGGCGTCGGACTGGCGCACGATCAAGTATTCGCCGGTCGGATTCATTTCGCCGCCCTGGTACCCGGTGACGACGCGCGACGGAATGCCGGCGGCGCGCATCAGCAGCGTGAAGGCGCCGGCGAAGTGCTCGCAAAAGCCGCGGTGCGTGTCGAACAGAAAACCGTCGACCGGATCGCGGTCGAGAATGTCCGGCGACAGCGTGTAGACAAACGACTCGGTCCGGAACCAGTCGAGCACCGCGGCGATGTAGGCGCGATCCGATGCGCTGCGCCCGCGCAGGTCGCGCGCGAATTCGACCGTGCGCGGATTGCCGCGCGGCAGCTGCAGATTGTCCGATGCATCGTTGACCACCGCGGCGAACGTACCGACGGTGGCCGAACGCATCGTATAGCGCACGGCCTGCGTGATCGGCGCCTTGGCCAGCAGTTGCTGGTCGTAGGTCACGGCGGCCAGCGCCTCGGTCGGAGCTCCGGCCGGCGCGTCCGGATTCGGTGCGCGGGGCGGGCCGGTCGGATGCTCGAGCGCAAACAGCCAGAGCTTGCCATGCGGCTCCATCGTCACGGTGTAATCGGAGGGTCGGCCGGCCGAGGGCACGTACCGACCGCCGCGCAGCTTGTACAGCGGGCGCCAGACTGCGCCATCGAAACGCGAGAACACGGGACCGCGCCAGTAGCGTTCCGATGGCGGCGGCAGCCCGGTGGTGAATTCGACACGAAAGGCGACCTCGTCCGAGAGCGACAAGTCGCTGATCGACCCGGGCGACATGCTCTCGGAGAGCCCGGTACGCGCGCCGCTTTCGAGCGGGCTTCCCCACAACGGTCCGGCCAGGCGAGGAAACAGGACGAACAGCAGCGCCGCGATCGGCACGCCCTGCAGAATCAGTCGTACCGTGCGCGTGAGATGCGGTCGCCACGGCTCGGTCGCACCCGCCGAAGTCCGCAGGACCGCCAGTGCAACGCCGGTCGCCAGCAGCGCGGGAATCGCGGCGGCGGCGGCCAGGATTGTCTGCGCGTAAAAGAACTGCGTCAGCGCGAGGAATAGCGCGAGGCACACCAGCAGTGCGCCGTCGCGCAGGCCGCGGGCCTCGAGGAACTTGATGCCGACCAGAACGTAGAGGAACGCGACGCAGGGGTCCCGCGCGATGAAATACCCGTATTCGACGCGTATGCCGATCGCGGCGGCTATTGCCAACCCCGGCAGCAGCCAGCGGCGAAGATTGCGGAGATTGTTGCGGTCGAACGGAAAAACGAGCCGTGCGACAACCAGCGCCGTGCCGGCGAAGGCGACCCAGTGGTCGACGTGCGCCCACAGCGGCATTTGCGCGCACAGCAGCAATGCCGCGAGCGCGCCCAGTTGCGTGCGCGCCAGCGGCGTTCCTATCTTGCTCGCGTTCACGTCGGCTTCGGCTGGCCGAACGAAGCCAGTGCAGTCAGCGCGGCGCGGCGATGGCCGGCGCCCTGTCCGCGCGCCAGCAGGACTCCCGGCAAACGCAAGCCGAACGCACGCGTCTCGCGCTCGGCGGCCAGAACCCAGGCGGTCAGGCGGGATAGCCGCGATTCTTCATCCAGTCCCGGCGGCAGCTCGGACCAGTCGAGGTCGAGGGCACCCCCGCCCGAGCCGCCTTCGAATTGCTTGGTGTACCAGCCGCCGCCGCGGGCGACCGCTTTCCATGCGATGCGGTTGTGCGGATCGCCGCGCTCGTAATCGCGCAAGCCTCCCAGCTCGGCATCGGCGGCGCGCGCCGCCCGTTGCGGATCGATGCCGAGGCGGCTGGTCGGCAACGGCGGGGGCGCGGTTTCGGGCGCCGGATAGATGCACGCCGTCAAAGGAAAATGCACGTACGCCCAGCCTCGCCAAAGACCTAGCGGAAAGTTGCTCGACAGGGTGACCCTGCCCAGCGGCTGCGGACCGCGTCGCGGCGCGACGACGCTGAGCACCACCGGCCGGGTCGCATCAGCCGGTAGATCGATCACCTCCGGTGCACCGTCGGAAGTCGAGACGACGATACCGGTGCGCTCCCGATCGCGGCTGGCGAGCGACAGCGTGAACGTCACCTCGCCGCCGGCAAACGCTTCGCCGGCCGCGACCGGCGCGCTTGCGATACCGGCGAGATTGCGAAAGGTCGCAAGCAGCGCCGCGGCCACCATGCCTGCGGCGACGAACGTCATCGCGTAACCGAGCGATAGCGCGTAGTTCATCGCGGTCAGCAACATGACCACGAGGGTTGCGATCAGCGCGAAACCGCGGCGTGTCGGCAGGATGTAGATGCGGCTGTGACGCAGGATCACCGGCTCGCGGTCGCTGGGCGCGAGCCGCCAGAAGCGCTGCTTCGCCCGTGCGAACCACGAAGTGCTCAGGGGAAGAGTCGCCATCGTCGGTTGGTGCGCAGGTCAGCGGCCTCGCGCCCGATTCAGCCGGCCAGGTGGCCGCCGCGTTCCGATGCGGGCGAATGCATCGCCGGGAATCGCGCTGTCAGGGCAGCGGCACCGCGCGCAGCAGCGCTTTTGCCTGCGGACCGCCGGCGCGAGCGCTGCCGGCGAGCCGATGGCCGGCGATCGCGGGAAACACCGCCTGCACGTCCTCGGGCAGCACCATCGGACGCCCGGCCAGCAGCGCCCAGGCGCGGCTGGCCGCGACGAGCAAGAGGCCCGCGCGCGGCGACAGGCCGCGATGCGCGCCGGTCGTCGCAGCGGCGCCGCGCGAGGCGGCGAGCAGCGCCTGCACGTAATCGAGCAGCGCGGGTGCGACATGCACCGCGGCAGCCTCGCGCTGCCACGCGATCAGCGTCGCCGCGTCCGCGCAAGGCGCGAGCTCGGCAATGCGCACACGCCGGTCGCCGGACAGCAGCAGGTCGCGCTCCGCCGCCGGTTCGGGATAGCCGAGCTCGATCGTCATCAGGAAACGGTCGAGCTGCGATTCGGGCAGCGGATACGCGCCGATCTGTTCGGCCGGATTCTGCGTCGCGATCACGAAGAACGGCTCGGGCAGCGGCCGCGTGTTGCCGTCGATCGAGACCTGCCGCTCCTCCATCGCTTCCAGCAGAGCGCTTTGCGTCTTCGGCGGGGCGCGGTTGATTTCGTCG
>Ga0207683_10001872_pt1 | contig 18606 bp, 19 predicted proteins | sample KBSM73metaG_FD_184333 | JGI IMG/M metagenome (GOLD analysis project Ga0207683, IMG submission 184333) | Miscanthus rhizosphere microbial communities from Kellogg Biological Station, Michigan, USA - KBS M7-3 metaG (SPAdes) (version 2) | ecosystem: Host-associated > Plants > Roots > Rhizosphere >... | reverse complement strand
AGATGATGACGTTTCGCGCCGTATTCCTTTTGAGCTTCGCCGAAGGAAACTAATCCGCTCAATGCTGCATCGCGGCGTTGCGAATCACTCAACCTGAAGATTCGTAACTCGATTCGGCATTTTTCTTCACATGCCGAAGGGCAGGACTCGACGGGCTCACCCCAAGTGTGCAGCCAACCTAAGTGCTTTAGGATAAGAGCAGCGTGCAAACCATACGAGTAGATACGCCTTCGGCAAAATACGATGTCTTCACCGGAAGCGGCCTGATCTGCGACCTTGCGCCTCGCATTGAGCGAATTGCCGGCAAGTTGCCGCGACGGGTTTTCGTGCTGACCTCTCCGGAGATCTGGGCATTATGGGGTACGACGTTTCTTGGTTCCTTTGCCGAGCCGCCGACAACTTTATTTCTGGCACCCGGCGAAAAACACAAAACCATGCCCAGCGTTGAGCGTCTTTTGCGACAGATGACCAGAGCCGGGGGCGATCGAGGTTCGTTGCTCATCGCTTTTGGCGGCGGAATCGTCGGCGACGTCGGCGGGTTCCTCGCAGCAATTTACATGCGTGGTATTCGCTATGTGCAGGTGCCTACAACATTTCTGGCACAGGTTGATTCCTCAGTCGGAGGAAAGACAGGGGTGAATCTGCCTGAAGGTAAGAATCTGGTCGGCAGCTTTCATCATCCGCTCGCCGTGTTTGCAGACACACAGGTGCTCGGAACATTGCCCGATCGGGAACTCCGCGCAGGATTAATGGAAAGCATTAAAGCCGGCATCATTCGCGATCGCGCTCTCGTTCGTTTTATGGAAGAACACGTCGACGAAGTTCTGAGCCGCGACACGAAGGCGCTCGAAAAGGTGATCGCAGCTTCGGTTCGCATGAAAGCCGGCGTGGTCAATCGCGACGAACGCGAAAATGGACTGCGCATGATTCTCAATCTCGGACACACCGTCGGTCATGCGATTGAGCAGGCGACTCGCTACAAAGTGCTGCTGCATGGCGAAGCGGTTGGATGGGGAATGATCGCTGCCCTGTACCTCGCGCTACGCCGCGGGACCATCACGCGAGGACAGGCCGTGCGGCTCGAAAACCTGATACATCGCTATGGACCGCTCCCTCCGCTGAAGCTTCGCACTGCAAAACTCGTTGCCGCAACGGGCACAGACAAGAAAAACATCGGCGGCGTCAGAAGATTTGTCCTTCCCGTAGGAATTGGCGATGCGGGCGTCGTCGAAGACGTGACGCCAGCCGAGTTGGAGGCCGCAGCGGCTTACATGCTGGCGCACGCTCGGGAGCAGCACACGTAATGATCGCAACGGGCGCCAAACCGATGGGGGTTGAAGACGAAGAAAGTGCGGCAAAGACCGTGCAGCGGATGTTTAACACCATCGCTCCGCGCTATGACCTGCTGAACCATGTCCTCTCCGCCAACGTTGATCGACACTGGTGGTGGCGAACCGCCCGCCAATTCCACCCCGTACTTGCCAATGCCAATGCGGCAATTCTGGATATCTGCTGCGGCACAGGCGACATGACAATGGCGTTGCTCAAGCGTCGCCCCCACAACGCCCGCCCAATTCTCGCCGTCGATTTCGCACACGCAATGCTGAGCCGCGGGGCCCTGAAATTTTCGCGTCGTAAGCCGAGCCAGCCCAGTGCCGTCGCTCTTGAAGGTGACGCACTGCATCTTCCGCTCCGTTCGCAGTCTCTCGATCTGATCGTGACTGCCTTCGGCTTTCGAAACCTGGCAAACTACGAAGCAGGTCTTCGCGAGTTCCATCGCGTTCTCAAACCGGGAGGCCAGTTAGGCATTCTCGATTTCAGCGAGCCCGGAGGCCTTATCGGAAAGGGCTACGCGGTCTATTTTCGTCGCGTCCTGCCTGCGATCGGTCGCATCATCTGTGGCGAAGACGGACCATACAAGTACCTGCCCACATCGGTCGGAAATTTTCCTCCACCCGATGAGATGTTGGCACTGATGAAAACAACCGGTTACAGCGATTGTGCCTGGGAGGCCTATACGTTTGGGATCGCCGGGTTGTACACGGCCGTGCGCCCACTTGTACTCTAGGTACGCAGATGACTTTCGCCGCCTCAACTCCGCCCGTTTCCAGTATCGTCGGACATTCCTCCGAAAAGCGCAGCGTAGCGTTGCATTCCATGCTCGCGGCAGCCGCAATGACTCTGCTGAAACTGGCAGCAGGTATTGTCTCTGGTTCCCTCGGTGTCTTGTCAGACGCGGCCCATTCGGCGCTGGATCTCGCCGGTGCGACCCTGACCTTCTTTTCTGTTCATGTATCGGATAAACCCGCTGACGAAAACCATACCTATGGCCATGGGAAGGTCGAGAATATCTCCTCCTTCTTCGAAGCCGGCCTCATGGCCATTTCTTGTGCGTGGATTATCTGGGAGGCAGTCCATCGGATTCTAAGCAACGAAACTCAACTGCGCCATTCCCTCTGGCCAGTGCTGGTGCTGTTGACTTCCATCGCAGTGGACTTTTGGCGTTCGCGGAAGTTGCAAGCAGTGGCCGATCGCACCGGCTCGCCGGCGTTGGCCACCGATGCATTTCACTTTGCGTCGGACATTTGGGCCAGTGTCGCCGTATTAGTGGGTTTGGCCGCATCATGGATCGGGACTGCCTACCACTTGCCGTGGCTGCGCTTCGCGGACCCGTTTGCCGCCATCGTGGTCTCGCTCATGATTCTGCGGATCACGTGGAAGCTTACGAGCGAAACCATAGGCGTGCTGATGGACAAGATCCCGGCAGAAACGCGCCAGCAAATCATTCACGAAGCCGAGCAAGTGCCCGGAGTGCTGGCTGTGGAGCAGGCGCGTGTCCGTCGCTCGGGAGCAGCTTATTTCGCCGACCTCACCCTGGCGCTGCCTCGCCGCTACACCTTTGAACACACCGAAGAACTGGTCCGCGCCGCAACCGACGCTGTACACCGCACGCTGCCTCAGGCCGATGTGGTGATTCACACAGTTCCTCGCCAGCCGAGGGCTGAGAGCATCTTCGATCGGGTCCGCGCCGTAGCTGCGCGCAACAATGTCGCAGTCCACGACCTGAGTGTGCAGTCCCATCACGGCCGCCTCCGCGTCGAACTGCACGTCGAGTTGGACGAAACGATGTCGCTGCTGACCGCACACAGCTTTGTAAGTGCCTTGGAGGCCGAGATCCTACGTGAAACACCTGAGATTGATTCTGTTTTGACCCATATAGAGAGCGAGCCAGCCACCATTGAACAGCCCGAAGAGATGTTCGAAGAGGACCGCAAGATCGAACAGGCACTCCGTAGAGTTGCAGCCCACTACAAGGAAATCATTGATGTGCACGAAATCACTGTAGGCCGAACTGCCGAGCACGTTTCTCTCTCATGTCATTGCACACTACCTGACGATCTGATCATGCAGCATGTTCACGAAGTGATCACATCGCTTGAAGACCGCTTCAAGCTCGAGTGTCCAGAGGTTCACCGAGTCACAATTCACCCGGAACCAGTGACAGATAACACGCGCTAGCGCGTTGGAGATTCAAGGCACATGATCGCGCACAGCGAATGGAAGCAGGGAGAAATCTACGAAGGCACAGCGTCACACGGCAACGTCATCGTTTTCGATGCAGACGCAAAGCGCGTCCACGGCCCGAGTCCAATGGAAGCCGTCCTCATGGCGCTCTGCTCATGTAGCTCTGTTGATGTGGTAAGTATTCTGCAGAAGAAGCGGCAGTCGCTTACGGGGCTTCGCGTAACGGCCACCGCAACTCAGGCTCCCACGCCACCGCGGACATTTACACATATCAAGCTCACGTACGCGGTGAGAGGGCAGTTGAGCCGAAAAGCGGTGGAAGATGCGGTCTCGCTTTCGAAGAACAAATACTGCTCCGTGTCGAAGATGCTTGAGAAGGCCGCAGCCATCGATTTTGAAATTGTTTATCCAGACGGAGAACCTGAGCCATGACCGGCAGCTTCTTCATCAGGTTCTTCCGCATGGCATCCGTTGTGATGCTGCTCGTCGCTGTGGCTCTTCTGGCAGCCGTCACCACGATGCACTTCGCCATTCACGGCGCAGAGGTACAGGTGCCCGCGCTAAAAGGGATGACTGTGGCCGAAGCGCGCAGCCAAACCGCCGGCATGGGCCTGAACCTCGATGTCGATAATCGTTACTACTCCTCCGACGTCGCAGCGGGACACATTCTTTCGCAATCGCCCCCACCAGGAACGGTTGTACGCCGCGAATGGAGAGTGCGTATTGCCGAAAGTCTCGGCCCACAAAAGGTGGACGTGCCCGACACGGTTGGCACAGAGGGTCGCGTTGCTGCTTTGCGTTTGCGTCGCGTCGGACTCGAGGTTGGCGTCACCGCAAAGTTACCCTACGGAGCAGCGCCTGATGGAGCCGTGCTCGCACAGGACCCGCCTGCACACGCGCAAGGAATCGCGCAGCCCAGTGTTAACCTGCTCGTTGCCGCGCCAGATGATGCTGCCCCCGATGGTTACGTAATGCCCGACATGACCGGAATTCCCGTCGTAACCGCACAGGATATTCTCTCCAAAGTCGGTCTCAAGACAGCCATCCCGACATTCGCCGATATACCAATCCCACCTGTGGGCACGGGCGATGCGCAGCCCGTCCCTCCGGTCGCTCCCGGAACGGTGATCGCACAGCAGCCGCTGGCCGGCGCACGTGTTGACCAGTCAATCGAAGTAAAGCTGACGGTCGCCAAGTAGAACGCGTCGAATCTCCTACCTGCCACATCTAAGTAAGAGACGCATGACGCCGGAATCAAGCTCACAACAGAATGCCTCGCCTCGCGACTACTCACACGCCTGGCGCGCTCTGCGTCATCGAAACTTCCGACTCTTCTTCGGTGGTCAAAGCATTTCGCTCATCGGCACGTGGATGACGCGGATCGCCACTTCATGGCTTGTATACCGTCTGACCAAATCGCCGCTGCTTCTCGGAACCGTCGGCTTCGCCGGACAGATCCCCACGTTCCTTTTGGCACCGATCGCCGGCGTCATTGTCGATCGTATCGACCGGCGTAAGGTCCTCGTGTGGACCCAAACGTTGGCAATGGCACAGTCCCTCGCCCTCGCATGGCTTACACTTTCCAATCGAATCACGATCGCCGAGATCCTGGTGCTGAGCGCAATTCAAGGCGCAATCAATGCGTTCGATATGCCCGGTCGCCAATCTTTCATGGTCAAAATGGTGGAGGACCGCGCGGACCTGTCCAACGCCATCGCCATAAATTCGTCAATGGTTAACACCGCGCGCCTGATTGGCCCATCGCTCGCAGGCTTGCTGATCGCCGCCACCAATGAGGGCTGGTGCTTTTTCATCGATGGCATCAGCTACGTCGCCGTCATCGCTTCGCTCCTCATGATGCGTCTTCCGACCGGGAGCGAGGAGCGCACAACCACAACGATGCTCTCGCAACTTCGCGAGGGATGGACGTATGTGATTCGTTCCGCGCCCATCCGCACCATTCTCTTGCTCTTCGCTCTTCTTAGCCTCATGGGATGGCCGTTCATGGTGCTGATGCCGATCATCGCCGGTAGCACGTTGCACGGAGGCCCGCACACCATGGGTTTTCTCATGGGCGCTGTCGGTGTCGGCTCACTCGCTTCGGCCCTGAGCATGGTCCTTCGCCGCTCTGTACGCGGCCTCACAAAAATGATCCCCGTCGCCGCAGGGGCTTTCGGCGTCGGCCTCATCTGCTTCGGCTTGTCTCGTGGCCCATGGTTGTCGATGATGATGATGCTTGTAACGGGCTTCGGTATGATGCAGGGCCTAACGGCGAGCAACACCATTTTGCAAACTCTGGTTGATGAGCGTATGCGCGGACGCGTAATGAGTTACTACACAATGGCATTCGTCGGAATGGCTCCTTTTGGGAGCCTTTTATCCGGCGCTCTGGCTCATGCAATCGGCGCGCCTCGCACCATCATCGTGAGTGGCGTCGCCTGCATTTTCGGCGGAATATGGTTCTGGTCTCGCCTCGCCGCGATTCGCAAGGACATGCGGCCGATCTATGAACGTCTTGGAATCGTCCCGCGTACCACCGTTCCGATTGAAGAGAGCGCCGAGAGCTGAGGTTCGCACATTATCATGGGCAGAGCGAGAGGATTGAGCACATGGGATTGAAGGAAGATCTTGAGCGAATCGCATTGCAGGAGCGGGAACTCGTGCTGCCACGTCTTGATGCTCAGATTGCGTGGGATTTGGGATCGCGATTAAGAACAATGGCTGCGGAACGCGGATTGGCGGTCGTGATCGATGTGCGCCGTTTCGGGCAACCCCTCTTCTATGCCGCAATGGATGGCACCACTCCCGACAATCCAGAGTGGGTTCGACGCAAGAGCAATGTCGTGGCGCGATTCCACCACAGCTCGTATGCTGCCGGCCTGCGCGAGAAGCAAAAGAACCAGACGCTGCACGAAAGCCAGGGTCTGGCTGTGGCAGACTACGCCACACACGGGGGATCATTTCCGCTCGCCGTTTCCGGCGCTGGCGTTGTGGGCAGCGTGACCGTCTCCGGTCTTCCGATGCGTGCCGACCACGAGTTAGTGATCGAGGCACTTTGCGCAATCCTGGGCCGTTCCTATGAAGAATTGAAGCTGCCTGCTGAGTAGTGAAGTGGCAGCCTCAAGCCTCTTTTTCAATCCTTGCCACAAAGAAACCGTCGGTATGAAAATCTCCAGGCAGCAGGCGCAGGCTGCCATCGGGCATGACGCACCCGCGCAGACGGTCAGCGCCTGAGTGAGTCAGAATGCCCTCGTCGCGAAGCTCCTCAATGCGAGATTGAAGCGAAATTAGCCGCAAATCATGAGACTCCGAAAGGACCGCAGTCACAATCTCCTGGTTCTCCTCCGGCTCCAATGAACACGTCGAATAGATAACCTGACCGCCAGGCCGCACTGCACGCAATGCTGCACGCAAGATTGCATGCTGCCGTTCGGCCTGCCGCGCGAAGTCTTCCGGCCGCAGCCTATGACGAATCTCAGGATTGCGCCCCAGAGTCCCGGTCCCACTGCAAGGCACATCCGCCAGCACCACGTCGTACGCCGACACGTCTGCGAGGAAGGTTACGTCGACAAGCCTGAATTCCAGGCGGTCTCCGAGCTCATCCAGCCGCTCGCGTAATTGGGTGAGTCTCTGCGCGTTCGACTCGCAAGCCACTATTCGGGCGGTCGGATTGCGCTCGGCAAGGATCAGCGTTTTTCCGCCCGGCGCAGCGCAGCAATCGAGGATCTCTCTTCCTCGCCCTGCAAGCTCCGCGACTAGTTGCGATCCTTCATCCTGCAATCGCACGCGGCCCTCGCGAAACGCATCCGTCTTCGTTACGTCTCCAACTGCGACCGTACGCGTGTTGGTCAGCAATTCGCCCGGCTCCAACTTGATTCCGGCAGCTTCGAGTTCTTCCTCAACTGCGAGGTCCTCGATACGCACGGTGACGGAAGGCTGATGTTGGCCGTGTTCGCAGATGGTGCCGGTTGCCGCCACCCCATATGTATCCACCCACCGCTCAACCATCCACGCGGGATACGCCTCGCTCGACGAAGACTCTTCGTTGCGCTCTCTGCTCAGCTTTCGCAGTACAGCATTCACCATTCCCGACGCGAATCGATGACCCGCACTCTTTGCAAGTTCCACACTCTCATCAATGGCGGCCCGCGCAGGTATCCGATCCAAATGCAGCAGCTGAAATGCACCCATCCGCAATGCGATCAGCACTTCCGTGTCGAGCTTTGCGTTTGGATGTTTCAGGAGTGGACGGATGCGGCGGTCCAGTTGGATCTGCCAACGCAGCACGCCCATGACGAGCGCAGTTGCCAGATTCCGATCCGCATCTGAGAGTGCCTCTACATTCTTCCTGCGCAGCAAATCGTCAGAATGCGATTGGCCTCGTTCTACGGATACAAGAATTCCAAAAGCCGCTTGCCGCGCCGGAGAGATCGCACCCATCGCGCTCAACCCAGCCGTGTTCCGGGGGGCATTGCCACACCTCGCAAAAACTCGTCGGCCCCGAGGCGCTTCTTGCCTTCCAACTGCACCTCGATCAACTCCAGCCACGTGCCTTCGGCGCAAGCAACCAGCATTAGATGGCCTTCAACTCGCACCTCTCCAGGGGCACCCGACTCGGCTTTCTCCGCGACACGCAAACGATGAACAAGTAGTTTTTTTCCATCAAGAATTGTGAAGGCGCCGGGCCACGGCTGAAACCCTCGCCACCGGTTCCAAAGATCAGCGGCCGTCCGAGACGCAAAATCCATACGCCCATCCTCGCGCTCAAGCAGAGGAGCAAGCGTCGCCCGCGAGTGATCCTGCGCCTTTGGCACAATGCTCTGATCCGAAAGGCCCGCCAACGTCCTAACAACCAACGGTGCTCCCGTTTCGGAAAGCACATCAAACAGATCCACCGCTGTCTGTTCCGAACCAATCACAACTTCCTGCTGCAAAAGAATCGGCCCCGTATCGAGTCCTTCTTCCAGCAGCATGGTCGTGTTACCGGTGACCGTTTCGCCCATCGCTATCGCCCATTGGATAGGCGCGGCACCGCGATACTTGGGCAGCAGTGAGGCATGCAGATTGATACAGCCCAACCTCGGCAAAGCAAGCATCCACGCCGGAATGATGCGACCGTACGCCACAACGACAATCGCATCCGGAACAATTGTTTCCAACTGCGCGCGAAATTCTTGATTGTTGCGGATCTTATCAGGCTGTGTTATCGCCAAACCCGCTGCCAGAGCGGTTTGCTTCACAGGTGTCGCTGCTACTTGCTGCGACCGGCCTGCAGGTCGATCCGGCTGAGAGACAACCAGCGCTATCTCGTGACCTGCCGCAAGCAGAGCTTCCAGGGTGGGCACGGCAAAGCGCGGAGTTCCGCAAAAAACGAGCCTCACAGATTTACCAAGTGCCTTCGCGCTGCATCTTGCGAATCTTTCGCAGGTTCAAATCGCGCTTGAGCCCACTCATGCGAAAAATGAACAGCATCCCATCGAGGTGATCGATCTCGTGCTGAAAGGCGCGCGAAAGCAGTTCCTCGCCATCCATCTCAAACCATTTGCCCTTCAGGTCCTGCGCGCGAATCTGCACCTTGGCAGCGCGCACCACCTTTTCGCGAATGTCGGGAAAACTGAGGCAGCCTTCTTCTTCGTATTGCCGGCCCTCGCGAAAGATTATTTCGGGATTGACCAGTACTAGCTTCTGCGCAGGATCTTTGCCCTGGCTCAAGTCGATGACCGTTACGCGCTTTGAAACCGCCACCTGTGGCGCGGCCAGGCCGATGCCTTGATTCGTGTACATGGTCTCGAACATGTCGTCGACCAGCTTCTTCAATTCCGCGTCGAATTCAGTCACCGGTTCGCCAGGCTGCGAAAGCACCGGCTCGGGATATTTCACAATCTTGAGAATCATTTCGATCTACTAATAGCTCCGTATTTGTTCGATGTATCCGTCAAAATTCCGTTTCATTTCGGCTGCCGAATCCCCGCCAAACTTCTGTTGTGCAAGCCCCGCAATCGTGAGCGCCACCATAGCTTCCGCGGCCACTCCGGCAGCAGGTACCACGCAAATATCGCTGCGCTCATAACTTGCGCTGGTAGCTTCGCGCGTGTCAAACCGAACGGATTCAAGGGGCCTGCGCAACGTAGAGATCGGCTTCAGATAGCCGCGCACCACAATGTCTTCGCCGTTCGAAACGCCGCCTTCCACCCCGCCCGCATTGTTTTGCTCCCGCGTGAAGCGCGTCGGCTTCCCAATGTCCTCACTTGCGTAATGGATCGCATCATGCACTTTCGATCCAAATGACTCCGCCGCCGTCACTCCCCGGCCAATCTCGACTGCCTTCACCGCTTGCAGACTCATAACGGACCAGGCGAGCAGCCCATCCAGACGCTCGTCCCAATTCGCATACGTCCCAAGCCCCGCTGGCGCTCCGTGAACCACCACTTCAAAAACACCTCCCACCGTATCTCCGGTGCGGGAGGCATGCTCGACCTCTTCCTTCATGCGCGCCTCCGTCACCGGATCCACGCAGCTCAGCACAATTTCCTCGCGAGCCGCAACGGCTGCAATCTCATTCCAGGTAGCGGCCCGTTCCAGTTCCACTCTGCCCACGCGAATCACGTGGCTGCTGACTTCGATTCCCAAATGCCGCAACAGCAGCTTGGCAAAGGCACCGGCAGCCACGCGCGAGGTCGACTCCCGCGCCGAAGCTCGCTCCAGCACATAGCGGGCATCGGGAAAGTCATATTTGAGTGCGCCCGCAAGGTCAGCGTGACCCGGACGCGGCGATGCCACCGGCTGATGTTTCGACGCGTCACCCGCCTCGACCGGCAACTTCTCTTCCCAATTCTTCCAGTCGCGGTTCACGATTTCAATGGCAATCGGCGAGCCGATAGTCTTGCCGTGCCGCACCCCACTGAGAATATGGGCCTTATCCGTCTCGATCTTCATGCGGCCGCCGCGCCCATACCCCTGCTGGCGTCGCCAAAGATCCCGGTTAACGAATTCGAGGTCGACGGGCACACCGGCCGGCAGCCCTGAGACCAGCGCGATTAACGCCTCCCCGTGCGACTCCCCGGCTGTTGAGAAACGGATCATGTTCTTTAGATTGTAAAGGGGACAAGCAGCGAATTGGACGTGTCGAGGAAAGATCAAGTGTGCCGATTGCGAGATAATGTCCGGAATTGGTGAATCTCGATGCGGCTGGGGAAGTTGAGAATCATTGGATTCGCGCTGGTCTGCTTGACTGCGATTTGGCTAGGGCTGCGGCATCTTCGCGTTGCCCCACTTCCGGCTCGGGCCCCGCAGGCAGTCGTCAAATCGATGCCAAAGCCAGACTATGCTCTACTGCCGGAGAGTGAAGCGCTCGCCTTCGCCAAAATGTTTGGAGAGAATTCCAAGACGAAGATGGAAAGCTGGGAGCCCACCGTGGCAGATATCGATGAACTTGAAGCAAATTTGCCCCAGATCTCAGCGCTCAACGAGAACGGAAAAGGTCCGAGCCGACATATCGACGACCCGCATGGGTATATGAGGCAATATCTCGCCGTCATGCTGGATGGAAAACCTAGAATCTTCGTCAACGCTCTGTGCATGACCTCTGCAGACGAGCCCAACAGGTGGCGCAAACACTTTGAACTGGTCGCCGATGGAGGAACCTGTTTTTGGCGGGCCGTTTACGATCCATCGACACAGAAATTCTCAAACTTGGCCATTAACGGAGTCGGCTGACTGACTCGCCGATCCACTCGACTCAGTTCTTCCCTATTCTCGGTTTTCTCACTTACCATGGTGCGCATGGATTACTTCCTCTTCAAAACCGAACCCGATGTGTATTCGTTTGACGACTTTCTGCGCGACAAAGAGACCGTTTGGGACGGTGTAACCGCGCCCGCGGCAGTCAAGTTCCTGCGCGAAATGAAGTCTGGCACCAGGTGGATCTTCTACCACACGGGCGATGAACGAACCGCCGTCGGAACCGGCACCGTCGAAAGCGTTGACCCGAAAGATCCCAAGGTGCCGATTGTGCGCGTGAAAGCGGGTAGTAAGCTTAAGAAGCCGAAAACACTCGCTGCGATCAAGGCGGAGCCCATCTTTGCCAAGTCGCCGCTGCTTGTCATCGGGCGTCTTTCTGTTGTTCCTCTCACAAAGGAACAGTGGGACTGGTTTTTGCAATAAGACGATCCTGGCTACTTTTCGCCTTCACCGAGCCACGCCCGTGTATTCAGCATCTGGCGCTGATCAAGGGCCCAGACTTTTCCCGTCAGTTCGTCGGCCGCTTTTCCTTCCCTGGCGGACTTCTCAAATTCACCGGCCACCGCCTGCATCTTGGCGTCGAGGTCGTCGATAAAGCTCAGCACCAGCGCCTCTGGAATCATGGGCAACTTTGGCGAACCGAACTCCATCTTGCCGTGATGCGAAAGAATCATGTGCAAGACCAGCGTCTTCAAACGCGGCGGAAAATCGGGAATGGCGGCGATTGCTTTCTCCGTCAGTTCCATCCCCATTTGAATGTGGCCAAGCAGAGTTCCCTCGACGGTATATTCGAAACCCACGTTCCATGCCAGCTCGCGCACCTTTCCGATGTCATGGAGAATGACTCCGGTGAGCAGCAAATCGCGATGCAGAACCGGATAGTGCGGAGCAACGCGATCTGCAAGCGTGAGCAGGCTGATCACGTGCTCCAATAAGCCGCCAAGCCAGGCATGATGTAACTGCTTTGCTGCAGGAGCTTCGCGATATGCCTGCGCCAACACCGAATCTGCAAGGATGGTATTCAGCAGCAACTTCAGATTCGTATCGGTAAAACTCTCAACGAAGCCGACCAACCGCCGCCACAACTCGTCCACGTCGCAGGTCGTGCAGGGCAGCAGGTCAACTTTGTCCGCCTCACCCGCAGCAGCCTTGCGCAGCTGGTCCACTTTCATTTGCAGCCGGTCATCAAACCGCGACACGCAGCCGCGGGCCTTCACTATGTCCCCCCGCTCGAAGTCTTTGGCAATGCGCGGATCGCCGGGTTCCCACACTCGTGCCTCAACCTGGCCGGTCTTGTCGCCCAGAAATAAGCTCAGGTAAGGCTTGTTGGTCTTGGTGGTCCGATGCTGCTTATGCAGGACTAGGAAGAAGCTGTCGAATATCCTGCTTTCGTCAAAACCCGAGAGATCGGCTACGTAAATATCTTTCATACTCCCCGCAAGATTAACGCATTCGGGGATAGCTTTGCTTCCGCGGTCAGGCCTCGGCGGCGGGGATTGCAGTCAAAAATAAAAGGAGGACCTCCCTGATGGAAAAGCCCTCCTCTTCAATTCCAGGTTAAGTTCACAACTTGCTGTCAGAGCAACTAACTACCGGCTCTGCGAGGCGCGCGCTGACGCTTGCTCGCCGCTCAAGCTCTTGCTCCTGTTATCGAGTCTTGCCGTAGTTAATGACCCGTATTGAATCGATTCGAGTGCGTGAGTTTGATCAGCGGCGTTGAAGTTCAAAACAATCTTGTGGGAATTCGGTTCCGGTCGGCCCGGGCCGAGCACCCAGGTGAAGCTCTGGCGCGACTCGCGGTTTTCCAGTATCACAAAGCTTCCAGTCGAGTCGTGCTTAACCAAATAGTCGCCGGCGGGGAGAATCTTTCCGGCAACCGTGAAGCTGAATGGCACCTTGACCGTTGTTGCCGCCATCGCGGCGTTTGTCGTCAATGCTGCTCCTGCCACCACTGCCGACGCCAAAATCAATTTGTGAAAGATAGATCGCATGGGTGAGACCTCCTGCCTTGCACCACGGTAGCGATCTTTAAAAACAAAGTCGTCAAATCCCCGTCCAGAAAACGTCAAATCTCAACTAACCTTCGCCTGCTCCTCGTTTCCCCCAATCGTCATGCGCACCAAATGCAGCTCACCTTCGATCTCTTGTTCCAGGGCTCTTCGATCTGGCTCGCTCATATTCTCCGCGATGCATAGCGTATGCTCCAGCAACTGCGCCTCCTCCAGGTATGCGTTCCTCTCATGCGCATGGCGCGCAGCAGCTTTCAATGCCTGGGCGGCTCGGTGCCAGTTCCCGGCCGCTTCATATTGCACCGCCATTTCGCGCGCCACGTTGTCTTCACGACCGGCGAAAAGCTCGCGAAGCCGCTCCGCAATGCGAACGTGCCCCTTCGCACGCCGCGCAGTAGCCTGCCTCTGGTAAAGGACCTCGCGATAAAGGCCATGCGAAAACGCGTAGAAGTCAGAGCGCGTCCCATCGGGCAGGTCATCATGGCCAGCGCGCTGCACGAGTCCGGTTCGGCGGGCGAGCTCATCACACGCATTCTCAATCTCATCGGCATTTTCTTCCAACGCGGCAGCCACTGCCCATGCAGGAAACGCAATAGGCATGAGACTCCCTGCTTCCAGCACCCGCTGCTCCGATATGCTCAAACGATCAAGTTCGAGCTCAATGAGTTTTCCCAATTCGTGGGGCACACCGATTTCCATCTCCTGAAACGGAGCTAACTGCTCCCATTGGCCGTCGTCTGTCGCTCCTTTGCGCACCAGAAAGCGTTCTGCAATCACATGCTCCAGCAGCGATAGAACAAAAAGCGGATTTCCCTCGGAACGTTGATAAATAAATCCATCAAGTCCCGGCGGCAGTTTTTCTTGACCCAGTCTCCGACTCAGCAGCTGTTTCACCGCCGGCTTTGACAACGGTGGCAACGCCAGCTCTGTGCAAAGCTGGCGCACCACGAGGTCCTGCTTTAAGGCTTTAAGGGGATGTTCCGTCGACCGACCTTCCGGCCGGTAAGTCGCGAGCACCATCAATCGCGTAGGAGTCCTGCGTCGTGCCAAAGCCGAGATGAGTTCGAGAGTAGCTTCATCCGCCCATTGAAGGTCCTCAAGCACGAGGATTAAAGCTTTGTCCTGCGCAATCTCTTCCAGCGCATCGCAAAGATCACCTGGAGTGTGGCGAGTGACGGTCTGAAGCGCTGGCTCATGGTCCCGCCAGGTCAGGGGCAGCCATGCCGGAGCGACCCGGCTCAGAATTCCGCGCACCCGCTCCTGATCCGCCGAACCACAAAGCTGGCCGAGCGCCTCAACGATGGGATAGTAGCTTTCCTCTTTGCCAAACCCTTCGACACTCTGACCACAGACAACAATTGCGCCCGAGGATTTTCCGGCGACCAGCGCGGAAAAAGTGTTCACAAGCGATGTCTTTCCAATTCCCGCACCGCCGGTAATGAACACCACCTGCCTCTGACCGCCTGCGACGAGTTGCGCCTGCGTTTGCAGACGCACCAGTTCCTGATCCCTGCCTACTAGTTCAGAGAACTTCGAACCCAGGATCGAGTCTCCGGACGCATGAGCCACTTCAACAGCCGCATCCGCATCTTGGCTGACTGCCGCGACAAATCTGTAGCCACGTTTGGGAATCGTTTGAATGAACCGCGGGCTGCTTGCATCATCGCCCAGCACCTTTCGCAGCTCCAGCATGTATGTCCGCAAGACCTGGGGTTGCACGTAAGTCGCTGGCCACAGTGCATCCAGCAGCTCATCGTGCGTAATGAGGCGGCCCGCATTCTCCACAAGGTAACGCAGAACGGAAAACGGCTTCGGGGCTAATTCAATCTGAACGCCCTCTCGCCAAAGACACTCATTCGACGTGTCCAGCCCAAACGACCCAAATTGATTCATTTAGCGGGACTCCTCGGGGGAAGATGAGCTCCGAAATTAAAGAGAGCAATTTGCCGTCCACATTTCAGATATTCCGCCTTCCGCCAAATGCAATGATTCGTTGAAGATGGAATCCGATGCAAAATTGCTTACTTGAGGTACCGTCCATTTCCGTACACAAATGTCCCTGCGCGGACACTCAGGGTGCCTGCGTAGAATCTGTGCACACCAGATCGTACGAAGAAGGCCGCCATCCCGTTCCCGGTGGGGCTGGCCGTTACGCAGTTCAATTTGTTCGAATTGGCAAAATTGTACCGATGCCCGAAAAGTGACAGCGGCAGACTGAGACGTCCGGGCCTTTCCTAACCAAAGGCTCGGCCAAGAGAACGTCAGTCCTCATGAGTATCTTTGTTCTGGCTCTTTGCGTCGCCGGTTTCCTTATCCTCATCGAGTCCCGATGAGTCCGCTAAGTCTACGGTCCCAAAGGAGTCGTTCACGACTTCATCATCAGCTTTCTGAGTCTCGTCAACAAATCCGCCAGGCTGAGTGTGAGTGGGCTTCATCTTTTCGGTCATGTGTTCTCCCATGCCGTTTGATGCATAATTGCGACTTTATCCGCTTACGAATCGTTCGACAAGGCACCTGCTGTGATTTTCCCCGGTACGTCAGAAAGAGACGCACCCATCGCGAAATCCGCTTCCCGAAGCTTTAACGGCCATGGGATTATTGTTTGTTCCTAACTGCGCAGCGAGGAACGAATCATGCAGGCCCTTATTCAAGACATCCATTTTTCCCTGCGGCAACTCTTCAAGAGTCCGCGATTCACCCTTACGGCGGTGATCTCGCTGGCGCTTGGCATCGGAGCGACCACAGCAGTATTCAGCGTCATCTATGCAGCTCTCGTAAATCCATACCCGTACCCGTCGGCGGACAGGATTGTTCGCCTGACTGCCACGAGCAAATCCGCTCCAAATAATCAGATCGATTTGAATGGGCCTCAGGTCGTCCGGTTGATGCAGATTCCAGTCATCGACAGTGTACTCGCGATGGATTACCATCCGATGACTATCACTGGACATGAATTTCCCGAGAATGTGGACGAGATCGGCCTAATCTCAACTGGTTTCAACGATCTCGGATTGCCGCCGCTGTTAGGCCGTGGCATTATGCCGTCCGACGCACCGATCGGCCAGGATCCGCAACCAGTCGCCGTTCTGTCCCACAGGTTTTGGCAAAAGCATTTCTTCGGCAATCCTGCTGTTCTGGGCAGGACGCTGCAACTGAATCATAAGAACTACACCATCGTCGGGGTGGCCGCGCCGCGCTTCACATGGTACATGGGCGACGTGTACCTTCCGCTCAAGCTCACCCAGGATCCTGCGACGCGATTGATGGTCGACATCCGCCTAAAGCCGGGTGTGACTGAAGCTGGCGCAAACGCGGCCCTTCAACCCCTGCTGGAGCAATTCGCCAAAGAGCGGCCGAAACAATTCGCTGAGCAATTCAAAGTGCAGGTTGAAGGACTCAACGCATGGGTCATAAGGCGGATGGGAAGGACGTTATATCTGCTGCTTGGCGCCGTGACATTGTTGCTTGCTGTCGGGTGCGGAAACGTATCGATCCTATTGCTGGCGCGCGGCGCCACTCGCGAGCACGAGCTGGCCGTTCGATCGGCGTTGGGAGCGAAACGCCGACGCATCATGCGTCAGTTGCTCACCGAATCATTGTTGCTAGCCAGCGTTGGAGCAGGGCTTGGCGTGGCGATGGCCTACGGCATTCTCGCCGGCATTCGCTTGTTGCTGCCCCGTTTCGCGTTTGCGCCAGAAGTTGTGATCCGAATCAATCTCCCCGTGCTTCTCTTTAGTGTTGCGGTCGCACTGGCAACCGGCATTGCCTTCGGCCTGTGGCCCGCTCTTCAACTTTCTAAACCTCAAATCAGCCAGATGGCTCAATCCGCTGCGCGCCGCGTGTCAAGCGGCGTGCGGGGTCGCAGGACTCAAGACGCGCTGATCGCCGCGCAGATTGCCCTTACGTTGCTCTTGTTAGCCGCGGCGGGCTCTGCGATTGAGGGCTTCACCCGTCTCATGCGGACGCCTCTCGGCTATGACCCTCATAACATCATGTCCGTCGGCTTGCCTATCCAGGAAAATTCCTTCACCACGTGGAAAGCACGCGCAGCATATTTCGAGCGGCTTCGCGCCAAAGTCGCGGAGACGCCCGGCGTGACGATGGCAGCCATCTCGAGCAACGCGACGCCTCCGAAAAACGGATGGTTCATCAAATTTGAGATTCTGGGCAAGCCGACAACGGAAGAACAGATGTGCTCAATGAATCTGACAAGTCCAAATTATTTTGATGCGTTGCGCATTCCGCTGCTGCAAGGCCGAATCTGGAGCGAAGATGAGAATCAGAACGGCGCGCTGGTCGCAGTGATCAATCGTACAATGGCCCAGCGCTACTTCCCAAATGGCGACGCCCTTGGGCATTCGGTCAAACTGCCGGCGATTGAGGATCGCCCGCCTGCCGAGTTGTCGGCGCCCAATTTTGTCCAATCCTGGTTGCCGATTGTCGGCATTGTGGAAGACGCTCGAAACGATGGTCTGGGCGATCCGATCAGGCCGGCGATTTACATTCCGTATACCCTGCATATGTCCATGGGCACGCAGATCCTGGTCCGATCACAGGCGTCGCCGCTCAGGCTGGTGCACTCGATACGGACGCAGTTGACCTTGGTTAATAGCGATCAGCAGGCCTATAACAACATCACGGAACTCGAAACATGGATTACCGACGAGACGGAATGGCAGCAGGGGCGACTCGTGTCATGGATCTTCGGTGCGTTCGCCGGACTGGCACTCGTGCTCGCGGCTGTTGGTCTGTTCAGTGTCGTGTCATATACCGTGGCACAGCGTACAAACGAATTCGGCATCCGCATGGCGCTCGGAGCACAACGCGGCCATGTATTGCGAATCGTCTTCGCATCCACATTTGTTAGCGTAGGGTGTGGAATTCTGATCGGTCTCGCCTTTACCTTTGCTCTAAACAGAATCATCGCTAAATGGGTCGCAGGAAATCCAAACAATCCGATCATCCTTCTGGAAGGAACAATCCTGCTCGTTTTGGTATCAGCCATTGCCTGTGCACTTCCAGCATTGCGTGCTGCGCGCCTGAATCCCATGACTGCCCTGCGATGTGAATAGCCGGGATAGGATGCGGCCATTTCGAATTGGCGATTACGGAGATTGAGGATGAATCGACGGGACCTCCTGGTTGGCGCAGCCACACTCATACAGGGACTCCTCGTCGGGGCCGCAGCCGTTGCGAAGTTCCGCGGACTGCAGAGTGGATTCACACGAGCAGAGGCTTTCATTCCGCAGGCTCAGAATCCGTACGATGTATTTCAGATGGCAAACATTCCAACCCGCTAATTTGACCAGCCCCCGCGGCGGGCACATGCGAA
>Ga0207683_10001871_pt1 | contig 18611 bp, 19 predicted proteins | sample KBSM73metaG_FD_184333 | JGI IMG/M metagenome (GOLD analysis project Ga0207683, IMG submission 184333) | Miscanthus rhizosphere microbial communities from Kellogg Biological Station, Michigan, USA - KBS M7-3 metaG (SPAdes) (version 2) | ecosystem: Host-associated > Plants > Roots > Rhizosphere >... | reverse complement strand
GCGATTGCCAGTGACGCGGTTGCCGCTGACCGTCGAGAACGCGAGGCCGAGCCCGCTGTCGACGAACCCGTCGGCCTTGTTCCTGGGGCCGGCCGAGCGCACGGCCGCGAGCTTGGCCTTCAGCGCGGCCTTCGCGGGACCGGTGCGCTTGCGGGCATCGGGCCCGAACATCGCGATCGCCTTGCGCGGCATCCCGGACTTGGCGGTGAGCGTGAAGTTCGGATTGGTGTAGAACCCGAGCGGGATCTGCGTGATGCCGCCGCCGAACCCGATGTTCACGTTGTAGGGTTGGTTGGCATCGTCGTACTTGGTGAACTGCGACGCGTTGACCGTGTTCCCGCTGACCGTGCTCCCGAGGGTCAGGACGGTTGCGCCGAGGATGCCGCCTCCGCCCAGGAACTGGACGATGCACTCTTCAGCCTCGGGCGTGGCGCACACCGAGCGCGCTACCGTGTTGCCCGTGACGAGCGTCTGCGTGAACTGGCCGCCGTACGAGAACACGCCGCCGCCCGAGGTGTCGGCCGTGTTGCCGACGATCGTCGAGCGGTAGCTGTTCAGGTACTTGGCCGCGATGCCGCCGCCGATCCCGTCCGCGAAGGGCCCCAGACCGCTGGACGTGGCCCTGCAGCCGGTGACGACCGAATCGGTGAGGATCAGGTCGTCGACGAAGATGCAGCCGCCGGGCCCGACCGACAACCCGTTCGAGATCGTGAGGCCGTCGATCGCCACCTGGCCCATCGGCCCCTCGACGACGCGGCTCGCGCCTTGCCCCGAAATCGCGAGCGTCGTCGCTCCAGGACCGTCGAACGTCATCGGGACGGTCGGCATGAGGGGCCCGCTGACGAGGCCGATCGTGCCGGACCGCAGGTTGAGGTCGACCGTGTCGTTGGCGCCGAAAGCGCCGCTCGCGAGCGCGCATCCGTCCTGGAGCGCTCCGGCGTTCAACGACGCGACGGCCTGGCGTACCGTGCACGTCGACCCGGTCCCGGCATCGCCGCCTGTGATGACGTTGATCGTCGCGCCGTGCGCGGGCGCGACGACGCCCGAGGCGACCAGCGCGGCGAACAGCGGTCGGACGACGAAGCGCGCGTGACTGCGTCGCGCGTCGTGTCCCGTGCGGTGATTCATCGAGCCCCCTGATCCTTCGATCGCCTCGTTCCGCTCCGTCGGCATCGCAGTGCGAACCGGACGGCCCCCGCGGGATGGGGCGACAACGGACGCGATTGTAGGGGGCACCCTAGTGGCGGTACAAGACCGTTCGTACGATCGACCGCCGGGACGTTGCAGCGGCACAACAGCGCCGCGCCCTTGTCAGGCGCGCGGGCGCAGCGCGGCCGGCGCGTCGGGCACCGATCCGTCGAAGTGCATGCACCAGATGTCGCGACCCGCGGCGTCGGCGCCGAGCAGCGTCAGCCCCGCGCGCGCAATCTCCTCGCGCATCGCCGGGCGCATCAGCTCGCGGTTCTCGACGACGAGCGCGAGCCCGAGCGGCTTCTGCGGAACGTCCTGCGCGCGAAGCGCGGCGACCGCGATGTCGAACATCCGCGGCGCGATCGCCCACACCGCGCGATGCGCGGGACGCACGAACGTGCGGTAGTGCCAGTAGGGCCGCTCGGTGCCCGCGAGCGGGGCCACGTACGCGGTCGCGATGCCGGCGATCTCGCCGTCGGCCGAGCGTGCGATCACGACGACCTCGGCGACGCGCCGCTGCGCCTCGGCCGGCGAGAGCACGCGCTCGGCCATCCACATGCCGAGGACTTCGTCGCGCACGCGCGGCGGCATGCGTCCGACCACCTCGTCGATCGTGTACCCGCCCGGCAGGCGCGTGTCGGGGAGGATCGGATTCACCGCACCTCCACCTCGCCGAGCAACGCGTCCGGAATCGCCCAGCACGATTCGAGCAGCGCGTCGTCGTCCTCGAGGATCGTGGGCGCGAGCAGGCCGGACAGCGCCTGCACCGCGAAGATCTCCTCGACCGACGCCGAGAAGCGCAGGAACGCGATCGTGCGCCCGGTCTCGATGTTGACCGCCCACACGCCGCTCGCGCGATCGGGATTCTCGTCGGTGAGCGGGATGTCGGTGAACGGGTTCGACGCGCGAAGCTGCGAAAGCCCGATGAACGCGACCGGGCCCACGAAATCGAGCCCGCGCGTGAATCCGGGCACCTGCGCGACCCTCTCGACGCGGCCGGTCACGGTGTCGACCGTCGAAAGCGCGCCGCGACCCGACTCGAGCATCCACAAGCGCCCCCGGTGCAGCCGCGGCGAATGCGGCATCGACAGGCCGCGCGCGACGACCTCGCCGCTGTCGACGTCGAGCACGACGCCGCCGCCGCGCTTGTTCGCGCGCCATCCTTCGCGCTCGTTGGTCTCGCCCAGCGCGGTCAGGTAGCGCGGCCGCCCGTCCCCCATCGCAAGGCCGTTCAGGTGGCAGCGGTCCTCGGGCGCATAGCCCGACACGAAGCGCGGGCGCCAGCGCGGGACGAAGCTGTGCTCGGTGTCGAGCGTGCAAAGGCAGCTGAAGAGCGTGTTGACGTACCAGCATTCGGTCGACGAGAACGCCATCTCGTGGATGTCGACGTGGCCGGTGACGTGGACGTTGCGCAGCAGGTACACGGCGTCGTGCGTTCCGGCCGGATCGAGGCGCGCGGAGACGCCGGGCATGTTGCGGTACTCGTGCACGCTGCGTTGCGCGCCGACGAACAGGCGCTCGCGATCGGCGGCGAGCCCCATCGGGCGCGGCAGCGCCACGAAGTGCGTGTTGATCGAGCCGTCGCGCGGCCGCATGAGGATCACGCGTCCGGCCTGGAACGTCGTGACGAGCAGCGAGCAGCGCAGCTCCCGCAACAGCGCCGGGAAGTTCTGCGTGTGGACGCTCGAGAAGGCTTCGGCGGCGGAGGCGGAGACGTCGGTCACGGCGAATCAGGGTGGAAGCTGCGCGACGCGCGGCTCCGCGCGCGCACGGCGGACCCAGCGCGCCACGTCCTCGTCGAGCATGAATCCGTCCGCGACGAGCTGCTCCGACGCCGTGCGCACTTGGCGGACGTAGACCTCGCGCGTGCCGTAGCGCTCGGCGATCGAGGGACGCGGATCGCGATTCGCCGCACGCTCGGCGGCGTCGCGCGCGAACGGGACATAGATGCCGTTCAGCCCGCACAGCTGCCCATCCGCGTATCCCGCCTTGCGCAGCCCCCAGCCGCTGTGCGTCGCGAGCGGCACCGCGACGTCGGGCAGGCGCACGCCCGCGATGTCGTGCCCGTCCGCGTCGGTGCGCGGAACGAGCACGTCATACCGTCGCGTCGGATCGGCGCGGGGCGGCACCGTGCCGTGGTCCACCACCGCAAGCTCGTTGTAGACGGCAGGAAACGCCACGCCCATCGGGCTCAAGTCCGGGAAGCCGATCGCCGTGCGCGTCGGCGCCACCAGCGCGCCCGCGGCGAGCGTCGGATAGCGGCTGTCCGGCGGCGCCTTGCCCGTGCGCGACCAGTCGATCAACCGCGCCATCAGCGCGCGCACCATCGTGCTCTGGTTCGCCGGGTTGTTGAGCTGCTGGCAGATGCCGGCCTCCGGCCGCGCGGAAGGACCGTGCTGCGTGCTCGCCATCAGGTAGGTGCGCACGTCCGCGGGCAGCGCGAGCGGACGGCCCGCGCCGTCGGTGACGACGAGCGACGCACGCGCCTGCCAGAACTCGAGGTTGCTGTCGAGGTGCATGGTCTTCGGACAGGTCGCGTCGCGTCGGCATTGCGCGTAGATGCCGTCCGTGCGACCCGACACCGGATCGGTGCTCACCTCGTAGCTGAACGGGAACTGGTCGCCGGCGAAGAGATGGTCTTCCTGCTGGCGCGAGAAGCGGCCGGGCTGCGCCCAGCGCGCGTTGGTGTAGCTCTTTCGCGATCCGGAGATCAGCGGCATCACGCCGTCGAACACGCGCCGCCCGCCTTCCGGCGCGGCGTTGAAGCCCATCCAGACGAAGTCGCGGAGGAACCGGCCCGACTGCGAGATGCCGAGCGCGACCGTCACATTGAAGCGCACGTCGGCGAGCGGATGCGTCTCCCCGGCCAGGTCGATGCCGGAGGTCTTGAGAAAGCCCACGACGTCGCGCACGGCGGACATGCCCAGACCCATGACCATGGGGTCACGCGCCTCGTACACGAACTGGTAGATCGCGCCGCCGTCGAAACCGGCGGGCCGCGATATCGAGATCTCGCTGGCGTTCAGGTAGCGCCACGCGCTCGCGGGCAGCGTGGTGGCCGGGGCGTCGGGCCGCGCGCGCACGGTCAGCGTCGCTTTCGCAGGATCGAGGGACGCGGCGGGATAGGTCAACGTGCCCTTGCTCTCCGCCGCGGTGTTGTCGAAAACGAATTCCTCGAGGCTCGTGCCGGTGATCGGCGCGCCGCCCGCCGTGGCGACGGGAAAGCGCGTTCCGACGAGCTGGCCGGCCGTCCCGAGCGGAACGTCCCCCTGCCAGCCGACCCACAGCAGCGTATGGCCCTGCCGCATCGCCCAGCCGTTTCCCGCCTGCGCCGCCGTGTCGAACTGCGTCGCGCCGTCGTTCAGTCGCGCGAGCGCGAGCTTGTTGCCGCGGTTGGCGATGTCGAAGATGAGCGCGCCCGACGCGCGCGCAGCGTTCGCCGGACGGAGGATCACGACGTCGGTCTGGTAGCGGACGTAGCCGTCCGCGTCTGCGGCGCGCTCGATGTCGACGATCGCACGGTTCGCAGGATGACGTGGCTGGACGCGAACGGTCGCGACGGCGGCGACGAACTCATAGGTTCCGACCTCGCCGAAGCTCGCGCCGGCGAACGCGGGCTTGCGCATCCCTACCTCGAGCTTCTCGATGACGGTTGCGGACTCCGCGAGCTGCGCCGGAGGCGGCGCGACGCAGCCCGCGACGAGGACCGCGGCGATTCCCCATGTCAGGCATGCAGGCGTTCGCGTTTTCACTCGTCCCTCCCAGTCCTTGCCGACTCGCCGACCAAGGCCGGGGATTCTAGACCCGGTCACGGGCGAATGCCGCGACCTCGTCGCGCGTGGGACTTCCGGCGCGGCCGCCGTCGCGTGTGCACTTGAGCGCCGCGGCGTGCGTCGCGAAGCGCGCGGCGCCCGCGATGTCGCTGCCCTCCGCGATCGCGAGCGCATACGCGCCGTGGAAGACGTCGCCGGCGCCGAGCGTGTCGACCGCGTCGATCACCGGCGCCGGGACGTGGAACGCACCCTCGCGCGTGAGCCACCATGACCCCGCTTCGCCGCATGTCACCGCGCACGCGCGCGCGCCGTCGCGCATCGACGACCAGGCGCGCGCGAGCGCGTCGAGGCGCGCCGTCGCGCCGGCGTCGTCCGAAAGCGAGGCCCAGCGCGCGAGACCGTGCTCGGAGAACACGACGTGGTCCGCGCGGCGCACGAGCGCATCGATGACATTCGCGTCGGCGACATCGGCGTCGAGCACCGACGGGACGCCCGCGTCGTGCGCGGCGTCGAACAGCGCGACCGCGCCTTCGGGCCAGCGCACGTCGGCGAGCACGGCGCCCGCGGCGCGCACGTTGTCGAGCGGCAGCCATCCCGCATCGTCCGGCGCGTCGCCCAGGTGCGTGACGATGAGCCGCTCGCCGCGCGCATCGACGACGATCGCCGACTGCGACGAGCGGAAGCCGGCGATGCGCCGGAACGCCGTCGCGTCGACGCCGTAGGACGCGAACTCGCGCGCCATCGCGGCGCCCGCGGCATCGTCCCCGGCGCGGCCCCAGAACGCGACGCGGCCGCCGAGCCGCGCGATCGCGCACGCGGCGTTCGAGGCCATCCCGCCGCCGACCTCGCGGAACGCGCTCGCGCGCACCTTGGTCGCGACGGCGGGAATTGCGTCCACCGTGTAGACGCGATCGAGCGCCGCGTGGCCGAGGCACACGACGTCGAGCGTCATGGGATCCCCCCGGAGCTCGCTGCGCGAGCCTCCCCCCGGGGGAGCGGCGCGCCCTTGGGGCGGCCCGGCGGGCGCGCGAGCGGTGCTAGCATCGGGACGGGTTCACGCGAGGAGCTAGGTCATGGCCGACGCGCCGATCGAGATCGTCCACAACGCCGACGCGCATCGCTTCGAGGCCCACGTCGACGGCGGGCTCGCGCGCTGCGACTACCGGCGCATCGGCAACGTGCTGCAGGTCCATCATACCGAGGTCCCGGTCGCGCTCGAGGGGCGCGGCATCGCGGGCCAGCTCGTTCGTGCGACGCTCGATTATGCGAAGGCGAACAGTCTGCGCGTCGCGCCGTACTGCTCGTACGTGCGATCGTGGATGCGCCGTCATCCCGAGTACCAATCGCTCCTCGCGGCCGGCCAGACGGTCTGACGCGGTCATGCCGGGGCGGCGAGCGCCGCGGCGAGGTGGTCGACGAAAGCGCGCACTTTCGCGGACAGGTGCCGCCGCGACGGGTACGCGGCGTGGATCGGAATCGAAGGCTGCGACCACCCGGCGAGGATAGGAACGAGGCGACCGCTCTCGAGCTCCGGCGCCGCGTTGAAGTCGGTCTCGTTGACGATGCCCGCGCCTTCCGCGGCGAGCGCGGCGAGCATGCGCCCGTTGTTCGCGTGCATCGGTCCGCCGATGCGCACGACGCGCTCGCTGCCGTCGGGCCCGAGGAAGCGCCACTGGTTGCGTGTCGGCGAGAACTCGTAGGTCAGGCATGCGTGCTTCGCAAGATCCTCGGGAGCGTGCGGCGTGCCGTGGCGCGCGAGATAGGCGGGTGACGCACAACAGACGACGGCGGTCGTGCCGATGCGCCGCGCGACCAGCAACTGGCTCTTGATCGCGCCGATCCGCACCGCGAGGTCGAAGCCTTCGTCGACGAGGTCGACGATGCGGTCGGCCTGGTCGATGTCGACGCGGACCTCCGGATAACGCGCCACGAACGCCGCGATCACGGGCGCGAGCACGCGCTCGCCGTAGGTGATCGGGCAGGTGAGCTTGAGCGTGCCGCGCGGCGTGACGCCACCCTCGCTCGCGGACTGCTCGGCCTCCTCGAGGTCGGCGAGCAACTGGACGGCGCGCTCGTGGAAGGCGCGGCCGGCCTCGGTCAGCGACAGTCGCCGCGTCGTCCGGTTGAGCAGGCGCGCGTCGAGGTGGCGCTCGAGCTCGGCGACGTCGCGGGAGACCGCGGACACCGACCGGTCGAGCCGCTCCGCTGCCCGCGCGAAGCTGCCGCTCTCGACGACGGCGACGAACGCCTGGATGCCCTGGAACCGGTCCATGTTATGATTGTTGCATATATCACAACAATTATTCCTATATAGCCTAGTTTATCTCTTTCTCAACAACGTCCAACATGGGCTCCGTCGCGGCCTTGCCGCACAACCCCCGATTTCAAGGAGCCCCTCATGAACGACCGTCGCATCGACCTCGCCGCGCTGGTGCTGCGGCTCACGCTCGGCACCGTCCTCCTCGCCCACGGCCTGATGAAGGTCATCGTCTTCACGCCCGCCGGCACCGCCGCCTTCTTCGAGAAGATCGGCCTGCCCGGCCCGCTCGCCTACGTGACCATCGTCGCCGAGCTCGTCGCCGGCGCCGCGCTCGTCGCCGGCTACCGCACGCGGCTGTTCGCGCTGGCGATCGCGCCGATCCTGTTCGGCTCGGCGCTGCCGCACCTTGGCAACGGCTGGGTGTTCAGCGCGCCTGGCGGCGGCTGGGAATACTCGATCTTCCTGGGCTTCGTCGCGATCGCGGCGGCGCTGCTCGGGGATGGCCGCTACTCGATCCGCGCCGGCGAGCCGATCGGCCGCCCGGTGACAGCGTAACGACGACAAGCGCACGCGACGCCGTCCGGCGGCAATCGTCCGGACGGCGCGCGAACGTAAACGATTTCCCCGAAGGAGCCTCCCATGAAACTCTACTTCTCCCCCGGCGCGTGCTCGTTCGCGCCGCACCTCGCGCTGCATGAGGCCGGCGTTTCCGCCGACGCCGTGAAGGTCGACCTGCGCTCGCACAAGACCGCCGAAACCGGCGACGACTACTATGCCGTCAATCCGAAGGGCTACGTGCCGTTCCTCGTGCTGGACGACGGCACGACGCTGTCGGAAGCGCACGTGATCCTGCAATACATCGCCGACAGGAAGCCCGGCACGATCGCGCCGGCGTACGGCACGATCGAGCGCTACAAGGTCAACGAGTGGCTCGGCTTCGTCGCCACCGAGATCCACAAGTCGTACAGCCCGCTGTGGCATCCCGCGGAATTCGGCGAGAAGGCCGTCGACGCGCTCAAGAACAAGCTGCAAAAGCGCTACGGGATCGTCGAGGCGCAGCTCGCGAAGACGCAGTACCTGGCCGGCAACGTCTACTCGATCGCCGACATGTACCTGTACACGGTGACGAACTGGGCGCACCACTTGAAGATCGACTTGTCGGCGTTCCCGAAGGTGCAGGCATGGCACAAGAAGGTCGGCGAACGTCCCGCGGTCGCCGCGACGCAAGCCGTCGAGCGCGGCGTCAAGCAGCCCGCATAATGTTGCGATGACCGACCCCGCCGCCCTGCCCACGCTCTTCCTGTCGCACGGCTCGCCGATGCGCGCCGTCGAGCCGGGCGAGGCCGGCGCGGCGTGGCACGCGATCGCGAAGACGCTGCCGCGGCCGAAGGGGGTGCTCATGATCTCGGCGCACTGGGAGACCGGTGTGCCGATGGTCACGGGCAACGCGCGTCCGGAGACGATCCACGACTTCGGCGGCTTCCCCGAGGCGCTCTACCGGATTCGCTATCCCGCCGCCGGCGCGCCGATGCTCGCATCGCGCGTCGTCGAGCTCCTGAAGGGCAAGGGCGTCGCGGCGGGCATCGACGGCTGCCGCGGACTCGACCACGGGGCCTGGGTGCCGATGCTGCACATGTACCCCGAGCACGACGTCCCGGTCGTGCAGCTCGCGGTGCAGCCGGACCGCGACACCGCGCACCATCTCGCGATGGGACGCGCGCTCGCGCCGCTCACGCGCGAAGGCGTGCTCGTCGTCGGCTCCGGCCACGTCACGCACAACCTGCGCGACTGGATGGCGGGGCGCAACGCGCCCGCTGCGCTTCCGTACGCGGCGTCGTTCGCGGCTTGGCTCAAGGACACGCTGGCCAAGCGCGACGACGACGCGCTGCTCGCCTACCGCGAGCAGGGCCCGGGGGCTGCGCGCGCGCATCCGTCGGAGGAGCATTTCCTGCCGATCTACGTCGCGTGGGGCGCAGCGGGACCCGACGCGGTGGCCGAGCGCGTGTACCAGGGCTTCGACGGTCCCGCGCTCGTGATGGACGCGTATGCGTTCGGCGCGCCCGACGTGGTGCGCCGCGCCGTGCCGGAGATCGCACACTAGGCGCGTCTGCTAGCATTTCGCCGACGAACGACGAACGAGGACGACGCGAAATGGCCGCGAACGAACGACCCGACGACATCCAGATGGACGCGTCCTCGCTTTGCCGCGAGGAGATCTACACCGACCGCCGGTTCGGCACGATCCGCGTGCTCGTGCCGGTGGACCCGGACGGCAACGACGATTCGAAGCGCGCGACCGTTTACGCGGGCGAGGCGCAGATCATGACCCAGGTCGGCGCGCTGCCGATCAGCTTCGAGATCGAGGCGAAGTCGCTCGCCGAGGCGGTGGCGGGGTACGGCGCGGCCGCGAAGGCCGCGCTCGACCGCACGATGAAGGAGCTGGCCGACATGCGCCGCCAGCAGCAAACCGGCCTCGTGATCCCGCAGGCCGGCGGCGGGATGGGCGGGCTCGGCGGCATGCCGGGCGGTTTGCCCGGCGGCGGCAAGATCCAGATGCCCTAGGTCGAAGCGTTACGGGCGCTCGACCGATGGCCGCGCGGCCGTCGTGACCGCGCCACGCTTCGACGTCGTGCCGGCGCCGCCGCCCGACGACGCCGCGCGCCCCGGAAGGTCGAACAGCTCGGCGATGGCGGCGCGGTACTGCGCCGCGCCGGCCCACGACGTGTTGTAGTGGCTGCCGCCCTCGACGAGGACGAGCTTCTTCGGCGCGCGCGCGGCCTTGTAGAGCGCTTCCGAGAACCGCGGCGGCACCATCGCGTCGCCGGTCCCGTGCACGATCAGCACCGGCGCGGGCACCTTCCCGATCTTGTCGAGCGTCGCGAATTTCTGCGTGACCAGCCAGTCGACCGGCAGCCACGACGGCGCGAGCGCCTTCGCCATCTCGGGGAGCGACGTGAAGCCGCCTTCGATGATGAGGCCGCCCATGCCGTCGGCCGAGCCCTTCGTCACCGCGAGCTCGGTCGCGACCGCGGTGCCGAGCGAGTGGCCGTAGATGAAGCGCTTCTTCGGATCCGGCTCCTGGGCGACGACCCAGCGCCACGCGGCGGCCGCGTCCTCGTAGACGCCTTCCTCGGACGGCGTCTCGCCGTCGCTCTTGCCGAAGCCGCGGTAGTCGATCGCGATGATCGAAAAGCCGAAGCTGCGCAGGTTCTCGATGCGGCGCAGGTGCGCGGTCAGGTTCCACCGCACGCCGTGCAGGTAGAGCAGCGTCGGCGCCTTGGGGTTGTCGCTCGGCCAGTACCAGGTGAACAGGCGCTCGGCGCCAGGCTGGTCCGAGACCGGCAGGTAGAACTCCTTGACGTCGGACGGCAGGCCGGAAAACCACCCCGACGTCTCGCGGACCGGCCGGAACGTGAGCTCGCGCTCCTGCGTGACCAACGCCGCGCAGCCGGCGCCGAGGAGCACGGCCAGCGAGAGCAGCGCGGCGCCTGTGCGGCGCCCGGGACGGTAGCGATGAGCCATGCGCGATGTCAGAGCATCACGCGTGCCACGAAGTTCCATGCGCCGCAGCATAACGCCCGGCGGTTGTCACCGGGAAGCGGCCCGCCGAGGGAAAGCTGTCGTCGGACGGCGACGGCTCAGGCCGCCACGCCGTGCATGCGCACCCGCGCGACCGACGTGCGAAGCGCACGGCAGGCGCGAGCGCACTCGCGGCACGCGTGCGCGGTCGCGTCGCCGGCTTCGTCGCGCTCGAACGCGTGCGCGCAGCCGAGGGCGACCGTCTCGCACAGCGCGAGAGCGCTCACCGCATAGGGGCTGCGGCGCATCACGACGTTCGCGGTCGCGCCGAAGATCTCGATGCCGTCCATCGCGAGACGCACGCATGCATCGGCGTTCTCGCCGAGGCAGCGCAGCATCCTCTGCGCACACGCGTCCGCAGCGTTCCTGCATGCGTCGATCGCCGCGGCGTGAAGCGCCGCGAGCGCGTCCTGCCGTGCGCGGGCGTCGTCGAGCGAGGGCAGGGCATCGGGCATGGCGTCGTCTCCGGGGAAGGGGCGTAGCGCGGAGCGCGACGCACGCGCATCGTCGCCGCGATCGGCGTTCCCCGGCATCGGCGGCGGAGCGGGCGTGGTGTGGGAGCGCGCCGGACAACCCTGCGCGCGTTCACCAGCCGCCCGGCGGGCCGCCGCGCGCGTCGGACGAATGAGGACAGTGGCGAGCGCAGCGCGCCGATGTTGCCCCGGTCCCCGGGGGCCGACCATGCGCCTCACTACCGTATCGGAGGCTCTCATGTTCGATCAACTGCTCACCACGCCGCTTCCTTGGTACCTGTGGCTCGGGATCGGCTCCGGCTTCATGCTCGTGATCGGCCTCGTTCTGGCCGCCGCTCGGCGCACCGACGACGGCGACGTCTATCGCTTCGAGCCGCCGCGTCGCGAACCGATGCCGCTGTACGAAGAAGGCGTGACGTCATGAACACGCCGCGGCGTAGCGATTCGATCGCCGAGGGCGTGATCGTCGCGCTCGTCGTGGTCGTACTCGGCGTCGCGGCGACGGGCGTGAGGCTCGAGCCCACGCCGCAGGGGGCGTCGGTCGACCGTCTCGCCGCGCAGGTGCGGATGCAGATGCCGATCGCGCCCGATTGCATGCGCAGCGACGCGAGCGGCGATGCGTGCCGCCAGCGGCTCGCTGCGGCAAGGCCCTAGCTCGCGCGAAGGCAACGAATGATCTCTCCTCCCAGGCCCGCCCCCCGGGCCCGGGCGGTGCCCGGTGAAACGGGCTTCACGGGCGAGCCTGGCTTGCCCGTTTTTTTGGCGGTCCCGACAGGCGCAAGCGTGGAAACGAGGCGAACATGAAATCCGAAACGCAAGGCTCCCCGACCTTCGCGCACCGCGTTCTTCGCGTCGCGACCTATGCGCTCGCGATCGCGTGCGCGTGCTCGCCGCTTGCCGCGCGGGCGGCCGACCGCGGCGACAACCCCTGGATCGCGTGGGCCGTGCTGGTCGGCGTCGCGCTGCTCGTGGCCGGCATCCTGATTCGCGCGGCGCTCGGATCCGAGACGCCGCCCGGCTGGCTTTCGTTCATTGCGCGGCGTCGCCAGGAAGGGCGACCGACGAAGTGGCGCGAGTGGCCGGACGATTGATCCGGCGCCGACACGCCGCTTGTCAGTGCCGTCCGACAACGCATTGCGGCGCACACCGGTTCGCGATGCGCCGCCGGGTTCTTAGTCTGTGAACGTTGAATCAATCGTCCCGCCCGCGGCGCGAGGGTCGGCCGAAAGGCCGAAGGCCGAGGCGGTCGAAGGCGAGGACGATGACGAATCGTCCGCGGCTCCGGACGGGGATGCCACTCCTCCCCTGAAGCATTCTCCTCCGGAGTTCGCGGGCGTTCTCTTCGAAGCGGAGGCCCAAGCGATGTGCCACGTACTCGATCCGAAGGCGATCACCACCTACAAGGAGTACCAGGCGGCGCTGGGCGAGCTCGACGAGCTGATGCTCGCCGACCCGGACACGCCCTCGGGCCGTCGCTTCGGCGAGTTGGTCGCGCTGATCGACGCCTACGAGCTGTCGCGCGAGCCCACGCTGATCCGCGCGGCGCCGCAGGTCCGCGCGACAGCCTGACCGCTCGGTAGTCCGCGGTACGGGTACCCTACGCCGGGAGTAGGATGCGCGAGACACGCGCCTCCTCCCCGGCCGCATGAAGGCACCGCCCCCTCCTCCGACGACCGTCCCCGGCGACATCACGACCGTCCTGCCCGGGACGGCGGTCCGCAACACCACCACCAAGCTCAACCGCCCGAAGCCGACGCCCTCGCGACGGCGTCGGTGGCGCGGTTGCATCGTGGGCGGTGCGACAGGTGACGCGCTCGGCGCGCCGGTCGAGTTCATGGCGCTCGACGAGATCCGCGCCACGCTCGGTCCCGGCGGCGTGCACGGCTACTCGCAGGCGTTCGGCCGCTACGGGGCGATCACCGACGACACGCAGATGACGCTGTTCACCGCGGAGGGACTGCTCCGCGCGTATGCGTGCATCGCGACGACCGGCAGCGCCGACGTGCCCGCGATCGTGGGTCACGCGTATCTGCGTTGGCTTCACACGCAACGCGAGCAAGCGACGAGCGTGCCCGACCTCGACGGCTGGCTCCTGAAGGAAAAAGCGCTCTTCGCCTCGCGCGTGCCGGGCGTGACTGTCGTCGACGCGCTGCGCCAGCGCACGTCGTTCGGCGAGCGCCCTCGCAACACGAGCAAGGGCTGCGGCGGCGCGATGCGCATCGCGCCGGTGGGACTGTGGTGCGCCAGGCTCGACGAGGGCATGTCGAAGGAGCGCGTGGGGAAGCACGCGCTCGAGCTCGGCGCCGACATCGCCGCGCTCACGCACGGCCATCCGACCGGTCAGCTCGCCGCGGGCTACGTCGCCGCGCTCGTCGCGCTCCTCGCGCTCGACGTGCCTTTGCAGGAGGCGCTCGATCGCGCGGCGTCGCTGCTCGTCAAGCGACCGGGTCACGCGGAAACGATGGCGGCGATCGAGCATGCCCGGAAGCTCGCGGCCGCCGGCGAGCCGCGCGCCGAGTACGTCGCGCGCCTCGGCGAAGGCTGGACCGCCGAGGAAGCCGTGGCGATCGCCGTCTATTGCCTGCTCGCCGCGCCGGACTTCGACGCGGGCGTGCGCCTCGCGGTCAACCACGACGGCGACAGCGATTCGACCGGCGCGATCGCGGGCAACCTGCTCGGCGTGCATTACGGCATCGAAGCGGTCCCGACGCGACTGACCAACGGCCTCGAGCTCCTCGACGCGCTCGCGGTGATGGCCGACGACCTCGCGACGTTTCCGGCCTGGCCGATCGGCCAGTTCCAGCCGTCGACCGATGCCTCGGCCTGGTGGCTCGAGCGCTACCCGCCGACCTGACCTCCCGCTGTTGCCTCGGCGCAACGCCGGACCGGCCTGGAAACGGCCCGATCCGGCACCGCTAGGGTTTGGCATTTTCCCTGTCGCAACCGCTAGATACGGTGGTCGAACGACCCGTCGTACCCAAGCTGTAGCGCACATCCCGTAAGCTACGCTGCCGGTTCAGGGGCGCTGTCGCTAACAGCCTGTAGCGGGCGTGTTGTCGAATCCGGCATGATTCGCGGGTCGTCGGCCCATGAGGGGAAGCGGGCCGGCACATCGAGGCCTCGCGGTACCGAGGACACTCGGGCGCGCCGTAGCCCACAGGCGCGAAAAGCGGTTCCCCGCGAGGACCTGAATGGCGTTCCGAGATCTTCGCCACCGTGGGCGCGCTCCGGCGCCGCCGGCGCTCGCGTCCGCCCTCAAGCGTTTCTACGCGCTGCGCTTCGCGGTCACCGCGATGACGATGCTGTCGGCGGTGCTGCTGCCGTGGATCGTCTGGTCGGCGACCCACCGCCTCGACCTCGCAGCCCTCGTGATGCTCGTCGAGGCGGCGGTGCGCCTCACGATGTCGCTGTACGGCGGCCAGCTCGCGCACGCTGCCGGCGGGCGCGTGTCGTTCGCCGGCGCGCAGGCCCTGTGCGCCGTCGGCTTCGCGCTGTTCGCGGCCGTCGTCGCGATCCCGCCCGACAGCCTCGCCGTCACGCTCGCGCTGCTGGCGGCGGCGATCGTCGTGATGCAGTCGGGCATCACGCTCGGCAACGTCGTCACCGAGGCGTGCACGGTCGCGCTGCTGCAATCGGGCGCGGCCGACGTCCCCGCGCGCGTGCGCGTCGTCGATCTCATGTCGACGGCGTGCGCGCTCCCGCTGGGCGGCTGGCTCGTGCTCGCCTTCGACGCGCCGCTCGCGGTGGTGGCGCTCGGCTTTTCGCTCGCGGCGGGCGCGGCGATCGTCACCGCGCGCGCGGGCGGCGTCTACGACCACGCCAACGCGCGCATGCCCGCGCGCTTCTCGCTGGTCGACCGCGAAGCGTGGCAGTGGCTCGGCCGCACGCGCCGCGCTCGCTCGCTCACGCTGTTCCTGCTCGTCGCGAGCGTGCCGGTCACGATGCTGTTCGGCGCGCTGCCGTTCCTGCTCGCGAGCCGCACGGCCGCCGGCCTGCCCGACTGGATCAAGCCGACCGACGTCCTGTTCCTCACGCACTACAAGGCGCTCGAGTCGATCGGCGCGGCGCTGATCCTGCTCGCGTGGGTGCGGTGGGCAGGCGCCGGCGACAACAAATCGGGCCGCAAGCCCGCGGCGATCCACACCGCGTTCGCGGCGTACGTGGCTTCGATGATCGCGCTGATCGCGATGCCGTCCGCGCTCGGCACCGCGCTCGCCGCGATCGCACTGGCCGCGAGCTTCTCGCCGCTCATGGTGTGGGTGCGCACCGAGCGCGCGACGCTGGTGCCCGAGCACAATCGCCAGCGCATCACCGGCCTGCTCGTCGCGGTCGACGCGACCGCGTACGTGCTCGGCGCGCTCGCGGTGCGCTACGCGGGCTTCGAACCGGTCGCGCTGGGCGCGATCGCGTCGCTCGCCACCGTGCTGTTCGTGCTGCTGCACCTCGAGCCGGGAGCGGCGCCTTCCGCGCGCGTCGACGTGCACGCGCTTCCGTCGCTCGACGAGAAGCTCGCGCGGCTCCGCGCGTGGCTCGCCGACAATCGCGACGTCGTGGAGACGCGCCTCGCCGAGGCGATTCCGAGGCTCGGCCTGGTCAAGCGGGCGAACCCGCCGCCGGCGTGGGGCACGCCGCTCGCCGCGTCGCCGGTGGACGCGGTCCTGCCGATCGGCGTGGGCCTGACGCCGATGGTGCTGCCGCGTGCGCTGCGCGACGCAGGCGTGCGCACGTCGTCGCTGGCCGCCTCGACCGAGGAAATCGCCGCGTTCGCGCGCCCGCTTGACGAAGTGCGCGCCGACGCGCTCGCCCAGGGCTGGCATCCGCGCGTTCTCGCGCACCTCCTCCCGTCGACGACGAAGGAGTTCGAGAGCCGGATGCAGGCGGGGTTCCACCGGCTGCGCGTGGATACGCTGCTGCGGCCGGGCGTCTCCACCGGCGACGCGGATTCGGCCGTGCTCGCCACGCGCTTTGCGCCGCTCGAGGTCAACAACGGCGGCTCGCAGGGCCACTGGATCTGCTCGTCGGTCAACCACGCGCTGCTCGCGGCGTACGGCCTGGAGGGCAAGCGCATCTTCGACCGTCCCGACGCGCTGATCGACGACGTCTACGAGGCGTTCGTCGACTGGCTGGTCGACCGCATGACGCCGAAGCGCTTCTCGAGCGCGTTTCCGGAAGGCCAGGTTCCGCTCGCGTTCCTGTCGGGCCACTACGCCGGGCGCATGGTCAACGACATCGAGGGACCGCGCATCGCCGCGCACGTGTCGCGCCGCTACGGCGTCGAGGCCGATTACTTCGTCGGCTTCGCGCAGCTCGAGCTCGGCCGGCGCGTGCGCGTGCGCGACCGCGAGATGTCCCTGGTCAAGCGGCGCGGCGCCGGCGACGAGCACTCGTTCGCCGTGTGGAGCGACCTCTACGTCACCGACTCGATGGAGCATGTCGCGGCCTGCCTCGACGGCGACGATCCGCAGGCGCGCGAGCTCGCGCGCGCGTTCCTCGAGGGCCGCGTGCTCGGCATCAGCGCATGGCCGGGACGCGAGCTGTGCGAGAACGACAAGGTGCACCTCGTCGACAAGGCGAATGCGCACGCCCTTCGCGCGACGCTCGGCCTGTCGGCGGCGGACGCCGCGCTGCTGCAGCAGGCGGCCCCCGGCGCGTTCTCGATCGGTGGCGACGCCGCGACGGTGGCGAAGCTTTGCGACGAGCGCGACCGCTGGGTCGTCAAGGCGCGCTTCGGCTGCGGCGGCAGCTCGGTGATCGTCGGCGCGAAGCCGTCGTGGCCGACGCAGTCGCTGCCGCGCGTGGCCTCGCGCGACGGCGGGATTCACGCGACGCGCGTGACGATCGCCGACCTCGCGCACGACGCCGGCGTGGATCTGGCGCTCGACCACGAAGGTCGCATCGCGATCGCGTCGTGGACGACGCTTTGGCCGCACCTGGTGCGCTTCGCCGCATCGTCGCCGGGCCACTACGTCGCGCAGGTGCGCGTGGAGCCTGCGCCGTTCCAGGCGATGATCTTCGACGGCACGCGCCTCGACGCATTCGAGGCGACGACCGACTTCGCCGCCGCGTTCACGCTCGGGTGGCGCAGCGACGGCCCGCATTTCGCGACGAGCGGGACCTTGTGCCGCGCCGTGCCGCTCGGCCACCCGCATACGAACATCACCACGCGCGGGGCCCTGGTGCCGGTCATGTGCGAGGACGAGTTCGACCGCCTGTACGTCGCGCTCGGCCTCCACCGCGAGCCCGCCGCAGGGACCGCGCCGGCCCTGCCGCGCACCCGCGAGGCGGTCCCCGCCTGACGCGTGTCGTCGTATGATGGGACGGCAATGTCACGCCCCGCCGTCCCCTGGGCCCCGATCCGCCGCGCCGCGCTCGCCGTGTGCTCCGCCGCGCTCGTGCTGTCGGGCGGTGCGTTCGCGTCGACGCTCGACGAGCCGGGCTCGCCCGGCCGCGCGTACCTCGACCTTCGCGCGGGGATCGAGAAGACGTCGTCGCCCGACGCGATGCTCGCGAACCTGTCGAGCAATTACCGGCGCGTCGTCACGAACATGCCCAAGGCCGAGCGCGACGCCTGGCTCGCACGAATGAAGCGCGTGCCGCCGGCGCAGGTGAAGATCCAGGCGCAGGCGCTGGCCGGAGACCGCGCCGCGCTCGGCGTCGTCGCGCGCGACGCGACCCACGTCAAGTGGTCCGGACGGGTCGAGATGGTGCGCGAGGGCGGCGGCTGGAAGCTCGCCGACGAGACCTGGACGACCGAACCGCGGTGAGCGCCAACCGGAGCGCCGACGGGCCGCCCCGAGGCGCTCGCCCCCTCCTCGGGGAGGGGGTGCGCGACGCCGCGTCCGCGGCTAGCCTGGGGGAGGGTTGGTGAGCCCGCCGTCCCACGACGTCGCGCGCTGGCTCTACCGGATCGACGCCAACTACACCTGGACGTCGTCGTTCCGCCAGGAAAGCGACTACGCGTTCTTCGACGCGAAGGGCCGCCTTCGGCTGCTGGTCGAGCGCAATGGCGCGATAACGGTCACGCGCGGCTACACCTGGAACGGCTGCAGCCCCAAGTTCTTCGTGCTCGACCTGTTGTTCGGCACGCCCGAGGGCGTGGTCAACGCGCGCACGGGGCATCGCAAGACCTACTACGCCTCGATGGTGCACGACGCGCTCTACCAGTTCCTCGCGGACGGCCTGCCGCTGACGCGCGTGCAGGCCGACCACTGCTTCCTGTCCCTGATGCGGGAATCGTCGTTTCGCCTCGCATCGCTCTACTGGTTGTTCGTGCGCGCGTTCGGCGGACTCATGCACTTCGCGACGCGCCGCTACCGCCACTGGGACGGCAGCGCG
>Ga0207683_10001870_pt1 | contig 18613 bp, 18 predicted proteins | sample KBSM73metaG_FD_184333 | JGI IMG/M metagenome (GOLD analysis project Ga0207683, IMG submission 184333) | Miscanthus rhizosphere microbial communities from Kellogg Biological Station, Michigan, USA - KBS M7-3 metaG (SPAdes) (version 2) | ecosystem: Host-associated > Plants > Roots > Rhizosphere >... | reverse complement strand
GCCCGACACGCCACGATTCTGCAACAGCCCGCATAACCGGACCAATGTCACATTGTGCCGGTTCATGCTGGCGTCGCGCTGGTGTCTGTGTGCTTGCCGGGGCTGGAGGGAACAGAGGAAACACGGGCGGGCTGCGTGGCCGGCGAGACGGGCCGGGTGGTGGGTGGACGGGCTGCGTGGGCGAATGGGCCGGGTGGCCGGCGATCGGCGGGGAGCTGCGCTAGCCGATCAGGCCTTGGCCGTCGTGGGCCTCGCGGATGACGGCCACTACTTCCTCGGGCTCGTCGACGACGCTGATCAGCGTGAACTCGGCGGGGCCGATGTTCGCCCTGGCGAGCATGGTTTCCTTGAGCCAGGACAGCAGGCCGGACCAGTACTCCCGGCCGACCAGGACGATCGGGAACTTGGTGATCTTGCCGGTGGCGACCAGGGTGAGCGCCTCGAACAGCTCGTCCATGGTGCCGAACCCGCCGGGCAGGACCACGAACGCCTGCGAGTACTTGATGAAGACGGTCTTGCGCACGAAGAAGTAGCGGAACTCCAGGCCGATGTCGACGAAGTCGTTCAGCCCCATCTCCCGGGGCAGCTCGATGCCCAGGCCCACCGAGACGCCGCCGGCCTCGGAGGCGCCCTTGTTGGCCGCTTCCATGATTCCCGGGCCGCCGCCGGTGATCACGGCGTAGCCCGCCCGGGCCAGGCCGCCCGCGGTGCGCTCGGCGATGTCGTACTCGCGGCTGCCCCGCCCGGTCCGCGCCGAGCCGAAGACCGAGACCGCGGGGCCGAGCTCGGCCAGCAGGCCGAACCCCTCCACGAACTCGGCCTGGATCCGCAGCACCCGCCACGGGTCGGTGTGCACCCAGTCGGAAGGACCGCGCCGGTCCAGCAACCGCTGATCGGTCGTTGTCTGGGGTATGTTCTTGCCCCGCAGCGTGGCGGGGCCCTGGCGGCGGACCCGCCGGTGCGGCTCGGGATTTCCGTTCATCGTGCTACCAAAGGTAGTCACCCCGGCCGGCTGGTCCGCGCAGGCGCGCGACGGCGGATTACGCGTCGACGCCGTGGTCGCGGAGGATGGCGTTCAGGGTGGCCTTGTCGTGCCGGGAACCTTCGGGCAGGCGCTTGAGGACCAGCAGGCACGGCATGCCGAACTCGCCGCCGGGGAACTTCCGCGGCCGGGTCCCGCTCACGCAGACCGACCAGGCCGGGGCCTCGCCCTGGGGCAGTTCGTCGCCGGTCTCCACGTCGATGACGTGGGTGGTCGGGGTGAGGATGGCGCCCGCCCCGAGGGTGGCGCCGCGGCGCACCCGGGCGCCGCCGACGACCATGCACCGGGACCCGACGAACGCCTCGTCCTCGACCACGACCGGCACCGCGTTCGGCGGCTCGAGCACGCCGCCGATCCCGACCCCGCCGGACAGGTGGACGTTCTTGCCGATCTGGGCGGCCGAGCCGACCGTGGCCCAGGTGTCGACCATCGTCCCGGAGTCCACGTACGCGCCGATGTTGACGAACGACGGCATCAGCACCGTCCCCGGCGCGACGTAGGAGCCCCACCGGGCGATCGCGCCGGGCAGCACCCGCACGCCGTCCAGCCGGGTCTTCAGCGGGACCCGGTCGTCGTACCTGAAGTCACCCACCTGGGACCTGGCCATCGGCAGCACCCGGAAGGCCAGCAGGATGGCCCGCTTGGCCCGCTCGTCCACCACCACCTGATCGGTAGCCGGGTCGACGTACGCCACCCTGGCCTCGCCCGCGTCGACCGCGTCCACCGCGGCGACCACCGCCGAACGCGCCGCGGTGTCGGCCGGCGACAGTTCGGCCCGCCGCTCCCACAGCTCATCGATGAGGTCAGGTAGCACGCTAGCGCTCATACCCGGCGAGCTTAGCGGGGCCGGGGCGATGGCGAGACGGGCGCATCTGGGGTCTGCGTGGCGGTAGCTTCTGATTCTGTGCCGCACAATCCCGCTCGGGTCCGGGCCAGGGCCATTGTCGGGACCACGCTTGTGCTGGTGCTGGTGGCGGCCGGCTACCTCATCTACCACAGCTTCCGGAACGTCACCGCTCCTCCCCCGGCGCCGGGCTGCCAGGCGGGCACCGGCGTGCAGGCCATCGACCTCGACCCCGAGCAGGCGGAGGTCGCGGCCACCATCGCGGGCGTCGCGGCCAGGCACCGGCTGCCGCGGCAGGCGGTCACCATCGCGCTGGCGGCCGCGCTGCAGGAATCGAAGCTGCACAACCTGGACTACGGCGACCGGGACTCGGTCGGGATCTTCCAGCAGCGCCCCTCGGAAGGCTGGGGCTCGGCCACCCAGCTCCAGGACCCGGTCTACGCCACCACCAAGTTCTACACCGCCCTGGCCAAGGTGCACGGCTACACCGCGATGCCCGTCTACCAGGCGGCTCAGGAGGTGCAGCACAGCGCGGACGGTTCGGCCTACCAGCAGTGGACCGACATCGCCAGGCAGCTGACCGGCTACTTCACCGGAAAGTCACCGCACAACGTGTCCTGCTGGTACACCCCGGCCGGGAAGGCGAACCTGGCGGGGGTGGAGCGGCAGATCGGCGAGACGTTCGGGCCGGGCGGGCGGAAAGCCGTCGTGGTGCGGATCACCACGGACCGTTCGGGCCAGAAAAAGAGCAGCACCACCGCGGTCCTGCACGTCCGGCCGGCCGCCGGCTGGACCGTGGCCGGCTGGCTGGTCGCGCACGCCCAGGCGTACCACCTCAGCCAAGTACGGTATGCCGGTTTCTCCTGGAAGGCCGCCAGTGGCAGTATGGGCTGGCAGCGCGTGTCCAACCCGACATCACCGTCAGGGAAGACCGGTATCGTCGCTGGCTGAGGCGGCATCGTCCGGCAACCCGCCATACTGTTAGCAGCAAGACGACGACAGGAGTTCACCCGTGACCTACATCATCGCGCAGCCCTGCGTTGATGTGCTTGACAAGGCGTGCATCGAGGAATGCCCCGTTGACTGCATCTACGAGGGCGAGCGCATGCTCTACATCCACCCCGACGAGTGCGTGGACTGCGGCGCGTGCGAGCCGGTCTGCCCGGTCGAGGCGATCTACTACGAAGACGACGTACCGGACCAGTGGAAGGAATACTACAAGGTCAACGTCGACTTCTTTGAAGACCTCGGGTCGCCCGGCGGCGCCTCCAAGACCGGCAAGACCGGCAAGGACCACCCCGTGGTAGCGGCGCTGCCGGCCGGCATCAACGCCGAGGAATGACGCTCGCGAGCCGGCTTCCCGCCTTCACCTGGGACCGGATCGCGCCGCTGCGCGAGAAAGCCGGGCTCCACCCGGACGGCGCCGTGGACCTGTCCATGGGAACGCCCGTCGACCCGGTGCCCGGCTTGATCCGCGACGCGCTGGCCGCGGCGTCGGACGCGCCCGGATACCCGGCGACGTGGGGCACGCCGCGGCTGCGGTCCGCGGCGGCGGGCTGGCTGGCGCGCGCCCACGGGGTTCCGGTGTCGCCGGACGACGTGCTGCCGGTGGTGGGCACCAAGGAGTTCATCGCCTGGCTCCCGGTCATGCTCGGCCTCGGGCCGGGCGACGTGGTGCTGCAGCCCGAGCTCGCGTACCCCACGTACGACATCGGCGCGCGGCTGGCCGGGGCCTCGGTGCTGGCCGCGGACAGCCTGCTGGCCGCGGGGCCGTCTCGCGTTCGCCTGGTCTGGGTGAACTCGCCGTCCAACCCGACCGGCCGGGTGCTGCCGGCCGAGCACCTGCGCAAGGTGGTGGCCTGGGCCAGGGAACGCGGCGTGGTGGTGGCGTCCGACGAGTGCTACATCACGCTGGGCTGGGATGCCGCGCCGGTTTCCGTGCTGCATCCAGACGTGTGCGGCGGGTCGCACGACGGCGTGCTCGCGGTCCACTCGCTGTCCAAGCGCTCCAACCTGGCCGGTTACCGGGCCGGGTTCGTCACCGGCGACCCGGCGCTGGTCGCGGACCTGCTGGCGATCAGGAAACAGGCCGGCCTGATCATGCCGGGCCCGGTGCAGGCGGCGATGGCGGCGGCGCTGTCCGACGATACGCACGCGGCGGAGCAGCGGGAGCGGTACGCGGCCCGGCGGTCCGTCTTGCTGGCGGCCTTCGCCGAGGCGGGCTGGGCCATCGACCACTCCGAGGCGGGCCTCTACCTGTGGGCCACGCATCCGGCGCACGACTGCTGGTCCGCGGCCGAACTGCTCGCCACCGAGGGCGGCATCCTGGTCGCCCCCGGCGAGCTGTACGGTCCGGCCGGGAAACGGCACGTCCGGGTGGCGCTCACCGCCACCGACGAGCGCGTCGCGGCCGCGGCCGCGCGGCTGCGCGAACTCCGCCCCGGGGCGATGGGCTAGCCGGAAACGGCGTACGCACTTACCCGGGTGCGGCAAAATTTGACAGATGTTCCGCAGGCGCGCTTCCGAAGGCAAGCACGAGGCCACCGTTCCTGACGCCGGTCACGGCGCCGGCCCGGCACGTTCTGGCGGGCCGGTCAGCGCCGGCCGTCCGGCTGGCTCTGGCCGCTCTGGCCGTACTGGCCGTACTGGCCGTACTGGCCGTTCTGGCAGCTCTGGCCGTTCTGGCAGCTCTGGTGCCGGGGAGCCGGAGCGGGCGGCGGCCGAGCCGTGGGGACCGCCCCCGGCCGGGCTCGACGTGAGCGCACCGCACCCGGCGCGGGTGTGGAACTACTGGCTCGGCGGCCGGGACTTCTTCGCCGCCGACAAGGCGGCCGGCGAGGAGATCGGCCGGGACTTCCCGCACCTCGCCGAGATAGCCAGGGCCGAGCGCGCCTTCCTGGTCCGGGCGGTGCGCTTCCTGGCCGGGCCGGCCAAGATCCGGCAGTATCTCGACGTCGGCGCCGGGCTGCCCGCGGGCGGCAATACCCACGAGATCGCGCAGCGCATCGCGCCGGACAGCAAGATCGTCTACGCGGACAACGACCCGGCGGTCCTGCTGCACGCCAAGGCGCTGCTCGGCAACCCGATGCTGGCCAGCACGCCGGGCGGCGCGGTCTGCTACACCGAGGCCGACCTGCGCGACGTGGCCGCGGTGCTGGCCGGCGCGGGCAGCGCGCTCAGCCTCTCCCGGCCGGTCGCGCTGATCCTGCTGGGCGTCCTCGGCCACGTGGGCGACTACGGCGCCGCCCGGTCGATCGCCAGCCAGCTGATGGACGCGCTGCCCGCGGGCAGCTACCTGGTGGCCGCCGACGGCATCGCGGCGAAACAGGACATCGTCAGCGCGCAGCGGCGGTACGACGAGAGCGCCAGGCCGCGGTATGGCGCCAGCGCGCCCGCGTCGTACGTATTGCGCCGAACGGACGAGCTGACCAGCTTCTTCGACGGCCTGGAGCTCATCGAACCCGGCGTGGTGCCGTGCCCGCAGTGGCGGCCGGACGGACGCGGACCCGAGGACGCTTCCGGGGACGCGGCGATCGCCGTCTGCGGGGTAGCCAGGAAACCGTGAGGCCTGGACAATAAACCGCCGTTTCGGCCCGCTATTACGCAATGATTCTCCGCTGACACGCATGGTCAGCGGATGTTTTCCCGTTCGCAGAGCCCTTACCCTGGGCTCATAGAGGGGAGAACGATGACCGAGACCACCACCGGCCTGCTCAAGCTCGGCGACGAGTACGGCGCGCACAACTACCATCCGCTGCCGATCGTCGCCGCCGAGGCCGAGGGCGCCTGGGTGACCGACGTCGAGGGCCGCCGCTACCTGGACATGCTCGCCGCGTACTCGGCGCTGAACTTCGGCCACGGGCACCCGCGGCTGATCGCGGCCGCGCAACGGCAGCTCGAGCGGCTCACGCTGGTCAGCCGGGCGTTCCAGCACGACCAGTTCGGGCCGTTCTGCGCCGAGCTGGCCGACCTGGCCGGCATGGAGGTCGTGCTGCCGATGAACACCGGCGCGGAGGCGGTCGAGACCGCGATCAAGGTCGCCCGCAAGTGGGGGTACACGGTCAAGGGGGTGCCCCGCGACCAGGCGGTGATCATCGCGTTCGACGGGAACTTCCACGGCCGGACGACCACGATCGTCAGCTTCTCCACCGATCCCGACGCCCGCGACGACTTCGGGCCGTACACACCCGGGTTCCGCGTCGTGCCCTACGGCGACCTGGACGCGCTGACCGCTGTGGTCGCCGAACTGGGCGAACGCGTGGTCGCCGTGCTGGTCGAGCCCATCCAGGGCGAGGCCGGGGTGGTCGTCCCGCCGCCCGGGTTCCTGGCCGGGATCCGGTCGCTGTGCACCGAGCACGGGATCTTGATGATCGCGGACGAGATCCAGTCCGGGCTCGGCCGCACCGGGTACACGTTCGCGTGCGCGGCCGAAGACGTGGTTCCGGACGCGTACCTGCTCGGCAAGGCCCTGGGCGGCGGCATCGTGCCGGTCTCCGCGATGGTGTCGACCTGGCCGGTCCTCGGCGTGCTGCACCCGGGGCAGCACGGATCGACGTTCGGCGGCAACCCGCTGGCCTGCGCGGTCGGCCGGGAGGTCGTCGCGATGCTGCGCACCGGCGAGTACCAGGCCCGGGCCCGGGCCTTGGGGGAGCGCCTGCACGGCCGGCTGGCCGGGCTGCCGTCCTCGGTGGTCAGCAGCGTGCGCGGGCGCGGGCTATGGGCCGGGCTCGAGTTCGCGTCGCTGTCCGGGCGCGAGGTGTGCGAGCGGCTCGCGGCCCGCGGCGTGCTGGCCAAGGAAACCCACGGCACCGTGATCAGGCTCGCGCCGCCGCTGATCATCAGCCAGGACGACCTGGACTGGGGGCTCGACCGCATCGAGGACGCGATCCTGGCTTAGCCGGGGGTCAGTCTTCGGTCGGGCGGAGGCGGTGGTAGCGGCCAGCCTGGTGGATGAGCGGCCCCCGGGCGGGCGGGCCGGGAGCGGCCCCGCGGGCCGGCGGGTCGGCCGGGCCGTCCACGGAGGTCACGCGGCCGACGATGATGCTGTGGTCGCCGCCGTCGTAGACGGCGAAGGTCTGGCATTCCAGCGTGGCCAGCGCGCCGTCGAGCAGCGGCGCGCCGGTGGCCGGGCCCGGGTGATGCGGCAGCTCGTCGAGCTGGCCCTCTAGCGGGCGGCCCCGGGTGGCCAGCCAGGTCGCCGTCTTCTCCGCGTCCTCGGCCAGGATGGACACCGCCCAGGCGCCGGCCGCCAGCACCGCGTCGTGGAAGCGGGCGATCTTCTCGGCGCAGAACAGCACGAGTGGCGGCTCGAGCGAGACCGACGCGAACGCGCTGACCGTCATCGCGTGGCCGGCGCTGGTCGTAACCACGACGATGCCGCCGGGGAACTGGCCCGCGGCCCGCCGGAAGGCAGCCTGATCGACGTCGCTCACCCGGCCGTGCCCACTAGCGCCGCCCCGCCCAGCGGATCCCGCCGACGAACGACGCGACCACCCCGGCGGCCACGCTGAGCGTGCCGCCGTACAGGTACCACTTGCCCGGCGGGGTGCTGGTGATGATGACGCTGCCATTGGAGACCGGCATGGATAGTACGAACGACGTGAGGACCCAGCCAATTCCGGGCAGCACCGCGCCGCTGACCGAGCGGGTGGCCCAGGCGCCCAGGACGCAGGTGGCGAGGATGACGGCGCAGGAGATGAGCGCGGCCACCGGCACCGGCCCGGCCGTGTGGCTGTACTGGAAGCTGCCGATCAGCCCCTGCACCGCGCCGCACAGGAACAGCACGCCGTACACGCCGACGGAAACGGGCCACTGCGGCTCGCGCTTGCGGGTCGTGCCATTCATGCCAGCAGGTACCGCCATGCCAGCAGGCTACTGCGCAAACAGATCCGTCTCGCGCCCGCCGGGTCCCGTAGCGCCCGCAGGGCCGGCGGGGCCGCGCGGGCCGGCCAGCAGCGTGTAGCACTCCACGCCGGACGCTTCGTGCCTGATGCCGTTGGACAGCGCGAAGAACGGGGCGTCCACGGCGATCTGGGTGGCGTGCGCGCGCATCGCCGCCAGCTTGGAGTCCAGGTAGGCGGAGGCGTCGATCTCGGTGGTGACCTCGGCCGAATCCGGTGCCGCGGTGGCGTAGAACTTGGCGGGACCGTGGTCACCGGCCCGCTGGAAGGCGCGCATCGTGATCCGGTGGGCCTGGATGTGATCGGGGTGCCCGTAGAAGCCGTTGGCGTCGTAGGTCACCAGCACCTGCGGCCGGACCTCGCGGATGACGCCGAGCAGCGCGTCCGCCGCCTCGTCCACGTCGGCCCGCCAGAAGCAGCGCGGATCGTCGTTGCCCGCGGTGCCCATCATGCCCGAGTCGCGCCAGCGGCCCGGGCCGCCGAGGAACCGGTGGTCGGTCACGCCGAGCTCGGCGCAGGCCGCGTTCAGCTCGCCGATGCGGTACTCCCCCAGCCGGCCGCCGTCGCCTTCGGCCAGATAGGACAGCGACGGCGGGATGATCTCACCGAGTTCGCCCAGCGTGCAGGTGACGAGCGTGACCTGCGCCCCTTCGGCGGCATACCTGGCCATCGTCGCCCCGGTGCCGATCGACTCGTCATCGGGGTGCGCGTGCACCAGCAGCAGGCGCCGGCCTGAGATCACGCTGTCCACAGTCATGGTGGCGAGCCTACGCGTCAGCCGGACCTGGCAAGATGCTGATCATGACCGAGAGTTTCCCGCGCCAGGAGGCCAGGACCAGGCGGTTCACGCTCGGCGTGCCGCGGTCGTTCCGCATCTCACCGGACGGAGCCCGGGTGGCCTACCTGCGCACCAAGGGCGGCGGCGACCCGGTGACCTGCCTGTGGACGCTGGATGTCGAGACCGGAGCCGAACGGCTGGCCGCGGACCCGCGGACGCTGGGCGGTGACGAGCGAGACCTGCCGCCGGAGGAGCGGGCCCGCCGGGAGCGGGTCAGGGAGCAGGCCGGCGGCATCGTGACCTACGCCACGGACGCGGATCAGACCGTGGCGGTCTTCGGATGGTCGGGGCGGGTCTTCGCGGTCGACCTAGCCGCGAACACGGACCCGCGTGAGGTGGCCGTGCCCGGGCCGGTGCTGGACCCGCGGCCGGATCCGGCCGGCAAGCGGCTGGCCTACGTCCGGGCCGGGGCGCTGCGGGTAGCCAGCCTGGACAGCGGGGCCGGAGGGGCCCCGGCCGACGATCAAGGGGCCCAGGTCCTGGCCGAAGCCGCGGGCGTGACGTTCGGGCTGGCGGAGTTCATCGCGGCCGAGGAGATGGGCCGGACCCGCGGCTACTGGTGGGCGCCGGACGGCTCGGCGCTGCTGGCGGCGCGGGTGGACGAGACGCCGGTGAACCGGTGGCACATCGCCGACCCGGCCAACCCGGACCGGACGCCCGCCGAGGTGGCCTATCCGGCCGCCGGAACCCCGAACGCCGCGGTGTCCCTGCTGCTGGCCAGGCTGGACGGCACTACCGTGGAGGTCGACACCGACCGCGCCGCGTTCCCGTACCTGGTGACGGCGTGCTGGACGGGCGAGCATGACCCGCTGGTGCTGGTGCAGAGCCGCGACCAGCGCCGGATGCGGCTGCTGACCGTCGACGCCGGGACCGGCCGGGCCGAGGTGCTGCACGAGGACACCGACCCGCGCTGGCTGGAGATCGTCCCCGGCGTCCCGGCGTGGACCGCGGACGGGCGGCTGGTCTGGACCGCCGACCGCGAGGACACCCGCCGCCTGATCATCGGCGCGCCCGGCGCGCTGGCGGAGGCCGGACCGGTCACCCCGCCCGGCCTGCAGGTACGCGCGGTGATCGACGTCGACGGGGACACCGTGCTGTTCCAGGCGTCCGCCGAGCCGTCCGAGATCGGGCTGTGGTCCTACGGCCCGGACGGGCTGAGGAGGCTGGGCCCGGAGGGCGGCGTCGAGGTGGGGACCATGGCCGGCGGGACGACCGTGGTGGCCCGCCGCGGGCTGGACCAGGACGGCGTGACCGTCCGGGTGTACCGGGAAGAAGCCGCGGTCGCGGACATCGCCTCGTTGGCCGAGGACCCGGCGCTGCCGACGCCGCGGCCGGTCCTGTTCGGCGCCGGGCCGCGGGAGGTCCGCACCGCGGTGCTGTTCCCGTCCTGGCACGAGCCCGGGAAGGGGAAGCTGCCGGTGCTGGTCGACCCGTACGGCGGCCCGCACGCGCAGCGGGTGCTGGCGGCCCGTTCGGCCTACCTGACCGGGCAGTGGTTCGCCGAGCAGGGGTTCGCCGTGGTCATCGCCGACGGCCGGGGTACGCCCGGGCGCGGGCCGCAGTGGGAGCGCGCGGTAGCCGGCGACCTGGCCGGACCGGTCCTGGAGGACCAGGTGGACGCGCTGCGCGAGGCGGCGGCCCGGTTCGGTGACCTGGACACGGAGCGGGTGGCGATCCGCGGCTGGTCGTTCGGCGGTTACCTGGCCGCGCTGGCGGTGCTGCGCCGCCCGGACGTGTTCGGCGCGGCGATCGCGGGCGCGCCGGTCACCGACTGGCGCCTCTACGACACCCACTACACCGAGCGCTACCTGGGGCTTCCCGATCAGGACCCGGAGCCGTACGAGCGGGGCTCCCTGATCAATCTGGCCGAACGGGCGGGCGAGCCGCGCCCGCTCATGCTGATCCACGGGCTGGCGGACGACAACGTGGTGGTGGCGCACACGCTGCGCTTGTCCGGCGCGCTGCTCGCGGCCGGGTACCCGCACCGGGTGCTGCCGCTATCCGGTATCACGCACATGGCCTCGCAGGAGGCGGTGGCGGAGAACCTGCTCCTGCTCCAGCTCGACTTCCTCCGCGACGCGCTCGGGCTAGCCACTTCATGATCATGGATAGTTTCGGTCACTATCCGGTCGAAACTATCCATGATCATGGTCCGGGGGCGGGGAGGCGGGAACTTGGAAGGGGCGGGTTTCGATTACGGCGGATAGGTTCAGGGGGCCGTAGATGTGGGGGTAGGGGTCCGGCTGGCCGGGCACCTGCTCGTAGCGGAGCTCGGGGCCGACCCGTTCGGTATCGATGACCAGCAGCACCAGGTCCGGGGCGTCACGGTAGTACGCGGCGGCCACCAGCGGGACCTGTGCGGCGGTGGAGGCGTGGATGAAGCCCTCCTCGGCCAGGGTCCGGCCCCGGGTGGACATCGTGTACTGCCCGTCGCGCTGGGCTTGCTCCCAGTCGGCCGTTTCGGCGATGTGGTAGATGAGCGTCATCCGTCCGGAGTGTAGCCAGGGTCACATAGCACGATGAGGTCTCGGTCACTGCATCACCCCGTCGACTGGAATAAATTCTTGGCAGCACGTGGAAAAGCCGGCTAGTTCCAGCCAGGCGGCGCGTGGCGTTAACCTTGAAAGCAGCGAGGACGCTGAGGATGACACAGGCACCGGAAGCCGCGGCCAGGTCGCGGGCGCAGATTTCAGAACGCACATTCCGTAAGGACAAGTGGTGGCAGACGCCGCGGATTGTCGCGGCCGGGCTCACGATCTGGGTGCTCTACGCCACGGTCCGGGTTTTCACCGGCCACTGGTATTTCGTGCCCCAGTACCACTACCTGACGCCGTTCTACTCGCCGTGCGTCAGCGGCGAATGCGTGCCGGGCTCGAGCACGCTGGGCCAGTGGATCCCGGCGGTGCCGCCGATCATCCCGTACGCGTTCGTGTCGCTGGTGTTCGTGCTCGGCTTCCGGCTGACGTGCTACTACTACCGGGGGGCGTACTACCGGGCGTTCTGGCGCGCGCCGTCCGCGTGCGCGGTACGCGAGCCGCACGCCACGTACTCCGGCGAGACCAGGTTCCCGCTGATCGTGCAGAACATACACCGCTACTTCTGGTACGCGGCCCTGTTCGTCGGCATCCTGCTCACCTACGACGTGGCGCAGGCGTTCCGCGGCCCGGACGGGAACTTCGGGTTCGGCATCGGGTCGCTGATCCTGCTGGCCAACGTGATCTTCATCTGGGGCTACACGCTGGGCTGCCACACGTGCCGTCACATCACGGCCGGCCGGCTGAAGAACTTCTCCAAGCACCCGGTCCGGTACTGGGCCTGGACGAAGGTCTCCTGGCTGAACGCGCGGCACTTGCAGTTCGCCTGGATCTCGCTGGGCACGCTGATGCTGAGCGACCTGTACATTCTCCTGCTGGCCAGCGGGGCCTTCTCAGATCCGAGAATCTTCAATTGACCGAACGGGCTGTGGCATGAGCGAAAACGACCGTTATTCGTACGACGTGGTGGTCGTGGGCGCGGGCGGATCCGGGCTACGCGCCGCGATCGAGGCGCGGCTGAACGGCAAGAAGACCGCGATCATCTCCAAGTCCCTGTTCGGCAAGGCGCACACGGTCATGGCCGAGGGCGGCTGCGCGGCCGCCATGGGCAACGTGAACCCGAACGACAACTGGCAGGTTCACTACCGCGACACGATGCGCGGCGGCAAGTTCCTGAACAACTGGCGGATGGCCGAGCTGCACGCCAAGGAGGCCCCGGACCGGGTCTGGGAGCTCGAGGCCTGGGGCGCGGTCTTCGACCGGACCAAGGACGGCAAGATCAGCCAGCGGAACTTCGGCGGGCACGAGTACCCGCGGCTGGCGCACGTAGGCGACCGGACCGGGCTGGAGATGATCCGCAGCCTGCAGCAGAAGGTCGTCGCGATGCAGCAGGCCGACGCGGTCGAGTTCGGCGATCCCGAGGCGATGATCAAGGTCTTCGCCGAGACCACCATCACCGACCTGATGGTCGAGGAGGGGCGGATCGCCGGGGCGTTCGGCTACTTCAGGGACACCGGCCGGTTCGTGCTGTTCGAGGCGCCCGCGGTCGTGCTGGCCACCGGCGGCATCGGCAAGACCTACAAGGTCACCTCGAACTCCTGGGAGTACACCGGCGACGGGCACGCGCTGGCGCTGCGGGCCGGGGCCAAGCTGCTGAACATGGAGTTCGTGCAGCTGCACCCGACCGGGATGGTGTGGCCGCCCTCGGTGCGCGGGCTGCTGGTCACCGAGTCGGTGCGCGGCGACGGCGGCGTGCTGCGCAACTCCGAGGGCAAGCGGTTCATGTTCGACTACGTGCCCGACGTGTTCCGCGCCCAGTACGCGGAGACCGAGGAGGAGGCGGACCGCTGGTACGACGACCCGGACCACAACCGGCGGCCGCCCGAGCTGCTGCCCCGGGACGAGGTGGCGCGGTCGATCAACTCCGAGGTCAAGGCGGGCCGCGGCTCGCCGCACGGCGGGATCTTCCTGGACATCGCGTCCCGGCGGCCGGCCGATTACATCCTGCAGCGGCTGCCGTCCATGTACCACCAGTTCAAGGAACTGGCCGACGTGGACATCACCAAGGAGCCGATGGAGATCGGCCCGACCTGCCACTACGTGATGGGCGGGGTCGAGGTGGACCCGGATACCGGGGCGGCCTCGGTGCCCGGCCTGTTCGCGGTCGGCGAGGTGTCCGGCGGCATGCACGGGTCGAACCGGCTGGGCGGCAACTCCCTGTCGGACCTGCTGGTCTTCGGCCGGCGGTCCGGGCTCGGCGCGGCCGAGTACGTGTCGGCGCTGCCTGAGTCGGACCGGCCGTCGGTGTCGGAGGCTGCCCTGGACGCCGCCGCGGCGGTGGCGGTCGCGCCGCTGGAGCGGGCCGAGGGCGAGAACCCGTACGCCATCCACGGCGAGCTCCAGGTGATCATGAACGACCTGGTGGGGCTGATCCGGCGCGAGTCGGAGATGAAGACCGCGCTGGTCGAGCTGGACAAGCTGCGGGCCCGCGAGGCGCAGGTATCGGCGCCGGGCGGCCGGGCCTACAACCCGGGCTGGCACCTGGCCCTGGACCTGCGGAACATGCTGGTGGTCGCGGAGTGCGTGGCGCAGGCCGCGCTGGAGCGGCAGGAGTCGCGCGGCGGCCACACCCGGGACGACTATCCGGGCATGTCGCCGGAGTGGCGGAAGATCAACCTGATCTGCTCCGCTACCGCGCAGGGCACGGTGTCGCTGACGCGGCAGCCGAACCCGCCGATGCGGACCGACCTGCTCGAGCTGTTCGACGTGTCCGAGCTGAAGAAGTACATGACCGAGGAAGAGCTCGCCGGGCTGCCTGGCGCCGACGCGGCTGAGGAGAAGCACTGATGAGCTACAAGGCTGCGCTGCGGGTCTGGCGCGGGGACGCGGGCGCCGGCGAACTGGCCGACTACCAGGTCGAGGTCAACGAGGGCGAGGTCGTCCTCGACGTGCTGCACCGGCTGCAGGCGACCCAGGCCAGCGACCTGGCCATCCGGTGGAACTGCAAGGCGGGCAAGTGCGGGTCGTGCTCGATGGAGATCAACGGGCGCCCCCGGCTGGCCTGCATGACCCGGATGTCGGTCTTCACGCCGGAAGAGACGCTGACGATCACGCCGATGCGCACCTTCCCGGTGATCAGGGACCTGGTGACCGACGTCTCGTTCAACTACGCCAAGGCGCGGGAGATCCCGTCGTTCACCCCGGACCCGTCGGTCAAGCCGGGCGAGTTCCGGATGCAGCAGGTCGACGTGAACCGGTCACAGGAGTTCCGCAAGTGCATCGAGTGCTTCCTGTGCCAGAACACCTGCCACGTGATCCGTGACCACACCGAGAACGAGCACGCCTTCGCCGGCCCGCGGTTCCTGATGCGGGTGGCCGAACTCGAGATGCACCCGGCCGACACCGCGGACCGGCGGGAGATCGCCCAGGATGATTTCGGCCTCGGCTACTGCAACATCACCAAGTGCTGCACCGAGGTCTGCCCGGAGCACATCAAGATCACCGACAACGCGTTGATCCCGATGAAGGAACGGGTGGTCGGGCGCAAGTACGACCCGCTGGTCTGGCTGGGCGACAAGATCGGCCGCCGGACCCACAAGGACACTCCCAAGGTTCCAGGCAAGCCCTGACCCGCAGGGGGGGCTCCCCCCGCGGGGTGCAGCACATGACGAGAGCGTGAAACGCGGGCAGAGCGGTTGCGTGGCCCGGCTACGATGACTGGTGGCCGGGCGGATGCCCTCCCGCTGCATATGCCCAGGGCCGCATGAACATGTCCACTAGGGCTGGAACCAAGGCCCGTTCGGGATCAATGGTTTCCTGGTTTCCGCTGGGTTCCGGCGTGGGGAGCGAAGGGCTGGCATGTCGCATCTGACGTACGCAGAAGCCGGGGTCATCGGGCTCCTGCAGGGAATTACCGAGCTGTTTCCGGTGTCCAGCCTGGGCCACGCCGTGCTGATCCCGGCGATCATCGGCGGGCAGTGGGCGCATGACCTGGACGTGTCCACGGCCGAGTCGCCGTACCTGGCGTATATCGTCGGGCTGCACGTGGCCACGGCCACCGCCATGATCATCTACTTCTGGCGGGACTGGGTCCGGATCATCAAGGCCTTCTTCGCCTCGGTCGGGCACGTCATCTCGCCGCAAGCGGGCACCCGGCGGTTCCAGCCGCAGGGTACCGACCAGACGCTCGCGTGGATGATCATCCTGGCCACGATCCCCGTCGGCTTGGCCGGGGTCGCGCTCGAGCACACGTTCCGCACCATCTTCAGCAAGCCGATCCTCACCGCGACGTTCCTGTTCGTGAACGGGTTCATCCTGCTCGCCGGCGAGCGGGCACGGCGGCGCAGCGCGGACAGGGAGGCCCAGGAGATCGCGGCCGACCTGCAGACGGTCACCGAACGACAGAAGGCCGGGGTGGCGGCGGGAGCACCGGGCGGCGGCGGACGGCATTCGTCCGGGCAGCGGGCGATGAAGCAGCAGCACGCCAGCCTCGCGGTGGAGGCCGACCAGCGTATCGTCCGCCGCACCGGGTGGGCCGGCGCCCTCATGCTCGGGGCCTCGCAGATCCTGGCCCTGCTGCCGGGCATCAGCCGGGACGGCACCGTCATGGTCGCCGGGATGTTCCGCGGGCTGACCCGGCAGGACGCCGCGCGGTTCTCGTTCCTGCTGTCGGCACCCGTCATCCTGGCCGCCGGCGTGCTGAAGATTCCTGACCTGACCGGGCCGCTCAGCGCGGGCATCAAGGGACCGATCCTGTTCGGCAGCCTGCTGTCCGGGGTCAGCGCCTTCTTCGCGCTCAGGTTCCTGGTCCGCTACTTCAGCGACCCGAAGCGCACGCTGACGCCGTTCGCGATCTACTGCCTGGCCGCGGGCGCGGGCAGCTTCATCTACCTGGCCATCCGGTAAGCCCTGGGAGCTCAGGGCCTGCAGGCTCGTGGGCCTGCGGGGTTTGCGGGCCTGAAGGGCTCGGAGTGGCTCGTGGTCTCGGGAGCGGAACGCTATGAATGCCGGGTTCCACTGCGTCAGAACGCCCTGAATTCCGGGTTTCATGGCGCGGCGGACGTGCAGACGGGCGGGGCCGCGGGGCCGCTTCGGCGGGTTGGGGGAGATGCGGTGCTCTAGCGGGTACTGGGCGGGGAGGAGACGGCGCTGCCGGGGATGGGGATGCCGCCCTTCGGCGGGGCCGGGGCGCCCGGGCTGCCCGGGGTACCCGTGCTGGCCGGAGGCGCTGTGCTGGCCGGGGTGGTGCCCTTGGCGCCCGCCCAGGGTTCGGTGAAGCCGATCGCGCCGCGGTTGGCGTAGCTGGAGACGCGGATCGGGAAGCCGGTGGCGTACGCCTCGATCATCTTGCCGCCGCCGATCACCAGGCCGACGTGGCCAGGATCGGTGACGGTGCCGTCCGAGCCGGCGAAGAACACTAGGTCACCCGGCTGAACCTGGGAGGCGGGGACTCTGGTCTCGCTGGCCCACTGCGCCTGCGAGGTGCGCGCGATGCTGATCCCGGCGGCCCGGTAGGCCATCATCATCAGGCCGGAGCAGTCGAACGCGTCCGGGCCGGTGCCGCCCCACAGGTAGGGCTTGCCCAGCTGCTGCTCGGCGAACGAGATCGCCGCGGCCACGGCCTGGGTGGGCGCCTGGACCGCGGGCACGCCGCCTGCCGCCTGCACGCAGCCCGCCGCCGTATTGGCCGCCGGCAGCTGCGCGGACGCCACCGAGAAGTTGCCGCCCGCGTACTGGCCCGCGTACATCAGCACGCTCTGGACGTACGACTGCAGGTGGTTATAGGAGAAGATGGCCGCCGACGGATTGGCCTGGACATTGGCGTTGATCAGGTACTTGGCCGCGCCGGCGATCGCGTCGGGCGGGTCGTACACGTTCGCGACCCCGTCGCCGTTCTCGTCGGTGGCCACGCCGGCCACCACCTGGCCGGCCGGGTGGATCGGTGCGCCGCCCCAGCTGTTGCCGGACGCGCCTTCGATGCCGATCTGCATCGGCCCGGCCGCGCCGAAGCCGTTCTGGCCGCTGTGCACGCCGGGCAGGCTGGTCTGGCCGTTGTTGCTCTCCACCGTGCCGATGCCGGCCAGGATCGTCCACGGCACGCCGAACTGCTGCCCGACCTTCTTGTACCAGAACAGGAAGTTCGACGGGATCGACCTGGCCTTGGGGCCGGCCGGCGGCTGCCCGGCCGTGCCGGTCTGCTGCCCGGAGCAGCCGGCGCTCGCCGCGAAGAACGCGTTCGTGCCGACCAGGATGGGCACGGCCAGCAGGCCGAGGCCCACGATGGCGAGCAGCCCGATGATGCCGACCACCAGGATCCGCGGCGCGCGCTGCTGCCTGGCCGAGCTCGGCTGGGTCGTTTCGGTGCGGATCAGGAGCTTGTTCGTCATGACTGCCCCACGCTGGACAGCTCGATGTCGCTGACCTGCCAGCTGGTGCCCGACCCGGTGACCGTGACCGCGTACTGGGCGCTACCGTTGCTGCTGCCCTTGGCGGTGGTGAGGTGCTGCGTCCCGGTGGCGATGAACGTCAGGCTGGACGGGCCGAAGGTCCGCAGCGCGGTGATCGACGCGGTCCCGGTCGAGGTCTGCTTCTGGTCGGTCCTGATCTTGGCCACGCCCGGGGTGGCGTACAGGCCCTTGAGGGTGGTGGCCTCCTCGGTGGTGATCAGCCCGTTCATCCTGGCCACGTAGTCGGCGGCGGATTCGGTGTAGGAGTAGGTGTTGTAGTCGACCAGGAACTTCTGGGTCACCGCGGCCGCGGCGGCCAGGCCCTGCTGGGTGAACGGCAGCCAGGAGTAGATATTCACGCCGCCGGCCGAGGCCGGGGCCGGGGTCACGGTGGGTGGCACCGACGTGGGCGGCGACGGGACCGACGCGCTGGGGGACGGAGTAGGCGACGGCTGGGCCTGGGCGTTGGAGTGGCTGACCCTGGGCACGATGAGCCAGTAGCCGAGCGCGGCCAGCACCACGACGACCAGGGCGAAGACGGCCTTCTGCTGACCGGGACTGAGGTCCACGGGGGCCTCCCGCTACTTGTCCCGGCGGATCGGGCGCAGCCAGAACGGCGTGGCCGGCGGTTCGTCCTGACCGCTGGACCGCGAGCCACCGCCGGAGTCCGCGGGCTCCGCGGGCGACTGGGGCGCCGGGTTCGGCCGGGCCCGGCCGGCGGACCGCTGGCGCGGGCCCGCGCTCGACCATCCGCTGGCCGGCCAGGCCGGGGCGCCTCCGTTGGACCCGCCTCCGTTGGACCCGCCTCCGTTGGACCCGCCTCCGTTGGACCCGCCGGAGCTGGATCCGCGTGAGCCGGAGCCTGAGCTGGACGGGCGGGGGGCGGGACGGCTGACCGGCGGCGCGGCTCCGCCGCCCCGGCTGTGGCTCCTGACCGGCGGGGGCCCGGCCGACACGGGGCCCGACGCGGGAGCCGACACGGGGCCCGACGAGCGGGCCGGCGAGGGGG
>Ga0207683_10001867_pt1 | contig 18623 bp, 15 predicted proteins | sample KBSM73metaG_FD_184333 | JGI IMG/M metagenome (GOLD analysis project Ga0207683, IMG submission 184333) | Miscanthus rhizosphere microbial communities from Kellogg Biological Station, Michigan, USA - KBS M7-3 metaG (SPAdes) (version 2) | ecosystem: Host-associated > Plants > Roots > Rhizosphere >... | reverse complement strand
CCTATTGTCCAGGCACCCGACAGCACCGGGTCTTCACGTTGTAATTGATTAACTGCGGCACGGCTTTGCTGAACTCGCAATAGCCTTCACCGACAACTTCGAGCGTCAGGTTTGGCTGCCCTTCGCAGTACGTTGCCGTCTGGGTGTAACCCGAAGGGCAACTCTGATTGAAGTTGATGCAGGAGGCGGCCGAACAGCCGAAGGAGGACGTTAGGGTCACGCAATCCAGCGGCGTCGCTGAATTCTGGACAAAGAAACCCACAAGATCGACCACCACGTTCGCCTGGCCGCTGGGGCCGTTGTAGCGAATAGTGAAGTCCTGTACGCCCGCCCCAATGCGCTGACCCCAAGGGATGACGGTCGTGTTCGCCAGAGTTTGGCCGATGGCAAAATTCAACGCGCTGGACTGCGGGAACGTTCCCTGCCCGCCCCAGACCACGAGATTTCCCGCCGCCGTGGGATTGACCACGGTCACCGTCGCCATTGCCGCGCTTGGATAGCCGCGCAGATCGGCCACACTGCCCGGCAACTGCCCTCCGGCATAGGCGAACACTGTAAATGGACAGGCGGTTGCACCCGAACCGGGAGCGCCGCCTTGCTCGGCCCACGAGAACGTGCTGACGCCACGAACCCAGTTAAATGCGCGCTGCGTGCCGGCCGCAATCGGGCCACCCACATTGCGCGTGTCGACGATGCGGCACGGCGACATGGGAATGAACACCTGGTCGTTGACGGTCGAGGCAAGCTTGAGCTGACTCTTGCCGCCCTTCGACAGCATGTAGGCTTGCATGGTGATGTCGCGCATAGCCTGGGAGAGGCGTGCATAGTTCTCCGCCGCGCTGTCAGCAGCATCCACCTTCACGGCATCGAGTTGTGCAAGGCTTGTTGCCGGCATCAGCATCAACTGCGTGTGGAAGACGTCGCGCCAGTTGGCTTCGGACCCGACAACCTGTTCGGCGACCGCTTGCCAGCGATCCAGGATTTGATGGACAACTACCGGGGCTGCGGAAGCCGGCGAACTCACCACCAGCGGTTGAGACGCGAAGACCTGCGTGGCACTTTGCACCGGCACAACCGCGCCGAACATAAGGGGCGGGGTAAGCGCGGCCATGGCCAATGTGCGACGAACGAATCTCATAGACGACTCACGCATAAAATCTCCCAACGGCGCAACATGTCGTCGAGGCGAATGCCGCCCTGTTCGGAGAGCATCATCAGCAGTGTCGATTGGAACGTCTCCGTAATTCCAACGATGCGGTAGTGCATTTCGGTAGTCGCTGGCGCCGCAGTCATCGAGCTGCCGGCTGCCAGCGCAAGGATCTCCTTCTCGCTCACTCACATGCCGAACTCAACTGCCCCGCACTCCCGCCCTGGCGCGCTCGGCCTCGACAATAGCGCGCAAACGAGCGACATCCACATTCGGCGCCGCCGGGTCGGTGCGCGGTGCCTCCGCGGAATCCGTCACGCAGCCGCAGATCAGCGCGCTGATCGCGATGAGCACCATCGACGCGCGGAACCGGATCCAAGTGTAGATGGATGAGCGGTGATGCGGGCGCCAAATGAATTTCCTCTTGAAGCTACAGGCGTTTCGCCCGCCGAAGGGCCAGGTGGGATCGGCCCGTCCGGCGTAGAGCCATCGAGCGATGCGCATAATACTTCGTCGCTCCCGTGCGCCGCCCGCTGGATGTACTTGAAGGCAAGCATAACGGCCGGGCATTCGCTGCGCGTTGATGCCGAATCTATTGACCAATCGGCTGCACTGCACCCTTGAGACTTGAATTGGTCGTAGTCGCGCCACCCGACGACGACATCATGCCAAACGCATAGCCGAACGCTATTGTCATAACGCGTCCGGTACGAAGCTAGGCGATCACCGACGCAGGTTGTTTACCGCTTCCGCGAGAGCACCCCTTGCTCCGCCACTTCTCCACGTGGTACATGCTCTCGGGAGCGTTCAGCGTAACACCGGCGCGTCGCGCGGGTGTGACCTTGGGCAACGAGTCGGCAAGAACCGTGGTCCCTTGAAGGGGTAGCCTACATGGGCGGCATTTCCTTCACCGTCGTCGTCGTCGCGTCGGTGCTATCGGGACTATCCGCGATGTCCGCCCGCGCCGCTGCACTGTCCGCGGGTGCCGAGCCGCAGCATTCGGAGCTTGTGCCGGTTGCGCGTCCCGATGAGATGCAGGATCCGGCGCCGGAGAGGGAGTCGCGCAAGCTCGCCTCGGTTACCGGCGATCAAACGTTCCTGCCAATCGCGCCGTGCCGCATCGTCGATACGCGCAACGCCGGGGGCCCGATCGCCGCTGGCGTTACCCGCAACTTTTATTTCTTTTCGACGAGCACGGCTTATTCATGGGCGAATCAGGGTGGTGCTGCAGGCGTTGCCGGCGGAGCTTCCGGCACATGTCCAGGGACCGTTTTCGCGAGCGGTCCGGCGCCTTCCGCTGCGGCAGTTACAGTTACTGTCGTCGCGCCGTCCGCAGCAGGGAATTGGATCGTCTGGGGCGGCGCCAACCCCGCGCCGACGATCAGCGCGCTTAACTGGAACGTGGGGAATATCGCCGCCAATACGACAGTGATTACCGGTGGCGGTCGCGCAGGATCCGGAGCGGGGGGTGCCATCCGCGATTTTGCTGTTAGCTACAACGGTCCTTCGGGGGTAGCGGATCTCGTCGTCGACGTCGTCGGCTATTACATCGAGAACCAGGCGACCTCGCTCCAATGTTACGAGACGGTGCCGCGGAGCGCTGTTTCGAACGTTAAGTTTCAGGCTGTGGGGGTTTCGTCCGACAGCTGCACGGCGCCGTGGTCGCTGACGAAGGGCAATTGCGACGTCGACTTGCACAACGGGTCGATGTATATGGTCGAGCAGTATGCGATCGGCCCTTTCCCGCAGGCGAAATGGCGTTGCACGTACGTCAATTCGACCGGCACCACTCACAGCGTTTATGCCAGCGCAATTTGCTGCCACGTGCCGGGACGTTGAACGCGACGCGGCCGGTTCTTCACGTACGCAAAGGAGGCGGGGATGGACCGCGTTGCAGGGACGGCATGGTGCCCGGCCGGAAGGCATCGCGGCGCGCACTCGAGTGTCTGGATTGCGCTTTGGCTTGCCTGCGTCTGCTCCTCGCCGGAGACGGTTGGCCAGCCTCGAGCCATACCGACCGATGGCAACACGCTGGTGCTCGCGCACGCGATCCTCAACCGCTGGGAACCTATGGCGGTGCGCGCCGGCGCACATTGGAATGCGTGGCGCGAAGTCTTTCTGACGCAACTGTCGCGGCTCGATGCATCGATCCTGCGTGAACTCGTTAGCATTGAAGAGCTGGCGGATGCCGACGCGACAACGCAATACGCTCGGTTCGCCCGCGCGGTTCGCGATGCCGAGATGCAAGCGTTCACGCTGTCGCAATCCGGGAAGCGCCCACTCAAACTCGGATCTGCGAATATTGATAAGGTCTACATTCCCGTCGCCCCATGTCGGGTCGTCGATACGCGCAATGCCGGTGGCCCGATCACCGCGGGCGAGACGCGCAACTACCTCTACTACGCGACCAGTGGCACCTTCACATGGTCGAACCAGGGTGGCACGCCGGGGATGGCCGGCACCGCTTGCCCCGCGACTGTCAATCCGGACGGCACCGTCCCTGCGGCTGCGATGGTTACAGTCACAGTGGTCAGTCCGTCCGCAGCCGGCAACTGGATCATATGGGGCGGCGCGAGCCCGAAGCCCACGATCAGCGCGCTCAATTGGAACGCCGGTGACATCAAGGCGAACACAACCATAATTCCAGCGGGGGGGCACGCGGGAGTCGGTCCTGGCGGTGCGGTGCTCGACTTCGCGGTCAGTTATAACGGCCCATCGGGCCGGGCGCACTTTGTCGCGGATGTCGTCGGATACTTTGTGGAGAATCGTGCCACTGCGCTTCAATGTTACGAAACTGCGGTTCAATCGCTCGCCATAGGCAGCGGGGCATCGAGGACGGTCGGCGCGCCAGCATGCCCCGCAGGTTACGCGTTGACCGGCGGCAATTGCGATTCCGACAGCTACACGGCCAACACGTTTGACGCGCAGTACTACATCGGACCGTTTCCGCAGGCCCATTGGACGTGCACGTACCACAATTCATCCGGCGCAACGAGCACGATCTACGCATCGTCGATTTGCTGCCGGGTGCCTGGGCGTTGAGGAGCGCGCGTATGGTCTATTGCGGTATATCGGTCCCCCTGAGAAGCGAATGAGCGTGAAATATTCTCGAGCGCTATCGTTGATCCTGACGGGTGCGACGCTTATGGCGATGTCGATGGCAACAGTCGGCGCCGGATCGGTTGATGAGCGCACGAGTGGCGACAAGTTGCACCGCGCGAACGCGGAGCGCCGGTCGATCGTGAACCAGATCCTGAACCGTTGGGAACCGTTGGCGGCTCAATCTGGAGGGCATTACGCCGCCTGGCGCGAAGTCTTTGCGAGTCAGCTTGACACGTTCGACTTCGAGGTCCTTCTCCGCTTGAACGACCTCAAGCTTTCGGAGGATCCGCGCGCTAGCTACACGCGAATCGAGCAGGTCATGCGCGGGGCCCAGGTTCGGGCGTTCGAGGTGGCGCGGAAGGCCCCGGCGTTTGCGCTGAAGTTCGGCTCGACCACCTCGGACCAGGTCTTCGTGCCGATTACGCCGTGCCGAATCGTCGATACGCGAAGCGTCGGCGGTCCGATTGCGGCGGGGACTACGCGCAACTATCTCTTCTACGCGGATAAGTCCGACAATGACTGGTCAGCGCAGGGCGGCCCTCCGGGCAGCGCGTCTTCCGTGTGTCCGGGTACCTACTTTTCCGCTGCGCTCACGCCAGGACCGTCGGCGGCCGTCGTCACATTGACGGTTGTGGCGCCCTCGGCAGCGGGCAACTGGATCGCCTGGGGCGGTGCGGCTCCCAAGCCCACGATAAGCGCGCTCAACTGGAACGCGGGCGACATCGCGGCGAACACGACGATTGTTCCCTCCGGTAATCGGAGCGGGACAGGACCCGGTGGCGGGGTGCTCGATTTCGCGGTCAGTTACAACGGTCCTTCCGGTCAGGCGCACCTTGTGGCCGACGTCGTTGGCTACATGATCCAAAACACCGCCTCGCAGCTGGACTGCCTCCAAACCGGCGAAAGCTTGGGCCCAGTCGGCACCCGTGTCGTGGCTCCCGCATGCCCTGCGGGGTACGCATTAACTGGCGGAAACTGCAGAGCGGACGATCCGGTGTTTCTGTCGTACATATGGTTTGCGTCGGAATATCAGGTCGGCGCTTTTCCACAGGCGGCCTGGAGCTGCGCGTACGTCGGCGTACAGAGTAAGAGCGTCGCTTCGTCAATATGCTGTCGCGTGCCCGGACGGTGATGCGTCGAAGGCGTCCGCAGCGACCAGCAAGCAATCGATGCAGGGAGGCGCGGGACGCCGAGTTCGCTTCCCTCGCAGTTGCAGATCGCGACCAGGCGATCGAAGAAATTCGCGTCGCCGAGCGAATCGAGGCGCAACGACAGATTGCCGATTCCTAACGGGTTAAGCGTTCATCCACTGCTCGCCGACGGCTCCTGTCGGCGAAAGCAGTTGCGCGCCTCCGGGCCGGCGTGCCAGATTCGGGAATGGCCTGGACCACCGACGCCTGCTGCGATACCCATATTCGTGCACGTATAGCGGGAAGCTCTGCCTCTGCACCCGGAAGTGCCCAGCGGCCTGTGATGGCCGCCGCGGCTGCGAAGCCTGCGCGCAGTCGATCATGGACAACGGGCTCGACGAGAGCTGGGCACGCTGTACGACAGCGGGACAAATCGATGGGACCCCCAGCTGCCAGCCGCTTGCGCATCGGTTGTGCTTGCGTCTACTAGGGGCGTCAATAGCCGGGGTTGTCCATCTGATCTTAGGGACCGGACCATGAACGTGCGCAGTGTCGTTACTGTGGCTGTTACAGCTATTTCCTCGTTCTTGATCGAGCCTAGACTTGCCAGCGCTGACGCAGCTTTTCACGAGCGGATTACGGACTCGACATACTGGCATCATTACGTCCCCATCTATACGGATTCGGACGCCCGAACTCGGCGATCGCGCCCTGCTCGGCCATCGGCCGCGGCGCGGGCCCTTGCCGTCGCTGCCGGCGGTCCAGGTCGATGACACCGAGCGCTTCCTCCTGCAGCTCTTCCTGAAGCGCTACGTGACCTGGTGCGCACGCGCGGGGCGCCAGCGCAGCCTCGACGGCTCCGTCGTGCTGTACCAATCGCTGGAATGAAGGGCGGCCCGCCACCCGCGAGAGCCTGACGCGATCCAGCTAATTGAGCATTAGTCGTGCTTGAGCGTCGTGAGCTGATCGGTGTCTTGGCTGCAGCAACAGCACAAACGCCACGACATCAGGCCGGTAATGAGCTATCGCGAAGCGTTCCTTCTTTTAGCGTACAAGCCTGCTCACTAATCACACGCGCCGACGTCAAGAAAGCGACTGGGCGTGACGACTCAAACAAAGCGGGCCGCAGTGCGGGAGCCGATTCGTCAGCGATACGTTGCAGTCAGCGCGTCTCGCGGCGCGAGAATCCGAGTCCGGCAACACCGAGGTCGAGGCGTGATGTCACGGATTTGAGGACGCGGGTCGTCGCTATCTGCGACACGGTGATCGTGCAGTTTTTGAAACACAATTACCCTCCACGCGGGCGTCTGCATTGGCTCGATCCCGAACTTGCCCGGTACACCACATGCGGAAATCGGATTCAGCGGCCTGGCAGTCGACAGCACCGGGTGTCCACGTAAAGGGAGGTGAATACGTTGCTAACGTTTTTGCCTATGCAATACCAGTCATCACTAGTCCACTCTGGACCCGAGGAGCGAATCTCTACCTTTGGTGGCTCAGCCAAGTCGAAATGGCATCCACCGCTAACCATCGTGTAGCCGGTTGGACATGCAGAAGAATGCGCAACCAAAACTGAGCCCGGAGAAAGGAAGACACTTCCTGATTGCATGGATATGCAGTCCAATGCCGTCGCGCGGTTTTCGACGAAGAATCCAACCACGTCGACGACCACATTGGCCTGCCCGGTCGGGCCGTTGTAACCCACGGCGAAATCCAGCACGGTGCCCGAACCGCGCCCGCCGGACGGTATGACGGTAGTATTGGCGAGTGTCTGACCGCCGGCGAAATTGAGCGCACTGGATTGTGGAACGCTGCCGGCGCCGCCCCAAACGATGAGGTTTCCGGCGGCGCTGGGATTTACCGCGGTAACAGTGGCCATGGCGGCGGAGGGCGGCGCGCTCAGGGTTCCGCCTATCGTCGTCAGCACCGTGCCCGGACAACTCGTGACCGAGGCACCTGGCACTCCCCCTTGGTCGGACCACGCAGACTGTGGAAGGTCCGCGGTGTAGAAATAGAAGGCCCGCGTCGTCCCCGCCACGATCGGCCCGCCCACGTTGCGTGTGTCGACTACGCGACACGGCGTGATGGGGATGAACACCTGGTCGGTCATCAAGGACCCGAGCTTCATATGGCCTTTGCCTTCCCGGCCGGCCATGTAGGACTGCATCAATGCGCTCCTGAACGCGCCAGCGAATTGGGCGTAGCCAACTTTCGCGTCGATCGCCGTGTCGACCTTGAGACCATCGATCCGACCAAGAATCGCGACGTCCATTGCGCCCAACTGCGCTAGGAACATCTCGCGCCACACTGACGTATGGACTCCGGCCGCGACTGCAACGGGCTCCCACCGATTGAGGATGTCGTTGGCCAACAGCACAGGGTCCCGTGTCGCGCTGGTAAGAGTCTTTGCGTTGGCGGTTGGCTGAGCAACCGCATTGTTAAAGGACATACATGCGAATGCGATGCCTAGCGCGATGCGGTGCGACGCGGCAATCTTGATAGTCATATTCCCCCCCGGGGATGACGTTGGCAACGCCGATGAGTGCGGTAACCCACATCCCACGCGACAGACCGCTGGCTTGCAGCGATTCTGATAAACGATCGTGACTCGGTCAAGGCTAATATGACGACGTACGGGCTCTCGACGATGTGTAATCCATGCTGAACTCCGCTTACGCGCCCTATGACGTTTCATGCGCTGTTTATGACGTCGTCACATGACGATTGAATTATTTCCTTTCCGCTGTCGTGCAACCACGGGCGTCCACGGCCTCTAAAATGACGGCCGTGAAGCGTGAGTGGACGACGGGGGCGTTGCACCGATATCCCCTGCAGCGGGTGCGACGGCGGCAAGCAGTGCCGATGCACTCCAAACTTCCCTGCCCCTTGCGACGGCCGCTACGGCTCCGAGGCCTGTGCTCAGTCCTTCATCGGCCTCAACGAAAAGCTGGGCACGATGTACGACCGCGGAACTAAGCAGTGAGCCCGAAGTGGCAACGACTCGGATTAGCCGTCGCCTGGAATGTGGTGGCGATCGCCATTCGCATGTCCGGATCCCGTGGTGGTGATGCCGCAATTACCAGCGGCGTAGCTTTCTTGATCTGGACCGTACCCTTTGGCGTCATCTGGCAATTCGCCGTCTATGATCGAGCAGTAGAACTCCTATCCGTAGAGGTCGCGCAGGCAGTCGGAGATGTGCTTACGCTGAGCACATTCACACTATTTTGGTTCTTATTCGTCCCCGCGCTCCTGAGGAAGTTTAAAAGCTGGGCATGATGTACCAGTCGTCGATTCACTTAACCGAACTAGTTGGCGATGCTGCCAGATGGGTCCTCTTAGAAATGGCAGCAAGTGGCCTCGACGCACAGCGTGTCCTGAAGCACTGAGATGCAAGATGTGCGGTCGATAAGAACTACATAGCGCACCGGCAACGCTGGCGCTCACGCTGGCGCTCAAGCATCCACCCGAGATCCAAGCTCGGTACAACATCGCGCCCACGCAGAGTCCCAATCGTTCGCCTCAATCGTGACGGCGAGCGCGAGCTTTCGCAAGTCCGATGGGGTCTGGTTCCGTTTTGGGCCAAGGACCCGTCTATGGGCAGCAAGATGATCAATGCCCGCAGCGAGACCATCGCAACGAAGCCGGGCTTTCGAGAGGCTTACAAGAAAGCGCGGTGCCTGATCCCCGCGTCGGGCTTTTACGAATGGGCAAAGATGACAGACGGAAGTAAGCAACCGGTGCGCATCGCCATGCGCGATGAAGAGCCGTTCGCGTTCGCGGGGCTGTGGTCACGGCGGGGACCGAAGGGTGGCGACCAAATTGTGACGTGCGCGATCATTACGACCGAGGCCAAGAGCTGTGCCAGCCCGTTCACGACCGCATGCCGGTCATCGTGGGGCGAGAGAATTACGAGCGCTCGCTCGACATTTTGGAGACTGACCCTGCCGATCTGCTACGCCCGTACGACTCGGCCGCGATGCACGCCTATCCGGTCTCAAGCCGCGTCAACAGCCCGAAGAATGACGACGCAGAGCTAATCGCGCCGCTTGCAGTCGAGTGGGCGCGGGTAGCCTGCGCCCGTGACCGGATCGCCTTGCACGAACGAGCGTAGCAAGACTTCAGCCGCAACGGTCTACGGGAATCTCACGGGAACGGTTGGCGACCGGTCCTTGGTTCCGACGATAACCCATTGATTTATTGGCGTCCCCAGCGGGATTCGAACCCGCGTTACCGCCGTGAAAGGGCGGTGTCCTGGGCCTCTAGACGATAGGGACCGCGAGGCAGTTCGCGGCGCCCATGCTGCACGTCCGCGATCTAGTCGGTGGTGGAGGTAAGCGGGATCGAACCGCTGACCTCTTGCATGCCATGCAAGCGCTCTCCCAGCTGAGCTATACCCCCACGGCTAATCCGAAATTATAGCGCGAGCGTCGTCCGCCAGCAACGTTACGCAACACATTGCGCGTCGGCGCGCGACGGTGAGGGCGAATTCGGCGGTGTTGCAAAAGTCATCGGCTATGATCGGCTGGAGGCGCCGGCCGATCGGCGGCGCCGCGACAAGACCGCCATGCCGCTCCCTGCTCCTCACCTCGCCGCAGCGCCGGACCTTCGCGATCGCGTCGTCTTTCTCACCGGGGCGACAGGAGGCCTCGGCCGCCCGATCGCGCTGGCCGCGGCCGCCGCAGGCGCGACCGTGATCCTGCACGCGCGCATCGTTCGCAAGCTCGAAGCGCTGTACGACGAGATCACCGCGGCAGGCCACGCCGAGCCGATCATCCTTCCGCTCGATCTGGCGAAGGCGGAGGCCGCCGATTTCGCCAACGTGGCATCCGCGCTCGAAGCGCAGCTCGGCCGGCTGGACGCGCTGATCCACACGGCGGCGCTTCTCGGCTCGCTGGGTCCGCTCGAGCACCAGTCGTTCGACAGCTGGCTCGCCCTCCTTCGCGTGAACGTGGCCGCGCCGATGGGACTCACGCGCGCCCTGGTGCCGCTGCTCAACGCGGCGAAGGATGCCACGGTGGTGTTCACGCTCGACAACCGCGGGCAGGAGCCGCGCGCCTACTGGGGCGGCTATGCCGTCACGAAGGCAGGCGTGGCAACGCTTGCGCGCGAGCTCGCCGACGAATGGGAGAAGCGCGAGAACCTGCGCGTGAACGCGGTGGTGCCGGGACCGATCCGCTCGCCGCTGCGGGGCCAGACGCATCCGGCCGAGGACATGACGCGCCTGCCAACGCCGGACCTGCTGGTGCCGCTGTATCTGCACCTGATCGCGGGCCAGCCGAAGGCAGAAAGCGGCGCGCTGATCGACGCTCAGGCGTGGCTCGCGGGCGCGCCGTCGGAATCCTCGCTGCGGCCATAGCGGAGCTGCACGCGCAGCCGGCGCGCTGGTTCCGGCGGCAGGCTGTCGGGCAGCAGGCATTCGACGCGGGCGATGCGCTCGCCCTGCGCGCGCCAGACGAGCGTGGTCATCCTGGCGCCGACGTATGTTGCCGGCAGCACGCGCCCTCTCACGATGCGCGCGCCCGACGTGACGGCCTGCACGCCCAGATTGCCGTCGAGCCGCAGCAGGCGGACGGCATCGCGATGGCGTCGCTTCGCAAGACGCCGGATGGCGTATGCGGCCCACGCGGCGATCGCGAGCACGCCGCAACCGAGGAGCCAGCGATCGAACGGCAGCGTCAGGACGACGCCGGCGCTTACCGACGCGACCGCTGCGATCCAGAGACCGAGCAGCCGCGACGGCTGCGGCGCGACGTCGACGGGTGGCGCGCGATGCACGCCCCGATCAGATCACTCGCAGGCAGCGCGGGCAATCAGCCGGATGGCGGATGACAGACGGCTGCTCCGTCACGCCCCCGCAGGCGATTTTCCCGCCAGCAGCAGCCACGTCGCCACGACGGTATCGGGGTTGAGCGACATGCTCTCGATGCCCTGCTCCACCAGCCACTGCGCGAGATCGGGATGGTCCGACGGGCCCTGCCCGCAGATGCCGACGTAGCACTTCTTCTTCTTGCACGCCTCGATGGCCATCGACAGCATGATCTTGACCGCGGCGTCGCGCTCGTCGAACGTCGCGGCGATGGCGCCGCCGGAATCGCGGTCGAGGCCGAGCGTCAGCTGCGTCATGTCGTTGGAGCCGATCGAGAAGCCGTCGAAGTGCTCGAGGAACTGGTCGGCGAGCAGCGCGTTCGAAGGGATCTCGCACATCATGATCACCGAGAGGTCCTTCTCGCCGCGCTTCAGCCCGTTGTTCGCGAGGAGCACGTTCACCTTCGCGGCTTCCTCCAGCGTGCGCACGAACGGCACCATCAGCATCACGTTCGTGAGGCCCATGTCGTCGCGTACGCGCTTCATCGCCAGGCACTCCAGCGCGAAGCAATCGTAGAAGTCGGGCGAGATGTAGCGGGACGCGCCGCGGAACCCGAGCATGGGGTTCTCCTCGTGCGGCTCGTAGCGGTCGCCTCCGAGCAGGTTGAGGTATTCGTTCGACTTGAAATCGGAGAGGCGGACGATCACTTTCTTGGGAAAGAACGCGGCGGCGATCGTCGCCACGCCTTCGGCGATCTTGCTGACGTAGTACTCGGTGGGACTCGAATAGCCCGCGATGCGGTCCTCGATCTCGCGCTTCAGCGCGGCAGGCTGCTGCTCCAGCTCGATCAGCGCCTTGGGGTGGATGCCGACGTTGCGGTTGATGATGAACTCGAGCCGCGCAAGGCCCACGCCTTCGTTGGGCAGGCGCTGGAACTCGAACGCGAGCTCGGGATTGCCGACGTTCATCATGATCTTGGTCGGACAGGGCGGCATCTGGTCGAGGGCGACTTCGACGATCTCGATCTCCAGGAGGCCGTCGTAGACGTGGCCGGTGTCGCCCTCGGCACAGGAGACGGTCACGGAGCTGCCGTTGCGCAGCGCCGTGGTGGCGTCGCCGCAGCCCACCACCGCCGGAATGCCGAGCTCGCGCGCGATGATCGCCGCGTGGCAGGTGCGGCCGCCGCGGTTGGTGACGATGGCCCCGGCGCGCTTCATCACCGGCTCCCAGTCGGGGTCCGTCATGTCGGTGACGAGCACGTCGCCGGGCTGGACGGTATCCATCTCCGCCGCCGACTTGATGAGCCGAACGGGGCCCTGCCCGATCTTCTGGCCGATGGCGCGGCCGCTCGCGAGCACGTTCGAGGTGGCCTTCAGTCGGTAGCGCCGAAGCTCGTTGCCCCGCTCCTGCGATTTCACCGTCTCCGGCCGGGCCTGCAGGATGTAAAGCTTGCCGTCGCCGCCATCGCGGCCCCATTCGATGTCCATCGCGCGGCCGTAATGTCGCTCGATGATCAGCGCGTAGCGGCCGAGCTCCTCGGCCTCGGCGTCGGTGATGGAGAAGCGCAGGCGCTCCGCGGCGGGGACCTCGACGTTGCGCGTCGACTTGCCGGCGGCGTGGCCTTGGCCGAACACCATCTTCTGCGCCTTGGCGCCCACGGACTTGCGCAGGATTGCCGGGCGGCCGGCCGCGAGGTTCGGCTTGTAGACGTAGAACTCGTCGGGGTTCACCGCGCCCTGCACGACGCTCTCGCCCAGCCCATAGGACGACGTGATGAACACGACCTTGTCGAAGCCCGATTCGGTGTCGAGGGTGAACATCACCCCGGCGGCGCCCGTGTCGCTGCGCACCATCCGCTGTACGCCCGCGGAGAGCGCGACGTCGGCGTGCGCGAACCCCTTGTGCACCCGGTAGGCGATCGCCCGGTCGTTGTACAGCGACGCGAATACTTCCTTAATCGCGTGAAGTACGTTGCCCAGGCCCTTGATGTTGAGGAAGGTTTCCTGCTGACCGGCGAACGAGGCGTCGGGCAGGTCCTCGGCCGTGGCGGACGAGCGCACGGCGAAGGAGGCGTCGGTGTCGCCCTTCGCGAGCACGTCGTACGCGGCGGCGATCTCGCGGTCCAGCGCTGGCGGAAACGGCGATTCGACGATCCAGCGGCGGATTTCGGCGCCGGCCTTGGCGAGCGCGTTGACGTCCTCGACGTCCAGCGCGCCCACGCGCTCGCGGATCTTGGCGGCGAGACTGCTGGCGTCGAGGAACTCGCGGAACGCCGCCGCCGTGGTGGCGAAACCGCCGGGCACCCGGATGCCCGCGCCGGCCAGCTGGCCGATCATCTCGCCCAGCGAGGCGTTCTTGCCGCCGACCTGGTCGACGTCGGTCATGCGGAGGCGCTCGAACGGGATCACGCGGGCTGGCGAACTCATGGAGGTCCTGGCGCTAGGTAACAAAAAGCGCGGCTCGCCCGTAATGGCGGCCGCGCATCAGAGTACTACGGCGGATCAGCGCTGCGGAATGTCGGCGGTGCCGGGCGCGATGACGTCGTCGTCGGCGTCGAGGTCGTCCGGGATGCCGTTCTCGCTGGCGAACGGCGGCGCGCCTTCGCCGGCCTTCTGCCGGCCCTTCACCGCGCGGCGCAGGTTGCGGTACAGCTCGGGGTGCGAATCCTTGAGGTAGCTGATGATCTCGAAGTCGACGCGCTTCACTTGCGACAGGTCGATCTGCTCGACGTGCACCAGCCGCAGCAACTCCTTCACGGGGCGCGGCATTTCGCGCCCGCTCTCGTAGCGAGAGCCGCCGCTTTGCGTGACGCCGATCTGCGTCCAGAACTGCTCCTGGTTCAATCCCAGGCGACGCCGGATTTCACGCGGATTGAAGACACGGTCGAGAATTTTCACGGACGCTCCAGTTTCCCCAAGTAAACCCAAGTAAACGCCAAGCGCCTCATAGCGGGCGCTGCAATCCCGTTGGCATATTTTTCGCCATGCGCGCCCCGAGCGCAAGAGGGACCGACGGACGGCAGCGAAACATCGGGCAGCGTTGTGCGCTGTCCACAACAGGTCGGCACGTTTTCGGTGCTACGCCAGTCCGCGCGAGGCGAGGTAGTCCTCGTAGTCGCCGTCGAAGTGAATCGGCCGTTCGCCGCCCAGTTCCAGCACCTGCGTGGCGAGCGCGGATACGAATTGCCGGTCGTGCGAGACAAAGATGAGGGTTCCGGCGTATTTTTCCAACGCGAGCTGCAGCGACTCGATCGATTCCATGTCCATGTGGTTGGTCGGCTCGTCCATCACCAGCACGTTGGGCTGCTGGAGAATCAGCTTGCCGAACATCATCCGGCCGCGCTCGCCGCCGGACAGGACCCGCACGGCCTTGGCCGTCTCGTCGCCGGAGAACAGCAGCCGACCCAGCGTGGCGCGGACGATCTGCTCGTCGTCGCCCGCGTGCATCCAGCGCTGCATCCAGTCGAACAGGTTGAGGTCCGAGTCGAAGTCCTCGGTCTGGTCCTGCGGGTAATAGCCGAGGAGCGCTTTTTCCGCCCACTTGACGGTGCCGGCGTCCGGCGGCAGCTCGCCGATCAGCGTGCGGAGCAGCGTGGTCTTGCCGGAGCCGTTGGGACCGACGATCGCCAGCCGCTCCCCGGCCGGCAGCGTCAGCGACAGGTTCTCGAACAGCGGTCGATCCCAGCCCTTGGTCAGGCCCTCGACCTCCAGCGCGAAGCGGTGGAGCTTCTGCTTGGGGTCGTACTCGAAGCGGATGTAGGGGTTCTGCCGTGACGACGGCTTGACGTCCTCGGGTTTCAGCTTCTCGATCAGCTTGATCCGCGACGTCGCCTGCTTGGACCGCGCCTTGTTGGCCGAAAACCGGCGGACGAATTCCTCGAGCTCGACGATCCGGTCCTTGGCGCGCGCATTCGCGGCAAGCTGGCGCTCGCGCGCCTGCGTGGACGCGATCATGTAGTCGTCGTAGTTGCCGGGGTAGACGCGCAGCGTGCCGTAGTCGAGGTCGCACATGTGCGTGCAGACGCTGTTCAGGAAGTGGCGGTCGTGCGAGATGATGATCATCGTCGAGTCGCGCGCGTTCAGCACGCCCTCGAGCCAGCGGATGGCGTTGATGTCGAGGTGGTTGGTCGGCTCGTCGAGCAGCAGGATGTCCGGATCGGCGAAGAGCGCCTGCGCCAGCAGCACCCGCAGCTTCCAGCCCGGCGCGACGTTGCTCATCGGACCATCGTGGAACGACGTGGCGATGCCGAGCCCCAGCAGCAGCTCGCCGGCCCGCGCCTCCGCGGTGTAGCCGTCGAGCTCGGCGAAGTGCGCCTCCAGGTTGGCGGCGCGCATGTAGTCCTCTTCGCTGGCGTCGGGATCGGCGTAGATCGCGTCGCGCTCCACGCGCGTCTCCCACAGCTCCTCGTGGCCCATGAGGACGACGTCCAGCACCCGCTGGTCCTCGTAGGCGAACTGATCCTGCTTGAGCTTGCCGAGGCGCTCGTTGGGATCGGGCGCCACGTTGCCGCCCGTCGCCTCGAGATCGTTGCCGAGGACCTTCATCAGCGTCGACTTGCCGCAGCCGTTGGCCCCGATGAGCCCGTAGCGGTTGCCGTCGCCGAACTTGACGGAGATGTTTTCGAACAGGGGCTTCGCCCCGAACTGCACAGTGATATTGGCGGCCGTCAGCATGGCTTCGTGCCCGGCGCGGAAGTGTCATCAGCGCGCGGAGCAAAATCCGCTATTCTACCGGCACGCCCACTGCCTAACTCGCGCCATGGTCCGTTACGACCTCCACTGCCACTCGACGTACTCCGACGGCCTGCTGCCGCCGGCGGACGTCGTGCGCCGCGCCGCCGAGCGCGGCGTGGACGTCCTGGCGCTCACCGACCACGACGAGATCCAGGGCCTGGCGGAGGCGCAGGCGGCCGCGCGCGACGCGGGCATCGTCCTCGTCAACGGCTCCGAGCTTTCGGTCAGCTGGGAAGACCACACGATTCACGTGCTGGCGCTGAACGTCGACCCTGCCCACCAGCCGCTGATCGACGGCCTTGCCGCCATCCGCACCGGCCGCGACGGCCGCGCGCGGCGGATGGCCGATGCACTGGCCAAGGCCGGCATCCCGGACGCGTTCGAGGGCGCGCGCGTCTACGTCACCAGCGAGGCGCTGATCTCGCGCACGCATTTCGCGCGCTTCCTGGTGGAAAAGGGCTACGTCCGCGACATCAAGGACGCGTTCAAGCGCTACCTCGCGCCCGGCAACCCCGGCTACGTGTCGCACGTCTGGGCCACGCTGCCGGAAGCGATCGGCTGGATTCGCGGCGCCGGCGGCATCGCCGCCATCGCGCACCCCGGGCGCTACAAGGTCACGGCCGACGACATGCGACGGCTCCTGGCCGAGTTCCGCGATGCCGGCGGCGAGGGCCTCGAGGTGGTCTCGTCGGCGCATACGGTGGCGCAGTACGCCGAGTACGCCACCCTGGCGCGCGTCTACGGGCTGAAGGCGTCCTGCGGCTCCGATTGGCACGGTCCGGGCGAGAGCTGGATGGACTTCGGCGAGCTGCCGCCGCTCCCCGCGGGAACGACGCCGGTGTGGTCCGACTGGTGACCTCGCCGCGTACCGTGCAGCAACGCACGGTGTTCTTCATCTCGGATCGGACCGGCATCACCGCCGAGATGCTCGGCAACAGCCTCCTCACCCAGTTCGAGGATTTCCAGTTCAACCGCGTCACGATCCCCTTCGTCGATTCGCCGGAGAAGGTGCGAGACGCGCTGCAGCAGGTGAACCTCCACGCGGCCGAGCACCCGGTGCGGCCGATCGTCGTCAGCTCGATCGTCGACGAAGCGATGAGCGAGATCGTGCGCCGCGAGGCGAACGCGCTCACGCTCGACCTCTTCCAGATCTTCATCCAGCCGCTGGAGGCCGAGCTCGGCGCCAAGAGCTCGCACGCCGCCGGCCGCTCGCACGGCATCGCCAACAGCCACGAGTATTTCGCGCGGATGGAGGCCATCAACTTCACGCAGTCGCACGACGACGGCGCCGCCACGCGCGAGCTCGGCAAGGCGCAGGTGATCCTGGTCGGCGTGTCGCGCTGCGGGAAGACGCCCACGACGCTCTACCTGGCGCTCCAGTTCGGCATCCGCGCCGCCAACTTTCCGCTGACGCCCGACGATTTCACCGACCGCAAGCTGCCGGCGTCGGTGCTCCCGTTCCGGGACCGGCTGTTCGGGCTCACGATCCTGCCCGAGCGCCTGCGGGAGATCCGCGAGGAGCGGCGGCCGGGCAGCAAGTACGCGTCGCTCGACAATTGCCGCTTCGAGGTGCGCGAGGCCGAGAACCTGATGCAGCGCGAAGGCATCACGATGCTCGACACCACGTCGAAGTCGATCGAGGAAATCGCCACCACCATCCTCCATCGCGCGCGGCTCACGCGGCACGTCTACTGACCTGACGGCTCATCGCGTCGCCGCCTCGTCGCCGGGCAGCGGCGCGGCCTCGTCCACGAGCCGCCGCGCCCTCAGCGCCTCCCAGAACGCGCGCGGAATCGGATGGCGGGCCTGCGCCAGGTTGTCGTCCAGCTCGGCGACGGTGCGCGCGCCGACCAGGACGCACGCCACCGCGGGATGCGCGCGGGGGAACTGCAGCGCGGCCGCCCGCAACGGCACGCCGAACTCCGCGCACACCGCTTCGATCCGCGCCACCTTCGCGACGACGTCCGCCGGCGCGGGCGCGTAGTTGTAGTACGGGGCCGAGCCGTCGCGCGGGCGCGCGCCCGTCGCGAGGATGCCGGAATTGAACGGTCCGCCGGCGACGATCGCCACGCCGCGCGCCTCGCACTGCGGCAGCAGCGCCGGCAGCGCCGTCTGGTCGGCGAGCGTGTAGCGGCCGGCGAGCAGGATCACGTCGAGGTCCGCCACCGCGAGCGTGTCGAGGCAGACCTGCACGTCGTTGACGCCGAGGCCGTAGGCGGCGAGCGCGCCGTCGGCCTTGCGCCGCGCCAGCGCGGGCAGCGCGCCGCCGACCATGGCGCGAAAGCGCGCCGGCTGCTCCGCGCCGTGCGTCTCGACGTCGATGTCGTGGACGTAGGCGATGTCGATCCGCGCCAGCGCGAGCCGCGCGAGGCTGTCGTCGAGCGAGCGCAGCGTGCCGTCGTATGAATAGTCGTAGCGCTGGACCATGGGCAGGCCGTCGACGTAGCCGTGCTGGACGCGCGGCGCCTCCGCCCAGGGCGCGAGCAGCCGCCCCACTTTGGTCGACAGGAGGAATCGCTCGCGCGGAACGCCGGCCAGCGCCCGTCCGAAGCGCGTCTCCGAAAGCCCATGGCCGTAGTGCGGCGCGGTGTCGAAATAGTCGATGCCACCGTCCAGTGCCGCCGCCACGACGGCGCCGGCGTCGGCGTCCGCCACCGTCCGGAAGAGGTTGCCCAGGGGCGCGCCGCCGAGCGCGAGCGGTGCGT
>Ga0207683_10001862_pt1 | contig 18644 bp, 17 predicted proteins | sample KBSM73metaG_FD_184333 | JGI IMG/M metagenome (GOLD analysis project Ga0207683, IMG submission 184333) | Miscanthus rhizosphere microbial communities from Kellogg Biological Station, Michigan, USA - KBS M7-3 metaG (SPAdes) (version 2) | ecosystem: Host-associated > Plants > Roots > Rhizosphere >... | reverse complement strand
CATCTCGCATGTCGCGCCGGCCGCGCAGGCGCTCGGGGGAACGGAAGGGCTGGCCCGCGCCCGCGAAGCCAACGACCGGCTGGCCGGGGCGGTGCGCGCGCACCCGGACCGGTTCGCCGGCTTCGCCACCCTGCCCACCGCGGACCCGGAGGCCGCGGCCGGCGAGCTCGATCGCGCCGTCCTCGATCTCGGCCTGATCGGCGCGCTGGTCAACAGCACCCTGGGCTCGAACGGCGTCTTTCTCGACGACGCCAGGTTCGCCCCGCTGCTCGACCGGTTCGAGCGGCTCGACGTGCCGTTGTACCTGCACCCGGCGCCGCCATCGAACGCCCTGCGCGACGCGCTCTACCAGGGGCTGCCGCCGGCCGTGGCCGGCCGCCTGGCCACCGGCGCCTGGGGCTGGCACGCCGAAGCCGGCCTGCACGTGCTGCGCATGATCGCCACCGGGGTGTTCGACCGGCATCCCGGACTGCGGCTGATTGTCGGGCACTGCGGCGAGATGGTGCCGTTCATGCTGGACCGGATCGACGCGATGCTCGACCCGGCCAGGCTGGGCCCGGCCAGGATGACGCTCAAGCCGTCGGAGTACTTCCTGCGGAACATCTGGGTGACCACGAGCGGGCTGTTCAGCCTCCCGCCGGTGCTCTGCGCGATCCAGGTGCTGGGGGTGGACCGGGTGCTGTTCAGCGTCGACTACCCGTTCGGCGACAACGCGGCGGGCCGGGCCCTGCTCGACACGCTCCCGCTGGCCCCGGCGGACAAGGCGAAGATCGCTGGCGGCAACGCCGAGCAGGTGCTGCGGCTCAAGCCGCGAGCCCTCGAGCCGGGGCGTGATTTACGTCACGTTGATCTTGCGAAAAATTTGCGTCAGGCCGGCGATTTACGGCACAATGATGTTGTGAAAAACGTCGGAGCAGCCGAGGGCCCCACCCGGGGCCAGGTCGCGCGGCTGATCCTGGAGCTCGGGCCGTCCACCGCCGCCACGCTCGGCGGCCGGCTCGGGCTCACGCCTGCCGCGATCCGGCGTCATCTGGACAACCTGCTGGCCGAGGGCCTCATCGAGACCAGGACGGCCAGGACCTACGGGAACCGGGGTCGCGGCCGCCCGGCCAAGGTCTTCGTCATCACCGACGCGGGCCGCAGCGCGTTCGAGCACGCCTACGACGACCTGGCCAGCAACGCACTCCGCTTCCTGGCCGAGACGGCGGGCCCGGACGCGATCGCCGAGTTCGCCCGGCGACAGGTCTCCGACCTCGAGCGAAGGTACGCGCCCGCGGTGGCCAGGGGCGAGCTGCCCGGCCGGGTCCAGGCGCTGGCCGAGGCGCTGTCCGCCGACGGCTACGCCGCGTCGGCGGGCCCGGCGCCCGCGATCGGCGGTTCGGGGGCGGAAGGCGGCGAGCAGCTCTGCCAGCACCACTGCCCGGTCGCGCACGTGGCGGCCGAGTTCCCGCAGCTGTGCGAGGCCGAAACCGAGGCTTTCGGCAGGCTGCTGGGAACGCCGGTGCAGCGGCTCGCTACGATCGCGCACGGCGACGGCATCTGCACCACGCACGTCACCGGCGTCGGGAAGGCTGCCGCACGCCGGGCTGTTGAAGTACCCGTAACCAACGAAAACACCCCAGAAAAGAAGCCGAGAGGGCTCGTCATATGACAACCACCACGCAGGAGCAGCTTGAAGGGCTCGGCACGTACAAGTTCGGCTGGGCCGACTCGGACGTGGCCGGAGCATCCGCACGCCGCGGCCTGTCCGAAGAGGTGGTCCGGGACATTTCGGCGCGGAAGAACGAGCCGGAGTGGATGCTCGAGATGCGGCTCAAGGGCCTGAAGAACTTCGGGCGCAAGCCGATGCCCAATTGGGGTGCCGACCTGACCGGCATCGACTTCGACAACATCAAGTACTTCGTCCGCTCGACTGAGAAGCAGGCGGCCAGCTGGGACGAGCTCCCGGCCGACATCAAGAACACGTACGACAAGCTCGGCATCCCCGAAGCGGAGAAGCAGCGGCTCATCGCGGGCGTCGCCGCTCAGTACGAGTCCGAGGTCGTTTACCACAAGATCAGGGAAGACCTCGAGGAAAAGGGCGTCATCTTCCTCGACACCGACACGGCGCTCAAGGAGCACCCGGATCTGTTCAAGGAATACTTCGGCACGGTGATCCCGCCGGGCGACAACAAGTTCGCCGCGCTGAATACCTCGGTGTGGTCCGGTGGCTCGTTCATCTACGTGCCGAAGAACGTCAAGGTGGAAATCCCGCTGCAGGCCTATTTCCGCATCAACACCGAGAACATGGGCCAGTTCGAGCGGACCCTGATCATCGTGGACGAGGGCGCCTACGTCCATTACGTGGAAGGCTGCACCGCGCCGATCTACAAGTCCGACTCGCTGCATTCCGCGGTGGTCGAGATCATCGTGAAGAAGGATGCGCGCTGCCGGTACACCACGATCCAGAACTGGTCGAACAACGTGTACAACCTGGTCACCAAGCGGGCCGTGGCCCAGGCCGGGGCGACCATGGAGTGGATCGACGGCAACATCGGCTCCAAGGTGACGATGAAGTACCCGGCGGTCTACCTGATGGGCGAGCACGCCCGTGGCGAGACGCTCTCCGTCGCGTTCGCCGGCGAGGGCCAGCACCAGGACGCCGGCGCCAAGATGGTGCACTGCGCGCCGAACACCTCCTCCACCATCGTCTCCAAGTCGGTGGCCAGGGCGGGCGGCCGGACGTCTTACCGGGGCCTGGTCAACGTGCAGGAAGGCGCCGAGCACTCCAAGTCCAACGTCAAGTGCGACGCGCTGCTGGTGGACACGGTGAGCCGCAGCGACACCTACCCCTACGTGGACGTCCGCGAGGACGACGTGGAGATGGCCCACGAGGCGACCGTCTCCAAGGTCTCCGAGGACCAGTTGTTCTACCTGATGAGCCGCGGCATGACCGAGGACGAGGCGATGGCCACGATCGTCCGCGGGTTCGTCGAGCCGATCGCCCGCGAGCTGCCGATGGAATACGCGCTCGAGCTGAACCGGCTGATCGAGCTGCAGATGGAGGGGGCTGTCGGCTGATGTCGGCTGGACTTCAGGGAGCGATCGAGTCCGCTCCCGTCACGAGGCTGCACGAGCACAGGTCCTACGACCCGGCGGACTTCGCCGTGCCCGGCGGCCGCGAGGAGGAGTGGCGCTTCACCCCGCTGCGCCGGCTGCGCGGGCTGCACACGGATAGCCCGCCGGCCCCGGCCGGCCAGGTGACCGTGGAAGTCGACCCGGCGCCCGAGGTCAAGATTTCTACGGCCGAACGGTCGGGCGGTCTGCCCGGGCGCAGCTTTATCCCGTCCGACCGGGTGAGCGCCCAGGCGTACGCGAGCTTCGACGAGGCGACCGTGATCACGATCCCGGCCGAGGCCGAAACGTCGCGGCCCACCGTCGTCACCGTGACCGGCGACGGGGGCACGGGATACGGCCACCTGCTGGTGCAGGCCGAGCCGTTCTCCCGGGCCGTGGTCGTGCTCGACTACCGGGGCAGCGCCACCTACGCCGACAACGTCGAGCTGGTGGTCGGGGACAGCGCCTCGCTGTCCGTGGTCAGCCTGCAGGACTGGGCCCACGACGCGGTGCACCTGTCGTACCACTACGCCACGCTGGGCCGGGACGCCAGGCTGCGGCACGCCGCCGTCACGCTGGGCGGGAACCTGGTCCGGCTGGCGCCTTCGGTCAGGTACAGCGCTCCGGGCGGCGACGCCGAGCTGACCGGGCTCTACTTCGCCGACGCGGGCCAGCATCTGGAACACAGGCTTTTCGTCGACCACGACGTGCCTCGCTGCCGCAGCCGGGTTACCTACAAGGGCGCGCTGCAGGGCGAGGACGCGCACGCGGTCTGGATCGGTGACGTGCTGATCAGGCCCGAGGCGACCGGCACCGACACGTACGAGTACAACAGGAACCTCGTGCTGACCGACGGCACCCGGGTCGACTCGGTGCCGAACCTGGAGATCCTCACCGGGGAGATCGTCGGGGCCGGGCACGCTAGCGCCAGCGGCAGGCTCGAGGACCATCACCTGTTCTACCTGATGGCCAGGGGCATCCCGTTCGCCGAGGCCCGCAGGCTGGTCATTCGCGGGTTCTTCGGCCAGCTGATCGACACCATCGAGGTGCCCGAGCTCCGGACGAGGATCGCCGGGGCCATCGAGGCGGAGCTCGAAAGGTCGGTCTCGTGAGCGATTTCCAGCGGGTCTGCTCGCTGTCGGAACTGCCCGCCGAGGGCGTCATCGGCGTCGAGGTGGACGGCGAGCCCGTCGCCGTGGCGCGCGCCGACGGTGAGGTCTTCGCCCTGCGCGACGTGTGCTCGCACGCCGAGGTGCCACTGTCCGAAGGCGAGATTTACGACACCACGGTGGAGTGCTGGCTGCACGGGTCCTGCTTCGACCTGCGCACCGGTCAGCCCACCGGGCTGCCGGCCACCGAGCCGGTGCCCGTCTATCCCGTCAAGATCGAAGGCGACGACGTCTACGTCGCCGTGGAGAAGGAGTCATAGTGGCCACCCTCGAGATCCGCGACCTGCACGTCAGCGTGGAAGAAAGCGTCGGCGTGCACCGGGACATCCTGCGTGGCGTGAACCTGACCGTCCGCGAGGGTGAGACCCACGCCATCATGGGCCCGAACGGCTCCGGCAAGTCCACCCTGGCCTACGCGATCGCCGGCCACCCCAAGTACCTGGTCACCCGGGGCAGCGTCACGCTCGACGGCGAGGACGTGCTGGCCATGACCGTGGACAATCGCGCCCGGGCCGGCCTGTTCCTGGCCATGCAGTACCCGGTCGAGGTGCCCGGCGTGTCGGTGTCGAACTTCCTGCGCACCGCGGTCACCGCGGTCCGGGGCGAGGCACCGAAGCTGCGCGACTTCGTCAAGGAACTGCGCGCCGCGATGGCCGCGCTGTCCATCGACCCGGCCTTCGCCGAGCGCAACCTGAACGAGGGCTTCTCCGGCGGGGAGAAGAAGCGGCACGAGATCCTCCAGCTCGAACTGCTCGACCCCAAGATGGCGATCCTGGACGAGACCGACTCGGGCCTGGACATCGACGCGCTCAAGGTGGTCTCCGAGGGCATCAACCGGTTCCGCGAGAAGCCGGGCCACGGGGTGCTGCTGATCACCCACTACACCCGGATCCTGCGGTACGTGAAGCCGGACTTCGTGCACGTGTTCGTGGCCGGCCGCATTGTCGAAGAAGGCGGCCCCGAGCTGGCCGAACTGCTGGAGAACGAGGGCTACGAGCGGTTCACCGGGGTCCCCGCATGAGTTCGGTGCATCTCGACGTCGAGGCCGTCCGCGCGGATTTTCCCGCGCTGGCCCGGACGGTGCGCAACGACAAGCCGCTGATCTACCTGGACTCCGGCGCGACCTCGCAGAAGCCGGTCCAGGTGCTCGACGCGGTGCGCTCGGCCTACGAGCAGCACAACGCGGCCGCGCACCGGGGTACCCATCTGCTCGGTGAGGAGGCCACCGACCTGTACGAGGGGGCCCGGGCCAAGGTCGCGGCGTTCCTCGCCGCCCGGCCGGACGAGGTGGTGTTCACCAAGAACGCCACCGAGGCGGTCAACCTGGTCGCCTACGCGCTGAGCGCCCCGGGCCAGCTCCAGGTGCGGGCCGGCGACGAGGTCCTGATCACCGAGATGGAGCACCACGCCAACCTGGTGCCCTGGCAGCAGCTGTGCGAGCGGACCGGCGCCACCCTGCGCTGGCTCGACGTCACCCCCGAGGGCCGGCTCGACACCGATGACCTGGACAACATGATCACCGGGCGGACCAGGATCGTCGCGGTGACCCACCAGTCGAACGTCACCGGGACGGTACCGCCGGTGGCCGAGATCGCCCGCGTGGCCCACGAGAAGGGCGCACTGGTGCTGGCCGACGGGGCCCAGTCGGTACCGCACCAGCCGGTGGACGTGACCGCGCTCGGCGCGGACTTCCTGGTCTTCTCCTCGCACAAGATGCTCGGTCCCTACGGGATCGGCGTCCTGTTCGGCCGAGCCGAGCTATTGGAGGCCATGCCGCCCTTCCTGACCGGCGGGTCGATGATCGAGGTGGTGCGGATGGAGGGCAGCACGTTCCTGCCGCCGCCGCAGCGATTCGAGCCCGGCGTTCCCGCCATTGCCGAGGCGGCCGGCCTGGCCGCCGCCGTCGATTACCTGACCGCGCTGGGCATGGACAACGTGGCGGCCCACGAGGAGTCGCTGACCGCCCACGCCCTGGACGCGCTGCGCGAGATCGACGGCGTGCGCATCCTCGGTCCTGACACCACCAAGGACCGCGGCGGCGCCGTGGCGTTCGAGGTCGACGGCGTGCACCCGCACGACGTGGGCCAGGTGCTCGACGAACTCGGCATCGCGGTGCGCACCGGCCACCACTGCGCCTGGCCGCTGCACCGGGCGCTGGGCGTCCAGGCCAGCACCCGGGCCAGCTTCTACGTGTACAACACCCACGACGAGGTAGACGCCCTGGCCGACGGGATCCGCTACGCCCAGCGTTTCTTCGGCACGGGATGACCAGGCCGTCTGAGCTTGTTAGGAGGTGACGTGATGCAGCTCGAGTCGATGTACCAGGACATCATCCTGGATCACTACCGCAACCCTCACCACAAGGGCCTGCGGGATCCCTTCGATGCCGAGGTGCACCACGTCAACCCGGTCTGCGGCGACGAGGTGACGCTGCGGGTCAGCCTCAAGGACGTCAACGGCGAGCCGGTTGTCGAGGACGTCTCGTATGACTCGCTCGGCTGCTCGATCAGCCAGGCGAGCGCCTCGGTAATGAGCGACCTGGTCATCGGCAAGCCGGTGGCCGAGGCCATGACGATCAGCCAGGCCTTCCTCGAGCTCATGCAGTCCAAGGGGTCAGGGGTGGAGGGGCAGCCCGACGAGGGCCTGCTCGAAGACGCGGTGGCGTTCGTCGGCGTGTCGAAGTACCCGGCCCGGATAAAGTGCGCCCTGCTCGGCTGGATGGCCTGGAAGGACGCGACCGCGCAGGCCATGGAGGTGGCGCAATGACAGAGAACGCTACGGAGACCACCGAGACCACCGAGGCTCAGTTGGCTCCGGGGGGGGCGACCCCCCCGAGCCCCCCCGAAAGCGTGCAACTCACCGCCGAGCAGGAGGACGTGCTCGAGGCGATGCGCGACGTGGTGGACCCCGAACTCGGCATCAACGTGGTGGACCTCGGCCTGGTCTACGGCGTGGACGTGGACGCCGAGCGGATCGCCACCATCGACATGACCCTGACCAGTGCCGCGTGCCCGCTGACCGACGTGATCGAGGATCAGGCCCGTGAGGCGCTCGACGGCGTGGTGGCGGATTTCCGCATCAACTGGGTGTGGATGCCGCCGTGGGGCCCGGAGCACATCACCGAGGACGGCCGCGAGCAGCTCCGCGCCCTCGGCTTCAACATCTAGGCCCTACCTAACCCCCACCCCACCCTAGGACCTGATGTGGGGCACTGCGTAGTGAAGAATCCTGCCGCAGGCGGCGGTCGCTGGGTGGAGGTTCCGCCAGAACGGCTAGTGACCTGGGTCGTCACCTTCGCGGAGCGTCACGGCGGCGCCGCCGCGAGTCAGCCGGTGACGACCGGCGAGTCCGGCGTGGCGGTCACGTTCACGGCCACGGACGGGGCCACGGCCGAGTGCCACCCGCCGTTCCCGCCGCTGCCTGCCGAAGTCCCGGGCGCGGTGCGCGCGGCCGCCGGGGCGCTCGCGGCGCACGCCGCGGCGGACCGTACGGTCGGCGTCCTGCTGGTCCGCCTGGGCGGTTATGCGGCCGGGGTGTTCTCGGGCTCGCCGCCCCGGCTGGTGGACTCCAAGACGGGGAGCAGGCCGGTGCATGGCCGCAGCGCGGCGGGCGGCTGGTCGCAGCAGCGCTTCGCCCGCCGCCGGGAGAACCAGGCCGCCACGGCGCTGCGGGCGGCCGCGGACGCCGCCGCCGAGGTGTTCGGCCGGTACGGCCCGGACGGGCTCGACGCCGTGGTGCTGGGCGGGGACAAGCGGTCGGCCGCCGGGCTAGCCGATGACGCCCGGTTGGAGAAGTACCTGGCCAAGGCGACCGGGCGCTTCCTGACCGTGCCCGACCCGCGGCTGGCCGTGCTGCGCGACATCCCGCGTGCCTTCCTGGCCACCCGCATCCGGCTGACCGAGCCGGAATCCATTAGCCCGGTGACGGGTTGACCCAGTAGAGTGGATGCCATGCTCCTCACCCAGGACTAGGGACACGCCCCAGGGGAGAGGTCTGTCCATTTCAGTCCAAGGAGCATCACGTCATGATCGTGGCAACCGACATCGAATTGCGGGCTGGCGCACGCCTGCTGCTTGACGGTGCGTCGTTCCAGGTGTCCGCAGGGGACCGGATCGGCCTGGTCGGGCGGAACGGCGCGGGCAAGACCACGCTGGCCAAGGTGCTGGCCGGGGAAGCCCAGCCGGCCGCGGGCTCGGTCCGCAGGTCAGGAACTGTCGGGTACCTGCCGCAGGACCCGCGCACCGGGGACCTGGACATGCTGGCCATCGACCGCGTGCTGTCGGCCCGCGGGCTCGACCAGCTGCGCGCCGAACTCCGGGCCGCCGAGGCGGCCATGGCCGGATCGGACTCCGCCGAGGCGGCGGACGCCATCCGCAAGTACGGCAGGCTGGAAGAACGGCTCGCGGTCCTCGGCGGGTACGCGGCCGAGTCGCAGGCGGCCTCGATCACCGCCAGCCTCGGGCTGCCCGACCGGGTGCTGCACCAGTCGCTGCACACCCTGTCCGGCGGTCAGCGGCGCCGCGTCGAGCTGGCGAGGATCCTGTTCTCCGACTCCCAGACCATGCTCCTCGACGAGCCCACCAACCACCTGGACGCCGACTCGGTGGCCTGGCTGCGCGATCACCTCAAGAGCTACCGCGGCGGCCTGGTGGTGATCAGCCACGACGTCGCGCTGCTCGGCGACGTGGTGAACAAGGTCTTCTACCTCGACGCACAGCGGGCCTGCCTGGACGCCTACAACCTGGGCTGGCGCGCCTACCTGCAGCAGCGCGAGACCGACGAGCGGCGCCGCAGGCGGGAGCGGGTGAACGCGGGCCGCCAGGCCAGTGCGCTGATGGCACAGGCGGACAAGATGCGGGCCAAGGCGACCAAGGCCAGGGCGGCGCAGAATATGCAGCGCCGGGCCGAGCGGATGCTGGCCGGGGTGGAGGCGGAGCGCTCCGCCGACCGGGTGGCCAGGCTCCGTTTCCCGGTTCCCGCCCCGTGCGGCCGGACCCCGCTGACCGCCGCGGGCCTGTCTAAGTCGTACGGGTCCACCGAGGTGTTCAGCGGCGTCGACGTGGCCGTCGACCGGGGGAGCCGGGTGGTGGTCCTCGGGCTGAACGGCGCGGGGAAAACGACGCTGCTGCGGCTGCTGGCCGGACTGGAGACGCCAGACACCGGAAAAGTCACGCCAGGGCACGGCCTTAGCCTCGGATATTATGCCCAGGAGCATGAGACGCTGGAAACCGATCGAACGGTTCTATCACACATGCGCTCGGCAGCTCCGGACCTTACCGAATCGGAGCAGCGCAAGGTTCTCGGCTCATTCCTGTTCTCAGGTGATGATGTCGAAAAGCCCGCGGGCGTGCTTTCCGGCGGAGAAAAGACGAGGCTAGCCCTCGCTCTTCTTGTTGTATCGGGTGCAAACGTCCTGTTGCTCGACGAGCCGACGAACAACCTCGATCCGGCCAGCCGGGAAGAAGTTCTCGGAGCGTTGCGGGGCTTCCGCGGCGCGATAGTGCTTGTGACGCATGATGAAGGTGCGGTTGAAGCGCTATCACCGGAACGCGTTATCGTCCTGCCCGACGGCGTGGAAGACGCATGGAGCGAAGATTTCGCTGATCTTGTCGCACTTGCATAAGCACTTGCATCAGTTTGGTGCAAGTTTGCCGCATCGGTCCTATGGTCACGATTCAGTCATGGCCGGCGCGAAAATATAGTGATCATTTACCTTCATGTGGGTGGCCAATCCCGCGGTCATGCCTGATCATTACCTGTGGGGGAACGTGTACTCAATGGTGACCGCATCAAACTGGAGGTACATGTGGCCGAGACCCTCAAGAAAGGCACGCGGGTGACGGGGGTGGATCGCAGCAAGCTGGCGACGACCCTCGGCAAGCGGTATGACTCGGGTGAGAGCATCCGCTCACTGGCAGCCTCGACAGGAAGGTCCTACGGCTTCGTCCACCGGATCCTGAGCGAGACGGGAGTGACGTTGCGCGGGCGTGGTGGCGCGACCCGCAGTGGCAAGAACAAGGTGAAGCACTAAGCACGGCCCAGGAGGCACCGGCCCGGCGACGCCGATGATGACGGCAGCCGGGACCCCGCCCGGATAGCCCCCTGGAGTTCGCTGCTAGCTGATACCAAACCCGTTCGGAACTAATCACGGACCCCCGGGGGTTTCCCTGATCATGTACGGGCGGGCGAACATGGTCGTGATGCGCGGGTTCCGGATGGATCCCTCCATCACCAAGCAGAAGCTCAAGCCGGGCACCATCCGCAGGATCGCCGCCTACGCGCGGCCGTACCGGATGCACCTAGCGGTGTTTCTCCTCGCCACCGCCGTCGACGCGGTGCTCACCGTCGTCAACCCGCTGCTGCTGCGGGACATCATCGACCACGGCATCCTGGGCCGTGACGAACAGCTGGTGATCCTGCTGGCCTGCGCGGTCGCCGCCGTCGCGATCTTCGACGCGGCCCTTGGCTTCGTGATCCGCTGGTTCTCCGCCCGGATCGGCGAGGGCCTCATCTACGACCTGCGTACCCAGGTATTCGACCACGTGCAGCGCCAGCCGATCGCCTTCTTCACCCGCGCCCAGACCGGGTCGCTGGTCAGCCGCCTCGACGGCGACGTGGTCGGCGCCCAGCAGGCCATCACCTCCACGTTGTCCGGGGTGCTCTCCAACCTGCTCAGCCTGGTCGTCATCCTGATCGCGCTGTTCTACCTGTCCTGGCAGGTCACCGTCATCTCCCTGGTTATGATCCCGCTCTTCATCCTGCCCGCCCGGCTGGTCGGCCGCCGCATGCAACGGCTGACCAGGGAGAGCATGCAGCTCAACGCCGAGATGGGCTCGACGATGACCGAGCGGTTCAACGTCGCGGGCGCGATGCTGGTGAAGCTGTTCGGGCGGCCCCACGAGGAGTCCGGCGCGTTCGCCTCGCGCGCGGCCAAGGTCCGCGACATCGGCGTGGTCACCGCCATGTACGGCCAGGTGTTGTTCGTCGCGCTCACGCTGCTGGCCTCGATGGTGACCGCCGTCGTCTACGGCCTGGGCGGCACGCTGGTCATCCGCGGCACCTTCCAGATCGGCACGCTGGTGGCCCTGACTACCCTGCTCGCCCGGGTCTACGGCCCGATCACCTCGCTGTCCAGCCTGCAAGTCAACGTCATGACGGCCCTGGTCAGCTTCGACCGGGTCTTCGAGGTGCTCGACCTCAAGCCGCTCGTCGCGGAGAAGCCGGGCGCGGTGGCGCTGCCCCGCACCGAGAGGGGGCCGGACGCCCTCGCCCCGGAGATCGAATTCGACGACGTGTCGTTCCGCTATCCGACGGCGAGTGAGGTGTCGCTCGCCTCGCTGGAGTCGATCGCGCTGCCGGCGCCGGAGCGCAAGGACACCGGGGCCGGGGTGCTGCACGAGGTGAGCTTCCGCACGCCGCCGGGCAAGCTGACCGCACTGGTTGGCCCCTCGGGCGCGGGCAAGACCACGATCACCGCGCTGGCCGCGCGGCTCTACGATCCCAACCAGGGGGCCGTGCGAATCGGCGGCTACGACATCAGGGACGTGACCCAGGAGTCGCTGCACGACGTGGTGGGCGTGGTCACCCAGGACGCGCACCTGTTCCACGACACGATCCGGGCGAACCTGACCTACGCGCGGCCCGAGGCCACCGAGCTCGAACTGATCCAGGCGTGCGAGGCGGCTCAGATCTGGGATCTGATCTCCGGCCTGCCCGACGGGCTGGACACCGTGGTGGGGGACCGGGGCTACCGGCTGTCCGGCGGCGAGAAGCAGCGCGTCGCCGTGGCCCGGCTGCTGCTGAAGGCCCCGTCGGTGGTGGTGCTCGACGAGGCCACCGCGCACCTCGACTCCGAGTCGGAGGTCGCCGTCCAGCGTGCGCTGAAGACGGCGCTGGCCGGGCGGACCTCGCTGGTGATCGCGCACCGGCTGTCCACCATCAGGGAAGCCGACCAGATCCTGGTCGTCGATTCGGGCCGGATCACCGAGCGCGGCACGCACGAGGAGCTCCTGGCGGCGGGCGGCCTGTACGCCGACCTGTACCACACCCAGTTCGCGGGCCAGGCGGCCTAGGCACAGCCGGGCCTCTAGAGGGTATAGCCGAGGCGGCGGACTTCCTCGCCGGCGACCTTCTCTATCTCGGTGATGTCCTCGGCGTTGAGCGACGCCTCGTAGGCGGGGCCGCGCCGGCCGCGGGCGCGCGAGCGGGCCGTGCGGGCCTCGTTGCGGATCTCGGCCGACGGCACGGTCGTGCCGGCGAAGCGGGACAGGTCGGCCAGCGCGTCCTCCGGCTTGCTCAGCAGGTGCTCGTAGCGGATCGTTTTCAGCTGCCCGGACGGCAGGTCGTGGTGCAGCCGGGCGGCCAGGCGCACGGACCAGCGCCAGCGCAGCGCGCACCGGGCGGCCGGGGACAGCCGGGGCCACAGGTCGCGATCCTCGGCGGTTTCGATGCCGAAGAAGGGATTGGGGAATTCGGTGTCCACGTTCACGAAGCTCGGCCGGTACCAGGACATCACCACCGGGTCGGCGAGCATGCTGGCCACCACGTTCCGGCCGTCCCTGATGACCTGGACGATCCGGGCGTCGGGGAACGCGTAGGTGAGCGCCTCCGCGCAGTAGATGAGATCCGGGCTCGCGTCCCCGAACGTCTCCAGCCCCCGCAGGTCCACGCACGGCCCGACCGAGTCGGCGGCCAGGCCCGCGGCGGCCCGGCATTCGCGCGTGCATTCCAGGCAGCTGCTCGCGGTGACCTGCCAGCCCTGCGCGAAGGCATCCCTGATCACCGTGGCGGCGGCTTGCGTCCGGCCCTGGTACATGGACGGCCGCCGGGCGAAGGCGTACACGGTGCGCAGGACGCTCGGCTGCCCGATCGTGACGTGAAAGCCCGGGGCCGCCTTCAGGGCGCGGCCGATCAGCTCCGCGCCTGAGTGCGGTGCGCCGACCACGAAGACGGGCTGGTGCACGCTGCGGGAGTTGACGATGAGGATGTGACGAGCGGAGGGCATCATCACCTTGCTGTCTGGGTGTCATGGCCTAAGGAAGGCCCTTCCGATACGGTACTAGCCGGCGTCACCCCATAGGCTGGCACCATGCGGGTACTACCCGGCGTAGTCGCCGTCGCCGTTACCGTCGCAGCGGTCGCGCTGGCGGGCTGCTCGCAGTTTGACGCGGCGCTCGGGCAGCGGCAGGCCGTTGTCGCGTTCAAACCGGGCACGCCGGTGTCGCAGCGGCTCGCCGTCCGTTCGGCCTGTGCCAAGGTCCCCGAGGTGAAGGCCCCGCCGGTGCCGTCGGACCTCAATTCCCCCTACGCGCTCCAGCAACTGACCTTCCGGATCGACCACGCGTCCAACGCGGACGTGGCCCGGCTGGAGAAGTGCCTGGCCAGGTTCCCCTCGGTGGTCGGCGTCACGCTGCAGGACTCGACCGACATGGGCGGCTGACGGGCCGCGTTACATCGGTAACCTGCGCCCGCCGTGATCAGCGCAGCCTCTTAGTCTGCCCAGGTCAGAGCCGATTCCCTACATTGCCTACTTCATGTATAGTGAATCCGAATTGTTTCCGACAAAAACGATAGAAAATAGGTTCTAGATGCGACGTGTCACGACCGCCGCGGTAATCGGTGCGGCGCTGCTGCTGGCAGGCTGCTCCTCGTCTTCGTCCTCCTCATCGTCTGGCTCGACGAGCAACGCGAACGCCGCGGGGAGCTCACCCGTTACGGTCAGGCTCGGTTTCCTCAGCAATATCACGCATGCTCCCGCCCTGATCGGCCTGAAGGAAGGCTTCTTCACCAAGGCGCTGGGCTCCGCGGGTACCGTCAAGGCCACCGCGTTCAGCGCGGGCACCGAGGAGACCACCGCGATCCTGGCCGGCCAGCTCGACGTGGCCTACGTCGGGCCGAACCCGGCCATCACCGCCTGGCAGAAGTCCAGCGATATCCAGATCATCTCGGGGGTCGCCACCGGCGGCGCGTCGATCGTGGTCAAGAAGGGCATCACCTCGGCCGCCCAGCTCAAGGGCAAGTCGCTGGCCACGCCGTCGCTCGGCAACACGCAGGATGTAGCCCTGCGCTACTGGCTCAAGCAGAACGGCGTGACGACCAACACGACCGGCGGCGGTGACGCCTTCATCAAGCCGACCAAGCCCAACTCGGCCGCGGTCCTCCAGTTCAAGTCCGGGCAGATCGCCGGCGGATCCGAGCCGGCCCCCTACGACATCCAGATGGTCCAGGACGGCGGCACGGTGCTGCTCAAGGAGCCCGGCGTCACCACGCTGCTCATCGTGACGAAGAGCTTCCTCGCAGCCCACCCGGCGGTCGTGTCGGACCTGCTCAAGGCGCAGGTGCAGGCGAACGCCTTCATCAAGTCCAACCCGACCCAGGCCCAGGCGGACGCGAACGCGGAACTGGCCACCTACACGGGCAAGTCGCTCAAGCCGGACCTGGTCGCGGCGTCGTTCAAGGAGATCACGTTCACCAACGACCCGAACGCGGCCTCGCTCAAGACCGCCGCCGACCAGGCCGTGGCCCTTGGCCTGCTCAAGCCGGTGAACCTGGACGGGATCTACGCTCTCGACCCGCTCAACAAGGTGCTGGCCGCGGCCGGCGAGTCCCAGATCAGTTCGTAGCCATGGTGAGGCAGGTGAGTTCCGTGACGGTCGCCGACCGCCGCGCCGCGCCCCCGGTCGGGGGGCAGAGGGACTCGGTCCGGCTGACGGGCGTGTCCAAGGTGTTCGGGCGCGGCGAATCGGCCGTGCGCGCGCTGGACAACGTGTCGCTCGAGGTGCCGCCGGGGGAATTCACCTGCCTCATCGGCGCCTCGGGCTGCGGCAAGTCCACGCTGCTGTCCCTGGTGGCCGGGCTGGAGCAGCCGACGTCCGGCGAGGTGTCGGCCGGCGGGGGCCGGGTGGCGTTCATGTTCCAGGAGCCGGCGCTGTTCCCGTGGCTCACCGCGGCGGGCAACGTCGAACTGGCGCTGCGGGCCCGTGGCCTGGGCAAGGCCGAGCGCCGCCAGCGCACCGAGGAACTGCTGGACACGGTGCACCTGACCGGGTTCGGCGGGAAGCGTCCGCATCAGCTCTCCGGCGGCATGCGGCAGCGGGTCGCGCTGGCCCGCGCGCTGGCCCAGGACGCGGACGTGCTCCTGATGGACGAGCCGTTCGGCGCGCTGGACGCGATGACCAGGGACGTGCTGCACGACGAGCTGGACCGGATCTGCGCCGGGCGCCAGCTGACCATCCTGTTCGTGACCCACAACGTGCGCGAGGCGGTCCGGCTGGGGGACCGGGTGGTCGTGCTGAGCAGCCGGCCTGGCCGGGTCATCGCGGAGTTCGCCGTGCCCATCGAGGGTCCCCGCCGCATCGACTCGGCGCCGGTGGCGGAGCTGGCCGCGCGGGTCACCGACCGGCTGCGAGAGGAGATGGGCCGCGATGGCAGCTAACATGCCGCCCCCCGTCGACAAGAGCGTGCCGGGCTACGTAGAGAAGCTGACCTATCTGGAATCCCTGGAAGCGCCGTCGGAGCAGCGCAGCCGGCGGCTGGCCGCGCGCGTCTGGGGCGGCCTGTGGCCGATCGGCCTGGCCATCCTCATCGTGCTCGCGCTGTGGCAGCTGATCCATCTCAGCGGCTGGAAGAAGGCCATCTTCCCCGGGCCCGGCGCCACCTTGTCGAATCTGTGGCACCAGCTGCAGACCGGCCTGCTCTGGCAGGCGATTGCCACTACGGCCCAGCGCGCGATCATCGGGTTCGCCCTGGCGGTGCTGATCGGCGCGGTCGTCGGCGCGCTCGTGTCCCGGATCAGGCCGCTGCGGGCGGCCGTGGGGTCGCTGATCACCGGGCTGCAGACGCTGCCGTCCATCGCCTGGTTCCCGTTCGCGATCATCCTGTTCGGGATCACCACCCAGGCCATCTTGTTCGTGATCATCCTCGGCGCCGCCCCCTCGGTGGCGAACGGCCTGATCGCCGGGGTGGACTACACTCCTCCGCTGCTGCTCAAGGCGGGCAAGATGATGGGCCTGCGCAGGCTGTCGCTGTACCGGTACCTGATCCTGCCGGCCTCGCTGCCGGCGTTCGTGGCCGGGCTCAAGCAGGGCTGGGCGTTCGCCTGGCGCAGCCTGATGGCGGGCGAGCTGCTCGTCATCATCGCCAACCACCCGTCGCTCGGCGTGCTGCTGTCCACCGACCAGGACCAGGCCGACATGGCGAGCGCCACCGCGATCATCATCGTGATCCTGGTCCTCGGCATCATCGTGCACAGCCTGTTCAGCCTGGCCGACGGCGCCATCCGCCGCCGCTGGGGCCTGACCGGCAGCAGCTAGGCGAGCAGGCCGCGGGCCGCCGTCGCGATGGCGTCGGCGTCGATGCCGGACTCGGCGAGCAATTCCTCGGTGGTACCCGATCCCGGCATCTCGCGGACAGCCAGGTGGGCGATTGAGAGCTCGGCCCGGCCGGCGCCGGTCAGGGCGTCGACGACGGCGGAACCGATGCCGCCTTCGGGGTGGTGGTCCTCGGCAATCACCAGCCGCCCGCCGGTGGCCGCGACGGCCGCCGACAGCGTGGCGGTGTCGACCGGCTTGACCGAATACAGGTCGATCACCCGGGCCCTGATGCCCTCGTCCCGCAGCTGGTCGGCCGCTGCCAGGCAGGTGTGCAGGGTGACCCCGGCGCCGATCAGGGTTACCTGGTCGTCGTCGGCCGAGCGGAGCACCTTGGAGCCGCCGACCGGGAACGACTCGCCGGCCTCGTACAGCACCGGATAGGCGCCCCGGGTGGTCCGCATGTACGAGATGCCGTCCAGGTCGGCCATGGCCTCGACCAGGGCGGCGGCGCTGGTGGCGTCGCCGGGGTAGAGCACGGTAGAGCCGTGCACCGCGCGCATCATGGCCAGGTCCTCCAGGGCCATCTGGGACGGGCCGTCGGCGCCGATCTCCACCCCGGCGTGCGAGCCGGACAGGCAGATGCTGGCCCGGGAGATGGCGGCCATCCGGATGAAGTCGTAGGCCCGGGTGAAGAACGCGGCGAAGGTCGAGGCGAACGGCCGGTAGCCGCGCACGCCCACCCCCACCGCCGCGGCGACCATCTGCTGCTCGGCGATGTACATCTCGAAGAACCGGTCGGGATGGGCCTGGGCGAACAGGTTGGCATAGGTGGAGTTGCTCACCTCGCCGTCCATCGCCACGATGTCGGGCCGCGCGCCGAGCGCGGCCAGCGCCTCCCCGTAGGCCTTGCGGGTAGCCACCTTCTGGCCGCGGTCGTAGGCGGGCAGCTTGACCTCGGCGTGGCCGTTGACACTACGCCGCGGCTGGCCCTCGGCGGGCGCCGGTCCCCGGACGACCAGATGGCGCTCGCCGCCGAGCTCGACGATGGCCCGTTCGGCCATGTCCGGCGGGAGCGGCTTGCCGTGCCAGTCCTCCCGGTCCTCCACCTCGGAGGCGCCGCGGCCCTTGAGGGTGCGGGCCAGGATGACGGCCGGGCGCTCGCCGCTGAGGTCGCCCGCCTCGGCCATGGCCCGGTCGATCGCCGCGAGATCATGGCCGTCGACCTCGAACACCCGGGCGCCGAACGCCTCCGTCCGGCGCCGGTAGGCGTCCAGGTCCCAGCCGAGGTCGGTGGGACCGCGCTGGCCGAGCCGGTTGACGTCGACGATGGCGATCAGGTTGGCCAGCTTGTAGTGGGAGGCCTTGTCGAACGCCTCCCACATTGACCCCTCGGCCATCTCGCTGTCGCCGCACAGGACCCAGACCCGGTACGGCAGCTCGTCCAGGTACTTTCCGGCGAGCGCGACGCCGACGCCGTCCGGCAGGCCCTGGCCAAGCGACCCGGTAGCCACGTCCACCCAGGGCAGGACCGGGGTGGGGTGACCTTCAAGGCGCGAGCCGAAGCGGCGGTAGCCGGTCATCAGCTCCTCGTCGGAGACGACCCCGACCGCCTTGAAGATCGAGTACGCCAGGGGCGACGCGTGTCCCTTGGAGAAGATCAGGTGGTCGTTACCCGGGTCGTCCGGGTTGTCCCAGTCATAGCGGAGATGCCGGCTCACCAGCACAGCCATCAGGTCGGCGGCGGACATGCTCGAGGTGGGATGCCCGGACCCGGCCGAGGTGCTCGACCGGATGGAGTCCACGCGCAACTGCTGGCCGAGTTCGGCGGCGGTCGCGAGGTCGATGTCGGTGGCTGGCGTGGGCACGGGCACCTCCTGAAGGTCCGACGCGGAACGCGGGTGAGCGGAAAGCCGTCCCTACCCGCGCGAGCCCAATCCACACAGTAATCCGGCCCCGTTCGGGCCGGGACACCGGACCCGGCCGGGCCCCGGACCCGGCCGGGCCCGGGCCGCCCGGGCCCGGGCCGCCCGGGCCCGTTCAGCGCCAGGAGATACCCAGCTCGTTCAGG
>Ga0207683_10001860_pt1 | contig 18651 bp, 15 predicted proteins | sample KBSM73metaG_FD_184333 | JGI IMG/M metagenome (GOLD analysis project Ga0207683, IMG submission 184333) | Miscanthus rhizosphere microbial communities from Kellogg Biological Station, Michigan, USA - KBS M7-3 metaG (SPAdes) (version 2) | ecosystem: Host-associated > Plants > Roots > Rhizosphere >... | reverse complement strand
CGTGATGCCCGACGCGTAGAGCGCCTTGATGAACTGGAACTGCGGGCTCGAGGTCGGGACGTCGCCGAAATCCGACGTCGGCGGCGCCGGACTGACCTGGAGCCGGTAGAAGAGGTTCACGCCGGCGATGGCCTGCGACCCGTCCGAGGAGTCGATCCGCGCGTTCAGAACCAGCTGGTTGTCGTAGTAGTTGACCTGGTAGTTGAGCGACGTCAGGTCGGCGATGACGAACTCACCGCAGCCGTTGTGGCTGCTGCTGTAGACGCTGGTGAGATTCGCACCACCGGTCCCGTCGTACAGCGTGTTGTGCAGCTCCACGCCGAGCAGGTAGAGGGGGCTGGGATTGCTGTTGCAGAAGTAAGCCTCGATGCCGGTGAGCAACGCCCCGTTGGGAAGGCGCGGTACCGCATGGAGACAATTCCCGGTGCAGTTCGTCGAGTACCGCGCCATGCCGCCGAGAACGGAATCGACGGTCGTCCAGCTGCTGTTGTCCGCCACGAAGTCCGTGATCGGGACGTGGTAGATCGAGTCCTGGCTGACCCCGTACGTCTTCGGGCGAGCATGTTGCGGCTCTTCCGCACCGGCTCCCGCCGTGATCGCGAGCGCGAGAGCGAACGGCAGTCCGAGGGAGATGGATCGCTTCTTCATGTGACTCCTTTCGTGTTTCCGCGGGGACTCATCGCCGGGAGGTGGCGGACGTGGCCGAGGGCGAGGGGTGGCGGGACCGGAGGAGGCACGTGCCCGTGCCCGCGACCGCCAGCAGAAGGCAGACCATTCCAAGGATTGCCCGAGGCGACGTGACCCCGTCGACCCGTCTCCCGCAATTGCTGCAATAGCTCTCGTTACCGACCAGGGGCCAGTCGCAGCGGCGGCAGGAGGCGAGGTGATCGGCGTCGTCCATGCGCGCGAGACTGCGCGCGCGGACCCTCAGCGGTCTTGCACCGCTCTCTCCTTTGTCTCTACACTTTCGTTCCGCGGATTATCCGCGGCCCCAAACCCTTGTCACAGCGCGAGATCTACGAGTTCGGCGCCTTCCGCCTGGATGTCGTCGAGCACGCTTTGTCCGAGCGCGGCAAGGCGATCGCGCTCAAGCCGAAGGTCTTCGAGACGCTGGTGCTCCTCGTCCGGAACTCCGGCCACCTGCTGACCAAGCAGGAGCTGATGTCGGCGCTGTGGCCCGACGCCGTGGTCGACGAGACGAACCTGAACCGCAACGTGTGGCTCATCCGCCGCGCTCTCGGCGGCAGCGGCGACTCGTCCGAATACATCGAAACCGTGCCGCGGATCGGATACCGCTTCGTGGGCGCGGCGCGCCCGGTCGACGTCGAGATCCCGACTCCGACCGTCGAACCCGCCGCGCCGACCGCGCCGTGGCCGCCTCCGGAGACGCCCGCGGCCTCTCCCGCCGCGCCGCGAGCGCCGGAGACGCCCACGGCCGTCCCCGACGCGCCTCCTCCCCTCGACGCCCCGCCACGCCGACGCGCGTCGCACGGCTGGATCGCGGGAGCCGCGGCGACCGCCGCCGCGCTCGTCGTCGTCGCCGTGGCGCTGCGGTCCCGCGCCGCGGCAAACCCGTCCGCACGGCCGGACTCCCGCCCGACGATCTCGGTTCTCGGATTTCGCAACCTCTCGAACCGCCCCGACCTGGACTGGATCGCGACCGCTCTCGCCGAGATGGTCCAGACGGAGCTCGCGCCCGGATCGACGTACCGGCTGATGCCGGTCGAGTCGGCGGCCCGCCTGCGGCGCGACCTCGCCCTCGAGCGCCCGGGAAGCCTCTCCCCCGAGTCGCTCGCGCGGCTCCGGCGGGCCGCGGCGGTGGACGAGGTGATCGGCGGCTCGTACGTCTCGACCGGCACGGCTCCGGAGACGCGGATCCGCATCGACGTGCTCGTCCAGGACGCGAAGACCGGCGAGGCGGTCGCGTCCGTCACGGAGACAGGCCAGTCGTCGAACCTCTTCGAGCTCGTCGCCTCCCTCGGATCGCGCCTGCGCGTCGCCCTGCGCGAGCCGGATCGGATCCGGCCGGCCGGCCGCGAGTGGGAGACGCTCCCGCGCGACACGACCGCCCTGAGGCTCTACTCCGAGGGCCTGCGCAAGCTGCGCGACTCCGACGCGCTCGCGGCCCGCGACCTCCTCGTCGAGGCGGTGGCGGCCGAGCCGGAGTTTCCGCTCTCGCACGCGGCGCTCGGACGCGCCTATTCGACACTCGGCTACGAGGAGAAGGCGCGGCTCGAGCTGCAGCAGGCGGCCGCGAGGTCCAACACGCTGCCGCGCCGGCAGCAGCTCGAGATCGAGTCCGCCTACCGGGCCGCGAACAAGGAGTGGGACCAGGCGCTCGCGCTCTGCCGCGAGCTCCAGGCCATCGCGCCCGACGATCTCGAGAACGGCCTCCGCTGCGCCGGGACCGCGATCACCGCGTCGCGCCGGGACGACGCCCGCGCCGTTCTCGAGCGCCTGCACCGCCTCCCCTCTCCGACCGGCACCGATCCGCGGATCGATCTCCTCGAATCGCGGCTGCTGTCCGCGTCCGATCCGAAAGCCGCGCTCAAAGCGGCCGAGCGCGGCCTCGGGGAGAGCCGGGCACGGGGCGAGCGCTCGGTCGAGGCGAACGCGCTGCTGGACCAGGCCGTCGCCAGGCAGACCCTCGGGAAGGCGGACAAGGCGCCCGTCCAGGGCGTGATGCGGATCTTCTCGGAGGTCGGGGACGCGGGCGGCGAGGCCCGCGCCGCGCACGTCCTCGGCAACATCCAGTTCGACGAGGGCGACGCGGCCGGCGCCCGCGCGTCCTTTCAGCACGCGGCCGACCTGTCCGACCGCATCGGGTACGTGCAGGAGAAGGCCGCGGCGGTCGCGAGCCTGTCCCGCGTCGCGTCGCTGCAGGGCGACGCGGCCGAGGCCGAGCGGCTGATCCTGGAGGCGAATTCCATCTGGCGCGCGATTCCCGACCGGCGGCAGCTCCCCTGGGGCCTGAACGCGCTCGGCTCGATCCGGCTCGGCCAGGGGAAGCTCGCGGAGGCGGAGGCCCTGAATCGCGAGGCGCTGAAGATCTGTCGCGACTCCGGGGATCGCGGGAGCTACCTCCACGAGGGCTACACGGGACTGATCGCCGCGCTGGCGGCCCAGGGCCGGCTCGAAGCGGCGGCGGACGTCGCGCAGGAGGCTCTCGTCGCGAGCCGGGAGCTCGCGGATCCGAGCTGGATCGCGCAGCACACCGCGGAGATCGGCTCGCTCGAGCTCGAGCGTGGACGGCTCGCCGACTCGGATCGGATGCTCCGCGAGGCCCTGCAGATCCGGCAGAAGACGGGCGAGTACACGGTTCCGGAGAGCGAGCTGCTGCTCGCGCACCTGCGACTCGAGGAGCGCAAGTGGGAGGACGCGCGTCAGCTCGCGGAAAAGGCGTCCGGCGAGTTCGCCGCGGCCGGCCGCAAGGCGGATCAGGCGGGCGCCGACGCCGTGCAGGCCGAGGCCATGCTGCTCGGCGGCAACCGCGACGAGGCGAAGAAGAGCGCCGACGCGGCGCGGTCGCTGCTCGACGAATCCGCCTCGGCCGACGCGCGAGTGCCCGTGCTCCTCGCCGGCGGCCGGGTCGAGAGCGCGCTCGGAAAGGCGGAGGCCGCGCGGTCGGACGTCGACGCCGCCTCCCGACTGGCCGAGAGGGTCGCCTGGAAGAGCCTCATCCTCGAGGCGCGACTCGCCGCCGTGGAGATCGACGCGGTCTCGCGCGCGGGTGCCGCGGGCGCGGAGGCGGCATCCCTCGCCGCCGACGCGCGGTCGATGGGCTTCGAGCGGATCGCCCGGCGCGCCGACGGCCTCGCCGGGCGGAAGCCCTAGCGAGGGCCCCTACGCCGGAGTCAGGTCCGCATACCGCGCGACGAACTTCTTCTTGCCGGCGCGGTCGAAGTAGACGGTCAGGCGCGTCTCGTCACCGGAGCCCTCCTCCGTCAGGATCACGCCGTAGCCGTAGCGCGGGTGCCGGACGCGCCGGCCGCGGCGGAGCGGGCGCTGGTCCTCGTCCTCGGGCTCGAAGCTCGACGCGTGCGCGGCGAACGCGGCCGTCGGCGCCGAGTAGCCGAAGACCTTCTCCTCGACGGCGCCCTTCGGGATCTCCTCGAGGAACCGGGACGGCCGGCGCGGCTCGACGCGGCCGTAGACGAGCCGGCGGTTCGTGACCGTCAGCGTCAGGGCGTCCTCCGCGCGCGTCATCCCGACGTAGAGGAGGCGCCGTTCCTCCTCGAGCTCGTCCTCGTCCTCGCCGGACTGGCCGTGCGGCAGGAAGCCCTCCTCGAGGCCGACGACGAACACCTGCCCGAACTCGAGCCCCTTCGCGGCGTGGAGCGTCGAGAGCGTGATGGCCCCGCCTCGGACTCCCGCGGCATCCGCGTCGGTCGCGAGCGCGACGGTGTCGAGGTACTCGGCGACGGTCGCTCCCTCGGCGTTGCGCCGCTCGAACTCGCGCGCGGAGGAGAGCAGCTCGCGGATGTTCTCACGCCGCGCGACGTCCTCGCGGTCGTCGGAGCCCTCGTAGAGCGCGGAGTAGCCCGTCACGGTCAGGAGGTGCTCCAGCACCGCGGACGGCGTCCCGTCGACCGCCTTCTCGCGCAGCTCCTCGACGACGGCGCGGAAGCGCGTCAGCGACGTCCGCGCGCGGTCGGTCACGCCGGCGGGATCCGCCGAGACCTCCCACCACGACTTCCCGCTCTCGCGAGACATCGCGGCGAGCCGGTCGAGCGTCGCCGCGCCGATCCCGCGGGCCGGCACGTTCACGACGCGGCGGAACGCGAGGTCGTCCTCCGGGCGCGCCGCGAGCCGCAGGTACGCGAGCACGTCCTTGACCTCGGCGCGCTCGTAGAACTTCATTCCGCCGACGACGACGTACGGGATCTTCCGGCGGACGAGCTCCTCCTCGAACGGCCGCGACTGGGCGTTGACGCGGTAGAGGATCGCCGTCTCCCCCGGGGGCTTTGCCGAGCCCGCGATCTCGCGAGCGACGGCCTCGACCTCGGCGCGGTCCTCGTCGAAGCGCCAGATCCGCACGGCGGCACCGGCGCCCCGGTCGGACCGGAGCCGCTTCTCGCGCCGCCTGCGGTTGTGCGACACGAGCCCGCTCGCCGCGGCGAGGATCTTGTCGGTCGAGCGGTAGTTGCGCTCGAGCGCGATCACCTTCGCGCCCGGGAAGTCCTCCTCGAAACGCAGGATGTGCTCGACCTCCGCGCCCCGCCAGCGGTAGATCGCCTGGTCCTCGTCGCCCACGGCCGCGAGCGAGTCGGCGCCCTCGCCGAGGCGCTTGACGAGCGCGTCCTGCGCCGAGTTGGTGTCCTGGTACTCGTCGATGAGGAGATGGCGGATGCGGCGCCGCTCCTCGGCGAGGACGCCGGGCTGCTCGGCGAGGAGCCGGACCGGCCGCACGATGAGGTCGTCGAAGTCCAGCGCGCCGCACGCCGCGAGCCGCTTCTCGTAGGACGCGTAGACCTTCGCGATCCGCTCGCCGGCGAAGTCGGTCGCCATCTGGGCGAAGCGCTGCGGCGGGATCATCGCGTTCTTCGCGTGCGAGATCCGCCCGCGCACGGAGTGCGGAGGCAGCATCTGCTCGGAGATGCCGTGCTCCTCCATGGCCTCCTTGACCAGCGCCAGCGAGTCCGACGAGTCGGCGATGCCGAAGCGAGGGGGCAGCCCGGCGGCCTGGGCCCTCCGGCGCAGGAGACGCAGCCCGAAGGCGTGGAAGGTCCCGACGAAGGAGGTCAGCGGCGCCCCCGGCAGGAGCGCCTGCGCCCGCTCGCGCATCTCCCCCGCCGCCTTGTTCGTGAACGTGACGGCCAGGATGGAACGCGGATCGACGCCGCGCGACACGAGGTGCGCGAGGCGGTGCGTGATGACGCGGGTCTTCCCCGACCCGGCGCCGGCGAGGACGAGGATCGGCCCCTTCTCGTGGAGGACGGCCTGCTTCTGCTCGGGATTCAGGGAGTCGAGGAGGTCGGGCACCGCGAGATTCTAGGACAGGTGAGAGGGGATTGCCCCGTCACCCGTCACCCACCGCCCGTCGCCTACTCGACCGTGACCGACTTCGCGAGGTTCCGCGGCTGATCCACGTCGCACCCGCGCCGAACCGCGACGTGGTACGCGAAGAGCTGCAGCGGTACGACGGAGACGATCGGCTGGAGCTCGGGCGTCGTCTCCGGGACGATCAGGACGTGGTCGGCGATCTCGGCGACCTCGTCGTCCTGGCGCGTTCCCAGCACGATCGCGATGCCGTCGCGAGACTTGACCTCGCGCAGGTTCGAGAGCGTCTTCTCGCGCCACGCGTCGTGCGGCGCCAGGACGAGCACGGGCAGGTTCTCGTCGACGAGCGCGATCGGTCCGTGCTTCATCTCGCCGGCCGGGTAGCCCTCGGCGTGGATGTAGGAGATCTCCTTCAGCTTCAGCGCGCCCTCGAGCGCCACCGGGTAATGCAGTCCGCGGCCGAGGAAGAGGAAGTCTCGGGCATGCTGGTACCGGCGCGCGAGCTCCTCGACCTGCGGCTCGATGGCGAGCGCGTCCTCGACCGCACGGGGAAGGTGCGCGAGCGCCAGCCTCTCCTCGGGCGAGAGCACGGGCGCGAGACCGCGCGACGCCCGCAGCTTGGCGGCGACCAGGTACAGCACCGCGAGCTGGGTCGTGAACGCCTTCGTGGACGCGACCCCGATCTCCGGTCCGGCGTGGGTGGCGAAGACGGCGTCGGCCATGCGGGCGATCTGGCTTCCGGGCACGTTGACGATCGCCGTGATCGGCGAGCCGGCGCGCCGCGCCTCCGAGAGCGCCGCGACCGTGTCCGCGGTCTCCCCGGACTGCGAGATGCCGATCGTCAGGACCCGGTCGTTCAGGACGGGGCGGCGGTAGCGGAACTCGCTTCCGTAGTCGACCTCGACGGGGATGCGGGCCATCCCTTCGATCAGGAACTTGCCGATCTGCGCGGAGTGCCAGGAGGTGCCGCATGCCAGCAGCAGCACCCGGTCGTAGCCGGCGACGCGCTCCGGCGAGAGCAGCGGTGAGTCGAGGTACAGCTCCCCGGTCTCGAGCGAGACCTTTCCGCCGAGCGTCTCCGCGATCGCGGTGGGCTGCTCGTGGATCTCCTTGGCCATGAAGTGGCGGTAGCCGCCCTTCTCGGCCGCGACGGCGTCCCACAGGATCCGGTGGACGGGCCGCTCGAGCCTCTCTCCCTGGACGTTGGCGATCCGCACGCCCTCGCGGTCCACGCGCGCGACGTCTCCGTCCTCGAGGAAGATGACGTCGCGCGTCCAGGGAACGAGAGCGACCGGGTCCGACGCGACGTAGTTCTCGCCCTGGCCGAGCCCCAGCACGATCGGAGGGCCCGAGCGCGCGGCGACGAGAACGCCCGGCTCCCGGCTCGAGGAGATGAGCACCGCGTACGCGCCGTGGAGCTTGCCGATCGCCGCGCGGACCGCCGCGTGAATGTCGCCCGTGTCCGCGGCCTCGACCTCGTGCGCGAAGACCTCCGTGTCCGTCTCGCTCCGGAAACGGTGCCCGGCGCGGATCAGCGCCGCCTTGCGCTCGGCGAAGTTCTCGAAGATGCCGTTGTGCACCACGACGATCGACCCGGTGCAGTCCGTCTGCGGGTGCGCGTTGATCTCGGTGGGCCGCCCGTGCGTCGCCCAGCGGGTGTGTCCGATGCCCGTCGGCCCCGGCGCCGGCGACCCGTTCAGTTTCTCGATGAGGTTGCCGAGCTTGCCCGGACAGCGCTCGATCGTGAACGTTCCGTTGCCGAGCGTCGCGATGCCCGCCGAGTCGTAGCCGCGGTACTCGAGGCGCTTCAACCCCTCGATGAGGAGCGGGCCGGCCTCGCGCGGCCCGACGTATCCGACGATGCCGCACATGGCTAGGCCTCGAACCGAAAAATGCAGAGCCGGGACGCGGGGAAGGCGTGAATTGTCATGGAACGAGCGATTCTACTCGCTTTTCTCGCCCTTTTCCCGCTTCGTCCGGCGCTTCGCCTCGCGCTTGGCGACCCAGCCTTCCTTGTTGGTCTGGGGCGCGCGGGAGAGGGCCAGGGCCCCCGGCGGGACGTCCTGCGTGACCGTCGTCCCGGCGCCCACGTAGGCTCCGTCCCCGACGGACACCGGCGCGACGAGCTGCACGTCGCTTCCGATGAACGCCCTCTCCCCGATCCGCGTCGGGTGCTTCTTCTCGCCGTCGTAGTTGCAGGTGATGACGCCGGCTCCGACGTTCGACCCCGCGCCGACGTCGGCGTCTCCGAGGTACGCGAGGTGCTGCGCCTTGACGCCCTTGCGGAGCACCGTGTTCTTCGTCTCGACGAAGTTGCCGACGCGGACGTCCTCCTCGTACACCGAGCCCGGCCTCGCGCGGGAGAACGGCCCCACGCGGGCCCTCGCTCCGACGGACGTTTTCTCGAGCTCGCAGTGCGGACCGACGACGGCGCGCTCCGCGACCCGGGTGTCGACGAGGCGCGTGAACGGCAGGATCTCGGCGAACTCGCCGACGAACGTGTCCCCCTCGAGGCAGACGAACGGGTGGAGCACGGAGTCCGGCGACAGGGTGACGTTGGGCCCGATCCGGACCGTCGAGGGATCGAGCAGCGTCACCCCCGCGTCCAGCGCGCGCTCGACGCTGCGGCGGCGCTCCAGCTCCTCGGCGGCCGCGAGGTCGCGCCTCGTGTTGACTCCCCACGCCTCGCGCCAGTCGTCCACCTCGACGGCCTCGACGCGGCCCCGTCCCGACGTGAGAATGCCGACGGCGTCGGTCAGGTAGAACTCACCCGAGGTGCGGTCGCGCTCGAGGCGCGACAGGGCGCGGACGAGCGCCTCCGGCGCGAAGCAGTAGACGCCGGCGTTGACCTCGGCGATCTTCGCCTCCCGGGGAGTCGCGTTTCGCGCCTCGACGATCCGGCGCACCGCGCCCTTCGCGTCGCGCACGATGCGGCCGAAATCGCCGGGGTCCGGCGGGCGGAAGGAGAGGATCGCCGCGTCGAGGCCGCGCTCGAGCCGCCTCGCGACCAGCGCGCGCAGCGTCTCCGGCCGCAGCAGCGGCGTGTCGCCGGAGAGGATGACGACGGCACCTCCGCCGTTTCCCAGCGCCTCGACGGCGCGGCGCGCGGCGTCCCCGGTGCCCAGCGGAGGATCCTGCGCGACGAAGGTCACGGACCGGCCCGAGAGCGACTCCGCGATCCGCTCGCGGCCGGCGCCGACGACCACGACGACGCGGGACGGAGACAGGCCCTCGGCGGACGCGAGGACCGCCTCGATGAGGGTCCGCCCGGCCACCCGGTGCAGCACCTTCGGCAGAGTGGAACGCATGCGCGTCCCGGCACCCGCCGCGAGGATCACCGCGCGCGGCGCGGGCTCGGCCGCGACGGATGAAGAAGAACGAGAGCGGCCCTTCGCCGCGCGCGGACTCATGCCAGCAGTATAGAAGGCGCCGTCGGCGCGCCGTTCGGTCGTCGCGGGCTACGAGGCGAGAAGCTTCTGGAACTCCGGCGCCTCGCGCACCGGATCGAAGTCCCGGTCGTGGCGCGCGAGGATCCGATGCCGCTGGTCCTCCGCGATGGCCTTCTGGAGATGGTCGACCGCGACCTCGAGGTCGCCCTTCTGCGCGTAGCAGCACGCGAGGAGGAAGTCGACCTTCCCGCCGCCGTTCTTCTTGGCGGCGCGCTGGAGATGCTCGATCGCCTCGGCGACGTTGCCGCGGTTCTTCTCGAGGACGGCGGCGTAGTAGAAGTCCTCGGGCTCGGTCAGCGCGGGGCCCTGGTCCCGCCGCTGGCGCTCGCAGACGGTGAGATACACGCGCGAGCGGTCGACGAGCTCCTTCTCCTCGGGGTACTTCTGGATGAGGTCGAGGAAGTGCCGCTCGGCCTCCTCCAGCTTCTTCTTCTGGAGCGCCGCGACGCCGCGGTCGTAGTCCTTGCGGGCGTTCTCCGTGTGCTTGGAGAGCTCCTTGAGCGTCAGCGGCTTCTTCGGCGCGGCGACGTCGGCCGTTCCGCCCGTGAGCCCCAGCTTTTCCATCTTCTTCTCGAGCTCATCGATCCGAACCGACAGGGCGTCGGCGAGCGCCTGGACGCTCATCTTTTCGGCGTTGTCCTTCAGGAACCGCAACTCCGCTTCCGCCCAGCGTTTCGTCATTCGGTCTAACCTCCCGATCGACGCGAAAAAACGGCGTATTGTAGGGACCGCTCGCTCTGCTGTCAATGCCGCGACGGAATACGCAGGCGGGGCGACACGGTTTTCGATTCGCCCGCCGACGACTGCGGGGAGCGATAGGGTGCGACCGATGCGGTACAAAGGAGTCACCATGTCCTCGCGGAGCCGCAACCGGACGGGGATGCGGGCGCCGATCGGGCTCGCCCTCGCCGTGTTCCTGATCACCGCCGGGCTGGCCGCCGCCTCCCCCCAGGGAGCCGAGGGGGGCGCCGTCACCGTGACCGGCACGGTGTCCACCGTCAAGGCGACGGAACGCACGGTCACAATCAAGCTGGCCGAAGGCGGAGAGGCGCACTACGTCTGGAACTCCGACACGCGGATCACGGGCGTGCTCACGCCGGGAGCGCGCGTGACGATCCGCTACGTGGCCGACGGCAGCCAGAACCGCGCCCTGCAGATCACCGTCTCCCGGAGCTAGCGAATCGCTCCCGCCGGGTCCATGACGCCCCGCGATCTCCTCGCCCGCGCCGTCGCGCGACCGCGCCCTTTCCTGTTCTAGAATCGCTCGGCCCGCGCAGCCGCGGCCAGGAGGAATCGGATGGGGATGTACATCATCGCGGAGCCCTGCATCGGTACGAAGGACACCGCGTGCGTGGACGTGTGCCCGGTCGACTGTATCCACCCCCGGAAGGACGAGAAGGAGTTCGAGACCGCCGAGATGCTGTACATCGACCCGGACGTCTGCATCCAGTGCGGCAACTGCGAGCCGGCGTGCCCGGTGACCGCGATCTTCACCGAGGAGACGATCCCCGAGAAGTGGAAGCACTTCCTGCAGATCAACGCCGACTGGTACAAGAACCGGCAGGCGTAACCGGACGGAGACCGACCTATTAGCAATTGCTAATATGTCGGCCTCTCTCCCCTGCTAGGTCTTTCCCTTCAGCACCTTCGCGAAGAACGCTTCCGCCCTCGCATCCGCGTCCTTCGCATCCTCCGGCCGGTAGACCTTCGGGTCGGTGGAAGACGCGAACGCGTGTCCGGCGTCCGGATAGATCTTGAAGTCCACGCTCTTGCCCGCTTTCTTCGCGGCGGCCTCGAACTCGCGCACGGACTCCGGTGGAATGCCCTGGTCCTGACCGCCGAAGTTGCCGACGAGCGGCACCTTGAGCGAGGCGATCGTCGCCGGCTCGGTGACGAGGTGGCCGTAGTAGATGACGGTGCCGGAGAGCGTCGGCTCGGCGAGCGCGAGTGCGAGCGCGTACCCGCCGCCCATGCACCATCCCACCGCTCCGACCTTCGCGGGATCGACGTCGGGTCGCGTCTTGAGATACGCGACGCCGGCTTTCATGTCGCGCACGGCGCGGTCCTCGGGCAGCCCGCGCATGAGCTGGTGCGCCGTGTCCGCGTCGGTGGCGACCTTGCCGCGGTAGAGGTCGACGGCCAGGGCGACGTACCCCTCCTTCGCGAACGCGTCGGCCTTGCGCTTCGCGAAGTCGTTCAGCCCGTACCACTCGTGGATGACGACGATCGCGGGCTTCTTCCCGCCGCCGTCCGGAGCCGCCACGTAGCCGCGCACGGTCTCGGACCCGCTCGGATACGACACCATCTGTCCCTCGGCGCGCAGGCGCGAGGCGAATGCGAGCCCGACCACCACCGACGCCGCCGCGATCCGCTTCAGCATGTGCTTCCTCCGTTCTTCCTCGTGCGGCTGCTAATCTTATCGGCGTGGAGCTGCTCTTCCCGGTCCCGGATGCGGATCCGCGGCAAAGGCTTCAGCTCCTCTACGACCGCCTCGCGGCGCGGTTCGGGTTCGATCCCGCGGCCGTCCGGGTCTCGACCCGCAAGCTGACCGGGGGCGAGATCGTGTACGGCCCGCCGCACCGCATCACGATCTCGGCCCGGATGTCGCCCGCGGACCAGGAGGACACGCTGAGACACGAGGCGGCGCACGCATGGGCGTGGCGGCTCGCGGGGCCGCGCGAGGGCCACGGGCGGTTGTTTCGACGCCTCTCCCGCGCGCTCGGAGCTCCGGCGGGAGCCGCCCCCGAGACGCGCGCGCTTCGCGAGTTCCGCGACCGCGGCGCGCGCCACGCCTACCGATGCGAGGGCTGCGGCCGCGAGTACCGCCGATTCCGTCCCTTCCGCGGCACCCGCGAGTGCATCGCGTGCTGGAGAGCCGGCCGGCCCGCGAGGCTGAAGAAGTTGAGAATTCAGAGTTGAGGGCCGGAAAATTCTGAGCGTCTCGTTCCGGAATTCTCAGCCCTCGATTCCCAACTCTCGATTCCCCGATCCCGATTAGCATCGCGCTCATGTTCCCCCCCGGCTACCGGATCGGCCATGCGACGGATGCGCTCCGCCGCACGGGTTGCACCGTGGTCCTTCCGCCGCCGGGGACCGTCGCGGCCGTGGACGTGCGCGGCGGCGCGCCGGGCACCCGCGAGACCGGCATCTTCACTCCCGGCAACCTCGTGTCGGAGATCCACGCCGTGGTCTTCGCGGGCGGAAGCGCGCTCGGCCTGGAGGCGGCGACCGGCGTCTCGCTCTGGCTGCGGGAGCGCGGCGTCGGTTATGCGATCGGGCCCGCGCGCGTGCCGATCGTCTCCGGCGCCGTGCTCTTCGACCTGGCGGTCGGAGACGCCGGAGCCTTCCCCGACGCCGCGATGGGCCGCTCCGCCTGCGACGCGGCGGCCGGCCCGGATCCGGCCTCCGGACCGGTGGGAGCGGGAGCGGGCGCCATGGTCGGAAAGCTCCTCGGAGTGGAGCGGGCGAGCCGCGGCGGGGTTGGCCTCGCCGCGCTGGACCTGCCCGACGGGACGCGCGTCGCCGCCCTCGCCGCCGTCAACGCGTTCGGCGACGTGGTCGACCCGGCTTCGGGCGAGGTCCTCGCCGGCCCGGGCGCCGGCGGACGAGCCTTCCGCTCCGAGCGCGCGCTCCGCGAGGAGACGCTCGACGGGAGCCCGCTCGCGGCCGCGAACACGACTCTCGTCTGTGTCGCGGCCGGCCATCCCTTCGACCCGGGCGCCCTGCGCCGAGTCGCCATCGAGGCGCACGACGGCATCGCGCGCGCGGTGCGTCCCGCGCACACCGTCGTCGACGGCGACGTCGTCTTCGCGCTCGCGCCGGGCGGCCCCACGCCTCCGGTCCTGACGCGGCTCCGCGTCGGCGCGGCCGCCGCCGAGGTCACGGCGCGCGCCATCGTCGCCGCGGTCTCCGTGATCCCGGCCTCGGGTGCGCCGAGATGACCCGGGGCGCGCCGGCGGCCGTTTCCGCCGGAGCCGCGGCGCACCGGCGGGGAATCCTCCTCGTCGCGGCGGCGGCGCTGCTCTGGTCGACCGGCGGCATGGGAATCAAGTGGCTCTCCGACCCGCCGCTCCGAATCGCGTTCTACCGCTCGGCGACCGCGGCCGTCGCGCTCGCGCTGATCTTCCGGCCGAGGACCTGGCGCTGGACCGCTCCCTTCCTCATCGGCGTCGTCAGCTACGCGGCCTGCCTGACGACCTTCGTCTTCGCGACGAAGTGGACGTCGGCCGCGAACGCCATCTTCCTCCAGTACTTCGGCGTGATCTGGGTCCTCCTCGCCTCCCCGGCCGTGCTCGGCGAGCCCTTCCACCGCCGCGACGGCATCGCCGTGACCGTGGCCTTCGGCGGGATGCTCCTGTTCTTCGCCGGCAAGTTCGAGTCGCGCGGCTTCGCCGGCGAGATCTTCGCGCTGGCCTCCAGCCTGTTCTTCGCGATCCTCGTGCTCGCGCTGCGCCGGGAGCGCGGCGCCGCGGCGGAGGCGGTCGTGACTTGGGGCAACGTCCTCGCCGCCCTCGCGATCCTGCCGTTCGCATGGCACGACCTCGGGGTCACGGCGAAGTCCGCGGTGGTCCTCACGTTTCTCGGGGTCGTGCAGATCGGAGGCGCCTACGCCCTGTTCGTCCAGGGCCTGAAGCACGTCACGGCGACCGAGGCGTCGCTCGTCGGCATGCTCGAGCCGGTGTTCAACCCGATCTGGGTCTTCCTGTTCATCGGCGAGCGGCCGGGGATCTTCTCGATCGCCGGAGGGGTCACGGTGCTGGGAGCGATCGCGTGGCGGACGCTGACGGCGGGGACGGCGGTGCCGGAGCGGATCTCGGTTCCGGATTAGAGAGCCCGGCCCTCAGGGGAGATCGAACTCCTCGCGGATCGCTTCTCCGTGCTCGTCCAGCCTCGGCGGGAACTCCAGGCGCCGGTCTTCCCCCTCGATCCGCACCGCCGGCGCGACGAACTCGACGCCGCTGTGCGCGCGGAGCGTGTCGAGCGCCCGCGCCGTCTCGGAGCGCAGCGCCTCGAGCGGGCCCCGCACCGGCCCGGCCGGGATCCCCGCCGCGCGAAACCGCGCGAGCCAGCTCGCCCGCGTGTCGCCTCTCAGAATCCGCGACAGCTCGCTCTCGAGCGCGACCCGCCCGGCGACGCGGCCGGCGTTGGCGGCGTACGAGCCGGCCGACCACTCGGGCCGGCCGACCAGCGTGGCGAGCCGCTCGAACTGCCGGTCGGTGCCGACCGCGAGGACGAACGCGCCGTCCGACGCCTCGAAGGTGCGGTACGGGACGATCTGCGGGTGCGCGCTGCCGTGGCGGCCGGCCTCCTCGCCGGTCACGAGGACCATCTGCGCGACGTTGATGAGAGACGCGAGGGTGGCGGAGAACAGGTTGATCTCGACGTGCGCGCCGCGCCCGGTCCGCTCGCGCCCGGTGAGAGCGGCCAGCACTCCGACGGCCGCGTAGCAGCCCGCGAGCAGGTCCGAGACGGCGACGCCGATCTTCGTGGGCTCTCCGTCCGCTTCACCCGTGATCGCCATGAGCCCCGCGCCCGCCTGCGCCAGCAGGTCGAATCCCGGCGCGTCCGCGTCCGGACCGACTCGCCCGAAGCCCGTCACCGACGCGGTCACGAGCCGGGGGCTCGCCTCGCGCATCGCCGCGAGCGACAGCCCGAAGCGCTCGAGACCGCCCGGCGGAAAGTTCTCGACGACCACGTCGGCCCGCCGGGCCAGCCGCCGGACGGACTCGGCGCCGGCGGGCGAGGCGAGATCCAGCGCGATCGACTCCTTGTTGCGGTTGATCGACAGGTAGTACGCGGACATTCCGCTGGCGGGGTCGTACGGCGGTCCCCACGCCCGCGTCACGTCGCCCTCCTGCGGATGCTCGACCTTGATGACGCGCGCCCCGAGGTCCGCGAGAAGCATCGTGCAGTAAGGGCCCGCGAGGACGCGGGAGAGGTCGAGGACGAGCACGCCCGAGAGCGGCGGGCTCACGGGAGCGGCGTGTTGCTCGCCGGCCGTCCGGCCGAGCCGCCCTTCTCGCCCGCCGGCCGCCAGCCGAGCGGACCGGGCAGGAAGTGGAACAGCCCGAAGTCGGAGATCTCGACGTCGTCGATGCGCTTCGAGAAAGCCCAGGGCTGATCCGCGCCCCAGAGGAAGTCGCCCGGCGGATCGGCGGCGAGCAGGCGGTGCACGCTGCGCATCAGCTCGATGCGGCGCGCCGGATCCACCTCGCGACGGGCGCTCTCCATGGCCGCATCGGCCTCGCGGTTCGAGTAGAAGCCGCTGTTCTGTCCCTTCGGCGCGAACTGGCTGGAGTGGTAGTAGGAGAACGGGTCGAGGACCGGCGGCTGGAACAGGCGCCCGGCGAGCTGGACCTCGAACTCACCGCGGTCGGCGCGCTCCGTGTAGGCCGCCCAGTCGAACGCCCTCGGCACGACCTCGACTCCGACCTTCGCGTAGGCCTGCCGCATGACCTCCACGATGTTTCCGTAGACGGCCTGTCCCGCCACGGTGAGGACTTCGAGCGAGGCCTTGCGACCCCCGCGGCGGCGCGATCCGTCCGCCCCCGCCTTCCAGCCGGCCGCATCGAGCAGCCTCGCGCTCTCCGCCGGGTCGAACTTCGGCGGCGCCACGTCGGGCGCGTTCTCGGGCACGCCCGGCGGAAATGGTCCCGAGACGAGGCTCGCGCCCTCCGGCGGATAGAGGTTCTTCGCCAGATCCGCGCGAGGCATCGCGAGCGAGAGCGCGCGGCGGACGCGCGAGTCGGAGAGCAGCGGGATCCTGCAGTTCCACACCAGCATGACCTCGATGAACTGGGGAACCTTGACGATGCGGTTGCGGGCGAGGAAGTCCGGAGAGGCCGCGGCGGCGCGGCTCTGGTCCCGCGTGAGGCGGAACTCGTCGAGCTCGCCGCGGATGCCGGCCTGGTAGCGGACGTTATTGTCCGGAATCACGCGGAAGAGGACCTCGTCGAACTTTGCGTCCTTCGCGTCGGCGCGCCGCGCGAGACGGATCTTCTGGTTCGTCTCCCACGAGACGAAGCGATACGGACCGCTCCCGACGGGATGGCGCCCGGCTTCGGCGGCGCTCGGCGCGTGCGCGAACGCGGCCGCCGAGACGATCGGCAGCGCGAAAGCGATCATCCGGCCGGCGTTCGGCTTCGAGAAGCGGAACCGGATGGTCACCGGATCGGGGGTCTCGATCGAAACGAGGTCGTCGAATCCCCAGCCCCAGTTGACGGAGGCGACCTTCGGATCGTGGACGCGCTCGATCGTGAAGCGCACGTCGTCCGACGTCACGCTCTTGCCGTCCTCCCACGTCGCCGACGGATCGAGCCGGAACTCGTACGACAGCCCGTCGGGCGAGTTCGTCCAGGAGGTGGCGAGCGCGGCCACGGGGCGGCGCGCCGCGTCGATCCCGATCAGGGGACGGAAGATCAGCTCCTCGACGACGAGGCCGGACTCCTCGCCGGTGACCGTGGGATCGAGCGAGAGCGGGTCGCCGACCAGGTGCCGTACGAGGACCGAGGCCGGTGCCGCCGGCGCTTCCCGACGGGCACAGGAGAGGGCGGCCAGCGCTGCCGAGACGAGGAGACGGCGGCAGAATCGCTTCATCGGGAGCGGCAGACAGAATAGCATCCGCCGCGTGGCAACCGTCGTCCTCGACATCGAAACCGCCGGTCAATCCTGGGACGACCTCGACGACGCGCAGAGGACCTACCTCTCGCGCAACGCGCGAACCGACGAGGAGCGCCAGAAGCTGCCCGAGATGATGTCGCTCTGGCCCTTCACGGGGAAGATCATCGCGGTCGCGATGCTCAATCCCGACTCCGAGCGCGGACGCGTCTGGTACGAGAAGACCGATGGCCGCCAGGAGGAGACGTCGTCGGACGGGCTCTTCCAGTTCATCGGCGACGGCGAGACCGAATTCCTTGGGGAGTTCTGGCGGGCGATGCGCAAGTTCCACCGGTTCGTGACGTTCAACGGGCGCGGATTCGACGGCCCGTTCCTCATGCTCCGCAGCGCGGCCCTCGGCGTCACGGTGACCCGCAATCTCGTCGGCTACCGCTACGCCATCCGGCCCCACACCGACCTTCTCGAGGTCATCTCGTTCTTCGGCGCGTCGCGCAAGTGGAACCTGGACTTCGCGTGCAAGGTGTTCGGCGTAGAAAGCCCCAAGGAGCAGGGCATGGACGGTTATTCCGTCGGCCACTACTACCGATCCGGGCGCGTCCGCGAGATCGCGCTCTACTGCCGGCGCGACGTGGAAGCCACCGCCCGCCTGTATAAGAAGTTGGAAAAGACCTTGCTCCCGGCCTTGGAAACCCGCTAAAAATGTGCTCGGATCGCTGTGCTACGATGACCCCCAAGCCAGAAGAATCCACGGTTTCCTCGGTCCGGAGGCAGCAGGCGATGTCCCGCAAACCGGCCAATGAGAGGGCTTCGGAACGCGTGCGCATCGGCGCTCCAGCGACGCTCAAATGGGGCGAGCAGGAGACGACCGGCTTCGTCGAGGTCGTGAACGTTGCGGGCATGTACGTGGCGACGTCGCGCTCGCCGCGCATCGGGGACTACGTCGAGCTCGTCTTCTCGCTGCCCGGCGACCGCCGCAGCTTCCGCGTCCGCGGAAACGTCGTGTTCCTCGAAGCCGTCCCCACGCAGTCGACCCGCCGTGCGTTCGGAGCGCGCTTCGAGCGCGCGCCCGTGACCCTGCTCGACGCGATCAAAAACCTGAACCGGGAACACTAGGCCGCCGGAGCGGCTCTCCGCGGGGCGACGCCCGGCGGACTTCTTACTCCGTCGCGGCCTGCGTCTGCTTGAGCGTGGAGTACATGAACTCCACGGTCGCGGTGACCTCGTTGATCTGTCCCTGCGCGGCCGACGAGATCGTCACGGGCTGCACGTTCGTCAGCTCCCACCGCACGAGGATCGTCTGCTGCTGGTCGCGCGCGACCACGGCGACCGACTTGGCGATGGGCGTGCCCGTGTCGGTGGCGCTGTTGATCCAGTCCTGGATCCGGTTCAGACCCTTCTGGGTCACCGACAGGACGAGACGCCGCTGGTCGGGGGAATACGCGGTGTCGAGCCGCCGGGAGTCCGTGCGCGTCACCGGATCGTGGTTGAACTCGAGGCGATACCCGATGATTCCGGGGGTCAGGACGCCGTCGATGAAGACCTGAAAGCTCTGCTCCCGTGGATCGGGGCCCGTCTGCGCGAAGAG
>Ga0207683_10001853_pt1 | contig 18701 bp, 14 predicted proteins | sample KBSM73metaG_FD_184333 | JGI IMG/M metagenome (GOLD analysis project Ga0207683, IMG submission 184333) | Miscanthus rhizosphere microbial communities from Kellogg Biological Station, Michigan, USA - KBS M7-3 metaG (SPAdes) (version 2) | ecosystem: Host-associated > Plants > Roots > Rhizosphere >... | reverse complement strand
CCTCGGTGGTGCACTTGAGGATCGCTGCGTCGCGTGCGGCGTCCTGGGCCGATGCTTGCGGCGCGAGGCTCACAAGGAAGAGCCCAGCCAACGCGGCGATGACGGATTTGTTGAGGATTCCCATGGTTCGTCTCCCTTGATGGCATCCGCCCGGGGGGAGCCGGCGGATTATGCTCATTGACGCTAGAGCAATCAGGCGGGAGCAAACCATCACGAGGAACACGTGCTGACGTAGGTGGAAACACCTGCGGGTAATCCCGATGAAAGCTCGCGGGTAATCCGGATGACAGTTCAATGTGATGATTCCGGCTCAAGTCTCGGCGCCGATGGCCTGGCGCACCACGGATCGCAGCCGATGATCCGAAAACGGGTGTTCGAGAAAATCGAAAGCGCCGGCACGCGTCAATTCGACCGCACTGGCGAGCTCGGAATCGCGTCCGATCACCACGAGCGCAAGCGGAAGATGGCGGCGATTGATTTCCGCAAGCAGCGCCCGCAATCCAATGCCCGGAAGATCGATAGGCGCCAGGACGCAGCCGGAGGCGGTTGAGCCGACGTAGTCGAGGAACAGCGCGGCAGTGTCGTAAACCTCTACCACAACGGCTTCGTCCGCCAGCGCGACCACGATGCGATCGCGCTCCTGCGGCGTTGCGTTGACGATAAACAAGGTTTCGGTCATCAGCCCTCGTCGGGGCCCCGCAAACGACGACCGTTTGGCAACACGGCCACCACGCGCCGTGCCGAGCGGGCGTCGAAGGACACGCCGCCAGAGTGTTCGGCGTCGCGCGTTCCGGCAATATGAGGAAATACGTGGGATACCTATGAGCCACCGGGAAAATGCCCGCGGCAATTTCACCCGTTCCGCTGCTCGACCACGAGGCGGATCAATTCCGCGACCGATCGGACGTGCAGCTTTTCCATGATGTGGCTGCGGTGCAACTCCACGGTGCGATAGCTGATGTCGAGCACCCTGGCGATCGCCTTGCTGGACAGGCCCTTCGTCACCTGATCCAGCACGTCGCGCTCGCGGTCGGTGAGCATTGCGAGATGCTCGGCGAATCCTTCGCCGCTGCTGGTGGCTTGCCGCGCCGCGGCATCGCGCCGCAGCGCCTCGTTGATGCTGTCGAGCAGTTGCTGCTCGCGATAGGGCTTCTGGACGAAATCGACGGCGCCGGCCTTGATCGTCTTGATGGCGACGGGGATGTCCGCATGACCGCTGATGAACACGATCGGAATGCGGGCCCCGATTGCGTTCAGCTCGTCCTGCAGCGCAGGCCCGCTGACATGCGCCATGCGCACGTCGAGCACGAGGCAGCCCGGCTGCTCGGGCGTGAAGCTGTCACGAAACTCCTGCGCGGAGCAAAACGTCGCCGCCCGCAGACCGACCGACGTGACCAGTTCGGCGATCGAGTCGAGTACGGCCTCGTCGTCGTCGACAATGAACACGGTGGGTTCTGTCACGCTTCCATCCCGGTTTCATGACCGGCAGAGCATTCTGACACGCCCGTCCGAGTGGGTTTGCGATCTGCCGCGCCGGTACGATCGCTGCTCCCGGTGAAGGAAGAGTGACGCCGACGGGCGTCATGCCGCTATGCAGAATCAGACCGCGCCCGGCCGCAGTAACCAAGCACCGGCAATGTGGCCATGCCGCCTACTCGCTCCCCGCTTGCATGGCCGGCAGGGTGAACTGGAAGACGCATCCGCCGTCGGCGTTCGGGTTGAACCACAGGCGACCGCCATGCGCCTCGACGATGGCGCGGCAGATCGAGAGCCCGACGCCAAGTCCGCCGCCCTTGGTCGAGTAGAACGCATCGAAAATGCGCTCGGCATCGCCCGGCGCGATCCCGGGGCCGTTGTCGGCCACGCTCACGGCGATCTCGTTCGCCGCCGTGGCCGTGACCCCGACCTTGATGACACTGCCGTTGATGTCCGCCTCCTCCACCGCCTCGATACCGTTACGGATCAGGTTCAGCACGACTTGCTGGATCTGAATCCCGTCCGCCATGACCCGTGGAAGATCAGGCATGATCGTGGATTCAATCCGAATGTCCACGCTGCGGCTTTCCATTTCCACCAGCTTCAGCGCGCCGGCGACCAGTACGCCGACTTCGATCTTTTCCGGCTCGGATTGATGCTTTTTCACCATCGCCCGGAGGGAATGAAGCACGTCGCCTGCGCGCGAGGCCTGCTCTTCAATCTTGTTCAGCAGAACATCGACTTTTGCCGCGCCGGCGGCCCTGGCAAGTTGAAGACGCGCCGCAAACGCGTAGTTCTGGATGGCTGCGAGCGGTTGACTGACCTCATGCGCGATTGCGGTCGACATTTCGCCGACGGTGTGCACACGCGCGAGATGCGCGAGACTCTCGCGGTACTCGCCACTTTCCGCCCGCGCCTTGCCGGCCTGTACAGTCGCGCGCTGGCGGCGTGCGCGCTCGAACAGCAGCCAGGCGATCAGCGCGGTCTGAAAGAGAACGACGGCCAGAGCAGCCATGACTTGCCCGCGGTATTGCTGCCATACGGTCGGCTCGCGAAATTGCACAATGCTCGCGGGCGGCAGCAGCGCTTCACTGATCTTCCACCGCTGTAGCTCGCGCCAGTCGTAGACCGGCGCTCCGAACGTCACCAAGGGAGGATTGATGCGGGCCGGCGTTTCGCCTTCCAGAATGCGCAGGCCAACCTCTGCTGCCTGCTTGCCCAAAACGTTTGTTTGCATCAAGGGTCCGCCGACAGTGCCGCGGCCCAGCTGGTAGTCTCCCATGCCGAAGACCGGCACCGATGCGACTTCGCGCATCCTTTCGAAGGCGCGATCCTCCGAATACGGAATGCCCGCCTTGTCTTCCGAAAGCAGGAACCAGAAAATGGCGGATTGCGGCGGCATCGCAGCGGCGCGTTCGAGCATCTGGTCAAACGTCAGATCATCGAACCACGTGATCTCTACCCGATCGGCAAATTGCTGAAACTCCCGGTGAAGTTCGCCGGCCCAAAATCGCTCGACGGGTGAATGGCCGACAACGACCGCTATCTCTTTTGTTTCAGGCCGCAGACGCAGAATGTTCGCAACATAGGCCGGGAGATCGAGGTCGAGCATGACGCCGGTGTCGTCGTCCCTGCGTGTCGCGGCGGGAATGCGCCGGATGTCGGCTCCAACGATCAACATGGGCGTGGTCGGGAACAACAGCTGTCGATTGCGCTGCACAAAGAACGCCGATGGGGCACCCACGGGCACGATCAGGTCGAGCTTTCGCCCGGCGAGCATCGCCCTAATGTACGCGATGAACGGCGCATCATCCTCAGGGGTTTGGACGCGGGCCGTGTCGAGTGAGACCTCGTAGAGGTCGATCGGCTTCGGCGACCTCTTGATGAGTTCTGCACGAAAGCTCGCCGCCATATCGCTCCACGGCGAGTAGGCATGACCGAACGCGTGCAAGATCAGGACGCGCCGCGCCTTTGCCTCGGCTGCAAAGGCAATTCGGGGCCCGATCAGCAGAGCAAGGGCAGCGAGCCCGGCCAGGAAGGTCGAAGCGCGAAACGGCAGATGAGCCACGCAAGCCCCCTTCCGCGCGGAGGTACCACGACGGCAGCCGATGCCGACGTTTAGCTAGACGATCGTGCAAGTCTGACTATGCAGAATCGGACTGGTGTCGAGTCCGCGCCGACGCCGTGATCGCCTCGCCCGATCAGCCCGTTTTGAGCCGCGCCGCGCTGGGGATCGTGAAATGGAAATCGGTGCCGTGGGGCGCGCTCGGCGCGGCCCAGAGTCGGCCACCATGCGCCTCGATAATGCTTCGGCAAATCGACAGCCCCATGCCCATGCCCGTGGGCTTGGTGGTGAACAGCGGATCGAAGATGCGATGACGGATCGCTTCCTCGACTCCAGTCCCCGAATCCTTGATCGTGACCTGAATGCTGCCGTCGCCGCCGACCTTCGATCCGACCCATAGCGCGCGAGGCCGGTCCGTCACGGAACTCATGGCATCGGCCCCGTTCATGGCCAGATTCATGATGACCTGTTGCAGCTGGACGCGATCGCCCACCGCAAGGGGAAGGTCCGCGGGAAGTATCGTCTGAGCCGTCACCGACCGGCTCCGCATCGCGCCCGCCGTCAGTGCGAGGACATCCCGGATCGCCTTGTTGATGTCGAGCGTCACGTATTCGGGCTTGCGATGTTGGAGCAGCTCCCTGATGCGCACAACCACTTCGCCTGCGCGCGTGCCCTCCGCGACGATGCCCTGCAGCGCCTCCCTCGTCTCATCGAGATTGGGCGGCGAGTGGGTCAACCATTGGAGTGCCCCATTTCCATAGGCGACGACCGCGGTGAGCGGTTGATTGATTTCATGTGCGATGGACGCCGCAAGTTCGCCCACGGTCGTAAGCCGCGCCACATGCGCGAGCTCCGCCTGCGCCTCTTGCACGGCCGCGTTGGCGCGGACGCGCTCGGTCTCGTCCGTCGTGACGCCGATGAACTCCTCTCCCGACTCGTCGAACGGTTTGCCCACGGTATGAAGGTGTTTGACGGTCCCATCGCGCAGCATGGCGCGGAACAGGACGTCGAAGGGTTTCTTGTCGCGGAACGCTTGCGCATTGATGTCTTCCAGGAACGCGCGATCGTCCGGGTGAATGAGGTCGACGAACAGCTGGTGCGACAACCCCGTCGTCGCCGGGTCGAGCCCGAAGATGCGCCACTGCTCGGGCGACCAGAACACCTCGCCGGTCTTCATGTTTCTGGCCCAGCAGCCGGTACGGCTCAGCTTTTCGGCTTCGGCCAGATACGTCGCGGATCGCCGCAATCCGGCGACGAGCTCTTCGCGTTCGCGCTCCGCGTTGATGACGGCCGTGACATCCCAGTTGACGCCGACCATGCGCACCGGCCGTCCGTCCGCGGTTCGGATGATTTGCCCGACGCCGCGAATGCTGCGGATGCTGCCGTCCGCTCGCCGCACCCTGAAGTCGGACGAGAACTCGCGATCGCCGCGCAGCGCGGCCTCGACATCCGCTTTGGCCTGCGCCAGGTCTTCCGGCACGAGGCCCCGCGACCACGCGTCGAAAGCGCCGCCGAACTCTTCCTTGCGAACGCCGTACAGCCGATACATCGAGTCGTCCCAAACCAGCCGGTCCTGTTCGACGTCCCAGTCCCAGATGCCGAGCGACGCCGCGTCGATCGCGAGTTTCAGCCGCTCTTCGCTCAAGCGCAGGCGGGCTTCGCTTTCCTTCAGCTCGTGCTCACGGCTCTTCCGCGTCGCGACTTCTCCGACCAGATCGTCAAACGACGTCTTGAGCCTGGCCGCCATGGCGTTGAACGATTCCGCGAGGGCGTCCAGCTCCTCCAATCTGGTGCCCGGCACGCGGATGCTCAGGTCCCCGCGGGCCATCGTTCGCGTCGCGTGTGCCATCTGCCGGAGCGGGGCGGTCACCATGGACGCCAGCACCGCGCCCAGCACGAGGGAGAGCACCAGCGCCAGGGCGAACACCATAGCGGAACGGCTGTTGGCCTTGCGCAAACCCGCCAAATAGAACGCTTCAGGCATGGCCGTCATGAGAGTCCATTGACGGCCGACGCTCTGGTCGCGATACGGGGTTGCGTAGGTCAGCCAGGTTTCCCGCGCGAGCGGCTTTGCCGTGACGTAATCGAAATTGAACTCCGTCGCGGCCGCAGACAGTCCCGATGGCCCGGTGTGCCGCGCAAGAGCAGCAATTGCACTCTCGACCACCGGGTCGCTGGCGGGCGCCGACGAGGCGACCACCTTGCCGGCCACATCAAGGATGACAGCCCGGCCGTTGGTGCCGACGGCCTGGCTTCGGAGCAGAGAGTCGAGAGTGTCGTCGCGCCGGACACTTGCCGGCGATGGCGAAGCTGCGAGGTAGTCGTCCAGTTGCAGGCGGATGTTCGCCGACATTGCCTGATGCAGCCTTGTCGCCAGCATCCCCGCATCGTCGTCTGCAGTTTGCAGCGCGACGATCGCCGTGGTGCCGACCATCGCGAGCATCAGCGCGATGAACGGCGCGAAGATGAAAATCCGGATTGGCAGGCCTTCCTGCGATGGAGTGTCGCCTCCCGGCACCGCGCTGCGGCCCGATTCCCAGATCCACTCGCTGCTTCCGATCGCGCGCTCTCTGACGCGTCCGGGGATTTCCGCCCAGAACCATCCGAACCGTCTGGCCAGCGGCAGGGTAACCAGAAAGGCCGCGGGCGCCAGGATCCAGGTAACGGCCAACGTGAAAGCCAGCGCCGAGGTGATGTTGCGGTAGGAGATGGCGGAGGTGAATTTGCCCGAGCAGATGAAACCCCACATCACCGGATCGAACAGCATGATCAGCGCGACGAACAATCCGTAACGGCGCCAGGTCTGCAACCGGCGAAAATCCGGGTTCCGGCCGATGAGCTGATAGGCCATCCAGACAAAGGCGGTCCAAAAAAAATAACCCTCCGCCCAATTCAGCACGAAGCCCGGCGGCACCCCCTCGATCAGGTCCGACAGCATGTAAGCCGGCACGACGGCGATCAGCGCGGGATAGCCGAACAGCACGATGCACAGCAGGACGGCCAGGTCTTTCAGCGACTCAAACGTTTGTGCGCCCGGGACCAGCACAATGAACGACCCGACGTAGCCGGTCGCGATGATCAGAACGCAGGTCAGCGGGATGCTGAGGAACGCCTTCGTGTCCCACCCCTGCCGCGCACGGCCGAATCCCCAGTGCTCCCCGAGCCGGAAGGTGAAACCGCAAAATGCGCAGATCGCCACCAGGAGGCCGACGAGATAGCTGAACCGCCCCCACACCTCGAGCACCGGGAGGGGGATGCTGTGGACGAGCGCCTCCAGCCATGCGACGGCGGCGGTCATGGTCGATCACGCGGCGTCGCGACGGCTGCGCGACGCTGTCGAATGAGCGTGGCGACAGCGCAACGCTCCGCCGCAGCGCCACTCGGAACACCGGGAAAGCCCTGTCGCGTCATGCCTGATCCCGCCGTCCGGACACACATCGTATCGTGAGAAACAATCCCTCCACAGGGGGCTAGCACTACTGCGCGCGCACCTTGCCCAGGGCGGCGAACAGCGCGGAGTCCTGCAAGGGCTTGGTCAGGAACGCGATCGCACCCAGGGTGTCGCAGCGCTGGCGGCTTGCGGCATCCGGCTGCGCGGTGATGACGATCGTGGGAATGGCCACGCCATTGATCGTCAAGCGTTGCAGCAGCTCGAGCCCACTCATTTCGGGCATCTGGAGATCGAGGATCAGGCCGTCCGGCGTCGCCTCGGGCAAGGCCGCGAGGAACTCCCCTGCCGATGCGTAGGCTTTGGCACGAAATGAGTGCGCGCGCAGAAGCCGCGTCAGAGCGTTCAACACGGAAGCGTCGTCGTCGATAATCGCGATCGAGGGGGCGGCATTCGCCATGCAGCAGATTTGTCACCCCATGGCCGACTGTCGAGTTGGACCTTGGGCCTATAATGCCTCAATCGCGTAAGTCACTGGGAAATCCCGGCCTTTTCGGCCAAACGCACCAGATCGACCAGCGTGCGGACGCACATTTTCTGCATCACGCGGGCGCGATGCACCTTGATGGTCTTTTCCGCGATGCCAAGATCGCCGGCCGTCTGCTTGTTGAGCCTCCCGGCGACAACATGGGTCAGCACTTCGAGCTCGCGCGGCGTCAGGGTTCTGACCCGCGCCTGAATCGACTCCACTTCGGTATGACTTTGGCGCGCTTCTGCGTCGCGCTTTGCGGCCCGCTCAATCGCCGCCAGCAGGTCGCTCTCGTCCACGGGCTTGGTGAGGAAATCGATCGCGCCCGCCTTCATGGCGCGAACGCTGGTCGGAACGTCGCCCACGCCGGTGATGAAAATAACCGGCCGGTGAACGCCGTCGGCTGTCAGTGCCTCCTGCAGCGCGAGGCCGTCCAACCCCGGCATCGACACGTCCAGCAGGGCGCATCCCGGGACGGTCGCATCGTGATCGGCAAGAAAATCCTGCGGCGAGGGGTATGGTTTGACCTCGTAGCGCCTCGCCCGCAACAGCCCGGACAATGCGGTGCGCACTCCGCTGTCGTCATCGACGAGAAAGATCGTGAAATTCTTGTCCGTCATTGTGTCGCGATCAGTATGTCCTGGGCCGGCAACGATAGCCTGGTGGCACCGTGCCCGCATCCCACAGTAAGGATTCGGCAGACTGGCCATCAGGGAAAACCCTGAAGCCGCCTTCAGGGAAAACCTCGCAAGGACCCTAGCACATCAGACCCCTGATGGGACCTTGGTCCAATGGACTACTGCCCAATAGCGAGCGGCTTTGCCGGTCCCGTAAACCGCTCGCATGAATTTGGCACACAGCAGCGCATCATTCGATCGTCCGGCGATGGTTCTGCCGATCGCGCCGGCCAGCGACGCGCCGGCGACGCGCATCCTGATCGCGGACGGACACGAAATCGTGCGCGTGGGCCTGCGATCGATCCTCGAAGCGAAAGCGGGATGGAAGGTGGTCGCCGAGGCGGCCGACGGCAGGGACATCGTCAGCAGCGCGCTCGCGAGCAAACCGGATGTGGCGATCCTCGATGCCTCAATGCCGGTGATCAACGGCATCGCGGCCGCGCGCCAGCTTCGACAGCGCGCGCCGCACATCCAGGTGCTGATATTCGCCCTGCATCACAACGAGACGCTGGTCGGCGAGGCGCTTGACGCCGGAGCCCGCGGCTACCTGCTCAAGTCCGAGGCCAGCAATCATCTCGTTTCAGCGGTGATGGCATTGACCGCGCTGACGCCGGTCCGCTCCGATGTCGCTTGCGCGCAATCGCGCGCGGCGTCGTTCGTCACGCCAGGGCGCTGCTCCGCCCCACTCCTCACTCCGCGCCAGCGCATGATCGTGCATCTCGTCGCCGAGGGTCACAGCAACAAGGAAATCGCCGCGGTGCTGAACCTCAGCATCAAGACCATCGAAGCCCACCGTTGGGCGACCATGCAGAAGCTGAAGGTGACATCGATTGCGGGCGTCGTGCGCTACGCGATCCGGAACAAGCTGATCGAGCCCTGAATGCGACGATCACGTGCGAACGCGAACGATTTCATAGAGTCGAGGAGTGACGTCTCGCCACCCTTCCACGTGCGGGTGTGATCGATGTAGCCTGATCCAAGCGGCGTCATTGCCGTCGTTGGGGGTTCGCCCTGCGCAACAGGACATATTCCAGACGAGCCGTGTTGAAGGCTTCAATGGCGCTCCCCGTCGGCGCCGTGTTTGCCGAGCCGGTCAAAGCTGCCGCCCCTGAGCCGAGCGCGGTCAACTCCGTCCTGATCGAGGCGGCGCGCCGGGAGGGCAAGGTCGCGCTCTATTCGGCGATGGACATCACTCTCTCCGAAAAGCTCGCCAAGGCGTTCGAGGCTGCGTATCCCGGAATTGCAGTGCGGGTCGAACGGTCGGGCGCCGAGCGCATCTTCCAGCGCATCGGCCAGGAACAGGCAAGTCGCGTACAGGCGGTCGATGTCGTGCTGAGCACCGACGCGGCACACTTCGTCGCCTGGAAGCGCAGCGGCTGGCTCGCGCCTTACGTGCCGGAGGACGCCGCACGGTACTTTCCACCCGACGCCCTCGATGCGGACGGAATGCACGCGAGCGTGTGCGCCTCGCTCAGCGTCATCGGTTACAACACCAACCTGATCAACAGCGAGAACGCCCCGAGGAGCTTCGCCGACTTGCTCGATCCCAAATGGAGAGGCCGGCTCGTCAAGGGCCATCCTGCGTATAGCGGCACGATCCTGACCGCGACGTTTGCGATGGTGCACGCACTCGGCTGGTCCTATTTCGAGAAGCTCGCCCGGCAGAGAGTCATGCAGGTCCAATCGGCCAGCGATCCGCCGAAGAAACTTGCGCTCGGCGAACGCGCCGTGCAGGTCGATGGCGCCGACGCCATCCTGTTGCAGCTCAAGCAGCAGGGTCAGCCCGTCGACGCCGTCCATGCGAGCGAAGGCTCCCCCCTGATCACGACGCCGGGCGGTATTTTTCGCAACGCGCCCAATCCCAATGCTGCGCGCCTGTTCCAGAGCTTCCTGTGCGGCGTCGAAGGGCAGCAGGTCTTCATCGACGGCAACCGGCATGTGTTCCACGCCCCCCTGGCGAAGAGCAAGACCGGGCGTGCGCCCCTGTCTGCGGTCAAGCTGCTGAAAAGCGATCCGGCAGAAGTCGATGCGCAAAGTGAGGAGATCAAAGCACGTTACGCAAAGCTGTTCGGCGTGTGACGGTCCAATACCAGGGTTGGGTCAGGACCAACGGCGAGGGTGCCTTGCCAGTTCGCGAGAACGGCGCGAGAGTCTGCGCCAGTGCCGGATGAACCGGCCGTCAGATTCAACGGGAGGTATCTCGTGACAGACCGTGAGAAGCTGAGTCAGGACAAGACAGTATCGCGGCGAACGCTGGTCCAGGCGCTGGCCGCGGGCGCCGGAGCGATGGTCGCCGGAGCCGGCACGGCGGCGGCACAAGTAGCACCCGCGGCGCCGCCGAGCACCATCACCAATCCGCCGCGCGACTTCTCACCCAGGGGCGCACCGACCACATATTTCTGGGACCCCGACATCATCGCGGTCGACCCGAGCTTCAACGGTCTCGCGCAGCCGAATGCGGCGATCCAGCGGCTCTACACCGGGGTGCTGTGGGCCGAAGGGCCGGCGTGGAGTGCGCAAGGGCGCTATCTGGTGTGGAGCGACATTCCCAACAATCGGCAAATGCGATGGTCGGAGGACGACGGCCGCGTCAGCGTGTTCCGCGCACCCTCGAACAACAGCAACGGCAATACGTTCGATTTCCAGGGCCGTCAGCTCTCCTGCGAGCATCTCACGCGCCGCGTGGTGCGCTACGAGCACGACGGCACGTCGACCGTGATCGCCGACGCCTATAACGGCAAGAAGCTCAACTCGCCGAACGACGTCGTGCCGCATCCCGATGGCAGCTACTGGTTCACCGATCCACCCTATGGCGGCCAGCTTTACGAAGGCGAGCCGGATGTCGCGGGTGGCCCCAGCAACGCTGCCGGCCGGCTCAATCCGCGCATCGGCCAGCCTGCCGGCTTTACGCCCAGCCGCCGCGAGCTGCCGACCAACTGCTATCGCGTCGACCCCAGCGGGCGCGTCGACCTCGTCGCCAGCGAGGAGCAGGTGCCCGACCCCAACGGCCTCGCATTCTCGCACGACCACAAGAAGCTCTACGTCGCGTCCACCGGCAAGGGTCCGGGCGACACCGGCCCGGGCGGCAAGGGCGATGTCCACGTGTTCGACGTCGGCTCCGACAACAAGCTGTCGAACCAGAAGCTGTTCACCGACTGCATGGTCGACGGCGTGAAATGCGGGCCGGACGGCGTACGCTGTGACGTCAACGGCAACCTCTGGCTCTCGAGCAATGCCGGCCGCGCCGTCGGCTACAGCGGCGTCACGGTGTGGTCGCCGGAAGGCAAGCTCCTCGGCCGTATCCGCCTGCCCGAGGTGTGCGGCAACGTCTGCTTCGGCGGCCCCAAGCGCAACCGCCTCTTCATGGCGGCAAGCCAGTCGCTGTATGCGGTCTACGTCGCCACGCAGGGTGCGGCACCCGGCTGAGCGTAACTGGCCGGGAGCCGCGTGGCGAAATCGCGCATAGTTCGTCGGCGGCGCGTTCACCACGCGGTTTTCGGCAAAGATCAAGCGCGGACGCTCAGGCCGGCGCGAGGCGTCCGCTGCCGGTGCGGCTCGCCCGCATCAGGAGCCAGACGGCGATCGCGGCGTTGAGCACGTTCCACGCCGCGCCATTGGCGAAGGCCGCGAGGTAGGAGCCGGTCAGATCGAAGATCGCGCCCGACATCCAGCCGCCGAATGCCATCCCGACCAGGGTTGCCATGATCACGATGCCGACGCGCGAGCCCGCCTCGCCCGGCGGGAAGTATTCGCGCACGATGATGGCATAGGCCGGCACGATGCCGCCTTGCGCCAGGCCGAACAGCGCCGAGATCAGATAGAGCGATGGCAGCCCGCTGAAGCCGAGATAGAGGATCAGGACCAGGGTCTGCAGCACCGAGCCGACGAACAATGTCGCGAGCCCGCCGATGCGATCGGCGATGAAACCGAACCCGATGCGGCTGACAACGCCGAAGCCGAGCATCAGCGACAGCATCTCGGCACCGCGCGCGACGCCGTAGCCGAGGTCGCCGCAGTAAGCGACGATATGCACCTGCGGCATCGACATGGCGACGCAGCACGCAAGCCCCGCGACCCAGAGCAGCGCCGTCATGGCGTTCGGCGAAATGCCGAGCGAGCCTCGCGCCGCGGTCGCGGCAGCGCCCATCTGGTCGAGGGCATGGACCGCCGGCCTGCGCCGCAGCGCCAGCACCAGCGGCAACATCGTCACCACGCAGAAGATGCCGACGATCATGTGGGCCTGGCGCCAGCCGATGGACGCGATCATGGCCTGGAGGATCGGTGGCCAGATCGTGCCTGCGATGTAGTTGCCCGAGGCGGCGATCGAAATCGCGATGCCCCGCCGGCGCACGAACCAGTGCGAGATGTCGGCCATCAGCGGAGCGAACATCACCGACGTCCCGCACAGCCCCATGAGGATCCCGTGTACCAGCGCAAGCTGCCAGATGCTGGTCGTGAAACCGGACAGCACGTAGCCGCCGCCGAGCGACGCGATGGCGATCAGGAGCGGGGGCACAATGCCGTGACGATCGGCGAGCTTGCCCATGAAAATGCCGCCGGCACCGAAGCCGAGCATCAGCAGCGTGTAGGGCAGCGACGCCTCGGCGCGCGTGATGCCGAAGTCGGCCTGCACGGTCGGCAGCGCGACGATGAACGACCACATGCCGACGCCGCCGATGGTGCTCATCAGGCCCGTGTAGGCGAGACGTCGCCACGCATAGGCAGAGTCGGTCTCCGCCGCACTGTCGCGGCCGGTCATCGCGTCCATGCTGTTTCCCGGTCCTTGCACCGTGGTGTATCACCTGCACGCGCGGAACGGCCAGTCGGGAACCACAGCCCCGCCATGCGGTGATCGCCTCGCTCGCGGTGACGCCGGAGACGCGCCGCCGCGTCGATTTCTCCTGCCCGTATTACCGCGCGACCGCGCGCTTCGCGTGCAGCTTCCTGGGCTGTCGGCGGGACGTCAGCCCCGCTCAACCTCATAGCCTGGGACCAGTCTGGATTTCTGCGGCCATGCAAATTCTCAACGTCCAAACAATTCACGCAGAACCTTGTGCAGAATCCGGCGAGGCAGATTGCGTGGGGCCGTCCATGCTTTCAACGCTGCGAACTCCGCCTTCATGATATCTATCTGCTGGTGAAGTTCGGCCTCGCGGGCTTGCAGACGTTGATCGGAGGCGGTGCGCAACTCGGCCTCGCGGGCTTGCAGACGTTGATCGAACGCGATGCGCAACTCGGCCTCGCGGGCTAGGACATTCTCGTGAAATCGAGTTCGCAGCTCGACCTCCCTTGCGCTTGCCCACGCCTGGAATTGCTCGGCCCCTGTGCGGACGTAAGCCTGCTCGCGCAGGTCTTCCTGGACGCGCAAAGCCCGTTCAATCGATCGGAATGATCGGCCCATGTGGTCGATGAGTTCGTCCCGGTCGACGGGCTGCGCCGCACCTTCGGCGATGACATCCCGATACATGCTCTCGAGCCGATCCAGATATCGCTCCAGCGAGGAATGTTCGCGGATAAAACCGGAGACGAGTTGCGCCTCCGCCGGACCGTATCGGTCGATCGCTGCGAGTATCAGCTCTGCGGATGCTGGCTGCGACAACAGGCGCAGTCCGAAATTGTTCTGCCGCCAGGCCGAAACCGTCTCACTCGTCACCAGGCCGGCAAAGCCGCGCCCGTCGAGCACGATGACCGCGCACCCGACCGCCAGCGCTTCGAGCGCGGAGCGGGCGCTCGCGAACACGAGATCGCATTCGCGAAAATATGCGGGAAGGTTGTCGACTTCATTTCCGGCCGCAGGTCCCACGATTGAGAGTGCCAACCCGCGCTGCGCGCAGGCCGCGCGGACTGCGTCGAGATAGCTGCCTGGATGCTTTGCCAGGATCACGGCCCGCTCGGGCTGTTCCGGCAGGGGCGCCCGCGGCTGGAACGCGTCGAGATCCACGGCGTTGTGCAGAATCTCGATTCTGTCGGCAAGATGAGGGAAGCGGTTTGCGATCCGGTCTCGACAGGCAAAATCGACCGCGACATGCCGCCGGATCGAAGGCAAGTCGACCGGCTCGCTGAACCACACGGTTGCGTCGTGGCAGATCGAAATAGCAGGAACGTCGGGAAACCGGGCGACAGCTTCAAGCAGCGGATAGGTCTGGTTCGCCTGGATCACCTCGGGGACTGAACCGAGCGCGGTCAAGTCAGTGACGACTTCAAAGCCATCTGCACGGAGGCTATCGGCCGTCGCGCCATCCTGCTGCACATAAATCGAAACCGCATGGTTGCGTTTGCGCAGCGCATGAGCGGTTTCGCTGCAGACGACCTCGGTCCCGGTGCGGCGATCAAGCTTGATTGTGACGAGGAGAACGCGGCTCATGACTCTGTCTTTTGCGCTCGTCCTTCCGGCGGGCGGGCACGGGAGCCCGAGTAGTTAAATGATGGCGTCTGGCTCGACCTTGCCAACGACCCGCGCCGGATTGCCCGTCACAATGGTCCTGTCCGGCACGTCGTTCACGACGACCGAGCCGGCGCCGACCACGGCATTTTCCCCGATCGTTACCCCTGGACAAAGAACGCTTCCTCCGCCGACACGTGCTGCGCGCAGGATTCGCGGCGCCCGCCGTACGAATGTGAGTGAGGGACGCCGGTAGGACATGGGCTTGTCGTTCATCGTGACGATGCGCGGGCCGCAGAACACTTCATCCTCGATGATGACGCCGCGTGTCAGGTAAACGCCGCTTTGCAGCGAGACGAAGTCGCCGATCCTGACGTCGCCTTCGATGTCCACATAGGAGCCGACCATGCAACCTTTGCCGATAACGGTATGGTCACGAATGAGAACGAAATTTCCGATCCGCGTGCCTTCGCCAATTTGAGCGTCTCCGGCAATGATGCAGTGAGTGTCGTACATTGCTGCCGGCATGACGCCTCAACGGAACGGTTACTGATCGGCGGAGCAGAGGCGAGACTTCAATCGCCGGCCTCCGAAACTTTCGTTAACGACTAGTGTCACACTTTCGCTCGGACGTGAACCCGAGCGATACGGCAGACCGATCCGCTGATGTGGTTTGCAACCAGCGTCGCACCGCGCCTCAAGATGCCCCCGAAAATGGTGCCGATTCCGCGCGCTGCGTCACGCGCAACGACCCACCGCTGCGCGACGCCGTGCCGAAGCGATCGCTAGCTCTGCCAGCGCTCTTTATTGGTCCAGGCCAGCTTTCCGCAGCCCGTCGATGAACAATTCCATGAGCTCGGGCGTCTGGAAAGGGACGTTCTCGCGGACCCAGGCGATGGTGAGCGGCGGACGATGGCTGCGGCGAAGATCGGACAGAAATGCGCGCGCTTGCTCGACCCGGCCCGATTGGGCCAGGGTGGCACAGTGTAGACGCGATGCTCCCTGAAAGCCCGGCCTCAGGCGCAGGTTCTCCTCGGTAAATCGAAGGGCTTCATCGAAGCGACGCGCCGTGTAGTGCGCAATCGCGATGCCGCCTCGGAACAGTGCAATCTCTGGATCGAGTGGGCTCAGCCGCATCGCGGCCTCGCCATGCCTGACCGCCTCGTCCGAGTAACCGGCGAACGCCAAGCCGCGGCTGAGATGTGCATGCGCCGCGGCGGAGCTGGGAGTGAGATTGACCGCCCCGCGGAATGCAGCGATCGCTTCTTCGGTGCGCCGCTGCATCATTGCAGCATAGCCCAAAGCCGAATAGCCCCAGGGATTGCGGTCATCGAGTGCAATGGCGCGCTCGGCATGCTGCCGGCCGACAGACAGGCTCTCGCTTTTGTCCACCCATCCCATGTGGGCTGCGAACACGAGAGCAAAGCCGAGCAGGGCCTGAGCCGGGGCAAAATCCGCGCTCATTTCGACCGCCCGCTTCAGGTTCTCGATGGCGCCGTCATAGTCGTTCCTGGTAAGTCGCCAGAGTTGGCTCTGGGCGCGGGCAACCAGTTCCCAGGCGCTGAGATCAGCCGGCGAAAGCAGCGCGGTGCGCCTCCCTTCGGCTGCCAGCAGATGCGGTTCGACCGCCGCTGCCACGCTGCTGGCAATCTCGTCCTGAACCGCGAATATCTCGCCGGCATCTCGGTCGTAACGCTCGCCCCACTGCTGCACGCCGGTCGTCGCGTCCACGAGTTGCGCATTGATCCGCATGCGTTGCCCCGAACGCCGGACGCTGCCCTCCAGGACGTAGCGCACGCCGAGCTCGTGGGAGATCTGTTTCACATCGACGGGGCGGTGTTTGTAGGCGAACGCGGAATTCCGCGCGATCACGAACAGCCATCGAATTCGCGCCAACTCCGTGATCAAATCCTCGGTCACTCCATCGGAGAAGTGGCCTTGGTGCTGGTCCGGGCTGATGTCGGTAAATGGCAGCACGACCAGCGAGGGCTGGTCTGACAGGCAGAGCTTCGATGGGGTCAAGGCCGAGCCGGGCGGACCAGACTGTGCGCTCTCCTCCGCGACGTCCCCGACAAAACGAAAACCCTTTCTTGGCAGGGTCCGAATAAGGGCTTGGTGCTCGCCGCTGTCGCCGATAGCAGCCCGCGCCGCGTTGATGCGGTTCGCCAGCGCCGAGTCGGACACGATCCGCCCGTGCCACACCGCTTCCAGCAAATCGTCCTTGCTGACGACACGTGCGCGGTTGCGGATCAGGTAGACCAATAGATCGAACACCTGGGGTTCGACCGCGGTCGGGACTCCGGCGCGACGCAATTCCCGCCGCGCCATGTCGAGCACACAGTCGTCGAACGTCCAGCGCATCGCACCCTATTTCTGCCAGACCCGCGACCTTGTCCCAAATGGAAAATGGATGAAATGGCGAGTTCCAGGTGATAGATTCCTCAAGACCGCGTCGCCCCCAGCTTCCATGATCTACCGTCCATGCGCCAGAGGAGGAATCCATGCGGAGATCTTTATTCGGCGCCACCGTAAGCGTCGCGGCCCTTGCCCTGTCATCGTTGCAGCCGCTGGTGGCGCAGAGCGATGTCGATCAGCAGCTCGGCAACGTGCACTTCAAGACCTCGTGCAACGAAGTGGCGCAGCGGCGCTTCGACCGCGGGATGCGCTATCAGCACTCCTATTGGTACATCAACGCCAAGGAGGTCTTTGAGGAGGCCATCAAGGCCGACCCGAATTGCGCCATGGCTTATTGGGGCATCGCGCTCACCCTCATGGACAACCCGCACAACGCGATCCCGCGGCCCAACCTCGCGCCTGGGCTGGCTGCAATAACGAAAGCGAAGGAGACCGGCGCCAAGACTGAGCGCGAACGCGATTACATCGATGCGCTGATGGTGATGTACGCCGATTACGACAAGCTCCCCCACGCCCAGCGCATGCGCGCGTTGCGCGACGCCCAAGCGAAGGTTGCGGCGAAATATCCGGACGACGACGAGGCTCAGATCGCCTACGCCATCACGCTCAACACGTCGGCCGACCTGAATGACAAGACCTATGCGCAGCAGACCAAGGGCGCCGCAATCCTGGAGCCGCTCTCCAAACGGCTGCCGCAGCATCCCGGCGTCACGCACTACCTGATCCACCTCTACGACTATCCGGCGACCGCGCAAAAAGGTCTCGACGCCGCCAACCGCTACGCCAAGATCGCGCCGGCCGCGCCGCATGCCCAGCACATGCCGTCGCACATCTACACCCGCGTCGGCTATTGGAAGGAGTCGATCGACTCCAACGTCGCTTCGGTCAACGCAGCGAAGGCCGAAAAGTCGGTCGGCAATTACCTGCACGCCCAGGATTACATGGTCTATGCCCACCTTCAGCTCGCCCAGGACAAGGCGGCGCGCGCCGTCATGGACGAGATGGCGAAGGAGACCGACTTCAAGGCGACGGTTGCGGCAGCTGACTATGCGCTGGCGGCTTCACCGGCCCGTTATGCAATCGAGCGCGGCGACTGGGACGCCGCCTCGCAACTGGCTGTCAGGCCGAGCGGCCTGAACTTTGCGATGGCGATTTCGCACTTCGCCCGCGCGCTCGGTGCGGCGCGATCCGGCAAGCCGGAAGCGGCCAAGGCCGACATCCAAAAGCTCGCAGAACTGCGCGACAAGCTGCGCGAAGGCAAAGACAACTATTGGTCGGAGATCGTCGACATCCAGCGGCAGGTCGCCGCTGCCTGGTTGCTGCACGCGGAGGGCAAGTACGATGAGGCGCTCAAGGCCATGAGTGCAGCAGCGGACGCCGAGGACAAGACCGAGAAGCACGTGATCACGCCCGGGCCGCTCGCGCCCGCACGCGAGCTTTACGGTTATATGTTGCTCGATCGCGGCATGGCCAAGGAGGCGCTCGCTGCCTTCGAGGCTACCAAGGCCAAGGAACCGAACCGCTTCCAGGCCTACGCGGGCGCCGCGAGGGCAGCTGAAAAGCTCGGTGACAAGGCTGCGGCGCGACAGAACTACCAGCAGCTCGTGGCACTGACCGCCAACGCCGACGCGGAGCGGCAGGAGGTTGCGGCAGCGAAGAAATATCTCGCCAGCAACTAGGGTCTGTTGGGATTCAGGATTCTCATGCGGACTTGGTTGTGATTCAAGCTTTGGATGGACCGATTCGTTTTGACTGACGCCCAATGGGCG